>Ga0134126_10001386_pt1 | contig 30813 bp, 25 predicted proteins | sample KB31752_FD_96881 | JGI IMG/M metagenome (GOLD analysis project Ga0134126, IMG submission 96881) | Terrestrial soil microbial communities with excess Nitrogen fertilizer from Kellogg Biological Station, Michigan, USA - KB3-175-2 | ecosystem: Environmental > Terrestrial > Soil > Unclassified ... | reverse complement strand
AGCCTCGCCTTCAGCCCCGACGGCAAACTGCTGGCGGCGGGCGGCGGCGACAAGGATGTGCGCATTTACGAAGTCGCCACCGCCATGACCAAGCAGGTGCTCAAAGGACACAATCAACTCGTCCGCGGGGTTGCCTTCAGTCCGGATGGCAAATTGCTCGTCTCAGCCGACGCGGACAAAGTCGTGCGCGGCTGGGACGTGGCGACATGGGGAGTCCGCTTCGCCGTAGGCAAGGAAACCTTCAAGGGCAACATCTTTTGCGTTGCCTTTCATCCCGATGGACAGACGTTCGCCGTCGGCACCACCGACCCCAACGGAGCCAAGCTCCTCTCGGCAACCGATGGCACCGAACGCCAGAGTTTCGAGGGGCACACCAAGCCGGTTAGCTGCTTGGCCTTTAGCCCCGATGGCAAACGGTTGGCCACCGGCAGCGATGATACCAGCATCCGCCTATGGGATGTCTCCACCGGCCAAACCCTCCGCACGCTGCAAGGCGGTCATACCGATCCGATCCGCTGCCTAGCATTCAGCCCAGACGGTCATACGCTGGCCTCAGGGAGCAGCGATCAGACGGTGCGCTTGTGGGAAGTCAGTAGCGATGAAGAATCGCGCACCTTGATCGGACATCAGGGACCGGTTTGGTCGGCCCTGTTCAGTCCCGATGGCCGGCACATCGTCTCGGCGGGAGCCGACAAGCGAATCAAAATCTGGGAGACGCTCACCGGCAAGGAAGAGCGCGTTTTGCAGGGCCATCAATCGCCGGTGACGGCGGCCGTGTACAGCCCGGATGGCAAGTACATCGTCTCATGCAGCGGCGATAAGCTGCTCAAATTATGGAACAGCGCAACCGGTCAGGAAGTACGCACCTTCACCGGCCATACCGCCGCCGTCACCGGAGCCGCTTTCAGCCCCGATGGGAAACAGATTGTCTCCGGCGCGGCGGATCGTCTCGTCAAGGTGTGGGAGGTCGAGACCGGCAAGGAACTCCACTCGTTGACGGGCCATCATTCGGTCATCAGCGCCGTGGCGTGGAGCCGCGACGGCAAGCACCTCGCCTCGGCCAGCGGCGATCACACGGTTAAACTGTGGGACGCGGCCACCATGAAGGAAGAACGCACGCTGCTCGGCCACGGTGGAGCGGTCAGCGCCGTCGTCTTCAGCCCGGACAGCCGGCAGTTAGCCTCGTGCGGCGGCGATCAAGTCATCAAGCTATGGGACGTGAACGGTCCCGATGCCGTGAAGACGTTTTCGGGGCACACCAGCGTCATCAGTTCGGTGGCCTTCAGTCCCAACGGCCGGTTGCTGGCTTCCGGCGGCGGCGATCAGGCCGTCAAACTGTGGGACGTGAAATCCGGCCTGGAACTGCACTCCTACCAGGGCCACAAAAACTGGATCAGCTCGGTCGCCTTTAGCCCGGACGGTCATTACCTCGTATCGGGCAGCGTGGACAAAACGATCAAACTCTGGGAATTGGCCGGCCAGCAGAGCGGTGCTGCCTTCGGTCACAGTAAGGAGATTCGCTCGCTCGCCGTCAGTCCCGACGGCAAGATGCTCGCCTCCGGCAGCGCCGATCAAACGGTTCGCCTGTGGGAGTTGGCGACCGGCCGCGAGTTATTCGTGCTGGAAGGCCACGGCAAGGAGATCACCGCCCTCGCCTTCACACGCGACAGTAAGATGCTGGTATCCGCCGATGAGGACAACAATCTCAAATTGTGGGACACCGCGACCGGTAAGGAAGTCCGTGCCATCCGCAATGAGAGTCCGTCACCGAGAGGCATCCCCGCGCTGTTGACGACGCCGGACGGCAAGCGAGTGATTGCCTGGGCCGCCACGACCGAGATCAGCACCTACACGCTGGCCGACGGCAAGCAGACGGCCGTACTCAATCTCCCCAATACCGAGATCTACAGTTTGTCGTTCAGCACGGATGGTACCCTCGCCGCGCAGGGCGGCAGCGATGGCGTGGTCCGCCTGTGGGACATCACCAAGAAACAGCGTGTCGGTGCCGACTTGAACGCCCACGATAAGAAGGAGATCATGGATCTGGCCCTGACGCCGGACAAGAAGATGCTGGTGACGGCTGATCGCTCCGGCGAAGTCAAGCTCTGGGATCTGGCTACGCGAAAGGCGCTGCACACGATCGCCGCCCACAAGCAGAAGATCATCGGTGTGGCCATGAGTCCCGACGGTACGCGCTTCGCCACGGCGGCGGCGGACAATGTCGTCAAGCTGTGGGACCGCGCCACCGGCAAGGAGCTACGTCGATGGGATTTGCATGTGCCGATCTTGTCTGAGAGCAGCGAGCCGAAATCGTTTGTCCGCGCTCTGCTGTTCACTCCCGACGGTAAACAGCTCGCCACCGGCAACGCCGACACGACGTTGTATTTACTCGATTGTCCGTAGGTTCCGCATGTGCGCCGTTTGCGGCTTGGCGCTAAGCCGCAAACGGTTCATCTTCGTCGATACTGGGAACAAATCGCTCCGTCGCATCGTCTAATTCATAGCGCGCCCTGTGTTCCACTCGAAAGCGAGGTCCCATGAGACGACTTCTAGGGTTGGGGTTCCTACTCGGTCTGATTGGCTTGGTTGTGCCGGCGATGGCTGCCGACAAGACCGACAAGGCGGCGGCCAAGGACGCCTTGAAGGAACTGCAAGATTTCATCGGCGGTTGGAAAGGCAACGGCGGGCCGGACAAGCCACGGCCCAGCCGCACCGATCCCATCTGGGACGAAACGGTCAGCTGGGGTTGGCGTTTCAAAGGCGATGACGCCTGGCTGACCATGACCATCAAGAAGGGCAAATTCCTCAAATCCGGCGAACTGCGTTTCCTGCCCGACAAGAAGGTCTATCAACTGACCATGACCGATAAGGATGACAAAAAACTCGTCTTCCTGGGTCAGATCAAGAACGAGATTCTGACACTCGAACGTGTCGATCCCGATACGAAGGCGACGCAGCAGATCAAGATGAACGTGGCCGCCGAGGGCGTGCGTTTCATCTATCGCGTCGCTCACAAGGACAAGAATTCGACGTTGTGGAAGAAGGATTACCTGGTCCAATGCACCAAGGAAGGCGAGAGTTTGGGCAAGGCCGAGAAAAAGAACGAGTGCGTCGTCTCCGGCGGCGTCGGCACCATGGCGATCAGCTACAAGGGCGAGACGTATTATGTCTGTTGCTCCGGCTGCGCCGAGGCGTTCAAGGAAACTCCGGAAAAATACATCGCCGAGTACAAGGCCAAGAAGGCGGGCAAGAAAAAGTGATCGCGCGGACAACGCCTGCCAGCCCGCAGCGCCAGCAAGGGAAACTTACTTCCCTTGCTGGCGCTGCGGCTGGCAGGCGTTGTCCGTTGGCTATGGCTCGATTACCTTGCGCGGCGTCTTGGGTCGCGGGACGGGCTTGATAGCGGGCGGTGGCGAAGGGAGTTTGCCGGCAGCTTGGAAAAACCGGATCTCCGCGCTGATGCGGTCGTAGGTCGCTGCGTCGGCGTCCGATTGCATGCCCTGCCCCGTCTTCGCGTGCATGATCGCCAATCGTTCCACTTCCCGCGTGCGATCCACATGAGCCTTGAACGCCGCGAGGCGCTCTTCCTTCTTGTCTTTCAGCGCCAATTCCGCCTCTACCCAACGCTGCGACCAGCCAAACAACTCGCTGGGGAACCCGATACCGCTCTTATATCTTTCCGTTTTTTGCTTGTACACCTTCTGAGCCGCTTCGAGGCGCCTTTCCAGCAATTCCTTGGGAACTTTCGGAATCGCGGGGGCAGCTTCCGCCTTTCGGTCAGATTTCGGAGGTTGTGGCGGCTGTTCCTCCTCCCGAGGCGGTGCCGCCGTAAGGGCATGATGGGTGACAACGCCACTGATAGCGAGGATGCCCACGGCCAGAATTACCAACGCCGCGATTTTCAACTTGGTCACGAACATGGCTCTCAACCCCTCCTTCCGCAAGGATGACGGCCTGACGGGACAATACGCCGCCGACCGCTTCACCCTCATTAGAGCCTGGAGAGGACGTGACTTCTCCATATTTTTTTCGTCGCGGCTCACATGCGCGTCATCCCGTCGCTTGCGTCGCTCGACGGAATATACTGATTGGAGCGTTCGCGGAGCGCAAGCGGTGGACTCATGGATTGCCGGAGACGATCCTCATGACGGCGGAATTAACACGACGTACTTGGCTGGCGGCAGCAAGCGGCGGATTAGCGATTGGCTTGGCATCGGCTGCCGCGGAGGAAAAGAAGGAACGCAAACCCGATGAGCCGTTTCGCTACGGCTTGAACACGGCCACCCTCATGGGACAAAAGCTGTCGATCGTCGAGGAAGTCGAAATCGCCAGTCGAGCCGGCTATCAGGCGATCGAACCCTGGGTCCGCGAACTCGATCAATACGTCAAGGGCGGCGGCAGTTTGAAGGATCTCGGCAAACGCATCGCGGATCGCGGCCTCCGCGTCGAGAGCGCCATCGATTTCCCGGAATGGATCGTGAACGACGACGCCAAGCGCGAGAAGGGATTGGAGAACGCGCGGCGCGGCATGGATCGGGTGAAACAGATTGGCGGCACACGCATCGCCGCGCCGCCCGCCGGCGCGACACAGCGAGCCGATATTCCGCTGTTGACTATCGCCCAACGCTATCGGGCGCTCCTGGACATCGGCGCACAAATCGGCGTCGTTCCGCAGATCGAGGTTTGGGGCTTCTCGAAGACATTGACCCGGTTGAGTGAGGCGGTGTTCGTTGCCATCGAGAGTGGCCACAAGGAGGCGTGCATCCTGGCCGACGTTTATCATCTCTACAAGGGCGGCTCCGGCTTCGCCGGCGTGAACCTGCTGGCTGGCTCGGCCATGCATGTCTTGCACATGAATGATTACCCGGCCGATCCGCCGCGCGAGACGATTGCCGACAAGAACCGCATTTATCCCGGCGAAGGCGCCGCTCCCTTGAAGGCTTTCCTGCGCGACCTGCGTCGTATCGGCTTCCGCGGCGTGCTGTCGTTGGAGTTGTTCAATCAAGAATACTGGAGCCGCGATGCCCTGACCGTCGCGCGCACCGGCTTGGAGAAAATGCGCGCGGTCGTGGCGAACAGTTTGGAATAGCCACGATCGAGACCGCTATGGACGTGTTTATTGCACGTCGCGCTCGCGTCTCCGGGCCACGCCGCTTTCGTGGGCCGCATGCGCCACCGCTCGCGCCACCGCCCGCACTACGCGCTTCTCAAACACGCTGGGCACGATGTAATCCTCGGTAAGATGATCTTCCGGGATACTGGCGGCGATGGCATGGGCGGCAGCGAGCTTCATCGGCTCGTTGATCGTTCGCGCCCGCACGTCGAGCGCGCCGCGGAAAATGCCGGGGAAGGAGAGCAGATTGTTCACCTGATTGGGATAGTCGGATCGGCCGGTGGCCAGGATACGGCAGTGCGGCAGAGCCTGATCAGGAGCGATTTCCGGATCGGGATTGGCCATGGCGAAGACGATGCGGTCGGCGGCCATCATTTGCAGATCGTCGGGCGTTAGGATGTTGCCTCGTGACAGGCCGATGAAGACATCGGCATCGTGCAGCGCCTCGTGCAAGGTCGAGAAGGGCGTGTCGAAATGGATGCAGCCGCGCAGATCCTTCTGGGCCTGCGTAAGATTGTCCGGAGTCACGTTCAGCACGGCTCCATTGCGATCGCCGCCAATCAGTTGGCGCACGCCGGCGGCGAGCAGGATGCGACAGCAAGCGGTGCCGGCCGCGCCCATACCGTTGACGACCACCTTGATCGTCGCCAGATCCTTACCCACCACTTTCAGCGCATTCAGCAGCGCAGCCAGCAGGACGACGGCCGTGCCGTGCTGATCGTCGTGCATGACGGGAATATCCAATTCACCCTTCAAGCGATCTTCAATGTCGAAACAACGCGGAGCGCTGATGTCTTCGAGATTGATACCGCCGAACGACGGCGCGACGGCCTTGACCACGCCGACAATCTCATCCACGTCATGCGTGGCCAGACACAACGGCCAACCATCGATGTCGGCGAACTCCTTGAAGAGCATGATTTTGCCTTCCATGACAGGCAGCGCCGCCTCCGGTCCCAAATCGCCCAGGCCGAGAATGGCCGAGCCATCGCTGACGACGGCCACACTGTTGGCGCGGCAAGTGAAGGCGAATGCCTTGTTTTTGTCCTCGCGATAGCCCGACATACACGCGCCACGCCGGGCGTGTAGACCATCGACAGCGTGTTGCGTGTCTTCACCGAAACCTTACTGCGTGTGTGGATCTTGCCGCCGAGATGCAGCAGGAAAACCCGATCGGAGGCGGAGCGCACGCGCACCCCGGGCAGCGAGCGGATGCGCTGCACGACGCGGTCGGCGTGCGTCTCGCTCTGGGCGTCGAAGGTGATGTCGCGGACCATCTTGTTGCGACCCACTTCGACAATGTCGATGGCACCGAGATTGGCCCCCTCCTCCGCCAGCAGCGTCGCCAAACGCGCGAACTGGCCGGGTTGATTGGGGATTTCGATGCGCACGGTCATGCGGTAATCACAGTAAGGCTGGTCGTTCATCGCCCGGCTCCTGATGGTATCGAGTGGGGAGAAGTTCCCCGGCATCGTGGCAAAAGCCGGCAGCAAAATCAATCCAGACAGCGGATTGCCGGCACCCGAACCGAAACGAACCCGATCCGCTGCCTTTCCTTGCGGTCAAGAACCAACGGCTTTATCATCCAATAAGGAGTTCCTGCGCGGATTGTGGTATTTTTCGTTAGCCCAGCCCTTCAGGGCTGGGGATTGCGTCGCGTCGCAGGGTTTGGGGCTTCAGCCCCTCCCGGTTGCAGCGCCGGCGCGGCAGAGGGCCTGAAGGCCCAACCAATCCACCGCTACCCCCCTTCCCCAGCCCTGAAGGGCTGGGCTAACGAAAAAACAATACCAGAAACGATTCACGCACCCTCCAAAAAGACCCCCGTATTGTTTTGGAGCATCTTCGCATGTCGGCTCGCATTCCGCTCGTGTTTCTCGCTATCGTTCTCTTCGTTGGCCTATCGCGGTCGCCTGGCATTGCGCTCGATGCTCCTGGTCCGCGCAAAGACGATGTCAAAGCGCCGGAGCCAAAGCAATTCACGCTGCAAGCGGATAAGGTGATGCTGAGTCAAGCCATAGAGGAGTTGACTCGGCAAACCGGCATCCACGTCAAGGATGTGCGCGGCGTGCCCGATGCGGCCATTCGCCTCGATTTGAAGAAGGCAACCTTCTGGCAAGCGCTCGACGCCATCGCTGCAGCCGGCGATGCGCGGATCAGGCTCTATCCCACCAGCGGACGCATCGTTCTCGACAAGCGCGGCGCGAGCTATCGCCAGCCGCCCATCAGTTACGACGGACGCTTTCGTCTGAGTCTCACGAAAATGACGGCGGTGCGCGATCTGGAGATACGCGAAACCGATCCTGACCACGCCGCCTACACTGCGGCCATCGAGGTCGCCTGGGATCCGGAGTTGCAACCGTTATTTCTGGAGACACGGCCTCACGGCGTTCGTCTGGTGGACGATAAGAAGCACGTCATAACCGTCTCCGAGGAGGGCAGTTCGCTTGCTCCGGTGGATGGCCTTATCGCGCTCGGAATCGAGGTGCGACTGCCCGCTCTGACGCGCAGCGTCGCCCAAATCAACACGCTGGAGGGTGAATTATCGATGATTGGGCCGAGCAAGATGCTCGCGTTCACCTTCGAGTCGCTGGATATGCTGGCCCAGAGGAGTTCCAACGATCCCGAACGCAAGCAAGTACAAGAGGGCGTCACCTGCCATATTCGCAAGGTGATTCTCGATCGGCAGCGCTGGACGATTCAGGTAGTCCTGGATTATCCGCCCGGTATGAAGCAGCTGGACAGCAATCAGTCGTGGGTGGTCAACAATCAGATGACGCTGGTGTCATGCGACGGCAAGAAGCGTTTCGCCAGCAGTGAGTATGCGCTGGAGATGGCGACGGCGCAACACGCCATCCTCAGCTATCATTTCCGCGATAAGGGCGGCATGGTGCGCGGCAAGGCCGGCGATTGGACACTCCGCTACCGCACGCCGGCCAATCTCATCGAGATGCCGATCAAGTTCGCCTTCAAGGACATTCCGTTGCCGTGAGAGGCGAGCGATTGCCCATAAGCCCGGAGCGCCAGCGACGGGGTCTTCGCCCCGTCGCTGGCGCTCCGGGCTTATGGGCAATCGCTCGCCGGTGGGGTGCAAATTGGTATATTAACTCTTCCGCAATCCATGCACTGTCGTGGATGGGAGGACACGACGGTATCGCCATCGCCTGATGTCAGGGACGTACATGGCCACGTTTCAGCCTGCCGACAACCTTCGTTCGCGCACCTTCTTCGGTCTGCTCGTTGCGCAGTTTCTCGCCGCCTTCAACGATCAGGCCATTCACGCCTCGTCGATGTTCTTCGCCATCAACCAGAACGCGCTGAGCAAGGATTTCGCCATCTCGCTCATGCCGATTCTGTTCTACGCACCCTGGGCGTTGTTCTGCACGTTGGCCGGCTATCTCGCCGACCGTTACAGCAAATGGAACTCGCTGGTATTCTGGAAAGTCGCCGAGATCGGCATCACCCTCATCGCCCTACTCGGCTTCTGGCTGGGGACGCATGGCATTGCCGTCGGGCCTTATCTTGTGCTTTCCACCGTATTTCTGATGGGCACGCATAGCGCCTTTTTCGTGCCGGCCAAGTATGGTGCGATGCCGGAGATTTTGCAGCCGCAAATGCTGTCGCGCGGCAACGGCGTGCTGGAATCGCTGTCGTTCCTGGCGGTCATTCTCGGCACCGTGATGGGCGGCGTGTTGTCGCAGGTGTTTCGCGGTCAGGAATACTGGATCGGCGTGATTCTCGTCACGTTGGCGGTGATCGGCGCATTGGCCAGCCTCTCATTCGTCGTATGCCGGCGGCCAACCCGCATCGGCCCTTCCCGCCGTACCTGTATCAACCTCTGTGGCAAAGTATTCGCACGCTGTTGCGTTCGCGGCCGTTGGCCCTGGCGATCATCGGCATCGCCTTCTTCACCTTCATCGTCGCCTTCATGCGCTCGACCATGTACATGCACGGGCAAACGCGCGTGCCGCCGTGGGACGAGGCCAAGACCAGCGAAGTCGTCGGCATGGTCGCCCTCGGCATCGGCCTGGGCAGTCCGCTCGTCGGCTTCCTCTCCGGCGGCAAGGTCGAACTGGGCCTAGTTCCCATCGGCGCGCTGGGTATGATCGTGGCCATTCTGGTTGCCGCGCTAGCGCTGGATCGCCTGGAGACGCTGGTTGTTTGCCTCACGCTGATTGGCTTCTTCACAGGATTCTACATTGTCCCTCTCTTTACTCTGTTACAACATCGCGCACCGAAAACGAGTAAGGGCGATGCCATTGCCACGAGTAATTTCATCAATGTAACGGGGGCCATCGTCTCCTCGGTGCTGTTCTTCCTGCTGGTCGCTGCCGCCCATGTCTCGGGCATCACGCCGAAAGTGCAGCAGACAGAGCAATATGAGGGCACTTTGTCGGAAGATCCTGTTTACGAGGAAGGCAAGCCGGTGCGTGTGGTCATTGATTCGGGCCATGTGATCCGGGCGAGAGCGCACGGCAAGCATCCGCGCGAAGAAATCAACGTGGACACCGAATTAATCGACGTGTTCGGTCGCGGGTTGAAGGCGGGCGATGCGGTGATCGATCGCCGATTTCGCCTCGGCTCAGTCACGTACCATCGTATCCGCCGGGCCGATCAGGAGCCGAAGCCGTTCTATGACGAATCCGGTTTGCCGCGTCTACTCTTCGTAGGCGCGGCATCGCTGACGCTGTTTACGTTGTTGCTGTTGTGGCGACAGATGCCGGATTTGTTTGTGCGCATGTTGGTATGGCTGCGAACGCAACCGCGTTTCCGCCTGGAGATTGAGGGACTAAACAATTTGCCGGACAGCGGGCCGGCCATCGTTGTCACCAACGCGCGCGGCGTCGAGCCATGTCTGCACGTGGTCAGCGCGATCGACCGCACAACGCGCTTCGTGTTGGCGGACGATGGTACGCAACCGCGCTTGCCGTGGTGGGTACGGCTGACGGCGCGGTGGTCCTTTTTGGCACGCGCAACCCCCGGAGCCAACGGCGCGGATGAGCAAGTGATGGAACGCGAAGTCGAGCATGTGCTGGCTCGCAAGGGCGTCGTCGGCCTGGCGATGAGTGAGGCAGATGAGGAGAAGATGCTCGGCGAACTGGCGGCTCGGCAACCCACACCGATACTTCCCATCTGGTACGAGTCCGCGCCGGTGTCGAGCAAAAAGAGGCGGCGGCGTATCTACGTCCTTGGTGGCCGACTGCTACCGGCGGGGAGTTCCCTGGCAGACGTTCATCGAGAGATGCGGCGTGTGGCCGAGGAGTTCAGGCAACAGATGAACAGCGGCGAACCGTTGCACCACGTCGATTTCGCGGGACATTGATGGCCACGTCTAGCTGAGCCCCGCCAGCAGAGGGGGATGGACTAAAAGAGAGCCGTGGCCGCGGCAAAACGGGAAGTCACTTGCCTGGAAGCGAAATCGCTCGCAGAATAATGAACAGGGGGACGCCGGATTGATCCACGGTTGGCCTACCTTTAGTCCGTTGTGTATTCCAGACGGGTGAAGAGTAGGCGTTGCCCACAAAGGAATACGTAACTCATGTCGATCAACGTGAAATGCCCGTCGTGTGCTGCCCTTCTCAAAGCTCCTGACCAGAGGCTTGGCCGAACTGTCAAGTGCCCAAAATGCGCAATGACGGTCACGGTGGGGACGGTTACTCCTGCTCCGTTGCCGGTCGCGGGAGTGTATGTTCCTCCACCCGAAGCCTTGGTGATCGATGTTACTCAGGTGGACCAATCGAAAGAATGTCCGTATTGCGGCGAATCAGTCCGGTCTATCGCCAAGAAGTGCAAGCACTGCGGGGAAACCATTGACGTAACTCTTCGCATGGCAGAGGAGGCCAAGCGAATAGCCGAGAGGATGGCGGATCGCCCTGACCCGCCGGCCGCACCAATGGTATTCATGAATGCTGGCGGCGCGTCATCTTCATCCAGCAGTAGTAGTAGCGCGGCTGCGGTTGTCTCCGCTCGCTCCTATCGCAGACGACCGGCCCAATCATTCCCTCATCTGTTGCATCTCGTTCTGACCTTCTTCACCTGCGGGGGCTGGCTACCTATCTGGATACTTCACTACGCCGTCTATTCGCTTACCTCACGCAACGGGTCTTTCCTTGGGGCGCTCGCTGGCATATCCTTGGCCGTTTGCATGCTCGTCGGAGGATTCGCCGTCTTGATCTCGCTGGGGAATAACCACAGGCCAAATGCGACTACTCCCTCCTCAAGTCCGAAGAATGAGACATCAGTCAATCCGCCACTTAAAGAAAAGGCAGTTCATGAAGAAGACCCTCTACCAGAAGAGCAACTCAAGCAAAAAGCTCAGGAAGAAGCGAGAGCAGAAGCGAAGAGAAAGGCTGACGAGAGAAGGGTGGCGGCCCAGAGAAAAGTCGAAGAGGAGAAAGCTGCCGCCAATCTTCGCTTTGCTCTGAAACTCATCAGAGACAATCAGCCCGAAAAAGCCAAGAAACGATTGGAAGAGATCATCCAAGAGTTCCCCAACACCAAAGCGGCCAAAGAATCGCGTGATCTTCTTGAGCAGTTAAGTCGGTGAAACGAGCCGCAAATCAAAGTTCTCGAGAGAGTTGAAATATCAGCTAAATGTTGCAGTTGCCAGGTTGCGGCAAGATCGTCTTGGCAAAACCGCCAAGTGCCCTGGCTGTGAGGCTACGCTCGCCGTGCTTGCAATGGGATGCTGCGCGTCGCGGCTAAACGAGATCGTCTAGCGTACCGATTCCAGCGGCCGGACTCGAATCGCCGATAGCGCCGGCAACAATCCGCCGATGTTGCCCATGATGAGCGAAAATATCAGACCGCCCATCAGCACCCTGGCATCGACGACCAGCTTGAATACCACGCTTCGGCCGCCGCCTTGACCACTGCTGAGAATGCTCGTCGCGCTGTAGCCATCCACTAGCAGACCCACCAGGCAGCCGAGTGCGCCGCCGATCAGGGCCAGCATCAGCGATTCGAGAAAGAACGATTCCAGAATCTGCCAGCGTGCGTAGCCGAGGATGCGCAGGACGCCGATGTCCTTTTGACGTTGGCTGATGGCGGCGAACATGGTGTTCATGATGCCGAACACGCCGCCCAGCGCCATGAAACCCGCCACAAACATCGCCGCCCAGAAAAATTGATAATTGGTCGCGCTCAATTTCTCGTAATACGTCGTCTCGACCTGCGCGGCCACGGCAGGCTTGAAGTTAGCTGATAGATCGTGTGCCGTTTGCTTGGCCGTCTCGGCGTCGGCGGTGCGCAGCACCACCGTCGAATAGCTCGATTTGCCGAATTTATCGCCGACAATCTGCTGCTTGGCCCAAATCTCCGAATCGAACGTCGAACCCGCCGATTGCAGAATGCCAACCACAATCCATTTGCGGTCGGCCATCGGGAAGACATCGCCGACCGTAAGGGACGGCTTGCCCTTATCCAAGCCAAGCACGCGCGCGATGCCTTCTCCGAGAACAACTTGAATCGCTTGCTCGTCCGTCGCGCTATCGGGCAGCGGTTGGATGCCCGCCTCGGAGAACCATGCTCCGCCGGGATGTAGTGCGATGTTGTGAACGCGGCCCGTTCGCGCCGGGTCTTTCAGGCCGCGCACTTGCATGAAACGCCGCTGGGAGTCGCCGGGTTTCGGATGTTCGATGGGCTGATTGACGACAAGGTAGACCTCCCAACTAGCCAAAGGCTCACCTTGCTCGTCCTTCTCGATGGTCGGCTCGCGGTCGATGGTAGTGATTTCGCCGAAGCCGAGACTGCTGACGGATTCCTCGGTCGCGCCATCGGATAACACGAGGACATTGACCGGCAACCCGCTGCCCTGCGTCAAGCGAAAGAGGCCGTTGACGAAGGCGAGCATGACGGTAAGCAGGGAGACGACCATCGTGAAGGCCAGGGCCGTTAGCAGCGTCGTCGGCCAACGGACGGCGAGGTTGCGCAGGTTGTAGCCGAACGGCACGCGCCGCAATACGCCCAGCATTTGCAGCAGCAACACAATTGTCAGCACCACGCCCAGTAGCAGCATGGCCGCGACGACCAGCGCGAGCAGGCCGGCCACGCTAGCGGCGACAATGAGGAGAATCTTGACGAGAATGCCCATGAGCCGTGCGGCCCTCATGATAGCTTGGAAAACACTTGCGAAACCTTGACGCCCCGCGCCGACCAGGCGGGCACGATGCTGCCGGCCAACGCGGTCAATCCGCCGAGTGTCGGACCCCACCACAGGGCATCGAGGGGAATACGGAAGGCCGGGAAGAAAGCGATCGGAAACTTGAAGCCGCCGAATACCTTGTTGACAATCAAATAGGTGCCGCCAGAACTGAGCATGCCCGAGATGGTGCCAATCAGCAGCGCCTCGACCAGCACCATGAGCATGATTTGCGTTGGACCGAAACCGAGTACCTTCAGCACGGCCATTTCAACACGGCGCTCGCGGACGCTGATGCTGATGGCCGTGGCGATGACCAGCGACAGCGTCACCAAAATGGCCGGCACCAAGACCCAGCGCAGTCCCCACAGCATGTCCTTGTACGAATCCAGAAAGGCGGCGATGCCCGAGGACGCCGTCTCGATTTTGACGGCGGGATCGGCGAACGAGGGCGACTCGCTAATCTGCTTGGCGAGTTGATTGTACGTCGCCGTGTCGGGCACCTTGAGCCAGACGAGATTGAGCGATTTGTTCGCCAGCGGATGCGCTTTGCCCGTCTTCGCCTTGAACGCATCCAGGGCGTCATTGAGACGATCGCGGTGCATCAAGCCGAACAACGGCAATCGGCCCTCCGGCAGCGCGGCGTAAATCTCGCAATCGTCGAGATCGATGCCGGGATAGAACATGCCGTAGAGCGAGATACGTTCGCCGACGCGCTTGTTGGTCGCCGCCAGGCGATCGCGGCCAACGATGATACGCCGATGATCCTCCTCAATGGCCCGCAGGGCGTCCTTCATGTAGCTCTCTTCTTCCGGCGTCAGATCGCGGAAGTCGTCCATCATGGCGAGAACTTTACTTGGATCGACGCAGAAGAAGAACATTTGATTTTCGCGTGTTTTCTTCTGATCGAGACCGCCGCTGTAGAACTGCCAACTAATGTAATCTTGCGGTTTCACGTCACCGGGCCGGTTCGGATCGGCGGCCCCTTCAGCGAGGATGCGCTCGTAAGAGAACGGCATCTGACTGGGGATTTGCCAGCGTTCGGTGACGATGGCCTTGAAGTCGCTGCTTCGCTCCGCAGTCACCAAGTCGAGTAGCCACAGGACGCTCCAGATGAGCGTGATGACCAACACGAGCAACAGCGTGGCCGTGCTGGTCAGCAGAGTGCGCAGCGGATTGCGGAGCATGCTCTTGAGAATCAGCCGGACGTAAGCCGTGTAGACATAGGCGAGGACGAGGAGGAACAGAAAGACGGCCAGGCCGACGACATTCCACGGGCTATCGAGGAAGGACATCAAGTAATCGTCGAGACGGCTCATGACGAAGGTTCCTCGAAGCGAGCCGCTTGCGGCTTAGCGTGCAGCGCCGAACGCTAAGCCGCAAGCGGCTTGGCGAATCAGACGTTCTTGAAAATCATTTCCGACGCTTCGGGTCCGGTTTCCCGAACGAGACGGCCCTTGTCGAGATGCAGTACGCGCGCGGCGCGGGCGGCGGCGCGCGGATCGTGCGTCACCATGACGATCGTCTTGTGCAGGCTCTTTTGCAGGGCGACGAGCAAGTTAAGAATATCCTCAGCCGAACGCGCATCGAGATCGCCGGTTGGTTCATCCGCAACGATGATGGTCGGATCGGTGACGATGGCGCGGGCGATGCCGACGCGCTGTTGCTGGCCGCCGGACATCTGGCCGGGACGGTGCCACATGCGATTGGACAATCCCACCAAATCGAGCGCGGTCGTCACTTGCTGCCGGCGCTGCGCCGCCGACAGCGGCAACAATAACAGCGGCAGTTCAACATTCTCGTAAGCGGTCAATACCGCCAACAGGTGATAGAACTGGAAGACGAAACCGACGTGCCGGGTGCGCCAAGCGGCCAGCTTGCCCTCGCTCATGCCGCTGATGATGGCGTCGCCGACGCGGATCGTGCCACGGCTGGGTGAGTCCAAACCGGCGATCAAGTTGAGCAGCGTCGTTTTGCCCGAACCACTTGGCCCCATCAGGGCGAGAAATTCGCCTTCGGGTACGTCCAGGCTCAAACCGCTGAGGACATCGATTTGCTCGCTGCCGCGACGAAAATACTTGTGCAGATCGCTGACCTGGACGATGGATTCCATGCTTATACGCGCCTGTTTCTGGGATGCTTGCGGCTTAGCGCGACCAAGGCGCTAAGCCGCAAGCGGCGGAACGTCCTTACTTGCTCATCTTCTGAAACGACACCAGGACGCTCATCTCCGGCTTGAGGTTCTTGCCGATTTCCTCCTCGGGGATGTCCTCGACCTTAACGCGGACGTTGATGGCACCTTTGGAGCGGTCAGCGATGGGCATCAAACGAATGACGCGGCCGGCGTAGCCGCGCGGATGGTGTTTGCGAAACGGCTCATGATTCTGAAACGCTTCGGGCATGATGGTGCAGACCTGATCTTTCTCGATGCGTGCAATGTCGCGTTCCTGAATGGACAAATCAATCTCCAACTCCGCGAGGTTGGCCATATCGCACAGGCTGCCGGAGATTTTGAGCGCCAACGGATTGACCACGGCACCTTTCTCGGCATTTTTGACGAGGATATGGCCGGAGATGGGTGCCTTGATCTGGCAGTTGTCCAACCGCCACTTGGCCTTGGCCATATCCGCCTCGGCCGCTTTGAACTCCGCCTCGGCCGCTTTTTGACGCTCTTGCCTCGCCCCACGATCCATGATTTTGAGCGCGAAACGCAAACGGTCAACGCGGCGTTTCATGGCATCGTGCGCGAACTTGGCTTGCTCGTATTCCTTCGTCGAAACCGAATTCGAGCCGATGAGATGCTCGGTACGGCGTAAATCGAGATTGAGTTGACGCAGAGTCGCCTCGGACTCTTTCAACTCACTGCGCGCCGCTTCGGTTTCCTCGTAGGGATTGGTCTTCGATTCGGCCCACCGCTGCGCGGCGGCATCGCGCGCGGCCACGGCGTGTCTATATTCGGCCTCGTAATCGACCTGCTCTAGACAGGCGAGAATCTCGCCTTCCTTGAAGAATTGCCCCTCCTCGAATCGCTTACTCAGTTCGACAATCATGCCGCCGACTTTGGGGCTAACCTGTACCTGATGGGCGGGAATAACATAACCCTTGGCTTGCAGAACCACTTCGCCGGCGGAAGCCACGGACGCCGAGGAAGTCGGCGCGGGCGTTGGGTCAGTGGCTTTGTCGCTGGTTGGCGGCGCTATCGGTGCTGGGGCCAACGCTCCGATGCGATAGGCTCGATAGCCGAACGCGGACGTTGTCAACAAGAGGATGAGACACAATGCCCAGGGCAAAATCTTCGTTCGTGGTTGTGCCGCCGGTTGCTGCGTCAAGCGGAGGGAACGCACGCGATCGTTCAGCGAGGCGACACCGTTTTCAACGGCGGGACGTTCGAGTTCACTGCTCTTCATCATGCCTCACCTGGAATGTCATCCCTTGTGGATGCTTCGGGTTGATCGAACCCCACCCCTTTATTCGTTCTTTCACAGGGGAAATTGTCGGGCGTGTTTTCGAGCCACTCTCCGATGGGAATTTACAAGCGTGCAAACCAGTTATAGACGGGAGAGAGCCGCGAAGTCAAGATAGGTAAGCATTAGCGGTGCAAGCACGGCGGGACCAGCCGCTTTTTCCTCGTTTCCATATCCGCTTCATGGTTGCTGCCTTTGTCCCCACTATTGTTGGTTCAGCGCACCCCGGAATTCATCCAGGGATGCGATTGTCACCGCGAGTTCCAGAAGATGGGACAACTCATCGGGGTTTTTCCATGCGGCGATTGCCGTGCTTATTTCGGGTGGCACATCCCGAAACCGCGTCTGTAACACACGCACCACATCGGCGCGGCGCGCCCGCGCTTCCCATTCCATAACGTGTCGCGAGCGCTCCATTTGCCACCCCTCCAAGGCGCGATTCCAGGCCGAAGCCTGTCGGGTTAAATCCGAGAATACCAGGGCCAGCGCGCCGTATTCACGACGCCAACGCTCATCAGGTTCTTGTAATGCCAGCCGCCCCCACTCCGCAATCATAGTGGATCGGCCCGCATCTCGCGGTCTCCACCGTCAATCATTGTCCGGATGATGGTTCAAGGCGCGGGAACTGAGCCGAGCCAGGAACCGCGCCTTTTGCGCTCCCGAAAGTTCCTTGGTGTAGCGCTTGCGCGTCGCGTCGAGCCAGCGCACCGGACGCTGACCGTACTCCGTTACGACGCGCGTCAGCACGGGGCCGGGGTGTTCCAGCGCGGCCTGAATGCCGCCGCATAGATTGTCCGGCCCATTGATTTCCACGTACTCCAAACCGAAACCCTTGGCTAACGCGGCGTAATCCAGACGCGCCAGAATCGTCGCCGTCGTGCGGCGATATGCCTTGATTTGCAGCGCCTGCATGTAGTGATACGCCTGATCGTCGAGGATAAAGAACTTGACCGGCAACCCTTCACGCGCCGCCGTCGAGAGTTCCATGGCCGTCATGAGGAAGCAGCCGTCGCCGGTGATCGTCACGACTTGCCGGCCATAATGCACGCGCTGCGCCCCGATCGACGCCGGGATGGACCAGCCCATTGCCTGGTTATCGGTCGGATTGAAGTAGGTGCGCGGCCGAAATGTCGTGAACGCTTCGGCAGCCCAATGTTCCGAGCAACTCACATCGACGAAGGCGAGGGCGTCAGGGCAAGTGGCCTTGCGCAGCGCGAGGATAAACGCCATTGGATCGACGCCGCAACGGTTATAGCATTTGGCGTTTTCCCTGGCATCCGCGCATTTCCCCTGACGGATGCAGGCGATGAGATCGTTGTTCGGTGGTCGGCGGATTTCATCGGCGTGTTCAAGCAGACGGCTGAGGAACACGCCCGCATCGGCGTTGACGCATACCTCCGTCTTGAGGATGCGGCCGATGTTTTTGGGATTGATGTCCACATGAATAATGTGGGGAGATTGCGGAATCGAGTAAAACGCGGTCGAAACTTCGCTGTAGCGAACGCCGATGGCCAGCACCACGTCCACTTTTTTGAACGCGTTCTCGGCGGCGCGGGTGCCCTGCGGACCATAACCCCAACCAACGGCCAACGGATGGCACTCGTTGATGACGCCCTTGCCCGACACGCTGGTGGCGACCGGTGCTTGCAGCACCTCGGCCACATTCGTCAAGGCAACGGAATAATCCATGCAGCCCATGCCGGCGTAAATGCCGACTTTGAAGCCGCGTTGACTCAAGAGATGCAAGGCGCAGAGAAACGCATTTTCATCGAAGGGGACATCGCACGGAGCCAGCGGCAAGCAATCATATTTGCATGTGTCGATCAACAGCGTATACGGCACGACGACGGCGGCCGGTCCCGGCTCGCCGCACATGGCCAGGCGAAACGCTTGGCGAACGGCGTTGGGAATTTCGCAGGCATTGCTGACCTCGAAGACGCCCTTGCACACTTGTTGCAATAAACCAGCCTGCGGCAATTCATGCACCTGAAAGGGGCGATATTTCTCGCCGCGCGCCACATCGCCGACAATGGCCACGATCGGCACGCTATCCAAAAGCGCCTCACCAAGCCCACTGAGAGAATTGGTCACGCCGGGACCGGGCACCACGCAAATAACGCCTGGCCGTCCTGTGCTGCGCGCGACGCCATCGGCCATGTACGTGGCCGACATCTCATGGGTCACCAGCAGATACGGCAAATGCTGGCTCTTCATCTCATCCCAAAGCTCGTTTTCCTGAGCGCCGGGGATGCCGAAGACACAGGGTACGCCTTCGGCTTTGAGGGTCGCAACCAACGCCGCCGCCCCTGTCTTCTTGCCGGCGATGACGTCGGGCGGCGTCTGATGACCGCCTTCGGCAGGTTCTGGCTGGACGGCCGGCAGCGAAACCAGACTGGCGGCCATCGACTTCAGAACCGTGCGGCGAGAGATGGGCTGCGTCATGCGGCTCTCCTGATAGGCGGGGTGTGCATTCCGGAACCGCTCGCGGCTTCGCGCCCAGTCGCAATCGGCTGCCTCCTTATATCGGCTCTTCCGCCCATGCCCTTTATGCGGAACGGCATCTAGGGGGAGGAGGAGAACAGGTGTTTAACATTTCCGCTTTTCTCGGTGATTTCTTTCGGATTTCGGATTTTGCGTTTGAGATTTCCGCGCAGCGGGGTTATGTCGTGATGCCCGCCAGATATTCCGGCGAGCCGATGAGGGTTGCGGATACCACGGTATCGTTGCCCCCCGCCATCAAGTAGCTGACGAACGCATTGAGGCTTCCCGTATCGGCGCTACGGTGCAGGTACGTCGCGTAAGCACTTTGTACCACGTCGGTTTTATATTCCGCCGTACTCAACACACTGGTCGCGATTTGACTGAGGCTGGTCTGTCCGCCCGCTAATGCTTGTTCGCCGGCTTGCAGGCTGGTGGAATCGATGCTGCGGTGCAAGAAGTCTTGATACAGCGCGTTCAGGAAGCCATCGTTGGTGCCGCCGCCATGCCCCTGGTAATACTCGCCGGAACCGACAATGATCGCGTCGATCTGCTCGATGGTCTGTCCTTGGGCCATCAGTCCCACGAAATAACCCAGGCTGGTCTGATCGGCCGAGCGGCCCAGCAGCGTTTGGAAGGCTGACTGGACCTGGATGGTGTCGTACTCCATGCTCTGTTGCAGCATATACGCCACCGCACCGCGCGATGCGCCGCTCGCCATCACCGCGCTCCAGTAGACGAAGCCTGAAGGATCGACATCGCGACCGAGGATGACCTGATACGCCTTCTCAAGCCAGATTTGATCCGCCGAACCCACAACCACGCTCGTGCTGGCGGAACTGGTGCCGAGTCCATTGCTACTCACGTATGTGGCCGTGATGGTGTGGTTGCCGAGGTTCAACGTGGTCGAAAAGGTCGCCTGCGCTTGGCCGTTGACGACGCTCAAATCGGCGGTGCCCAGGGTGGTGCCCGTCGTCGCGTCCACGAACTGCACGGAACCTGTGGGCGTTGCGGCTCCGGAAACAATCGCCGCGACGGTCGCCGTCAGTGTTACCGCCTGGCCCGGAACTGCGGTGCCCGCCGCGAGCGTCGTGGTCGTGGCCGGAGTCTGGGCCGTACTCTGCTGGAACGCACCGAGATCAATGACGCTGCCGCGTGTCGTGCCGCGCTGATCGGTCAAGGGGACGTTGGTGCCGGTGATGCCGACCCCCAGGGCGGGACTGCCGCCGAGAAGGGCCATCGTTGGCGTCAGCCCCCCATTATTGGCGAGCAGGCCCAGGAACGGATTCGCGGTGTTCGGCGTGCCGTTGGTCGTGGCTCCGTTAATGGTACTCATTGCCATGACGATGTTGGGCGTCGTGGCATTGACGACAGCGGAATCCGTGGTGCTATTGCTCTGATCGTTGACGAGGTCGCTGCCAATGACGGAGTTGGCGAGGATGCTATCGGTGAGGTTGACGGTCGCTTGCATGGCTTGGCCGGCCGGCGTGGTACCCAGGGCGAGGTTATAGACGGCACCTCCGCCGCTGGCTGTGCCGGCAATGCTGTTACTGGCGAGCGTGCTGGAAGTGATATTGAGCGTGCCACCGAGGTTGAAAATAGCGCCGCCGTAACCGTCGCCGCTGGCGGCGTTGGGTCCGCCGCTGCCGCCTTGGGCGAGATTGGCCGCCAACGTGCTGTTGACGAGTGTGGTAGTGCCATACAGGTTGAAGATGGCACCGCCCAGACCCGCGCCGCCGCCGCCGCCGTTGTTGCTGCCATTGCCGGCGCCGAAGCCGCCCGCGCCGCCGGTTCCACTGCCGCCGCTCGTTCCTCCGCCCGCGCCGAATCCACCCGCGCCGCCGAGGAATGTGCCACTGCCGCCGCCGCCGCCAAAGCCGCCGCTCCCGCCGGTGGCCAACGTGCCCAGAGTTGAACTGGCCGTGCTGTCTCCGCCGCCGCCGCCCACGCCTCCCACGCTGCCGGCACCCGTACTCGAACCCACACCACCCAGACCAAACGTGCCGCCCGGCCCACTGGCCAAGGCCACGCCGCCGAAACCGCCGCCGTTATCGCCCTGCCCACTCTGCCCGATACCTCCGCCTCCGCCTCCGCTGCCCGAACCGCTGCTCCCGCCCATCGCGGTATTCTGCGTCAACGTCACGCCACTGAGAGAAAGGGTTCCGTTGTTGAAAATGGCACCGCCCGCGCCAAGTCCGCCGCCGCCTGTGCCGCTGCTTCCTCCTTGCGCCAACCCGCCCTCCAGCGTCAGATTCTGAAGAGTCAGGCTGCCCGCTGTTGAGTTGGCCCCCTGTGCATTCGACACATAAAAGAGTCGGAAAGGGTTGTTCCCGCCCAGCGACGAATCGCGCTCGATCACCGCGCCATTGCCGTTGATTGTGAGGTCGCTTGTAATGGCGGGCAAACCATTCGGCCCATACCAGTTGTTGTTGACGGCAGTCAGATCGTAGGTACTGGCCGTGAGGTTGATCGTATTGCTCTGGCCGTTGCTGTTGGCCTGGGCAATGTCGCCGATCAGAGCGTTGACATCGCCCGCCGCCACGTTGAAAACCGTCGGGACCGTGCGATCCTCCAGCGCTTCGAGTTGGAGTCGGACTCGCGGCGGCGATTTCCGTGCCGGTGATTTGCTTCTTCTCCAGCCGAGCAAAGACATGACCAACCTCCCCACAGTCTGCCGTGGTCGCGGTCAAGCAGAATCGAGCAAGGACGTGACAACGCGAGCGAAAACGGCGAACGCCGAAACCATCAAACGCTGGAGTTTGGATCGGTTCTTGAGGGGAACTTTCTTGAAGCAACTTTTTTGTCCGGCAGATGCGCCGATTGTCCCACGGAGTGAAAATGCGTAAGGCGGGCAAACGGATCGAAGCCGGTGCATCGGCCACATAGCTTCCAGACCCATCAGCCGTATGAACCGCTGCACCCGCTTGCGATTGACCTCCTCTCCTTGTTCGATCAGCCACCAGACTAGCTTAGCTGGTGGTCCCGTTTTCGGGGTCCACTATACTCAAGGTATGCAATGCCAGGATACATCGGTAAGTTGAGTCATCGCGGCTGCGGTCGTTCCCACTTCGGATCGTAGTCGAGTGAGAAAATCTGCTGGATGCGTTCGGCGCGGCCGCTCTCATCGTGCAGCACTTCCAACGCCTGGCGGATGCGCGCCAAGCGTGGATCGCCCTCTAGCTCGGCGCTGCCGGAACCGCGGTCGATGCGATCGAGAATGGCAGCGAGGTCGAGCAATCGGCAGCGTGCTTCGAGAAAATACGCATCCAGAGCGGTGCGGGACGGCAGAGGAGCGATGGAGTGGTTATCGGTCATGACGTTGGCCTGGCAAAGAGTCGTTGGTGATCGAGGCTCACCAGTTGATTGAGGTTGCCCGAACGAAATCCTTCCAGGTCGAGCGTGACAAAACGAAAACCGAGTTCCGTAAAACGCCGCACGAGTTCCTCATGCACGGCGGGTTCGAGCAGACGAGCGAGGGTGCCGACAGGCACTTCGATACGAGCCAGTTCGCCTTCGTGCAAGCGGACGCGGCATTCCCGATACCCGAGCGCGTGCAGATAGACCTCCGCCGCCTCGACGCGGGCCGTGCGTTCGCGCGTCACCTCGACACCGGGAGCAAGACGGCTCGACAAACACGGTGACGCCGGTTTGTCCCACGTCGGCAGATCCCATGCGAGGGCCAGAGCGCGCACATCGGCCTTGGTGAAGCCGGCTTCCTGCAACGGATGATGCACACGATGCTCCGCCGCCGCCTTCAGCCCGGGACGATAATCGCCCTCGTCGTCGAGGTTGGCGCCGCTGCAAATGACGGCCGCGCCCAGCTCGGGCAAGAGCGTCTCGATGCGTGAATACAGTTCGCTTTTGCAGAAATAACAGCGGCTGCCGTCGTTGCGGACATAATCGGCATCGGCGAATTCCTCGGTGGTCACCAGAAGATGACGAATGCCGATGCGTTCGGCTAACCGGCGGGCATCGTCGATCTCGGCGCGCGGCACGCTGGCGCTGTCGGCGGTGACGGCCACGGCACGATCGCCGAGCGCCAGCAGCGCCGCTTGAGCGACGACGGTGCTATCGATGCCGCCGCTGAAGGCGACCGCCACGGAACCAAGGCCGCGCAGCACCTCAAGCAGCCGGTCGCATTGGACGGCTAGTTCGGCCGGCAGGGGCGAGCGAATGGTTGACGGCATGGATGGTCCCGCTTCGGAGTGTACCTTCATACTTCCATGATAAGACATCTTCCGAGCGCACTCAAGCGGGCCGCGCTGGTCGTTATCGGCGACGGGGCGGGAGCGGCGCGATAGGCACGACAACAACAGGCAGCGCGGGCGGTGGTTTCAGGCCGAGTAAACGAGCCTTGAGGGTTTCCGCCGCGCCGATGGGAGCGCCGCGATGGGCCAACACTTCCGCGGAACTTCCTTCCCGACAACCATAGAACGTCTTGTTACTATGGGCATCGATTCGCAACCGCGCTCTCTCCAGCGATATGCCAGCGAACAACCCTCGGCTGCGCGAATACGAATAAATATCCGCCTTCACCCGGCCTTCGTGAGCGATCTTCGCATCCCGACCGAGGGGGCCGGCCGCGAGGGCCACATCTTCGCCCAAGGTGAGCCTACCCTGCAAAGCACGATCCAGCGCCTTGCGCGTCATGAACACCAGCACCAAATCCGTCGATTCGATACCGACCTGCCCGCCCACGCCGCTGCTTTTCAAGGTTACGAAAATCGGATTGCTCCATCGGCCATCCGGTTCATGGATGACCACCACGCCCCGACCGAATTCGCCATCGAGAACAAGGGCCGCCTTGACCGCGCGAGGGATGATGGCGACGCCGGCCGCTTCGTGCAGCATCCCCCACGGAATCACCGACAACCCCTGGACCACATTAGCGGCTTGCTCGACCGTCTTAACTTCTCGGCCACGGGCGTACAGCGGAGAGATCGCCGCCGTGAACAGCAATAGCAGTGCCATAAACGGCTTTCGGAGACTGGTCATGTTTTCCTCGTCCTTTCGGGCAATAGAGCGATGGGGGCGGGATGCTACTGCCGAGCCAAGAGCCTGTCAAGCCAGGAGTTTGGGCCTCACATTGCGGAAGTCCCCCATCCTCTTTAAGATGGCGTTTTTGCCAGGTGCGAGAGTCCGATTGCCGATTGAGGTAGAACCCCCATGACCACAGCGAAACCGGGACCGGGCAAGGATCGAGAGAAAAAGCCGGACGCGGAAAAGCCGGCCCTAGCGCGCAACTTCATTCAGGACATCATCGACGAAGACCGCCGGACGGGCAAGTTCGAGGGCCGCGTTCAGACGCGCTTTCCGCCGGAACCGAACGGCTATCTGCACATTGGCCATGCCAAATCGATTTGCCTCAACTTCGGCCTCGCCGCCGAGTACGGTGGCAAGTGCAATCTGCGCTTCGACGACACCAATCCCGTCAAAGAAGATATTGAATATATCAATTCTATTATGGAGGATGTGCGCTGGCTCGGCTTCCAGTGGGATGGACTGTATTACGCTTCCGACTATTTCGAGCAACTCTATCAGTGGGCGGAGCAACTGATTCAAGCGGGCAAAGCGTATGTCTGCGATCTGACCGGCGACGAGGTCGCTCGCTATCGTGGCGACATCAAGGGCGGCAAGGAAAGTCCTTATCGCAATCGCTCCGTCGAGGAGAATTTGGACCTTTTTCGGCGTATGAAAACAGGTGAATTTCCCGATGGCTCGCGCACACTGCGGGCCAAGATTGACATGAATTCGCCGAATTTCAACCTGCGTGATCCGGTCCTGTACCGCATTCTGCACGCCGAGCATCCGCACGTCGGCAATAAGTGGTGCCTCTATCCGATGTACGACTGGGCGCACGGCCAAAGCGATTCCATCGAACGCGTCACGCATTCCATTTGCACGCTAGAGTTCGAGAACCATCGGCCGCTGTACGATTGGTGTCTGGAAGCGCTCGGCATTTATCATCCACGGCAAATCGAGTTCGCCCGCTTGAACCTGACGTACACCGTTTTGAGCAAGCGGCGTCTGATTGAACTGGTCACCAGCGGCTACGTCAAGGGCTGGGACGATCCGCGTATGCCGACGATCGCGGGCATTCGGCGGCGCGGCTACACGCCGGAGGCGATGCGAACATTCTGCAAGGAAATCGGCATCGCCAAGTTCAACGGCGTCATCGACATGGCCCGGCTGGAGAACTGTTTGCGCGAGGATCTCAACCGCCGTGCGCCGCGTGTATTGGCCGTGTTGCGGCCTCTGAAGGTGGTCATCGACAATTATCCCGAAGGCCAGAGCGAGGAGTTCGACGCCGTCAACAATCCGGAAAATCCCAGCGCCGGCAGCCGCAAAATCCCCTTCTCGAAGGTGCTATACATCGAGCAAGAAGACTTCCGCGAAGATCCGCCCAAAGAGTTTTTCCGTCTGGCTCCGGGCCGCGAGGTGCGGCTGCGCTATGCCTACTTCATCAAGTGCGTCAGCGTCACCAAGGACGAAAAGACCGGCGAGGTGATCGAGTTGCACTGCACTTACGATCCGGCCACCAAGGGCGGCAACGCCCCGGACAATCGCAAGGTGAAGGCGACCATTCACTGGGTCTCCGCCGCGCATGCTCTGCCGACAGAAGTTCGCTTATATGATTATTTCTTCACGAAAGCCAATCCGGATGATTTCCCGGAGGGCGCGGATTACAAGGCGAACCTGAATCCGCAATCGCTGGTTACGTTGACCGGCAGCCGCATCGAGCCAAGCCTGGCGAACGCGAAGCCTGGCGATCGCTTCCAGTTCGAGCGTATGGGCTATTTCTGCGTCGATCTCGATTCCAAACCCGGAGCAATGGTTTTCAATCGCACGGTCACGCTGCGCGATACCTGGGCGAAGATCGAGAACGCCCAGAAGAAAAAGGGCTGAAATCGTAGTATGGGACTTCCCCACGAATGGTGAGCGTATTAGTGCGCCGAGGGCGAATGGATATACCGATGTGAAAAAATGTATCGATTGGCCGATGCTGGCTTTGCCGCCGTAGGGAAAGAACCCAGCCGGACAGGATTACGTAAGCGCCCCGAGAGAACATCTCGGAGCGCTTACGTCACGATTAGCGTTGCGGATCACGAACGCGGAACACCAAGTCGGGCGCACGCCGTCGATTGATGGCGGCGGCTGACTCGCTGCGCAGTTTGCCGCGTGCCTTTTCCAGATGCTCCATCACCTGACTCGTTTCGACGGCGACGGTCGGTGCGAGGGTGACCAGCAGCCGACCGGCGTGCGGCGCGGGAACCACGGATTCGACCCGCAAATCGCGGAGTACGTCGTCGCCACAGGCGGCGAGGACGCTCGCCAGCGTCCGCTCCACCTGGGCACACAATTGCAGAGCCTTGCGATTGGGGACCTTGACGGTCCCCTCCCGCCGATCCAGACGCGGATCATGGCCATCGTCCGGCCCCGGCTGAGCGCAGGCCGAAAACAAATCGTGACGAGAAATCTTGCGCGAAACCATTCTTTATTCTCACGAGAAGGAAGCACGCGACGACAGCGCCGCGCGGGAGGTCCACACCACCGGCGTGAGCAACCCTGAACCGACTCGGCCGGCGGTCAAGCCAGTCGAGTACGGTATCCGGGCCGCGACCGCACAGAGAAGGGGAGGGTGGTATACATGGTTGATCCTCCGATTGCGCAAGAACGAATCAGATGGGGAAACGCGCCACTCGTTCGCGTTTTGTCAGACCTGTGCGGCGGTGAGAAGGTTCGCGCTCTTGCTCACTTTTCCACCGCCAGCCGATAGCAGATGGCTTCCTTATCATTACGTACCAGCAAGTACGGCCCCGACAGAACCGGGGTATTCCAGGTTTTGCTATCCTTTCTCTTGAGGGCGGGTATCCGCCCCAGTTCCTTGAACTCGTCGGGATTGGCCTCGACCAGGGCCACGTATCCCTCCTCGGCCTGCACAACGATCAGATCGCCGACGAGCATAACCTGGCCAAACTGGTAGCGCTCGCCCTTCCATTTCTGTTCTCCCGTCTCCAGATCGACGCAGGCGAGAACTCGCTCATCCAACCCGAACGCGCAGTTATGCGCGAGGACAACATTGGAGAATTGCGTGCGCATCTTGCGCGTGGCCCACAATGGTTCGGCGGCCCATTGTCCATCCGAGCCGCGCGTCACATGCAGCATGACGCAGCCGACATTGTAACCGGCCGACAGAAACACACGGTCGCCGGACAACGGCACCGGCTGCGACACCTTGGCCCAATCCTCCGGCCAGGGGAATGTCCACAGAACCTTGCCGTCTTCGGGATCGTGACTGGTGACGCTGTGAGCGTTGACGCTGAGGATTTGCTTTTTGCCGGCCAACGTCGCCAGAGCCGGCGAACTGTAGCTGGCATCGTCGGTGCCGGCCTTCCATAACGGTTTGCCCGTGTCCTTGTGATAGGCCAGCAAGGAGTCTCTCTTTTCCTTGCCGCCGGTGACGATGACCTTGTCGTCGAAGACCAACGGCGAACAGGATTTGCCCCAAATAATGTTCGAGAGATTGTTCTCGCCCAAAGTATCGCGCGTCCAGATGACCTTGCCGGTCGCACCATCGAGACAGTTGAGGATGCCGGTGCCGCCGCTTGTGTAGACACGATCACCAACGATGGTCGGCGTGGAGCGTGGACCATCGCCACCCTGCTTGTCGTGCAAACGCACGTCGTCTTCGTGTTTCCAGCGTGCCTTGCCGGTCTTCAATTCGTAGCAGACAACCAGTTCCTTGTCCTCGCGCTGTTCCTGAGTAATGGCATAGTCGCCGACGACGGCGAACGCCGACCAGCCCAGGCCGATTTTCTGTCGCCAAAGTTCCTTCGGTGGCTGTGCTTTCCAATCGCGTGCCAACCGGACACCGTGGGCGACGCCATCACGCTTCGGACCGAGGAATTGCGGATAATTCGTATCCGCATCGGAACTCAAATCGACATCCTCCACTCCCAACTCGACCTTCAAGTCGTCCAGCGATGCCTCGGCAGCCGGCGTCCATACCCACCGCAGTCGCGGGATGCCGGCGCCGCTGATGGCACCATCCATTCTCAGCACTTTCGACAGGCCGAACAACAAGCCGGCCGTCGCCAGAACGCCGCACAGCAGGGCGGCGAAGCGATGCAGCCAGCGCAGTCCGCTAAAGAACATCAGCCAAAGAATCAGCAACAGCGGCGTTCCCAGAATGATGCCGCTCATGATTTTGAATTGCAGAATCGGTTCCAGGGCGTCGGTCATCACCAGCGCCGTCATACCGCCAACGCCCAGAACGAGCGTCGCTACCGGCATCCATAACCGTTTCAGCGAGTGCGGTTGCGTGTTCTCCATAACGATTCCTCCTCCGTAGTGTCTGCGCCGTGGGGCGCAAGTATCCTGACTTTCCGGCTCAATCTTTCTTCATTCTATTATTGATAACGGATATTCAACGTCCCCAGCCACCCGGCTCTGGTACAATGGCGGCGTAATATCCCGTGCGCGAGGGCCGTACCAGCAAGGTGTAGTGCAAAGAGGATCAGGGATCAGCCCCGTTTTACTCTTCGCTCTCGTATACAGCTTGCATCGCCTCCGCATCACGAATACCCACGTCGCTGTCGATCACAAACAAATACGATGCGTCATAGGCAAAGGCATTGCTCTGCTTTGCCGCAGTGTGGCGTTTTTCGGTGTAATAGGGACCGGACGGATCAAGGTCCTCTGGCCTGTTGAGAGCAGCAAAGGATCTGGCAAAAGCTCCATTGATGACTTCCGTGGTGAACTGGAGGACTGACCGAGGTGCCTTCGGCCGGTAGAACTGTGCCGTGAACGCTATCGCCGCCGAGTAATCAGCGAATTCCCGTCGGCGAATTACATACTCGCCATTCTTCTTCACGGTGAGGTAGTACATGGGATTTACTCGGTAGTGTTCCACTCCGTAAAGGCAAGGCAGTAGCGCCTTGGGTATCCTACATGCAGTCGTTACCGCCGACATCGCGCTCCTGTTACAATGACAGTGGTTCGATTCCGGCACCGGAGGGACGCGCCATGCAGAGTGCTAAATGCCTGAAATGCGGCCACGAAACCGCCACCGACTCCGCTTGCCCCGCCTGCGGCCAGGTCGCCGTCAACGGCGCGGCCAAGCCCCGATGGGTCAAGCCGCCGCCACCGCCGGAGTTGGCGGGCATGGTCTTCACGCCAGTCCCGCCCGAGATGGCCGAAGAATTTCGGCGCACGTTCGACGAAGCCGAATTCCTGGCCGAGATGCGGAAAACGCTCGAAACGGGCGGCGCGGACATCGACGCCCTGGTCGCCGAAATCGAGCGGAAGGTCAATGGCAGAGCCTGACGCGCCCGCCCCTTACCATGTTGGTGTACTCGGAGGCCGTCGAGCGGCATCTGCGTGAGCTAACCGACGCCGCTGTAGCGCGGGGCGACGGGCCGTCGTTCGCCGTCGCCCTCGCGGAGTTCAGGCGACTGCTGCGGCTCTACCCGCAGTTCGGCGATCCCCAGATCGACCTCACGGCCATGCCCGGCGTCGTTTACCAAGGTATCATCCGGCCGCTCTCGATGCGCTACGGCGTCTTCGAGGATCGGCGGCTGGTGTTCTGCATCGCCCCGCCGGTGCTGCTGCCAATGGTCACGCCGACGAACTGAGCCCCCAAGTATCCGAGACGGATTCGGATCACCATTCGGGAACCGGCTCATCCTCCCACGCCTGGACTATTTGGTTCCGTTTGGCGCGGATGGCCGGATTCGATGCAGGCAGCTTCCTGAGACGCCGCTCGACGTACTGGATCCACGCCTCCACCACTGCAAGCGGCGTCCCAGCGGCGGCCAGCACCGGCAGTTCGGCGGTTGCTGACCAACTACTGAATAGCCCGACAAGGAAGGCCACGCCCGCGCCGATGGCTAAGAGTATCGCGGCCAGCGTGGCGTACTTCTGGCGGGTAATCGTCCGTCGCAACCGGGCCAGGTCTTTCTTCCCCCTCAGTTCCGGCGTGGTAATCAGCAGCCAGGTCATGTCTAACCCGGCAAGTACGGCCAGGGCGAAGGCCACAATCAACAGCCCGCTTGCGATAAGTGTCGGTGACGAAAACCACATTGGCGTTGCCTCAACATTCCCAATGGTATCCGACTGCCCCAGGCCATCCGAGACGGAAGCGCGTCATCTGAACTTCGCGCCGCAGCTTGGACATTGCGCAGGATTGCCGTTCCTGCCGAGGTAGGTGCCACAGCCAGGGCAGCGCCAGACAACGAAGATCGCAATCAACCCAAGGAAGGTCGCCGCGAATCCCCCGATAGACAAGTAATTCTCGGGAATGCCGAAGTTCTCCACATCGATCAGCCCCTTGTACTGCAATAAGACGGGAATGAATCCCGCGAGGAACAGCCCCCCGAATGCGATCATCAGCGCCTTGCGGAAGGCAATGGAGTGAACAGGAGCATCGGGAGAAGGTGGAGCATTCATGATTGGTCTTTCAGGCAAGGCTCATTCTGCTTCGGTCCTTGTGGCCTCGCGTATTACTGACAGCTGCGCTCGAAACTAAACTTTTCGTCCTCCCAAGGACAGCCCGGCGGCGGCGAAGAACGATTGAATCAGTCGCGGTTTCTGCCTCAAGCGGCCCACAGCGAGGTCAAATT
>Ga0134126_10001384_pt1 | contig 30820 bp, 29 predicted proteins | sample KB31752_FD_96881 | JGI IMG/M metagenome (GOLD analysis project Ga0134126, IMG submission 96881) | Terrestrial soil microbial communities with excess Nitrogen fertilizer from Kellogg Biological Station, Michigan, USA - KB3-175-2 | ecosystem: Environmental > Terrestrial > Soil > Unclassified ... | reverse complement strand
GACGCGTTTGCCGGGGAGACAAACAAGCGCTTCGGTGAGACGAACGGGGAGATGAACAAGCGCTTCGATGAGACGAACGGGGAGATGAACAAGCGCTTCGGTGAGACGAACGGGGAGATGAATAGGCGCTTCGGTGAGATGAGCGGGGAGATGAACAAGCGCTTCGGTGAGACGAACGGGGAGATGAACAAGCGCTTCAGTGAGATGAACGGGGAGATGAACAGGCGCTTCGATGAGATAAAGGACTCGATCGCCTCAACAAAGGTCTGGGCGCTCTGGATGTACATCTCGTTGGCGGGGACGCTGCTGTACGTCGTGGCGCGAAGTGCGAAGTGGTTCTAGGCGGTGGTGTGCTCGTGGCGCGGCCACACGGGCTGAACGTAGCCGCGGCAAGGGCGAACGGAGCGGCGAGAGCAGCTAGTCCGTAGCGGCGCGCACAGCACCCATCACTTTTGCGTGCTCTTCGCCACTAAGCACGTGTGGTGTCGCGATAGGTGCCCATGTGTCGCGGACAAACAGGGGCGTGTGCTTGTAATCGCCGTTGAAGCGCGCAGTCAGTATGGTGCCCAGGAACCATGATATGGATCTACCCATTCCTACGGTTTTAGGTTTCGGCTCACCGCGGGCGCCCTTGGTATTGACCCAGGCACGCACAGGTCCGAACGACTCATCGAGCGGCGGCCCGCTGGTCCCCAGGCAACTGTGCACGAGGCCAATGAACGAAATCTTCGGCGTATCGAGGGTGTTGCCGACCGGCGTGTTGCAACAGCTGGCATACCACCGAAGCAGGCCCTTCGGTGTGAGTCGCATGCAGGCCAAGGTTTCCACGCCCTGAGTGAGAGTCAAGTGCTTGGGGAGGATCTGGAGCACTTGCGACCCGCCGCGCTCGTCCAGGATGTCGCCCTGTCGTCCCAGGAAGTGTGCGAACGCCTGACAATCCTTGCAGTAGCAAATGACTCGATTGGCGTTACGGGGATTTGCGACCTCTCCCCTGAGGGTGCCGCACCGACATTGCAACGGATGGCTCATGACCGGACCTGCAATACAGGAAGTGCCTGCTTGCGATCATTTTACCGTGTTCCGTTCAACGTCACCAAGGCTGAATGCCGTTCAGGCGAATGGCGCCATCGGCCGTCCGGATCAACATCGATTCCCCGCGCCATTCAGCGTTCCACGCACGTGTGATTTGCTGATGTCCCCTTGCACCTGAACCGGCAGATTCAAAGTGATGTGTCCATCGCTCGTCCTGGCGTCGAGATTGGCTTTGAAGTCCGTCGGCAGCGCCATGTTGATAGTGCCGTCGTCCGAGTTGACGTCCAGCAGGTCGAATCGACCCGCGACGTTGATTTCGCCATCGTTGCTGGATACCCGGCATCTCCCGTCGATGTGAGCGGCCCCAACCGAGCCGTTCCCGAGGCTGCGCACCCACTTCTGCACGGACCTGAGTTCAAAGGGCGGCCAAGTACACCGAGAGCTTCATCGCGGCGAACATCCTCAATCTGCCGGAATACAGGACGCGACCCAGACCAATATCTGGCCGCTTCCTGTAGCCGTTCAGTAATGGAGCTTCGGTAAGCTGATGCAATTGGGGCGGGCTCAGGGACGAGCCCGCCAGCGTTAGAAAAGCAATGAAGTGAAACCACTCGTCCCTATTTTGCGGATGCTGCTGATCGGCATCCTCTGTGGTGTCGTCGCCGCCGCGCGCGCCGCGACCGATCCGAACAGCATCGCCTGCAAGATGCACCGCCATGACCCGCTCAGCGACGCCGACCGCCAGGCGGGGACGAATGATGCGATTCAGATGCCAGCTCTGGAGAGGCTCGGTCTGGTGAGCGTCGCGGCTGCTGCGAACGATCGCACCATCAAGGAGTATTCACTGACATCCGCCGGCCAGAAGCACTATCGGGCGAGGCAGACCGTCACTGTCAATTCCGCGGGGCAGAAATCAAACAACCGGGCGATTTCTGTGGGGCGAAACTGGCGCTCGACGAGGTGGTAAGTTGGGACCCACCTGCTCTTGTGGACGGCCATACTCAAGTGATGGTGACCCATACCTACACGGTTGCCCCCGCCGCCGACGGGGCCCCCGCGACCCGGACCTTCGCAAGGTCTTCCCCATGATCCCGAAGATCCTGGACAAGGCCGGCTCGCAGAGATTGATGCAGTTGTTCGCCTGGTCCGGACACGGCTGGTGGCGGTGCTGCCCGGGAACTGACAGCGAGGCTGGCGGCAGCTTGCGCGGTCGCCACGCCGGCACCGGCAGCAGCGCCGGAAGATTGACCACCGCGGGGTGTGCCAGCGTCCGCGACCGTCATCCATAGGGATCAGTCAACCCGATTGAACTGCTTGATAATGAAGTAAAACAGGTTCGGGTCAGTCGCCTGACCGCTGCTCCGGGCGATCTCCTGGATGTAATCCTGGGTCTGTGCCTGAAGCATGTCCGCGACTTCTCCGAATACCTCGCTGGCGGACTTAGTGTCGTCATCGATGGTCATGATCCCGTGATAACCGCCGGTGAGTTGCGTGTCTGCACGTGTGTACAAATCGGCGCTGTAAAAATAATAGCGAGCCATGGGGTCGTTCCTGACGTTGCGAGGTGCACGCAAACGCTACAATATCAGCCGCCCGCCCGCCACCACGACCCCATTCCCACTCACTGTCCGAGCTCCGGGGTTCCGTTACACTCAGTTACTAAAGAACACAACAAAAGCCGCTCCGACCCGCAATCGTCAGGCGCCAACCCCTGCTGCAGCTCATGGTTCGATGCGCTTCGCCATAACCGCCACCGATCGCTACCTGAACGTGTTTCGCACCTTCGTCGAGCGCGGCTGGACGCCGGTGAAAGTGTTCACCGGCAAGGTCGACAATCGTCTCCACAGTAACTCGGCGGTGATTGATTTTGCCAGGCAGTTGAACGTCGACGCGCAAATCTCCCGCCTTACGGAAGCTAACCTGCGCGAGCTGGCCGCAGTGGGCTGTGATGTGCTCATTGTCGCGAGCTACGCGTGGCGCATTGGCGACTGGCATCCGCATCTGAAATACGCTGTGAATTTTCATCCCGCGCCGCTGCCACATGGCCGCGGCCCCTATCCGCTGCCCGCCGCGATTCTCGGCAACGCCTCGACCTGGGGTGTCTCCTGTCACAAGGTGGCGCCGGAGTTCGATTCCGGGGACATTCTCCAATGTGTTGAATTCCCGCTGTCACCGGCCGAAGACCATGACAGCCTGGACTTGCGAATCCAACTCGCCGCGCAGCGGTTGGCCGCCGACGTCGCCGGGAACTTCGTGGAATACTGGGCCGCGGCGCGACCTCAGGGTGCCGGAACGTACTATCCGAAGTGGACCGAAGCCGACCGCCGCCTGGATTTCACTCAGTCCGTGGAGCAGATTCTGCGCCGCGTGCGCGCGTTCGGCCCGATCGAGTGCATCGCGCAGGTGAGCAACACGGTGCTCTTCGTGCACTGCGCAGTCGGGTGGACCGAAGCTCATCAGCTGAAACCCGGCACTGTCGTCCATGTCAACAGCCTGGCATTCGTCGTGGCTGCGGCCGACGGTTATATCGGGCTTACGCGCTGGAGCCTTGTTGCCGCGGATGCCGTTACCGGTACCGGGCGCCGCTAGCTCCGCCTCGGCCGCTCGTCAGCGTAAACTGACACGTCTTCCGGACTCGCGCCCATTGCGGGTCGCACGCACCTGGCTCAATGTCGACAACCGTTAGTAACATACGAGGGAGCCCGTATGAAAACCTTGTCGACTGTAGCGGCAGCCGCGCTGTTCGCGACCACGACGGCAGCCGCGTGGGGACAAACACAAACACAGAGCCCGACGGACCCAAGTGCGGCTTCGAGCCCGCACCAACGTCAAGCCACTGGCAACGGCACTAGCGAGGAGGGCGTAACCAATGGCGCCAATCCCAGCGCCGCCTCCACCCCGCACCAGCGGGAGGCTATGAAGGGGTCTAACCGCGCCGAGACTGACAAAGCCATGACGGAGGGAGCGACTCCTGCCACCTTCGTCAAAGACGCAGCGCAGGATGGTATGACCGAGGTGGCGCTCGCCAAGGTCGCGCTGGACAAGTCAAAGAATGACCAGGTCAAGAAGTTTGCGCAGAAAATGGAGGAGGATCATTCGCAGGCCGACGATCAGCTCGCCAGCGTTGCCAGGGCCAAAGGTCTGAGTGTGCCGAAGAGCCTGGACGCGAAGCACGAGGCCATGGTGAAGATGATGAGCGCCAAGTCGGGTGCCGCATTTGACAAGGCGTACGCCAATCACATGGCTAAGGACCACACCAAGGCCGTGGCGATGTTCCAGGCGGCCTCGCAGTCGAGCGACCCGGAGCTGGCGTCTTTTGCCAAGAAGACGCTGCCGACGCTCGAGGAGCACAAAAAGATGGCTGATGAGTTGCGCTCGAATGTGGGAACTCGCACGGCCAGCGCTGACTAGGGCCTGCGCAGACTAGGTTGTCAGCTGGGACGGCTCGTCAAACACTAGCAACCGCTGGCGGCGTTTGGGTCGCCGGCGGCGCTTGCGCAAGCGCTGTGCGCGCGCTGCTCGGCCGGTTGAGCCATTCCACCAGCGGCTCCCACTGTTCCACATCGGCCGCGGCGACGTAACTTTTCATCTCGTGCACGCCGATTCCCAGCTCCGCGGCGCGAACGTAGTTCTGCGAATCCCGGATCGTCGCCACAATCGGAATCCCCAAGGTCTGCAGGAACCGGATCAGAGTCTGATAGGTGAGTGTATTGCGCCGTATCCGATTGGCTATGACGCCGATCCGATCATCCTCACGTCGTACCTTGGCCACCAGCAACAGATCACGGATGCAGCGTGAACAAGCATGGATATCGATGTCGGACGGCAGTACTGGCACGAGGATCTTGTCGGCATCTCGAGTGAGGTCCGGCATCTCGCGCGATTCCATGGCAGCGGGGGTATCGACTATGACGTGGGTCGATTTTTCAGGAATGCGCAGTTTGAAGGCTCGGGTGGTACGACCGTCGTCCTTCTCGAACGCCGCAATCGCGTGAATCGGCGGCTGCGCGGGCTGACGTTTGCGTGCCCAACGGATCGAGGAGCCCTGCGGATCGAAATCCATGAGGACCGGCGTGTCTTGGCGAGAGGCGAAATAGCTCGCCAGATTGATTGCGATGGTCGTCTTCCCCGAGCCCCCTTTGGGGTTCATGACGACGATGCGCTTCATTCTTGAAATAATCGCACTTGTCAAAGCTGTTCCGCGCAGCCTACGCGTAGGATGCCGGCTCCTGCAAGCTGACACTCACCACCGTCCGAGTCTACATATTCAGGTTGTGAGCAAATTCCGTCCCGACCGCACGTTGGCGATCGGCTCATCCGGCTGGTGCTGTCTGTGAGATCGCGCACGCCTCCTTGACACGTTGTCCGCGTAGAGTCCGCCGCACATGGAAATCTTTCTGAACCTCTGGGACGAGCTCGACGATCTGGTCGGAGCCTGTCGCCACCTCGCGACGTCTGCCGTCATTGAAGTCGCCTCGCTTGCCCGCCCCGCAGCGACCCTCATTCTTAGCCTTGCAGCGGCGCCGTTGGTGTGGCTGATGCGCCTCGGTGCCTGAGCGCGGCGGGCAAAAGCCACGCCTTTGCCTGCGGCAACGAAGCCACGGTCCGAAAAAAGCGCCCCCGGGCGACTTTTTTCCAATCAACGACAGCGCTTGAAAAATCTGATCTGATTCCCATCATCGCTCCCTCCCAGCGGTCGTTCTTTCGGGCCGTGTTAGCTGTTCGCGCGCAGCCAGCAAAAACCACGCTTTTTGCTGGCGGAAACGAAGCTAACGTCCGAAAAACGGCCGCAGGCCAGTTTTTCCCATCGATAAGGGCAGAACAAACGGAAGGGCAGCATGACAACCACAGAACAGACCCCAGAGAGCAAGGATAAGCAGACCCACGGCTTCCAGGCGGAAGTCCGCGAGTTACTGCAGCTCATGATTCACTCCTTGTACAGCCACAAGGAGATTTTCCTGCGCGAGCTCGTTTCGAACGCGTCCGATGCCAATGATCGGCTGCGTTTTGCTGCGATCGCGGCACCGGATCTTCTGGCAAAGGATCCGGACCTGCAGATCACCATCGAAGGCGACCCCAAGGCCGGCACGGTCACCATCCGGGACAACGGCATCGGCATGTCGCGTGATGAGGCGATCGCGAATCTCGGCACCATCGCGCGTTCGGGAACAGCGCAGTTTTTCCGCTCCCTTTCGGGAGATCAGCAGAAGGCCTCGCAGCTGATCGGACAGTTCGGCGTCGGCTTCTACTCCGCGTTCATCGTGTCCGACCGCGTGGAAGTGGAATCTCTCAAGGCGGGCGCGTCGGAAGACACGGGCGTGCATTGGGAGTCGCGAGCTGACGGTGAGTTCACCGTGGAAACAATCACACGTGCTGAGCGCGGCACCAGCGTCACGCTGCATCTCAAAGAGGAGTGCAAGGAGTTTGCCGACTCCTACCGCCTGCGCTCCCTGATCCGGCGCTATTCCGACCACATCGGCTTCCCTGTGCGCATGCGTAAGGAAGGTGAGGCGTCGCTCGAATACGAGACGGTGAACCAGGCAAAGGCGCTCTGGACCCTGCCGCGCACCGAGATCAAGGATGAGGAATACACCCAGTTCTACCAGCACCTCGCCCACGACTTCACCGACCCGATCACCTGGAGTCACAACAAAGTCGAAGGCAAGCGTGAATACACCAGCCTGCTCTACATTCCCGGCCGGGCGCCCTTCGATCTGTGGCAGCGGGATGCGGCGCGAGGACTGAAGTTGTACGTCCGGCGTGTCTTCATCATGGACGACGCGGAGCAATTCCTGCCGCTTTATCTGCGCTTCGTCAAAGGCGTGGTGGACTCGAGCGACCTCCCACTGAACGTCTCGCGCGAGCTGCTTCAGCAGGACCCCGAGGTCGAAGCCATTCGCAATGGCCTCACCAAGCGCGTGCTCGACATGCTCGCGAAGATCGCGAAGGACGAGAGTGCGAAATATGCAACGTTCTGGAAGGAGTTCGGCAACGTCCTGAAGGAAGGCGTCGGCCAGGATCATGCCAACCGCGCTGCGCTGCTAAATCTATTGCGCTTTGCGAGCACGAACGAAGCGACTAACGAGCCCACAGTGAGCCTCGCTCAGTACGTGGAGCGCATGAAGCCCGGACAGGATCGGATTTACTTCGTCATTGCCGAGAGCCTCGACTCAGCACGCTCGAGCCCGTATATCGAGCGCCTGAAGGATCGGGGGATCGAAGTCCTGCTGCTCGCCGAGCGTGTCGACGAGTGGGTCATGGGACAGATCGACGAGTACGAAGGCAAGCGCCTGAAAGATGCGGCCCGCGGCGATCTGGAGCTCGGCGGCCTGGAAGGCGAGGCCGACAAGAAGCAACATGAGGAGGAGCTGAAGGAGAGCAAGGGCCTTCTCAAGCGTGTGAAGGACGCGGTCGGCGACCGGATCGCGGAAGTGCGCATCAGCTCGCGCCTGAAGGATTCGCCGGCCTGTCTGGCGCTTGGCGAGCACGACATGGGCGCTAACATGCGGCGCATCCTCCAGGCCACCGGCCAGAAAGTGCCCGAAACCAAGCCTACGCTCGAGCTCAATGTCAGTCACCCGCTGGTAAAGTATCTCGACGTGATGCCTGATGAGGAGCACTTCAAGGAATTTGCCCAAGTGCTCTACGAGCAGGCGGCTCTCGCCGAAGGCAGCCAACTCGCTAACCCCGCGGAATACGTGCAGAGACTCAATCGTCTGCTGGTGCGGCTCGCCGGCGCGCCGCAATCCTGAACTTAGATCGCCAGGAACTACTTATGCCTGCCAATGCCCAACTGTCCATCACCGAGATCAAGCCCGGAAACGGTCCAGCCATCAAGCCGAGTCAGACGGCCGTAGTGCACTACACCGGTTGGCTCTATGCCGAGGATGCGCTCGATAACAAGGGCCGTAAGTTCGACAGCTCCGTGGATCGCCAGGACCCGTTCAGCTTTCCTGTTGGTGCTGGACAGGTGATTCAGGGCTGGGATCAGGGTGTGGCGGGCATGCAGGTGGGTGGGCAGAGACGGCTCGTCATACCGCCGGAGCTCGGTTATGGTGCGCGCGGCGCCGGCGGGGTCATTCCGCCCAATGCGACACTCGTCTTCGACGTCGAGCTTCTCAGCATTCGCTGATGCTGCGGGCTGACCGTTTGGTCAGCAGGCCTCAAACAAAAAACCCGACGGGAGGGATGAAACTCTCTCCCTGTCGGGTTTTTTTCTGACCGATCCAGTCCGCTCTGGCGTCTAGTGGATCTGATCGTCGGTCCCTTACGAGTTGACCATCGCCTTCAAGCTCTTCAAGGGCATGACGCGAACCTTCTTGCTCGCGGGCTTTGCCTTGAACATCATCTTCTCGCCGGTGAAGGGGTTTACGCCTTCGCGTGCCTTCGTGGCGGGCTTCTTGACGACCTTCATCTTCAGCAGACCGGGCAGGGTGAACAGGCCATTACCGCGCAGGCTCTTCTTGATCACGCCGCCGAGGGAGTCGAAAACGCCTCCGACCTGCTTGCGTGAGAGCCCTGTGTCTTTGGAAATCTGAGTCAGGACTTCCGACTTCGTCGGTGCGCCACCCTTTTTCGCCATATTGCGCTACTCCTCGAAAGAATTTGTGAGTGTGAAACGCGGTTCGTTGTTGCCGCGCAGAGAGAATCGGCGCGAAAAATAGCACATGCGCACGCTTTCGCAAGCGTTTTTTCGCGTCAGGTGGCGCTGAAATGCCTTTTTTTTAAGTGTTTTGCGGCGGTGGGGTGCGCGTAAGCGCCTCAGCGCGACCGTTAGCATGCACAATTACCGCACGCGAAACGTCGTTTCGAGCGCGGTCTCGACGCACGCGGATGCTGCCATTCTCGGTGCGATGTGAACGCTAAGAGTGTGTTTCATAAAAGCACACGCCGCTCCCGGGCGTTCCGTACACAGCGCGCGGAGGCTTGAAATACAGCCAAAAAGCGTCATCGGATGCGACGAGTCACGCCCCATGTCAGGGCATCAGGCATCAGGAGCACGCAGGCGCAGCAGCGGGAACCGCGTCGCGGACGTCAAACGGCGCGTGTATCAATGGAGGAGAATGAGGATAGCCTGGATGGCAATACACGCCCACAGCGGCGAAAGATCTAGTCCTGCCACCGAGGGAATCAGCCGGCGGAAGGGACGCAACACGGGCTCGCAGATCGTAGCGAGCACCGATTGCATCGGTGAATACCCACCGGGGGCGATTAGACCGAGTAAAGCATACAGGACGATCGCGTAGAAATAGGTCCACAACAGTGTGCTCGCGATCTCCAGCGCCACCCTTTCTACCCAGTAGAACGGGCTCGGGAAGCTGGCGCCCCGCAGAGCGGTGACGATTGCGACATTGAGGGTGGCGACGATCAGCACCGCCACGACGGAGGCGGTGTCGACTTTGCGCACCGGCGGCAGAATGCGCCGCAGCGGCAGGATCAGCGGATTCGTAAGCCGTACGATCGCCTGACAGAGCGGATTACGGAAGTCCGCGCGCGTCCATTGCAGCAGCAGTCGTGCCAGCACGACGAACAGTGCCAGAGACAGCAGCGTGTCGACTATGTAAATGATCGCATTCATTCAGTTCGCTCGCCGTCGCAGGAAGCGGAAACAATCTATGATAATGCCGACGGGAGTTCTCAAGCGCCGAATTGCTCGGCCAATTCCCGACTGCGACGAGTTGCCGCCTCGAGCGCGCGAGAGATGATGCCGCGGAGGTCTGCCGCTTCCATCGTACGCACCGCCGCCTCGGTTGTGCCGCCTTTCGATGTCACTTCCGCTCGCAGACGCGCGAGGTCTCCGTCGCTGGAGTGCGCGAGCAACCCGGCACCGTGCAGTGTTGCGACCGCTAAGCGACGGGCCGCCTGTGGCTCGAGGCCCAGATCCGTTGCGGCTTGTGCCATCAACTCAGCGAGCAGGAAGAAATAAGCGGGACCGCTGCCCGAGAGAGCGGTGACGACGTCAATCGCCTCTTCGGAGGGCACCCAAACAACCTCGCCCACTGCTTGCATGACCTGTTCAGCGGCGGCCCGATGCGAGGCACCGACGTGCTCGGGAGCGTAGAGACCGGTAACGCCAGCGCCGACGAACGCAGGCCTGTTAGGCATGGCTCGTACTACGGGAATCCCTGAGCCGCAGGACCTTTCCAGGGCGGAGGCGCGGATGCCGGCCGCCACGGACAGAACGACAGGTTTCTTCCGCGCCAGCGACGGTTGAAGTGACGCTAGCACCGCGGCCGCATCCTGCGGCTTCACAGCCAGCACGACGAACTCCGCGTTCTCAACGGCCGCAACGTTGTCAGCGGTGGCGGTTATCCCAAGATCGCGCGCAAGCGCCGTGCGCGCGGCTTCCACGCTTTCACCGACAGAAATCTGCTCCGGACGGGTGCCGCGGCGTAGCAGACCGCCGATCAACGCCCGCGCCATGTTGCCACCACCGAGGAATGCCAGCTGCATGTTGTCTCACGTTTGCGGCGCCGCGCGCCGCTTACATACTAAACAGTTTCGCCCGGACAGTGGATTCCCACCTCACGGTTGTGGGTGTCGGTTCCCGGTTTCAGCCGCGCCTAAACCTGTCGTGGCCCAAAAATTGCCGTCCCGACACGCACGATGGTCGCTCCCTCCAGGATCGCCGCCTCCAGATCGCCGCTCATTCCCATCGACAGGGTGTCGAGCGCCAGGCCGGTCCTGTTGAGGCCCTCCAATGCTTCGCGCAGCGTCTTGAACCAATGGCGTTGACGCTCAGGATCCTCTTCGTCCGGGGGCAAACACATCAGCCCCCGCAACTTCAGGCGGGGCAATGCCGCCACCTGTGCGGCTAATGTGGGTAGTTCCGCTACGGTTACGCCTCCTTTGGTGTCCTCCCTGGCAACGTTCACCTGCAGGCAGATGTTCAGAGGCGGAGCGTAGTAGGGCCGTTGCTCCGCCAGGCGCTGTGCAATCCTGAGTCGGTCCACCGCATGGACCCAGGCGAATGATTCGGCGACCGGTCGCGTTTTGTTGGACTGCACTCTTCCTATGAAATGCCAGCTAAGCCCCGGGGTGCCTGGTGCGCCGGCGGGCTGTGGCAGGGGGCCGAGCTTCTCCACGGCTGGGATCTTCTCCAGCGCTTCCTGGAGGTAGCTCTCGCCGAACTCCCGCATGCCCGCAACCGCGGCCGCATGCACGGCCGCCGCCGGCTGACCCTTGGTAACCCCCAGGAGTGTGATGGAATCGACACACCGACCGGCCTGGCGGGCAGCGGTTTCGATGCGATTACGCACCTGTTCCAGGCGTTCCAGCAAATTCTGCGGACCCATTAACATAAAGGACGTGGAACCCCTCCGTTATACTGCTGAGCACTGCAAGGGAGCATCATCACTGGAGCCTGTCTGACCAATGATCGCCGTAGCGAGAATGACCCCCAGCGAGCAGCTTTCGGCGATCGTTTCCCGCGCATAGTAGATGCTATGTAAGGGAAACGATCGCCGAAAGATGCCGCTGCGGGTCGTCCGCAGTAGGCGAGCATTGGTCAGACGGGCTCCTAACTCGCCATCGAGATGTGCTCTTCTTGAGTCCTTAGTCGCCCTCAGGGAGCCTTGAATGGCCGTCGACATCGCGCAACTCCTTGCGTTTGCCGTCAAGAACAACGCATCCGACCTGCATCTGTCCTCCGGTGTGCCGCCGATGATTCGCGTCGACGGCGATATGAAGCGCATCAACATGCCGCCCTTGTCGCACAAAGAAGTGCACAGCATGGTGTACGACATCATGAACGACAAGCAGCGCAAGGCGTATGAAGAGTTCTTCGAGACGGACTTTTCCTTTGAAATTCCCAAGCTGGCCCGCTTTCGCGTCAACGCGTTCAACCAGAACCGTGGCGCCGGCGCCGTGTTTCGTAACATCCCCTCGACCATTCTGTCGCTGGATGACCTGAACGCGCCGAAGATTTTCCGCGACCTGTGCATGCTGCCGCGCGGCCTGGTGCTGGTCACCGGACCTACCGGCTCCGGCAAGTCCACCACACTGGCCGGCATGGTCAACCACTGTAACGACAACCGCCCGGATCACATCATCACCATCGAGGATCCGATCGAGTTCGTGCACGAATCCAAGCGCTGTCTCGTGAACCAGCGCGAGGTGCACCGTGACACTCTCGGCTTCACTGAAGCGTTGCGTTCGGCATTGCGTGAAGATCCGGACGTCGTCCTGGTCGGCGAAATGCGCGACCTGGAGACGATCCGGCTGGCTCTCACGGCCGCCGAGACCGGCCACCTCGTATTCGGAACCCTGCACACGAGCTCTGCGGCGAAGACCATCGACCGTGTCGTCGACGTGTTCCCTGCGGCGGAAAAGGACATGGTGCGCTCGATGTTGTCCGAATCACTGCGCGCGGTCATCTCGCAGACCTTGATGAAGCGCAACGGCGGCGGACGCGTTGCAGCGCACGAAATCATGATCGGCACGCCCGCGATCCGCAACCTCATCCGCGAAGGCAAAATTGCACAAATGTATTCCGCCATCCAAACGGGCCAGGCCGCTGGCATGCAGACCCTCGACCAGTGCCTGACGGAGCTGGTTGCCAAGGGGCAGGTTAGTAAGGAAGAGGCGCGCTACAAGGCGCAGAACAAGGACTCGATCTAACGAGACCTTCAAGAGCAACTCACCATGGATCGCGATCAAGCTATCAAGCTGATGCAGGACCTGCTGCGGCGGGTGACCGAAAAGAAAGCCTCGGACCTGTTCGTGACCGCAGGCTTTCCGCCGGCCATTAAGCTCGACGGCGAAATTCGCCCGCAGAGCGAGCGCGCACTGACTCCGGAGCAGTCGGCGACTTTGGTGCGCGCGATCATGAACGATCGGCAGACCAAGGAATTCGACGCCTCCAAGGAATGTAACTTCGCGATTGCGCCTCCCGGGATCGGCCGCTTCCGCGTCAGTGCCTTCGTACAACAGGGCGCGGTCGGCTGCGTCATCCGCCTCATCAATGCCAAGATCCCGAGCTTCGAAGAGCTCGACCTGCCGCCGATCCTGAAGGAAGTCGTGTTGACCAAGCGCGGCCTGGTCATTGTCGTCGGCGGCACCGGCTCCGGTAAATCGACCTCGCTTGCGGCAATGGTGGGGTACCGCAACGAAAAGACCCGCGGTCACATCGTGACCATCGAAGACCCCGTCGAGTACGTTCACCAACACAAGGGCTGTGTCATCACGCACCGGGAGGTGGGTGTCGATACCGATTCCTGGCAGGCGGCGTTGAAAAACACCCTGCGGCAGGCGCCGGACGTCATTCTGATCGGTGAGATCCGGGACCGCGAGACCATGGAGTACGGTATCCAGTTCTCCGAGACCGGCCACCTCGTGCTGGCTACCCTGCACGCCAACAGCGCCAACCAGGCGTTGGACCGTATCATCAACTTCTTTCCCGACGAGCGTCGCGAGCAGTTGTTGATGGACCTTTCGCTGAACGTGCGCGCGCTCATCTCGCAGCGACTCATTCCTCGCGAGTCCGGCGCGGGCCGGATTGCCTCGATGGAAATCATGCTCAACTCGCCGCTCATCCAGGACCTCATCTTCAAGGGCGAGGTGGCGAAGATCAAGGAAGTCATGTCGCGCTCCACCCGGTTGGGCATGAAGACCTTCGATCAGTCGCTGTACGAGCTGTACGAGACAGGCTTCATCTCGTACGAGGACGCATTGCGCAACGCCGACTCGAAAAACGAGCTGCGCCTGCGTATCAAACTGGAGAGCAAGCGCGAAGCCAAGAACATCGACGACGGTGGCGCCTTGCACATCGTCGAGGAAGAAGAGAGCGGGCGTAGTCTGTGAGCGCGCTGAAAGAAACCGCGGATCAGAGCCTGTCCGCCACGGGTCCTCAGGCCTCCCTGGCCGCGGCGGAAGCCCTGGGCACCGGGCCGCACCTGACACTCAACACCAAGCCGCTCTTCAAGCTCATGGTGGAGAAGAAGGCCTCCGACCTGTTCTTCACCTCCAATGCCCCGATCAAGATCAAGATCGAGGGCCAGATCCTGGCCGTGAACAAACAGGTGCTCACGCCGGAGACCGTGAAGCAGACCGCCTATGCGCTCATGAGTCCGGAGCAGCGCGAGTATTTCATCCACGAATACGAGCTCGATTTTGCGATTTCGGAGCCCGGCCTGGGTCGTTTCCGCGTCAACGTCTTCATGCAGCGCGGCTACCCGGCCATGGTGTTGCGTTACATCACGGCCGACATGCCGCGGATGGACAATCTCGGCCTGCCGGACACCCTGACTGACCTCATCATGCTCAAGCGCGGGCTCGTGCTCATGGTGGGCTCCACGGGTTCGGGCAAGTCGACGACGCTTGCGGCGATGATCAACTACCGCAACGAGAACGCCTCGGACCACATCGTCACCATCGAGGACCCGATCGAGTTCCTGCACACCAATAAGCGATCCATCGTCAACCAGCGTGAAGTCGGCCTCGACACGAAGTCATATACTCGTGCCTTGCGCGGAGTGGTTCGAGCCGCCCCGGATGTGATTCTCATCGGGGAAATTCGTGACAGGGAGAGTATGGAGGCGGCAATTCATCTTGCCGGCACGGGACACCTGGTGCTTGCGACCATGCATGCGAACAACAGCGCCGAGTCGCTGGATCGCATCATCAACATGTTTCAGAAGGAGCAGCACGCGCAGATCTTCCTCGATCTGTCGCAGTACCTGCGCGCCATTCTGGCGCAGCGCCTGGTGATGGGCAAGGACAGCCGGCGGTGTGCCGCGGTGGAAGTAATGTTGAATACCCCGCATATCCAGGAGCTCGTCAAGAAGGGCGACGTGGTTGCCATCAAGGAAGCCATAGCGCTCAGCGGCGAGCGCGGCATTCAGAGCTTCGACACCGCACTTCGGGAGCTCTATAAACAGAACCGCATTGCGCTGGAGGAAGCGCTGCTGCACGCCGATTCGCGCGCCAATCTGGAAGCGAAGATCAACTTCGGCTAGCCCGCTGGTGTAGCGCGTGTCAGGGCTGGTCGTGGAGCTTGGTTCGATCTAACCGCGCCATGACGTGATCGAATGGCGTGAAGCCCAACCTCTCGTAGAAGGGGGCCGCCTCACCGTCGGCCACGAGCAATACCCGCCAGACGGGCAACTGTTGCAGAAGTTCCTGCATGAGGCGGGTGCCGATGCCGCGAGTTTGATAGTTGGGATGCACGACGACGTCGTAGATCGTCGCGTGATACTCGAGGTCGCTCAACGCGCGGGCTGCTGCGATGAGGTGAGAGCGGTCGAAAGCAAAACACACCACGGTGCTGTTTTCGAAGGCCCTTCTAATTTTGTCGCCGTCGCGACCGCCGAGGTTGGCGAGCTTGAACAGCCATTCGAGCTCCAACCAGTTGACTTCCTGGGTGTCCCATTGAAAACGCACGGTCAAGATGCCTCCTGGCAGGGAATTCCGTAACGGGTGGCCAATTGGCCGGTGGCCTCGAGCATCGCCGCAGGCCCGCATGCAAAGATTTCTACCTCGGCGAGCTCCGTCCTGCCAAGTGAAGCCAGCCACGCCTCGGCGAGGCCGGTCACGAGACCATCAAAACAACCAGGGAAATCAGACCGGGTGGCGAGCCGGTTCGGGATCCCGTGCGCCTCGAGGAGCGGATTACACGCGATGACTCCGGGTGGAATGCCGGGCACGATGATGCTCGAGGGTCGGGCCCGGAAGGGAAACGGAACGTCGGATCCCATGAGCACCAACGGCTTCCAATGTTCCCCGTTGGGTGTGAGAGGCGGAGTCGCTCGCAAGCGCTCCGCCTCGGAAGCGATGGACGCAATGCCTGCGTCTTCGCCTATCAACAGCGTTCGGGGCCGCTCCGCGTGTACAACGAAGAGGCCGCCCATTGCTTACCCTCGCGACCCCACTACGTCGGCCAGCACGGCCATCCGCACCGCTACGCCATTACGCACCTGGTCCCGAATGACGGACTGTTTGCCGTCGGCGACGTCGGAAGCTATCTCGATGCCGCGATTCATCGGCTGCGGATGCATCACGATGGCGTCCGGTCGCGCCAGCTTCAGCCGTTCCGGTGTGAGTCCATACATTGCGAAGTACCGATCGGCATCGGGCAGGTCCACCTGTCCCATGCGCTCTTTTTGGATCCGCAGCATCATCACGACATCGACGCCCTCGACGCCCGACTCGAGCGTCTTGTGTCGGCTGCAGCCGGCGAACTCACCCGCTCCGGGCATCAACGGCTCGGGCGCGACGATCCGCAGGTCTTGGACACCGAGGGTGCGGAATACGTGGAAGGCCGAGCGAGCGACGCGCGAGTGCCGGATGTCCCCGACGATCGCTATGGACAGCCGATCGAACTGCTTCTTTTGCTGCCGGACAGTGAGTGCGTCCAATAACCCCTGCGTTGGATGAGACACGTGAGCCTCACCTGCGGAGAGCACGCTCACGTGTGGCGCCACGTTCGCCGCGACGAGTTCCGGGACGCCGGCCTCGGGATCGCGGATCACCATGACGTCGACGTGCAGAGATTGCAGCGTAAAGACTGTATCCAACATGCTCTCTCCCTTCACTCGGGAGGAGAGCTGAACTTCGAGGTTCACTACGTCTGCCCCGAGCCGCTTCGCGGCAAGCTCGAAGGAGACGCGGGTACGCGTCGAGGGCTCGGTAAACAGGTTGGCGACCGTGACGCCCTCGAGCGCCGAGCTGATCGGCGGCTTCGTTCCGAGTGCGCGAACGAACCCCTGCGCGCGCTCCAGCAATCGTTCAATGTCGCTGCGGGGCAATCCTTCCAGGGTCAACAGATGTCGTAACGACCCGTTGGCTCGATGTTGCTGTGCTGCCCCCGCCGTCATAGTAGTTTTGCCTTTGAAGTCATTCACCGCCCCTCACCCATTAGCCATCGCTGTAAAATTATCGCCGCTGCGGCACTGTCGATATCCTCCTTGCGTACGCGACGCTTGCGTTCGCCACTTGAGCGTCGTGCCTTGAGTGCAGCGGTCGCCTCGAGGGATGACCACCGCTCATCCACCATGTTCACGGGAAGACCGAACCGGCGTTCGAGCTCGGCCGCAAAGCGACGAGCAGCCGGCGCAAGCGTCCCCGGAGTACCGTCCGCATTATACGGCGCACCGACCACGAGGAGCCCCGGACCTAACATCCGCACCTCGCGCCCAATGGCATCCCAATCCGGGCCTTGCTGATGGACCGCTACCGCAGGGCGCGGCGCGGCGGTCGCTGTGAGAGTGTCTCCAGCGGCGATACCGATACGTTTGAATCCGAAATCGAAGGCGAGTACGGTTTGGACGTCGGGATTTCCCCGGCTCAAGCGTGTCCCGCCACTGGGCTGAGCCGCTCAGGCTCGATGCCAAGGAGGCGCCACGCCCCCATCCAGCGCTCCTCGAAGGGAAGGTCGAATACCACCCGTGCGTCGACCGGCACGGTGAGCCACGCGTTCTCTCGCATTTCGCGCTCGAGTTGCCCCGATTCCCAGTTCGCATAGCCGAGAGCGATGAACGCATCCGAGGGGCCTTCGCCGCGGGCCATCGCCGCGAGGACGTCGCGGGATGTCGTGACCTGGATGGCGTCGGAAACCTTGTGGGTGTGATCCCATTTTCCGCCTGGACGGTGCAGCACGAAGCCGCGATCCGTATGCACAGGGCCGCCCCGTAACACGGGCTGCGCGGCGATGTACTCCGTCGTCGGCTCGAGCTTCATCTGCGAGAGCACGTCGGAGAGCCGCATCGGTAGCGGCTTGTTGAGCACGATACCCAACGCCCCACGCTCGGTGTGCTCGCAAATGAGCGCCACGGTCTGCGCGAAGTTGGGGTCGGACAGGGATGGCATCGCAATGAGCAGATGGTTCGTCAGACTGTTCTGCGCACTTTCCGCGAACGGCGAACCGCCGATTCCCGGAACCCCTGTGACCGTAATGTTTTTGCCGCCCATGGGTCGCCAGTATGGGGATGAGCGGCAGAAGGCTCAAGGAATGGCTGTGACGCTCCCGCCCCGTGTCCACTGCCACTCGTAGACAAAACGCAACACCTGATGCTCCCGCGCGAGCTCGGGCGGGAACGGATCGAAGGGTGCCGCCAGCTTCAGTGTCTGTAATGCCGCGTTATCGAGCTCAACTGACCCGCTGCTGCGGCGAATCACTGCTTTATCCAGCGAGCCGTTTGCCGCAATACCCACTTCGATGACGGGGTTGGCCTTTTTCGCATTCAGCATGCGAGCGGCAGCTGGAAAGTGAATGGTTCCCACGCGTTCCACCTTGCGACGCCAGGCGTCCAGGTAAGGCGCCAGCGTGGCCGCTCGCGTATCGGGCGTGGTCCAAAGCTCGTCTCGCTTCGGGCCGCGCAGCTGCGCCGGTCCCTGATCGTCTTCGGGGCCAGGTTGTTCGGATTTCTGTTGATCGAGCAGTAGCGGACGCTTGTTCGACTCTCCCGTGCTGCCCTCGTCGGCTAGGTACTGAACCTTTGCCTTCCATGCCGTGGTCGTGAGCACGCGATCTTCTTGCGCACCCGACACGCCGCCCTTCGGGGCGAGCGCGTTGCCGTCCTCCGTGCCGTCCTGCTGCGGGATAGGTACTGATGAGGCGCGATTGCGCGGGGCCACTGCCTCGCGCGTGTTGCCCGAGCCGAGCTGGGTACGCTGGGCCAGGTACGTCGCCGTGTCGTTGCGGTCCGCTTCCGGCACTTCGTCGGAAACCAGAAGCACCTCTAGCCCGGGAGCTCCACCCTTGTCAGCGAGAGCTGTATTGAACGTCAGACCAAGGATGACCAACCCATGGGCCACCGCCGCAAGAAACAGCATCACGAACAAGCGCTCGCGAACGGGCGCCTTGCCTTCGCGCAGTCTCAGTGCTCTGGTTGCCATCGGCGAATCTTACTCGTACAGGCCTTCAGGGCGTTTGGGGTGACGCCAAAAGCCGACGCTCCACCGCCTGGATGAACAGGTCGCCAATATTGATCCCGAACTGCTTGTCGAGCTCACGAATGCCGGTCGGACTTGTGACGTTGATCTCGGTGACGTAGCCGCCGATGACATCGAGTCCCACGAACAGCATGCCCTTGGCCGCGAGCGCGGGGCCTATCTGCCCGACGAGCCAACGGTCGCGATCGGTGAGGGGTCGTCCGACCCCCTTGGCACCGGCGGCGAGGTTGCCGCGGTTGTCCTCGGCTGTCGGAATGCGCGCAAGGGCGTACGGCACGGGCTCGCCGTCGATGACCAGCACCCGCGAGTCCCCCGTGTCCACGATGTCCGGAATATAACGCTGCACGATCGCAAAGCGCCGCCCGTAGTCAGTCAGCGTCTCGAACACCACGTTCGTGTTCTTGTCATTGCGTTCCAGCACGAAAATGGAGCGGCCGCCCATGCCATCGAGCGGCTTGCAGACGATCCGACCGTGCTCGCGTAGAAATGCCAGCATTTCACCCATGTCGCGCGTAATCAGAGTAGGCGCACAGCATTGGGGAAACCACGCGGTGTATACCTTCTCGTTCATATCCCGCAGCCCTTGCGGGCGGTTGACGACGAGCGCGCCCTGATCGGCGGCCCGCTCGAGGATGTACGTGGAGTAGATGTATTCGGTATCGAACGGCGGGTCCTTGCGCATCAGAATGCAGTCAAGATCCCCCAAAGGCTCAGTCCGCGGCTCGCCCAGAGAAAACCAGCTCTTCGGATCGGCGCTGACCGTCAGCGGCCGAATGCGACCGAAGGCTACCCCATCGCGGAGCAACAAGTCGTGCATCTCCAGGTAGGCCAACTCGAAGCCCCGCGCCTGGGCGGCGAGCAGCATCGCAAGGGTGGAGTCTTTCGCGTATTTAATGGCCGCGATGGGATCCATCACAACGCCGAGGCGCGGGCGTTCAGTCATACTGGTTCCTATAGGCTGCGCAAAGTCGCCCGGGGGCGCGAACGTGATTATGCTCGTCCGCACTGAATATGTCCGAGCGCGCCGGGCTGTAGGGGTGAGCGCGGTTCCAATCTCTAAAACGTGACGGGCGTTGCATGGCGGGGGGTCTACCGATATGTTAAAACCCGCGCTGCATTTGCCTTCAAGTCCCCACTATGTGGCCTATTGTTACGGCTGTTAAGGAAGGAGTTGCCTGACCGTGACCGGCAGCAACACGAAACTCCAGGGTCTCAAGGTACTGGTCATCGACGACAGCAAGACTATCCGTCGTACGGCGGAAACCCTGCTTGCGAAAGAGGGTTGCGAAGTCTTCACTGCGATTGACGGATTCGATGCGCTGGCCAAGATCGCCGATCACCAGCCTGACATCGTGTTCGTCGACATCATGATGCCGCGCCTCGATGGCTATCAGACCTGTTCCCTCATCAAGCACAACAAGGTATTCCGTTCCATTCCCGTCATCATGCTGTCCTCCAAGGACGGGCTGTTCGATCGGGCCAGGGGTCGAATCGTCGGCTCGGAGCACTACCTCACCAAGCCGTTCACCAAGGACGAGCTCCTGAGCGCGATCGAGACGCATATCGGGAGATAAAGGAATGCCGCTGATACTGATCGTCGACGATTCGCCCACCGAAGTGCATGTCATGCAGAAGGCACTGGAGAAGCACGGGTACCGCACGGCGGCTGCTGCCGATGGCGCCGAAGGCGTGCGTCTGGCCAGGGAAATGAGCCCCGATCTCATTTTCATGGACATCGTCATGCCTGGCATGAACGGTTACCAGGCCACCCGCGCCCTGGCGAACGACCCGAAGACCCGCACCATTCCGATCATCATGGTGACGTCCAAGGGCCAGGAGACCGATCGCATCTGGGGTTTGCGCCAGGGTGCGGTCGACTACATGGTGAAACCAGTCTCTCCGGACCAGCTCGTCGCCAAAGCGCAGGCGACGCTGTCCGCATGAGCGGCGCACCTATGCACCGCCTGAGGGCTTCTCATGGCAGATGAAGTCCCATTGAAGTCGCTGCGCGACCGGCCCTTCGAGCTGCTGGCCGAGCTCGAGCGCCGCGGTCGCGCCGTATCGGCCCAGGTGAGCCAGGAAGGCACCGCCGGCCGTGAATGGGTCGGTGTTGCCCTGCGCATGGCGGGTGACTTGTACTTGGTGGCTCGCGAGGAAACCCGTGAGGTGCTCGGTCTTCCGCCGGCGCTGACGCGGGTCCCTGGGGCAAAGTCCTGGATCAAGGGGCTTGCCAACGTCCGCGGCCAGTTACTGCCGGTCGTCGACCTGCGTCAGTTTCTGGGCAGCGGCACGACGCCCATCACGCGCAACACGCGGGTGGTCGTGGTGAATCATCGCGAAATTCCCGCCGGGCTCCTCGTCGATGAGGTACTCGGTTTTCGGCGCTTCGCCGAGGGCGAGTTTTCCGGCGATGCGCCGCCAACGGTAGCGCGCTGCGAGCGATACCTCGCTGGAGCCTTCCGCCGCGCCACTGAGCAGTGGCCAGTATTGAGTCTGAGGTCCGTGCTGGAAAGCTCGGCGTTCTCCGAAGCAGCAGCCTGAAGGCACCAGCGCCCATATGACACAAGTGAACCCGCGATGAGCCCTCCGGCAGCCTCGATCCGCGTAGGCGGCGGCCTCGCCACTTTGTTGGTGATAGCAACAGTATTGTTGGCTATCTCGGTGATCATTTTCTTTACACGGGACAATCAGCCGACGCCCGCCTCCGTGGCCGCTCCCGTCGATGCGCTCTATGGTCTGGCGGTTGACTCGGAAGGTGCCGCGTCAGGCAACGAAGCCGCCCTCGGCAGCTTCCAGTCGCAGCTGCAGCAGCTCAAGGACGCGGCCGCCTCTACTCCCAGTGCTGCTTTTGCGAAAGATGCACGTTTCTCCCGACTTCTCGGCAATGCCGCTGCGGTGAGCGAAGCCAAGGGTGCACTGGCGGATGCGGGCAACGCTGTCCGGGAGACGCGGGATCTCGTACCGCGTCTCATCACCGAGATGGGTGCCATTACCGGGAGCCTGAGCGGTGCCAACCTGGAGGTCGGCTCGCGCGCGCTGGAGCGTTTTGAGTTGCGCGCGCAGCGGTTGCAGTTGGACGTGGCGGCGTTGGCTGCTGGCGGCGCAACGAACCAGGCCGCGCAGCGGCTGGCCGAAAGTAACGACTATCTGGGACAGGTCATTCAGGGTTTGCAGGGCACCAGCACCGGGCTGGTGCTCCCGAAGCTCACTCCGAGCGCGGAGACGGAGAAGCGCCTCAAAGCCCTCGACACGATCTATGCAGATCTCAACAGCGCGGTTCGACGTGCTGTCGCAGCAGCACCCGCGCTGCCGGCTGCGCAGGCTGCAGCGCGGGATATCACGACCGACGCTCGCGCCCTAGCCTCCGCCGCGAAGCTGGCCGAACCCGCACCGCCCTCGAGCAAGCTGCCGAACTGGTTCGCGGGTGGTTTGCTAACCGCCGCGCTTGTCCTATTGGTACTTGCCGTGGTCTCCTCCTTGCGCGTGCGTAAGACCGTCGAAGCACAACGCCTGACCGTTGATACTCAACGTAAGGAGAACGACCGCAACCAGCAGGCCATTCTGCGTCTGCTGGATGAACTGTCGAGCCTCGCCGACGGTGATCTGACGGTGCAGGCGACCGTGACCGAGGACATCACCGGCGCGATCGCCGACTCGATCAATTATGCGGTCGACGCTCTGCGCGGCCTCGTGACCACCATCAACCAATCGGCTATTCAACTCGACAGCGCCACGCGCCAGACGCAGGCGCTCTCCCAACACCTGGCGAAGGCCAGCGGCGCGCAGTCGAAGCAGATCTCCTCGGCGACCGAGTCGGCTGGCAGCATGGCTTCCTCGGTGGAGGAAGTGTCCGGTAACGCCGAGCGCGCCTCCGACGTCGCCCGCCATTCGGTGGAAGTCGCCCACAAGGGCGGTGACGCTGTGCGCCGCACCATCGATGGCATGAATACGATCCGCGAGACCATTCAGGAGACCTCCAAGCGCATCAAGCGCCTGGGTGAGAGCTCGCAGGAGATCGGCAACATCGTCGAGCTCATCAACGACATTGCCGAGCAGACCAACATTCTGGCCTTGAACGCCTCCATCCAGGCGTCCATGGCCGGCGATGCGGGCCGCGGGTTCGCGGTGGTGGCCGACGAGGTCCAACGCCTCGCCGAGCGTGCGGCGGCGGCGACGAAACAGATCGAGGTCCTGGTGCGGACCATTCAGACCGATACCAACGAAGCGGTGGTCTCCATGGAGCGCAGCACGACGGACGTCGTGGGCGGCGCGCTGCTGGCGGAAAACGCCGGTGCGGCTCTGGAGGAGATCGAGCAGGTGTCCAACCAGATTGCCAGTCTGGTGCAGAACATCTCGGGCAGCGCGCGCCAGCAGACCGGTGCTGCGCAGAACATTGCACGTAACATGCAGGTACTGAAGGAGATCAGTGTTCAAACGGCGGAATCGACCAACGCGACATCTGCCGCCATCGCCAAACTAGCCGAGCTCTCCGCCGGACTGCGCAAGGCGGCAGCCGGCTTTCGGTTGCCCGGGACGAGCGCCGAACCTATTGGATCGACGGGTGCGTTCAAACGACTGGACGAGACCGCCAAAACCGCCGCGACCGCGCCATCGGCCCGGACCGTGTCGGCGCTTGGCGGCACCTGAGCCCTTTCGCTTAAGAGCATTTCATGCCGGAAGTCGCTTCCCAGACGTTGGATTTTGTCGGCCGTGAGTTGAACCTCACGCTCGGCGAAGCCCGTAACGCGCTCGAGAACTACGTCGAGCAGCCGGACAATGTGACGCTCCTCGAGCGCTGCACGCAGGAGCTGCACCAGGTGCAGGGCGTGTTGCGCGTGTTGGAGATTTACGGCGCGGCGCTCCTCGCGGAAGAGATGGAGCAGGTTGCGAGCTACCTGCTGGCCACCGCCACCGAGCGCAAGAGCCAGGCTGAGAGCCTTGATGCGCTCATGCGCGCGATGGTGCAGCTGCCGAGTTATCTCGAGCGCGTGCTCGCGGGCGGCCGCGACCTGGCGCTCGTGCTCCTGCCCCTGTTGAATGATTTGCGTGCGGTTCGCGGCAGCGCTTTGTTGTCGGAAGGCACGCTGCTACTGCTCAATCTGAAGTCCGACAAACAGGCGCAACCGGTTGCGGCGGCTCCCGGCGAACCGCCGCTGACTGTCGAGCAATGGGCGCGTCGCCTGCGCGCGCGCTTTCAGGTTGGCCTGATTGGCTGGATCCGTGGCGAGCGCACCGAGCAGAACCTCGACATTCTGGCCGCGGTGGCGCAGAAGCTCGAGCAGATCGCGACCCGGCAGCCGGTTTTCCAACTTTGGTGGGTCATCGGCGCCATCATTGAAGCGCTGCAGGAGAACGGCATCGAGGGTGGCGTTTCGGTAAAGCGCCTCCTGGGCCTGGGCGATCGCGAGATCCGCCGGCTCTACGAGCAGAGCGAGGCGCGCTACTCGCAACAACCGCCGGTCGAATTGCTCAACAACCTGTTGTATTACGTCGGTCGCGCCGAGTCCTCGGGCCCGCGTGTCACGGCTGTGCGTGCGTCCTTCCGTCTGTCGGAGTTGTTGCCGGTGGACGAGAGCATCGAACAGGAGCGCGAGAATCTGTCTGCGCCGAGCGTCAAGCTCATGCAGACAGTCGCTACGGCGATCCGCGAGGACCTGTCGAAAGTCAAAGACGTTCTGGATATTTTCGTGCGCCGCGGCGCCGGGCAGCCGAAGGAGCTCGCTTCTCAGGTGGAGCTGCTGCGCAAGATCGGCGACACCCTCGGCGTGTTGGGGTTGGGCGAGCTGCGCGGCAAGGTGCAGGGCGAAACCGAGCGCCTGGAAAAGATTGTCTCCGGCGAGCTCAAGGCTGACGACGCCACCTTGGTGGATATTGCGGCGACCCTCATCGGGGTCGAAGACCGCTTGGATGATGGCCTGGTCGGTATGATCCGGCCGAAGACCGATCAACTGTCCGAGCCCGACGAGGATGTCGAGTTCCAACAGGTCCAGGCCGCCGTGTTGCGCGAATGTATTCTCAACCTCGCGCGCATCAAGGAAGCCATTACACAAAATGTCGGTGGCACCTTGGATGCCTCCGGCTTCGACAGCTGGCAGGAGCTCATGCGCGGCATGAAGGCCGGCTTGCTGATGCTCGGCAAGACCCGCGCGGTGGAAGTGATCGAGGCGATCACGACCCAGTTGAAACGAGTCATGCAGCCGGGCGGTCGCGCCTTGCCGCCTGGCTTCATGGATCGCCTCGCCGACGCCATCGTCAGTGTCGAGTACTACATGGAGACGCTGCAGGCCGGGCGTAGCGATCCCTGGTACATGCTCGATAACGCGCAGTCGTGCATCCAGGCGTTGGAGCAAACCGAGACCCTGTCGGTTCCGACCGTACCGGCGCTGGATCCGGGCGCGTTCGCCAAGACCGTACAGATTTCCACCGTCGGCGGAACGACTATCGACGTGGGTGACCCGGGGGCCACCCTGGTCGGTTCGGCGGGTTCCATACCGCCGGTCGTCCCGGCTTCGCGTACTTCCGTGGTGCGCGCGTTGGCCGAGAACGCCGATCCGGAGCTCGTCAAACTTTTCATCGAGGAAGCTCACGAGGAGCTGGTCAAGATCCAGCGCTACTTCCCGGCGTGGGATCAGAATCCCATGGACCGCGAGTCGCTGGTCACCGTGCGCCGCTCGTTCCATACCTTGAAGGGCAGTGGACGGATGGTCGGCGCCCGCGAGCTCGGTGAGTTCGCGTGGTCGATCGAGAACTTGTTGAATCGGCTTCTCGACAACACGCTGACTCGTGCGCCGGCAATTCTAACGGTGCTGCGTGAAGCTGTCGCTGCGTTGCCGGAGCTCATCGAGCAGCTCGAGACCGGCAAGCAACCTCGTGTCGACATGTCCGAGATCTCCGCGCGGGCGCATGCGCTTGCCGCGGGTAAGACTCCCTCGACCACTGCACGTGCCGCGCCTCCTGATTTGTCAGCGAACGGCAGGGGCGGTGAGACAGTCAGCACTGGCGGCACGGCCACCGTGGCGGTGCCGAATCTGCCTGGGGCGCCCAAGCCTTTGGGGCGTCCCGCCACGGCCGGTTCCACGGCCTCCGGTCCTGGCACTGGCACAGCGGGACCTGGTGCGTCTGATGCTGGCGCTGTTGGTTCTGGGGCGTCCGCCGATTCAAACTTGTCGCTCACGGCTACTATGGCTGCGCCGACGACGGCCGCCGCTGGTGGCGCATCGGGGGCGACGCAGGTGTTGTCCAATCCCGCGCCTTCGTCGTCGGCGGTAGCGGGGGCGCCTTTTGCGGGGACCCAAGATGACGGCTCGCATGCGGCTGCGCGGAGTGCGGGTGGGGCGTCGACGGCTGGTGTCGAGACGGGCGTGGACTCGGGGGCGAATGGTTCGGCGTTTGGTGCGCCTGGGGCGGCGTCAGCGTTGGGTGTTGGCGGTGCGGCTGGTTCTGCGTCCGCTGGGCCTGGGTCGCTGTCAGCTACGTCAGCGCCTGCTGCGGGCGGCTCGACAGCGGCAGCGTCTGAGGCGCTTGGCGATGGCGCGAGCGGTGCTTCGGGCGTGACCGCTCACGCTGCGTCGCCGTCTTCGACACCTTCAGTGCCGGGAGAGGGCACCTATACCAACAGCGCTGGTCCTTCGCAGACCGGCGCTGTGCCTACATCGCCGCCTGCTTCGGAGACACTGGCCGCGGTTGCCAGTGGTGCGCCGGTGTCACCCTCGCGTGCGCTGTCCTCACACGCAGCGTCGGAAGGCGGCGCCGCGTCTTCGACCACGGCACCCTCGCACGCCGCACAGTCGAGCGACGCATCCGCGGGACAGCCGGCGGGGCTCGACGATGTACTGCGAGAGATTTACGCTCGCGAAACCAACACTCACGTTGCGACCGTCCGCTCCTACCTGGAGCGCGAAGCCGGGTTGGCTGAGCCGCACGTGTTGCCCGAGGATGTCTACCGGGCCTGCCATACCCTGTCGGGAAGCTCGAAGATGGCGCAGGCGCGGCATGGTACCCGCGTCGCCGAGCCGCTCGATCACTGGCTGCGGCGCGCCTTCAGCAGCGGACTCGGTCTGACACAACGGGACCTCGTGTTGCTGAGCGATTGCATGGTCGCAATGGAGGCGGTGGCCACTCATCTCGACGAATCCACAGGGTACTTCGTGACTCATTGGGATCTGCAGCAACGCATCGCCGAAGCCGACAAGGCTCTTGACCAGCGCATCGCCGCTGCCACGGCGGCGCGCGCGGCACAGGAAGCTGCGGCTGAGGAGCCGGTTGCAGATGAAGTCCTGTCCGAGGAAGACGCCGAGACTCCGGATGACGCTGGTGACTTCGATCCTGAGGTCGCCGCGATTTTCACAGAGGAAGCGACCGAGCTCATTGATGCTTCCGAACATGCGCTGAGCGACTGGCGCGGCGAGCCCGACAGCGCCGAGTACCGTCTGGCGCTCAAGCGACCGCTGCACACCTTGAAGGGCGGCGCTCGCATGGCAGGCATCATGGCCATGGGCGACCTCAGTCACGAGTTGGAAACGCTCGTCATGCAGGTCGACAACGGCTCGGTAGCGCCGAACGACGCGCTGTTTGATGTTGTGCAGGCGAGCCTCGATGAGCTGGCTCGCATGCGCGAGCTCGTGGCCAACGGCCGGCGCGTCTCTCCGGCGCGTGCCATGATCGCCCGAATTCATGCCTTGTCGCGTCCCAAAGGGGCCCAGCCCGCCGCGGCCGCGCCAAAACCCGCCTCGGCCCCGACGCGAGTCGCACCTTCCGCCGCGCCACCGACGCCAGCGGAGACCTCGCCTTTTTTTTCCGAACGCGCTGAGTCGGCCCAACCTGCCGGCTCCGCGCACCCCGGGCCCCAAACCGAAGCTGGCGGATTTGGCGCCGAGTTCGACCAGCCGACTCCGCATGTGCCTGAGTCCGCCGCAGAAGGCGAGACAGCCGAGAATCCGCCGGATGATTTCTCACCCTCGTATTTCGTATCAGAGGCGGTTGGGACAGAGGAGGGGGGCGCCGAGCCTTCTGCTCCATGGCAGGATCCGACCGGCGAGAAGGGTTGGTCCTCCAACACGTCGGACTCGCAGCCGGCACCCGAACAGGTGTGGCTGAAAGACACGACGCAAGCACCGTGGCCACCTGAGTTGACCGGTGACGACGGTTCGAGCCTCACAGACGTGCCTGAAGGGGCGGCCAATGCCAACGCCTTCCAAAGCGGCGACGTCGAAGAGATCCAGCTGTCCGCCCCCGAGAGTGAATCCGAGCTCAGTGCCCCCGAGGGCGCCGGCTCACGTGCTGACTTCGCGACCAGTATCCAACTTGGCGGCGACCAAGACGAGACGGCCGGGCAGCCTTTGAGTGCCGATGAGGCAGCTGAAATTGAGCCGGCTGCCGCTGAATGGTTTACGAGTCACGACTCCGGGCATGGTGCAGCGGGCGCTGACGAGCGCGCTAGCGACAACATGGAACTTGGCGCTGCCGCTCACGCCGAGCCTGACGCAGGCGTAGCTGCCCAGCTCGACACCGACGCCGGGTTAGCCGCCAATGCTGAGGCAGGTCTGTCGGATGCGAGCGCTGCTAGCCCTGATGAAGGCATTGTCGTCGTCGAAGATGCGCAGGTGTTCGATGCGCTGCCTGCAGTTGAAGCTCCCGCCCCGGAAATCGAGCGTCTCTCTGCCACCGGCGTGCACGCGACATCTGCGTCAGCGCAGGGCGCGGCTTCGTCGCCGACCTCGCCCGTTGCCAAGAGCGTCTCTATCAGCTTCGAACGCCGCGCCGAGCCGCGAGGCCATGACGACGGTCTCTTGCCACCGCAACCGGTGCCGCCGGGTCGCGAGCCAGTAGCCCCCGCCGAGCGCCAGGAAATGGCGCGCGTTGACGCCGAACTGCTGGACACTCTGTTGAACATCTCTGGTGAAGCGAGCATTGCTCGTTCGCGCCTGGAGCAGCAGCTAGGGTCGTTCGATTTCAATCTCGGTGAGCTCTCACGTACGGTGACGCGCTTGAAGGAGCAGCTGCGCAGTCTCGAAATCGAGACCGAAGCGCAGATCCTGCACCGTCACGAGGACGAGGGTGGTCATCGCAGTGAGTTCGATCCACTCGAGCTGGATCGTTACTCGTCTATTCAACAGTTCTCGCGCGCGCTGGCCGAGACCGCCAATGACGTCGCGAGCATCCAGCAGCTTCTGGAGAACCAAGCCAAAGATACGCAGAGCTTGCTGCAACAGCAGGCGCGCACCATTACCGAGCTTCAGAACGGACTCATGCGTACGCGCATGGTCCCGTTCCAGCGTCACGTGCAGCGTCTCGCGCGCATCGTGCGGCAAGCTGCCGCTGATACGGGCAAGAGGGCGGAGCTCGTTGTCGAAGGTGCCTCGGGTGAGCTCGATCGCCAGGTGCTGGAGCGCATGTTGCCTCCGTTCGAGCACATGCTTCGCAATGCGGTGGTGCACGGTATCGAGAAGCCTGAGGAGCGAGTTCGAGCTGGCAAGCCTGAGACTGGCCGCATCGTTCTCGAGCTGCATCGCGAGGGCGCCGAGGTCATGGTGCGCCTGAACGACGACGGCAGCGGTATGAACCTCCAGGCCATTCGGTCCAAGGGCCAGTCTCTGGGGCTCATCGCCCCGGGCCAGGTCCTCAGCGATGAAGACGCCATGCAACTCATCCTCGAGCCCGGCTTTTCCACCGCCGGCGCGATTACCCAGCAAGCGGGTCGAGGTGTCGGCATGGACGTGGTGGCCACCGAGATCAAACGCCTCGGTGGTGCCTTGCATATGGAAACCAAGGCGGGTGAGGGCACGGTCTTCACAATCCGCCTGCCGTTCACCCTTGCTATCAGCCACGCGCTCGTTGTCCGCACTGGCGAAGAGTTTTATGCGTTGCCGTTGCCGACCGTCGAAGGCGTGCTGCGCCTCTCGAAGGCTGAAGTTACGGCACACCTTGGCCGCGACGCCGCTGCGTTCGACTACGGTGGCCAGAAGTACCGTTTCCAACACCTCGCCACGTTCGTAGGCCTGGAGCCCTCGGCGTTGCCCGAGCAGGACGTCACCATTCCGGTGGTCTTGGTGCGGGCCGGCGAGCACTCGACTGGTCTCGTCGCCGACGAGCTCATCGGCAGCCGCGAGATTGTCGTGAAGTCGGTCGGGCCACAGATTTCCAGCATCCGGGGTATCTCGGGCGCGACGATCCTGGGTGATGGCCGCATTGTCATCATTCTCGACATCGGCGCGCTCGTGCGGGCCGAGTGGCGCAATCGCCCAACGACACCGGTCGTCTCGAAAGAGAAGGCCGACAAGCGGATTTTCGCGATGGTCGTCGACGACTCGATTACGGTCCGTCGCGTGACCCAGCGTCTCCTCGAGCGCAATGGGATGCGTGTGCTCACCGCGCGCGATGGCATGGACGCGGTAGCGCTACTTCAGGACAACGTCCCCGACATCATCTTGCTCGACATCGAAATGCCGCGCATGGACGGTTACGAAGTGGCCGCGCACGTGCGCAATGACCCACGCCTGAAAGATGTGCCGATCATTATGATTACCTCGCGTGTCGGCGAGAAGCACCGTGCGCGCGCGATCGAGCTCGGGGTGGACGACTACCTCGGCAAGCCGTACCAGGAAGCGCAGCTTCTTGAAGCCATAGCGCCGCTCGTCGAGCGTCGCCGCGTGGCTATTGGCAGCCACCTGTACGCGACTGAGTTAGGTTGAGGGCGTCGCCATGGCCGAACGCGTTACGGAAATCTACAGCCTGTTGGTTCCCCTGGTCGACGGGCGACTCATCATTCCGCGGGCCTGTGTCGCGGAGGTCGTCGGATTCCAGACACCGTCGGAAATGACCGGGGCTCCGCCTTGGTACATCGGTACGGTTCCCTGGAACGGCAAAGCCGTTCCGTTGGTGTCCTTCGAAGGCGCTTGCG
>Ga0134126_10001383_pt1 | contig 30822 bp, 28 predicted proteins | sample KB31752_FD_96881 | JGI IMG/M metagenome (GOLD analysis project Ga0134126, IMG submission 96881) | Terrestrial soil microbial communities with excess Nitrogen fertilizer from Kellogg Biological Station, Michigan, USA - KB3-175-2 | ecosystem: Environmental > Terrestrial > Soil > Unclassified ... | reverse complement strand
TATGCCGGTCGCCCGGTTCGAAATATGCATTTTTCATGATCCCCTGATTTGAAAAAGCGCCGCAATTCCTGTACCGTAGATAAATCCGCTGGCATAAGAATTTCTGCGCTATTCCCATTAGTATCAACTAATACCATGATAACCGTTCTAGTTCTCCATTCTCAACGGCTGATCCGCGAGGTATGGACCAGCTTTCTGACAACCAGGCAAGGGATCAAGGTGGTTGCTGCCGCTCACAACCTGTATGAGGCCGCAACCCTTGCCAGATATGTCAAACCACGCATCGTGGTTATCTCCAGGGAGTTGATCACAAGCGCCGGCGTCAAAGAGCTGGCTGCCATCCGGGCCGTTTCGCCGCATGCCTGCCTGATCCTGGTGACTGCTACCGACCCCACCGCCTTGAGCGACCGTCTCACCGAAGTAGGCGTACACGCTTGCCTCTCGGAAAATTCTTCATTGAACGAGCTGGAAACCGCCATCCTGGATGTCAATGCAGGCCTGGAATTGACACTTGCCGCTCCCGTCGACTATAGAGACCTGAATACCGCCGGTGTCTCCCAACTCACGAAACGGGAGTTCGATATCCTCGAACTACTCGAGAAAGGTAAGACTTCCAAGGAGATTGGTCTCCAGCTCAACATGTCGTACCGCACCGTCGAAGTACACCGCTACCACCTGCTGAAGAAAATGAATTGCAAAAGGACCACCGAGCTGCTGCGTAAAATGTCTGCATGGGCCGCACACTAAAAGAAAATCTTCGCTTTGCCGGAATCGCCGTAGTCTGTACCTCCCCCTTTTGCCGGATACGGCATTCACATCCAAAGATAAGATCGGGAATGTCATGGTCTACACTGGAAAACTTACCGTAAAGATAGAACCTTTATTCTTCTCACTGTTGACCTTTATCTCACCGCCATGCTGGCGTACTATCTCGGAACTGATGTACAGGCCGAGCCCTACACCCGGGTAACCAGCCGCCCCGCCGTCGTCCAGCCGGTAATACCTGTCGAAGATCTTACCTAAACTATCTTTCGGGATGCCCACGCCAAAATCCTGTATGGAAATGGAGACCTTTCCGCTGTCCACCTCCGGCCGGATGACGATCTCGTGCGTACCAGGAGCATATTTGATGGCATTGCTCAGCAGATTGATCATCACCCGACGCAGCCGGTCCCTGTCGCCTGACACCAGCGGCAGCGAAGGATGTTCGGCGATCACGAGCCGGATATCCGTAGTTACCTGTAGTTCTTCTACCGCCTCCATGATGATCTTCATGAGATCGAGCGGCTCTTTTTTAAGATTCACCTGCCCTTGGCTGATACGCGTGACATCCAGCAGATCATTCGTTAGCCGCGTTAACCGTGCCACCTGCCCGCTGAGTTTCATAGCCAGTTCCGCCGACTGTTTGTCGCGTGTAGTCGCCAGCTCTTCATATAGCAGTTGTGAATATGCCTGGATACTCGTCGCCGGCGTCTTCAATTCATGGCTGGCAATGCCGATGAACTCATCTTTGAATTTATCCGCCGCCTTCCTTTCTGTTATATCTTCAAGCGATAGTACAAGCCCGGATTTTATATGCTTCACCTTGGGCATCCTCGAGATGCCGATCGCCAGCAAACGCTCTCCCCGCTCGCCGAGCTCGACCCGGAGATCGACATCAGTCGAAACGACCTTCTTCACCAGCAGTTGCCGCAATGCTTTACGCAACTCATCGCGATCCAGGATACCATGCCCCACGGTATACAACGACTGTCCGTGTATTTCCTCCATGGTGGTATCGAATAAAGCGGTAAAAGGCTCGTTGGCTAGCCTGATCCGCAAATCATCCTGCAATACCACAATCGGGCGGCGTATCGAACTCACCACAGCATGCATATATCCTACAGAAAGCTCCAGCTCCCGGTTACGCACAATCAGATCTTCATTCACCGTATTCAACTCGACGTTAAAGGAAAGCAATTGCTGATTGACGCTCTGCAACTGCTCATTTACGCTTTGCAATTCCTCATTCGACGCCATGATCTCCTCGTTTGCGATCTGCAGGGTGCGCTGGGTCTGCGTGGCATCTTCACCCGCCGCCAGCAGCAAGCTGCGCAGCTCACGCGCCTCTTTTTCCAGCGCCTGAATACGCTGGTCCTTCGCCGCAAGCGTCCGGCCGGAATTCTTTTCATCGCCGGCATATGCATCCTTCCCGGATATCTCCCGGATGATGATCAGTTTCCATTTATTGCCATGCGGTCTCAACGGCGTAACCTCCACCGAAAGCTGCCGGGCACCCACGCCTGTGCCGAGCTGAATGCCATTCTTGACCACGGTCCCCTCCGCCTGATTGGACCGCTCGATAAGTTCCTCGAACTCGAATACCAGCTCGTCTCTCACCATTCGCAGCAGATGCATGCTCAGCCGGTCCTGCGAAAAACGCAAATACGGCTCCGTATTCCCATAGAATCTGACCACCTGCAGATGATCGTCGATCAGCAGGGTAGGAGGGACATAGCCGGTTAAAAGCAAATTGTCGGCCTCACACTTACCCATCCGCGCAGCGGTCATCGGATACAACACCTCCGTCACCGCAACCCTTTCCTGCCTGACAAAAATATTCGGATTGCTTCTTACCTGTTTGAAGAATTGTGTCAGATTATTTGTCGACTCGACCTCGTACGATAGTAGACAGCCATCCTGTCGCAACGCATAGTGAAACGTCCGTATCGCCCGGTCCAGGGAGTCGTGGTTCAACCCGCATAGAGCAGAAAACCCGAAGATCATATCGACATGCGAAAACGGTGGATCCTTAAAGAGGTTCTGCGTCGCAAAGACACAGGTCTCGCGAATTTGCCTGGTGACCTGGTAACCTATGGAGGATTTGATAAAATATTGTTTGCGTCTTCGGCTGGATAAACCCGAAAGTTCCCTCGCCTCGTATACCCCAGCTCGTGACCGCTCCAAAGCCGTCTTGTTGAGATCCGTCGAAAAGATCTGAACGGCCAGCTCCTTTTTTTGCTCGTGCAGGTATTCGGTGAGAAAGATGGCCAGCGCATACGCTTCCTGCCCGCCGCAACAACAAGGTATCCAAACGCGCAGCGGTGTGGATGGCTGGTGGTTCTCCAATATCCGGGGCAAAATATCGTTCAGTAACGCATGCTCGATGGCGGCATCAAGAAAGAACCCCGCAAGCGAAATCCGCAATTCCTCGAAAAGCGCGATCTCTTCGGCCTCTTCCGTTACAACCTTGGCATACTCCTCCAATGTCGCCACGCCATGGATCATCATACGCCGGCGGATACGCCGCAGGATATCCGCCGGCCGGCGCCGGGAAAAATCCATCCCTTTCTTACGCAAAAGTTGCAGATAGATACGCTCCAGCTCGGTCTTCTGCGATTCATTCGGCTCGAGCTTTTTATCTTTTCGGATGTCCTCGATCAATAGCCGCAGCTTTATCGCCGTCTCCGCCGCGGTGAGCACGAGATCCGCAGGCATCAGTCCGGGCCGCTGAAAAACAAAACCGTCGTCGTCGGCGAAAGCAAGCACAAAACCGCCTTCCGCCCGGGCGACCCGCAACCCACCGCTAACGTGGCCGCATAGCTGCTGCGGCAACACGATGATGTGCCGGTCCGGCGCTATAGCCGCCACCGCTGCCAAAAATTGATCGACCCATCCGTCCCCCCGTGAGGTCGACTTGCCCGAACGAAATACCAGGCCGTCTCCGGAATAGTGCAGCGATAGCTCGCAATTGGCAAGGTAGACATGGTTTTCCTCGACCGCAGTACCCTGCCCCGCAATAACCACAGGCATAATGGTATTTTGCTGTACGATAGCATTCAACTCGGTCTCGGTCTTTTCGGGATGCCCGTCGGAAACAAACGGTCCCGCATCCACGAAAAAATAAGCGGCGCCGGGAATACCCAGCACCAGTCTCAGCAATGGGGCGGTCAGAGAAGCATCGCCGCCATGAAGGACCACGCAAACTATCGGCGGGATCGACATGCGCCTGTCGGTGCTATTTATAGATTGGTTCGAAACAGGTATATGTTTGGCAAAAGTTTCATAGGTAAAATTTCTTCCTTGCATAATTTTCGTTTATACAATTGATCTGATCACAATTCAACTGCTGGCGAAATTCAAAGGGAAATGAGGTTAGACGTCCAATTTTCGAGGGGTATATCAGCAATTTAACGGAAATTTCAGGGCATTGCAATTAAACCCATAAAAAAATAGTATCTTTTCTAGAGTATTGACTAGCATCACCATTCGGTTGCCCGCTGCGCCCGATTACCGCTTGGCGTCCCGATCGCCCGCCGGCCCTCGCCATTGTCCGCGTCAACCGGCAGCTGCGACGATTGTCCACGGCTCCCAGCCGCCGCGATTGACCCGCGCCAGCGATTAGAAGGCTCCCAGCAGATCGCGGATAATCGCCTTCGCTTCGCTTGCTTTTTGCGGTTTTTGCAAAAAGCCCCGGACTCCCAGGCTCAGGTAAGCCTCGGCTACACCCGACATCCCCACAGCACTCCAGACGAATTTGGGTATTTGGCCGTAACGCGGATCATGCATCAACCGCTCGAGCAACTCGAGCGCACCCTTGACCGGCAAGGCATGGTCCATGAGGATCAAAGCGGGATAATCCGCACGGGTAAGATGATTGAGATATTGCAATGCCTGCCGCGCATTCGGCGCGACATGTACGCGCCAGCTCCGGTCAAGCTGATGAACCAGCTCCTTCAACAAGTACTGGTCCCCGATATTATTATCTGCTAAAAGGATATTGCAAGCATGCATAATTGGTAGACTGTTCGCCACATAAAGCATGCCATTTCCCGGTACATCATCTCTGATTACCCGATGATAGCCCTCCCCACGAATAACGTATTGCTAATTTTTTTTCATCGGGTACAATTTTCGCAACCATACATCAAAAAGAACTATGGAAAAACATCCTCAACATACCGGAAAATCCCGCCCATCTGCGCCGTCACGCGACACCGATCCGGACTCCAAATCGCATAAGGATCAGTCGGACGTCTCCCTCAACCCTGACCAATCCGTCACCCGGTCGGACGCCTCATCCCACCGGGACCATCCCGTCACCCCGTTACGCGCCGGCCAGCCCGTCGGGCCGGCGCGCGAAGGCGTCCCCGAAAAGGACCGCAAAAAAATTCGAAACGCGGGCGCAAAAAAGGCCGACGAAAACCCGGAGATCCGCGAGGACAAACCCAACCGTGCCGACTTCCACCATGGATCGACAAGCCAGGCCGGCAGCAATTATGGCCAGGGAAGCCATGATCTGCCCGACCAGGAAAATCACCAGGGCAGCGAGTCCAACGACGGTGCAAACTACGACCACGAAAAAGGTTGGACGAACGAGGCGCTTCGTAAGGAAGATATCGATTAATGGCTTACTGCCGGCCCGTCTAGGCCGCCTACATTCTGCCATGAAGCGCCATTGTGGCAGCACTGCCGGTTACTCCGAAGCTTCCCGGCTTACGCCATCCAGGGGTACGATCGCTATCCCCGCTTTATCGATGGCCGCGCCCACGGCTTTGCTCAGCTCGGTGTGCCAGCCACTATCACTGTGGACCCAATGGCCATCGGTCTTTTTGATCTGGATCTCCGGTAAAATGCTGAGGGAAGAGCTACCAGGCACGCGAAAGTTTTTTACTCGACAAAAGAGACCCCGGTCATCCAGTTGGACATCGGCTTCCAATAGAACTTCGAGCCGACCCTTGTCTAATGAAAAGTTGAACTCAATGGTGGTAACCATACGACAACGGATTTTTTAGCTAGGTCTTCCGTCGAGATCAACTGCCGTGCCGTACCAAAGTCCGCTGAAAAGATGTCATTATGCCGGAATTTTCCGTCTGTCTGTTTGCCCCAGCAACCCGCCGATGCGCCATGCCTTTATTTTTGCAATATGAAAGCGGTAAAAAACACAACCGAATTGATGTCCGCGGCGCGTGAGATGGAGGAGGCCGGCCGTCTCACCGAATCTGCTGGTCTGTATCAACAGTTGGTAGACGCGGATCCGACCAACCAACAGGCCAGCTCGCGGCTGCTTACCCTCTATCGCCGGCTGAAGGAACCCCAAAAAGAGCTCGCGGTTATCCAGGACGCCCTGGCGGCCTATGCACAAAAGGACAAAACGACGCAAGAGAAATGGGTTAACGCACATCCCCAGGCGGCCAGGACCGGCCGCGCCTTTCTCCGCAGCCTCGGTGGCTCGAGCGTATCGTCCTTCGGCGCCAACGCCCAGGTGCAGCGTCTCCAGAAACGCGAAGCGGTCGTCGAAAAAAAGCTGCACGGCAAACCCAAGCCCAAAGGCAAGCCCAAACCCAAAGGCAAAGTCAAGCCCATTGGCAAAATCGTCCCCAAGCCCGCTGCCCTCAAGCCCGCCGCCGCCGCAAAAGAAAAACGCGCCGGGGAACGCCGCCTCGCCGCCGCACAAAAAAAGCAGGCCGCCGAACAACGCAAACGAGAAGCGCAACAAAAAAAAGCCGAAGCCGCCGCCGCGCGCAAAGCAGCAACCGCCGCGCGCAAAGCCGAAGCCGCCGCGCGCAAAGCTGCCGCCGCCGAAAAGAAAGCCGCCGCCACCCCCTCCCTTTTCGTCATCTCCATCCGCTATCTCGTCCCATTGGAAGCCATCGACGCCATGATGCCAGAACACGTCGCGTTTTTAGACAAACATTTCACAGCCAGCGACTTCCTCGTAGCCGGTCGCCAGATCCCCCGCACCGGCGGCATCATCATCGCCCGGGGAAAAGATCGTTCCGGCATCGAACGCCTCATGAAACAAGACCCATTCCTGAAGAACAAATTAGCCAGCATCGACATCATCGAATTCGCCGCCAGCAAAACGAACAAAAAACCATGGTGAGGGCAACAAATTTGCTGCTGATAGCGAAAAATCATGCACTCACTGATCAGGATCTCCTTCTTCGCCGCTATAGTATGCACCGCATGTGAGAACCACAACAGGGTAGGGACGGAAGGCAGCACCGGCAACGGCGGCATCATCGACAGCCAAAGCCACTATGATACCAGCCATCCCACCCAGGACAGCGTTGGCGATCAGCACGTCAACCCCAATTTCCGGGATACGACTTACAAACCACAAAGAAAGTAATTATGCATATCCCAAGACGGCCGGATAGTATCGAAGCGTCGTCTGCGATCCCGAAAGAGACAAGATGGGGAATTACGTCCCCTCCCTGCCGCCTCTGCGATACGACACCCTGATCTACTTCGACCCAACCATCGCCGTACATCCGCTCCATCAGGCACCGATGAAAAATGCAGAACCTATCCGTTCGGTATATAAGAATCTCCTCCATGCGGGCTATCCGGGTCGGACAGCGGCGGCCCGGGGTGATCCGGAAGATCCGGATCATGAGCGGGATTCACGAAGGGTGCCTCCGGCCGATCCGGCGATGTTCCGGGCTTCTCCCGCGTAGGTGTCCCCGGTTTCCGCTTAAGCGGTTTCACCGGCTTTGGCATAAGAGGCGGCTTCGTCCCCGGTATCGGCGTCGGACGAGGCGTCACAGGTTGTGTCATGGTAATCGATTCTACCAAAAACGGTCGCAATCCCGGTGCCAGAAAACAGCCTACCGGCGCCGCAACCATTGCTCCACCCACCGCAGCGACTGCGCATTCCACGTCATCTCCCGGGTCAGCCCGCCCTTTCTTGCGGCAGAAACGCCCCATCGAATATTGTCGATCTCCTGTACGCTGTGCGCATCGGGATCGATAGAGATCATCACCCCTTTTTTCAGCGCATATGGCAGATGCGTCCAGTCCATATCCAACCGGTACGGATTGGCGTTCACCTCGATCACTACGCCATTGGCGGCACAGGCATCGATAATTTTTCTAAAATCCAAAGGATATCCAGGCCTCACAAGCAACTGCCGCCCCGTCATATGCCCCAGGATCGTGGTAAGCGGATTTTCAATCGCCTTGATCAACCGTGCCGTTGCCTTCTGCTCCGTCATCTTCAGTTGCTGATGCACGGACACGATCACCAGGTCGAAGGCCTTCAGCAAAGCCTTGTCACTCGTTACAATGTCGATCCGCTCAACAGTCGTACTTTGCCGCCGGATATCACCGCAAAGACCCACCTCGCTGGTCTCCCATAATACACGCAACGCTTTCACTAAACCGTCGGCAATATCTGCGACATCGGCATAATAAAAATGCGCCGTCTGGTCATTGATCGACGAGATAGCCGCGATGATATTCTGTTCCGTTTTCACCCCAAACCCGGGAATGTCGTGTATCTTGCCCGCATGTGCGGCCGCCAGCAGCTTTTCCACACTGTCGATCTTCGCCACCCGCCACAACTTGTGCAGTTTTTTCCCTCCAAGCCCTTTGATCCGCATCATGTCGAAAAGCCCTGCCGGCGTCAGCTGGATTAACTCTTCCAACGTGGCAATCGTGCCGGTGGTCTCAAACTCCCGGATAAATGCGACAATAGACGGATGAAAAAGCGTTGGAAGCGTTTTGGAAGAAAGCCCTTCCTCGAGCCGCGTCAGACGATACGCTGCGCCCGCCAGATAGTCGGCCAGCCGCTCATCCTCTCCATGAAGCAAAAGCAACTCTGCATACAGGCGAAATTGACGGCTGATTTCCTGGTTGCTGGGCATAGGCATGATTTTTTTTGTACTATAGCCGCAAGATCAGCGGGGATGGTTTTAACGAGGCGCTTTAATAAAGCAGGATGATCTGGCAAAAGCGCGTTCCGTAAGGAGTGCGCTTTTTTTATCGAGAGAAAAAAAAATGAAAGGTATCAAACCATCATCAGGAATCCTTCACATCGGTACATCCGGCTGGGTTTACCCGCATTGGCGTGAGGTATTCTATCCGGCCGCTATCCCCCAAAAACTCTGGCTGAGCTACTACGCCCAGTTCTTCGATACCACCGAGATCAACGCGAGCTTCTACCGCTTACCTTCCATTAAGGCAGTGGAGAATTGGATAAACGCCACCGAAAAACAATTCTGCTTCTGCCCCAAGATCAGCAGATTCATCACCCATGCAAAAAAGCTCAACGACCCCGAAACCTGCGTACCCCGCTTCTTCGATGTCTTCGAACCATTCGCAGCACGTATGGGCCCCGTGCTGATCCAACTCCCCGCCGCACTGGTCTTTCACGAAGAAAAAGCATCGAATTTTTTCGCCCTCCTGAAAGACCGCTACTCGAATTTTTCTTTTTCGCTGGAAGCCCGACATGCGAGTTGGATGGAACCCCGGGCGACCATGCTGCTAAAACGATTCGACATCGGCTGGGTGGTCGCCGAATCGGGCGACCGGTTTGCCTCCGCGGAGCTGGTGACGGCAAAACACATCTACTTGCGCTTTCATGGCCCGGACGGAACCTATGCATCCCCATACACTAAAAGGATGCTCGAAGCCTACGCAGCAAAATGTCTCGCCTGGCGGGCGCAGGGACACACCATTTGGGCTTTCTTCAATAACGATATTCATGGCTACGCAATCGCCAATGCCGAAACGCTAAAAGACCTCACGGCTTAGTTGGGCCGGCCCCGGGGACTCCCACAGAGGCCGCCAGCACCCCCTTCAAATCTTCATATCTCTGGTATCCGCAAAGCATCATCGCCGGCTGATCCGAATAGCGTATCACAAGCGTTGGAAAACGCTTGATCCCAAGATACCGCACCTCCGTCCAATCATTCCGGAACGCAGCAATACCGCGGCCATCCAGCTCCTCGCTAAACATCCCGACATCGAACCCCGGCTCCGAACGGGCCAATTCCGAAGCCAGCTCCAAAAGCACCTCCCGCCGCGCTATATTTTTCCTTTCCGTCATCACCGCCCTGCGGGCAAGCCCCAAAAACCGCGCTCCCCACGTGGAGGACTGCAACCCGGCGCTTTTCACTGCAATACAGGCCGGAAAGGAAGACGCCGGCGGATCGGTGATCCAAATGCGATCATCTATATCCACACCCGACATATGCCGTGCGTGCATCCACTCCGGCCCCATCTGAACCGGCTTCCGGATCGCATTCACGTCATCACTAAACATTGTCCAGGAAGGTAATAGCCCGCCCATCTTATAGGTTACTTTCAGCCGGTTCTCATAATCTCCGCAAAACCGCTCCCAGTGTGGCTCCATGGCCCAGCTCCAGCAACACAGTGGGTCGGTGTAATAGATGATGTCAACCATGCCTCAGCAGACGAAAAATCTATACCAGGGCCCGGCCAGGTTCAAATCATCCGGATAATGTATTCAGATTCCTGTTATTTTTGCGCCATGCCCCCCTATCTGCTAATTGTAGATGACGACCAGGACGACCTGGATATTTTTACCGAAGCCTTTGTCCGGGATATTCCCGGCTATCACGTCGAGCACGCCACTGGCGGCAAAGCTGTGCTGCAATTTCTCGAAAAGGCGCCCGAATTGCCCGTCGTCCTCATCCTCGACTATCAAATGCCCGATCTCAATGGTCCCGATGTGTTGCGCCATCTCGCCGCGAACCCCCGTTATAAGCGCCTGACCAAAGTCATGTGGAGTACCTCCCGGCGGGTCAAAGACATGGAAGACTGTAAAAAGCTGGGGGCCGCACACTACCTGATAAAACCCAGCGATAACAAGGAGCTGAAAAATATGATCCATCAGATCACGACGATCCTCGACCTCGCTGCCCGCGGGCATAACCTTTGAACACATAGGTTCAAAAGGCTATCTGTGGAATACAATTACAGGAACAAGATCGTCGTGATTACCGGCGCCACCGGCGGGGTAGGGCGCGCGACAGCACATGCATTTGCACGGGAAGGCGCCAGGATCGCACTCCTCGCGCGAGGTCAGAAACAGCTGGAAGCTACAAAGATCGAAGTAGAAGCACTCGGCGGCCATGCCCTGGTCATACCCACGGACGTGGCGGATCCCGCTCAGGTCGAGGCAGCGGCCGAACAAACGGAAAATGTATTCGGCCCCATCGACGTGTGGGTCAACAATGCCATGGTCAGTGTCTTCGCCCCCATCAAGGAGATCACCCCCCAGGAATTCAAGCGCGTGACCGAAGTCACCTATCTGGGCCAGGTCTACGGTACCATGGCGGCACTCCGCCGTATGCTGCCGCGGGACCGCGGTTCCATCATCCTCGTGGGCTCGGCGCTGGCCTATCGCGGCATCCCGCTTCAGAGCGCCTACTGCGGATCCAAACATGGTATCGAAGGATTCCATGACTCGCTAAGATGCGAGCTGCTGCACGATAAAAGCAATATCAGGACCTGCATGGTCCAGCTGCCGGCAATGAATACAACCCAGTTTGGCTGGGTGCTCAACAGGCTGCCCAATAAACCCCGGCCGATGGGCAAGATCTATCAGCCGGAAGTGGCCGCGAATGCCATCCTCTATGCCGCCGCGCACAACCGCCGATCTATCTGGGTGGGCGCCAGCACCTATAAGACTATCATCGGTAACAAAGTCTGTCCCTCCTATGCCGACCATGTCCTTGCCCGCAACGGCTACCAGGGACAGCAAACAAAAGAACCGGTCTCGGCGGACCGGCAGAACAACGTATGGGACCCGGTACCCGAAGACCGCGGTATGCATGGTGGCTTCGGTGACGAGGCCGCAAACCGCAGCGTCACCTTGTGGGCTGCCCTCCACAGGGGATTCATCGCCACAGCCGCGGGGGTGCTGGTCCTTGCCTCAATGCTCGCCGGCAACAAGCTCACCAGCCGGCTCGGCGACAGCAGGAGGCATAGCCATAAACGATAGCCGGAAATCATGCCCTTCCCATCGCCCGCTTTCGGTCCAGTAAAAGGTAAAGACAACACTCGCTGCTCCTGCCACCAGCAAGTCGACATAGTAAAGTCCGTCTACGATGTCGACTACCGCATCTTCAAGCACCGTTTTCCACCCATCCGTCGACCACCGCACCCGCGCCGGTGCAAAAAGCTCGAGCCGTAATAGGTCGGGTGCATCCTCGGCTACAAAAGGCCGGTCGAAACGCCACACCGCCAGCGAACTGTTATGTTCATGCTTGATATACCGGTGTTGTGTATGCGTGGGCATATCGAAGATCGATCCCTGCTTCAGGCTAACGGCCAGCTTGATATACTCCGCCTGTGTCCAGGTGAGCGGCATGGCGCTGCCCGTATACTGCCCCTTGAAAAGCCCCATCTCGGGTATATCGTCCGCATCCCACACCTGCTCAGGGAAAAACCCTTTATAGCTAAAGTCTTCCATCGCCTTGAAAAGGTCCTTAGCAGCCTGGACATTGCCTGCCGCGAGTTCATAATGGGCACGCTCGCCGGTTAGCAACGGCCAACACCGGCCCTGACCATGATCGGTGACCCCGAATGCCTGCCCCCGCTCGTCTTCACCATAGGCGTCCTTCGTAAAACGCCGCCAGCTGGGCCCCTGTGGTAACTCTCTTTTCAACTCTCCGTCGATGACGCGAACCGTATTCAGAATTCTCGGGTCATCGGGCCGCCTCAATCCAAAACGCACCAGCGCCAGCGCATCCACACTCACGATCTCACCCACCGCGATATCCCCCTGGTTTCCTCCATAATGTTTGACCCGGATAACGTGATCCCGGACCTCCGCCGCCGGCGCTAACCAGGGATTTATCCGCATGTAATAACCGTCCACCCCATGTTTCAAAGCCGTCTTCGTCCCCCGTACATAGGTCCAGTCCTCGATGTGCGAATTCCAGTAGTCTGCCGTCGTCCGGCAATAGTCCGCCAGCACATTTTCATCAAAATGCTCCAACATCTTCGCCGCGGCCAGCAGCGCCGCGATTTCCACCGCCAGCGTAAAAGGCGAAAGCCCCGCCTGTTGCTCCCATCGGTCCTCAGGCGAGTAGGGCCCATGACGCAGCAAAAACGTCACCGCTTTTCGTACAAAAGGCAAATACCGCCAGCGTCGCTCCTTGTCGAGCGAGCCACGATGATCACAACTGTCCAGCAACAACAACGGCAGTGCTACCTCGTCCAGCTGCAAGGAAGGCAGACACGCCCTGCCGTCCAGCCACATATTCTGCGGCCATTTTCCATCCCCATCCTGTGTCGAGAACAAATAATTGATAATGCGCAACGCATCGTTTTCCGCGCCCAACGCCATAAACCCCCAGGCGCTCTCCACCAGGTCGCGCGGCCACACCAGGTGATAGCCGAGCCCGTCGTTGATACCCCGCGTCTCTCCCCAGGGTACACTAAGACTGGCGATGATCCCCCCGGGATACCGGCGGCTTTCGCTGATCCGTAAGGCCGCCGCGCTCTCCCGCAAATATTTTGCCTTGACCGCATTCTTCCGCCTTTTCCCGGCCAGGCTATCATGCCACGATTTCCATTCGTGTACATATTGTTCCATCGAAAAATCGAATCCGTCCAGCAGACTCGATCTCGCCTTTTGGGCCGCATCCTCCGGCCTATGGCCGAATCCTATGGCTATCACGATCTCGCCACCCGCCGTCTCCGGCTCGGCGCAAAGCTGAACATTCCCCGGACCGGCATAATCATACAGCCGCGTCAATACCCCATGATCCCGGACATCCGCAAAGCCATCCGAAGCACCGATAAAACCTACCGTAGATTGCCGCCAGCCGGCGTCACACGCCACCGCCAGTGACAAACCATCCCCGGTGGCGAAAAGCATCGGCACGCCTTTGAAGTCTTCGATCCACGCCTCGTTATGTGCCCCCTGATTTCGCAAATGAGGACTGAGATAAAGATAAAAACGCAGGTCCGGCTTGTCTCCTTTAAGCTGGATCTTTTGCAACACCACGTCCCGCCGGGGATCGACAATAATGGTTTTATGAATGCGATAGCGCCCCTCGGGGCAATGATTCTCGAGCTTATAGGCGGGAACACCCGACGCGATCATCCGCTGCTTCTGCACCGTCTGTGAGCGCTCATCGGAAAAAAAATCTTGCCCGTCCGCGACAACGAACGCACAATCGCGGATACAGGCGATATCCTCGCGGGGAAAATACACTTCATTGAGCACGCCTTTGCCGATAGTAAAACTTACTTCCGAACCCGGATTCAGGGCACGGCCGATGCCCGTCTTGCCGCCACAAGTCCAGGGCGAGAACTGCCCTGGCCCGCCCGGAGCGGGATTGCGATGTCTATTCATTCGTTAGTGACTTATTTTTTTCACGACCTTCTTTTTCCGGTAGCACCAAACTCGTCTGCCCCTGACGCAGCGCCATCGCAACGACCTCGGCCGTATGCAGCGGCTTCCTATCCGTTTGCTGCAGGATCTGCTCCCGGCAGCTAAACCCATCCGCAATGATCAATGCATCCCGAGACGACTCCCGCACTGCCGGCAACAATACCAACTCTCCGGCCGCGACACTCACATCATAATGGATTCCCGCCTCATAGCCAAATGCTCCCGCCATCCCACAGCAACCCGAATCCACCTGGTGGAAATTCAATTTCATTTTTTTATACAGGGCCTCCTCCGACTTCATCTTCATGATAGCCTTCTGATGACAATGACCATGCACCAGCGCTTCCTTTGTCAGCGCCGGGATAACGAAATCCGGCGCCTTCTTCTCCAGGAACTCGGCCAGCGTAAACGTTTGTTTTTTCAGCCTTCGGGCATCTTCGTCATCGGGAAAAAGATTGACCAGCTCGTCGCGGAAAACGGCGACACAACTCGGTTCGAGTCCTACGACCGGCACGCCGTTGCGGATCTCTTCCCGGAGCGTATCGAGGATCTTGCGCAGCAGCGCCTCCGCCTTGTCGAGCATCCCATAGTCATACAACGGCCGTCCGCAACAAAGCGACGCCTTCGGCACCACGATCCGAAAACCCGCCGCCTCCAGCACCTGTGTAGCCGCCTTCAACGTTTCCGGAAAGAAATGATTATTGAAAGTATCCGCCCAAAGGATCACCGGCGGCCGTTCACCCGCCTGAGGCCGGTTGCCCCAGGGTTTCTCGGGAACTACCGGTCGCTTAAAAAACCAGCTCTTAAAGGTCTGTGAAGCAAAAGCAGGTATCTTCCGCTGCGGTGCAATACCGGCAACCCATTTCGAGAACCGCGACAACCCCGGCGTTTGCGTAAAGAAGTTCGCCAGGCCGGGAGCCAGCGCCGCCAGCCGCGACCACCAGTAGATCATCCCGAACGCATAAGCCGTCCGTGGCCTCAACCTCCCTTTATAATGATGCGAAAGAAATTCCGATTTATAGGTAGCCATATCCACGTTCACCGGGCAGTCGCCTTTGCACCCCTTACACGACAAACAAAGATCCAGCGCGTTCTTCACATTCTTGTCCCTCCAGCCATCGACGACATCGCCCATCAGCATCTCGTACAACAGCCGCGCCCGGCCCCGCGTCGAATGCTCTTCTTCCTTGGTCACCCGGTAGCTCGGACACATCGTTCCCCCCTCTGTCCGCCGGCATTCGCCGATACCCACACAACGCAGCGCCGCCCGGCTGAAACGTTTGGAGTCATCCGGATAATGAAAATGCGTATGTGGCTCCAGCGGCTCATATTGCGCACCGGTACGAAGATTCCTCAACTGTCCATACGGTTCCACGATCTTGCCGGGGTTCATCCGCCATTCCGGGTCCCAGATGGCCTTGAATTCTTTGAAAGCCTCCAGCAGTACAGGTCCATACATATACTCCAGTAGATCGGCCTTGCTTTGACCGTCTCCATGCTCACCCGAGATGCTGCCACCGAATTTTACCACCAGCTTCGCTCCCTCTTCGGTAAAACGCTTGTATTCCGCCAGCCCTTCCGGCGTCAGCAGATCGAATGGCACCCGGCAATGCACACAACCCTGACCAAAATGACCATACAACGGAATATCCCAGCCATATTTCCGGAACAGATCCCTCAACTCGACAAGATACTCGCCGATATGTTCAGGAGAAACGGCCGTATCCTCCCAGCCTTCTTCCGTGATGGGATCGCCCGGTACCCAGGCCGTGGCGCCAAGACCCGACTCGCGGATCTTCCAAAGCAGGGCTTCCTGTTCGGGGTCGTCGAATAAGCTCATCTCCGGCGGGTCCTTCCGCGCCTTCAATTTCGCCATCATGGCCCGGCATTTGGCATCCGATTCTGTCTTGCTGTCTCCATCGAACTCCACCAGTAACCAGGCATTGCCCCCCGGCAACATCGTCAAATTCTCCGTATGATAACCCTTTCGCTCCATATTCTTGATCAGCAGATCGTCGATACCCTCGAGCCCAATGGGTTTGAACTTCAATATCTCTTTGACATCCTTCCCGCTTTCATAGAGATCGGGATAGCCGAGGACCACCAGCGACCGTGCCTTGGGATTCGGCATCAGCTTCAACGTCGCATCGAGGATGGTTACACACGTGCTCTCCGTGCCGATCAACGCACTGGCGACATTGAACCCCTTCTCCGGCAACAGATCCACAAGATTATAACCCGATACCCGCCGCGGAATGTCCGGAAAACGCGTCCGGATCAGATCGGCATATTTATCGACCAGTGCCTTCATGCGCGTATAGATCTCGGCCTTGCGCCCCCCTTCGGCAACGATCCGCGCAAATTCTTCGTTGGAGGTAGGTCCCACCTTCATCTTGATCCCATCATACGTGAGAACCGTCATCTCGGTAATATTGTGCTCCATCTTGGCGCCATATCCATAATTGGCACTCATGATAGAGTGGACACCGCAGGAGTTATTACCCAGCATGCCGCCGATGCAACAATGGTTGTGCGTGGAAGGATCGGGACCAAAAGTGAGCCCATGTTTCTCCGCATGCGCCTTCATGTGGTCCAGCACGATACCGGGCTGCACCTTTATCGTCTTCGCGGCGATATCGAGATCGAGCACATTGTTGTAATATTTAGACATGTCCATCACCACCGCCACATTACACGTCTGACCCGCCAGGCTCGTCCCGCCCCCACGGTTTACGAGCGGAGCCTTGTAACGCCGGCAGATCGCGACTACTTCTTCGATATCGGCCATGGTGCGCGGCACGACCACACCCAGGGGGATTTGCCGATAGTTGCCCGAATCGGTACTATAGGTAGCCTTGCTGCCCGCATCGAAACGCACCTCGCCCGAGATCGCGCTTCGCAGCTCGGCCTCGAGCCCTTTGACATCGACACCCTCGGATTGCGGCGTGACATAACGGGTATCGTAATACGTGTTATTATAAAACAGCTCATACTTATTATGGCTGTCGGCATGGGGTTGATACGTATCATCCATCTCAAAATGTTTCCATTACGCTTGGAAAAACTATGCCACCCGGTATTGCTGCGCCTCCTTGTCTTTGAACACAAGACCCAGACCCGGCCGTGTCATATCAGGGACAAGCGCGCCATCGCGCAACTCACCAAAACCCTCGAACAAAGCGCGCTCGATTCGCACATGATCGTGGAAATATTCCGCGATGGAAAAACACGGCAGCGTTAAGGCCGGGTGTAGATGCACCGACGGCGCACAATGCGACGACAGGGGTATCCGGAACGCGTCACATAGATGCCCTGCATTTAAAAATCCGGTGATACCACCGCACCGCGTAGCATCCGCCTGCAGGACATCTATCGCATCGGCTTCCAGCAAATTCCGGAAATCCGTGAGGGTATAGCCGTATTCGCCAGCGGCGATCCGCATACCCCCGCTCAGCTGCTCCCGGATCACATGCAGCTGGCGCCGCGACTCTGCCGGCACCGGCTCTTCCAGCCAGTCCACATTATAGCCGGCGAAAAGCTGCGCCTGTGTCAACGCTTCACTCACCGTATAGGCCGCATTCGCATCGACATACAATCCAATCTTCTCCCCAATGGCCTCCCTCGCCACGCTCACCCGTCGTTCATCCTCCTCCGGGTCCCGCCCGACCTTCATCTTCACGGCCTTGATGCCCTGACCAACCCATCCGCTAAACTGATCGCGCAACTCCTCATCGGTGTACGAGGTGAAGCCACCGCTTCCATACACCGGCATGCTCTCCCGTGCCCGGCCCAAAAGCCGGCATAACGGTTGATCCAGCATCTTCGCCTTGAGATCCCATAGCGCAATATCCACTGCCGAAACGGCCATCATGGCCAGACCACTCTCTCCGTTATTACGGATCTGCTTAATACAGGCCGTATGTATTCCCGGGATATCCATCGGATCATGGCCCACCACCAGCCGGATCAGCATAGAATTGATGGCTTCCACAATGGCGACATTACCATAGGTATAGCCGATACCCTCCTCGTCCCCACATCGGATCTTGACGAGGATCATAGTCGTTTCCTTCCATTCTAACGTACCGTCGGATTCCGGTTTATCGGTGGGGACGGTATAGGCGCTCACCTGAAGCTCGCTCACCGAACCGCCAGACTGCAAAGGCGGCGCCATTTTTTCAAGCGTGTTCATCGTGATGATGCGGTAAAAAGTTTTCGATGACCTCGTTATAAGTGTCTTTGATGATATCCCAGGCATTGACATCTCCCTTGACCAGCGCCGTCGTTAGATTCCTGGCCTGCTTCAGCGAGATATGCGGCGGAAGTGGCGGCACGCTGGGATCGCTTAGCAAGTCGATGACTACCGGCTTTTGTGCCGAAAGCGCCTGCCGCAACCCAGCTGCGATATCCTCTTCCTTTTCGATCCTGATACCCTCGAGCCCAAGAAGCTCGGCATAGGCGGCATAGTTTATCTCCGGCAGATCCTGGCTGCCCTCGAATTTCGGATCGCCGCTCATCACCCGCTGCTCCCAGGTGACCATATTGAGATCCTGGTTATTGAGCACCACGATGATCAGCCGCGGATCGCTCCAGCGTTTATAATATTTCGCAATAGTGATCAGTTCATTGATGCCCATCATTTGCATGGCGCCATCACCTACCAAAGCGATCGGTACCCGGTCCGGATAGGCAAACTTGGCGCCGATGGCATAGGGAACTCCGGGACACATGGTCGCCAGATTCCCCGAAAGCGAGGCCATCATGCCCTTGCGTATCTTCAGATCCATCGCAAACCACGTGGCGGTCGACCCCGAGTCCGAGGTGATGATACAATTATCCGGTAAAAGCGGCGATAGTTCCCAGTAGAACCGCTGCGGATTGATCGGATGCGCCGGCTGCATGGCCCTTGCCTCCAACAGCTTCCACCACTTGTCGATCTCTTTGGTGATCTTTTCGCGCCAGGACCTGTCCGTCTTTTTATTTAACAAGGGGATCAGTGCCTGTAATGTCTTCCGGCTGTCGCCCTGCAGATTGATATCGGTAGGATACCTGAGCCCCAGCATCCGACCGTCGATATCGATTTGTACAGCTTTCACCTTGCCTTCTTTCGGCAGGAATTCCGAATAGGGGAAGCTCGTCCCCACCATCAATAACGTATCGCAATCCATCATGAGGTCATAGCTGGGCTTCGTACCCAGCAAGCCGATACTTCCCGTAACAAATGGCAAGGTGTCGGGTAAGACGGCCTTACCGAGCAGGGCCTTGGCGACCCCGGCGCCAAGCAACTCGGCAACCTCGATCACCTCATCGGCGGCATCCGCGGCCCCGGCTCCTATCAGGATCGCCACCTTCTCCCCGGCATTCAGAATATCCGCCGCCGCCTGCAGCTCGGCAAAGGACGGCACGATCTCGGGCTTGCTATAAGCCATGCCCGTATGCACGGTGCCATGCAAATGCGGTGGCTCGGCATAATCCAATTCCTGGACGTCGTTGGGTAAGATGACGCACGTCACCGTGCGACGCGTCCGCGCGATCCGGATGGCCCTGTCGATCAAATGCCGCACCTGCGTCGGCTCCGTAGCCATATGCACATATTCATGAGCCACATCCTTAAATAAAGAAATGAGGTCCACCTCCTGCTGATAGTCGCCACCCATCGACATCCGCGCCTGCTGCCCCACAATGGCTACCACGGGCTGATGATCCATCTTGGCGTCATACAATCCATTCAATAGATGGATCGCCCCGGGGCCCGACGTAGACATGCAAACGCCCACCTCACCGGTGAACTTCGCATGCGCACACGCCATAAAAGCGGCCATCTCCTCATGCCGGCTTTGGATAAAATCGATCTTGCCTTTCGCTCGGTTCAAGGCTTCCATTACACCATTAATACCATCTCCGGGGTACCCATAAATACGCTTGACCCCCCAGGCGATCAATCGCCCGACTATAAAGTCACTCACTAACTGTGCCATATCGATGTTTTCAACGAAAGCGAAAAAAGTATGCCAGTGACAGGCCCGGCGCCCCGGCAGCCGGAACTGCCCCCAATGCCGCAGCTTATTCCAGCTGTCCCTCGATAAGCTTTTGCGCCTCCTTGGGCCCCATCTTGTCCAACGCCTTGAATTTCTTGCCCTCCAACTTATTATAATCGACGAAGAACTCCTCCAGCTGATCGGTGATCTGTTCCGGCAGATCTTCCATCTTTTCCACGTTCTGAAAGATATTCGAGCACTTCGGAATGGCCAGGAACCGGTCATTCCGGATCAGTTTATCGCTCTTCTTCTCCTTCGATTGCTGGGCCTTGATGCCCCCGATGATCCGGCACTTCATGATCACCCCCGGGAAACTTTGGAATTCCGAGATCACGATCACATCCAGCGGATCGCCATCCTCACCCTTGGTCTTGGGAATAAACCCGAAATCATAAGGAAAAACCATCCCCGATGGAAGGATCTTCTTCATCTTGAAGAAAGGCGTATTAGGCACATAATCATATTTCTGCGCACTACCTTTAGGGGTTTCGACAATAACATCTACAGTACAGGCCATGATAATTGATTTTAAAAAGTAAGCTGCTATAGGAAGGAATAGTTAAAAAAGCGGGCCAGTTTTTGCCGGCTTATTGTCAAAATCCCCAGCTATGCACCTCATCGATCTCCTCCATGCTGCATTTGGTCAGGGTAAAGACCTCGACACCCTCCAAATGGTCAATCGCGCGATCGTCAGTTTTTTCCTGACGCTGATCCTCATCCGTATCGCAGGTATCCGCACCTTCGGCAAAAAAACCCCTTTCGACAACGTGATCATCATCATGCTCGGCTCGATATTCAGCCGTGTTGTCGTCGGCGCTTCTCCCTTTATACCCACGACGGCAGCCTGTTTTGCATTCGTGCTCGTACACCGGTTCCTCGCATGGATCAGCCTTTACAACGACCGCGTGGGCAGCTGGATCAAAGGGGAAGCATCGACGCTGTATGCAAATGGGCAACTAAATACGGAGAACATGCGGAAAGGTCGCATCAGTATGAAGGACCTTCACGAAAGCGTTCGCCAACGCACAAACGAGGACAGCCTGGAACATGTAAAAGAGATTATCCTTGAACGCACCGGTGAGATCAGCATCATAAAAAAATAGGAAAAATTTCCACAGTGTTCCCGAATTCAACAGGGTACGGATTTTGCCTCGTTCATATGATGCAAGAGTTCAAACTGGATTTCATTTTCAACCATGTCCATCATACGGCATCGGTATCAGTAATCAAACGTCCGGATCATATTCAGTATACCATCGTCCCGGATGATCCCGCCCTGGAAAAACGATTTGCCACCCAGGTCGTCCACCGGTTCGGGGAAAAATTCGACTTCGCCTTCCCGGACAAAGGCGAGGGTGGCCGTCATTACAACGAAGCACTCGAAAAAGCCCTTAAACAAAGTTCAAAACAGCACATATGAACACCAGTGAGTTTCAAATCGAATTTAGCTATGACGAGATCTCCTATGTCGGCTTGGTCCAACCCATCGTCCATGACGGCGACATCGCCTATCGCGTGAGCCTGGAAAGCGACAACCAGGAGACTTACCTGGATCTGATCCTTACTCCCTCCGATTCGGATCTTGAGGATTGGACCTATACCTGCGGGGACGGTGATGACGCGACCAGGCACTACGATAAGGCGCTGCTCGATGAGATCGGCGAGCAAATCGAGGCTTATCTCACGAACCGGCCGGTATGAGGGAGCAATTCATCGCCGCAATTGCTCAATTCTTCACCACCCACACACTCACCGACCCCGCATCTACCGGAAACTCCCCCCATCCACCCGCATCCACCCTGACCTCGTCTTTCCTCACCCCCATGAGATCGACAAAGGTCTTGCCCGCATGCGCCGTGCCCATCTCCATCTTCTTTAAAGCCTCGCCGCCGTTGGATAAGACCACCGCACATCCGGATCCCGGCTGCTCGCCCGTCCCCTCCCGCGTCCAGCCGATACAATTCGGCGTGTCAAAATAATCCCGTTGCATGCCATAAGCGTATTGCTTGCGTGCGGTCAGCAGCTGCTCCAGATGCGGGCACGGCTCCAGCCATATTTCGTGGTCCTCGCCGTCCTTCCCTTTGCCCACATAATGCGCCCCATAGATATCGGGATAGAACACGCAGGGATAACCTGCTTCCCGAAGCAGGATCAACGCATAGGCCAGCGGTTTGAACCAGGTCTCCACCGGCGTCTCCAGGGCCTGCAGCGGCTGCGTGTCATGGTTGTCTACCAGCGTCGCTGCCAGTTGCGGATTCGATTCCAGCAGACAGTTCTTCAAAATGCATGTAAGATCATAATCCTTGCCCTTACCCGCAGCCTGAAAAAAATTATTGTGCAGCGGTGCGTCGAACAGGGCGATCCGGCCCGCCGTTGCCTCGATATATTTTAACATCACGGGCAGATCCTCCGGCGCCCAATATTCTCCCACGGCATACAGATCCTGTTTTAACGTCCGCATATGATCCAGCCACTCGACGATAAAATCCGGCGACATATGTTTTACCGCATCCAGCCGGATCCCGGAGAACGGAGCTTCCTTAAAGAACCATTCTCCCCAACGCTTCAGTTCCTCCCGGACCGCGGGATTGCGGAACTCCACATCCGCAAACATCAGGTAATCGAAATTCCCGAACTCCGAGCCGACTACATCCTGCCATCCCTGCCCGTATTCATTGCGGAGCTTGAAGATGCCCCCCTCGCCGAGATCGGCCGCACAATCTACGCCGGAGAAACAATGCCAGTCCCAAACAAAAGAGGAATATTTGCCCTTTCTTCCCGGGAACGTAAACTTCGTATACGCCTCGATCTCTACCGGCTCGACTAATTCATTCCGGTTATCGGAGTTTACCCTTATCGCAGACACCTTCTCCTTTTCATCGGCGCCGGCCTTATGATTTAGCACCACATCGGCATACACCGTGATCCCATTCTCCTGTAATGCATGCAGCGCTGCAGTATAACCCTCCTTCGTTCCGTATTTCGTCCGCAGCGAACCCTTTTGATGGAATTCACCCAGGTCATACAGATCATAGGCGTCATAGCCACTGGATTTGGCCCCATCCTTGCCCTTTGTCGCCGGCGGCAGCCACAGCGCAGTGATACCCCATCCGGCCAGTTCCTTTGCCTTGTCCTTTGCATGATCCCATAATGTCCCGTCCGCCGGATAATACCAGTGAAAGAATTGCATCATCGTGCCGTTGGTCATAGTTGCTTGATTGTGTGGGTGCCTATGCAAATCCCATGCTCCTCGACTCATTTATCAGCTCCTTAGCCATTTCCAAATGGATTAGCCCGTGCCGGTATTATCTCGCCGGTTTCGCCCTTTTCTTTGCCCCATGCGTCGCCCCCCGATGCGGCTGTTGTTCTTCACCGTCAGGCATCGACCTGTTCCACTGCTGCACGCCGCCAGGTACCGACCCATCGACCTCTTGCCTTCTGAGCTGGCCCAACTGGATATCCATTTTTTCACAGGCCTCCATCGTCCGGTTAGTCCCTTCCGGCTGCCGATCTATCAATCCATTCGTCCGAAGCACATAGTCTATGGGATCGTCGACATACTGTATCGTCTCACCCAGCTTCGACGACTTTCCCTCACACCAGGGACCGGAATAGTCGTTGCCGCTGCTCATATTGAAATAGACATTGCTGTACCGCGGATCGCTCTGCAGCACACCCGGTGGGAAATTGGGCTTGATCGTCTCGAGCGCCGCCTCGAACATCTGAAAATGCGCCACCTCGCGCGTCATTAAAAATTTCAGCGTCTCCTTGACATGCGGGTCCTCGGTGAACTGCAGCAGGTACTCGTATACCATCTTGGCCCGCGTCTCGGCGGCAATATCGGACCGCAGGTCGGAGCTGAGATCGCCCTGCGCATCGCCATTGATATAAGCCGCCGTCCAGGGCACCCCCTGGCTATTCGTATAACACGGCGTGCCCGCACTTCCTACCAGGAACTGCGGCGCTACCATGCCCTTATGAATGATCTCCTCCTTCGCCGTCTTGCCGTTCATCAGCTTCATGATCTCCGATTTCTCGGCGGCCTCCTTGAGATCACCGTTCACCCCGGTCAACAACATTTGAATGGTGGCGCCCACGATTTCTAAATGACTAAACTCCTCCGTGGCAATATCCATCAGCAGATCATACTTGTCGGGATACGGATTCTTTGCACCGAATGCCTGGCCAAAATACCTCAATGCCGCGGCTAATTCCCCATTGGCGCCGCCGAATTGTTCAAGCAACAAGGTGGCAAAGGCCGGATCCGGCTTGGAGACGCGTGCATTATATTGCAGGTCCTTCACATGATAGAACATAAAAAATAGATTTGAAAAGATGAAAAAAAGAATACTCTTCCATCGCAGAAAAAACTATACCATCGATAAAGCGGCTTTTTCCGGTGCACAAAGAGTAGTCCCCCAGGCACAAGTGCATGCTGATGCCCATCGGCGCAATATTCAAACGATTTCCGGCCCGGCAGGCGCGGCACGCGACTCGCCCCCGAGCTCGATGATCCTCCGCGCCAGCAGCTCCCAGCCGCCGGCAAGCGACGGCTTCAAAAAACTCAGGGCGACAAGCCCGGAACCGCGTAACGCATAATAATCTCTGCCGGCCTGATCTGCAAGGATTACAATGGGTATTCTCGAATACCGCGCATCGGCCTTGATCACCCGCACAAGCGAGCCGGAAAAAGCGCTGGGTAGGATGGGATCCAGCACGATCACCGTCGGCGCTCTATCCTGTTCTGCGAGACAGTTGAGGACGTCCTCACCATTGCCCGCAAAGTCGAGAAAGACCCAAGGAGCAAGCCGGCTGAATATTTCTTTCAGCAAATTTCGATGCTCCAGATTACGCTCCCCAACCAGTACCCTTCCCATATGTAAGTTTTACATGGTTTTAGCCTCAAAAACTCCGCCAACCCCGCAAGCTCGAAAGGAAAAAATACGTATAACTGCCATGGGTAAATCTTTCCGCGTTGTCCTTATGGCAGGGCTTTTGCCAGGATACTGGCGATCTCCGTTTTCAGAAGGTGAAATTTATTGGGCTTTACAAGAAAGGCGGCGGCTCCCAGTTCAGCGACTTCCGCCATATCTTCCTGAAGCTTGCTGGTGGAGTAAATGATCACGGGGATCCGGTAGAAAAAGGGACTGTTCTTGATATGCCTGAGACACTGTTTACCATTCATCTTTGGCATATTCAGGTCCAAAAAGATAAAATCGGGTCGTGCGGGCATGCTTTCCAATTGCCGGAGCGCCTCGATACCGTTCACTGCGGTGACGCACCGGATCTGCGGATTGATCTCCGCAATCGCGTCCGCAAAGAACAAAAGATCATCTATATCATCGTCAACAACTAATATTATCATTTTTTGATGATATTTGTCTGCGCTGCAATATATTGAATCGACATGAAAAAAGTGCATTTCCCCGATGCCGCGGGTGGCGGCTCCCCGGAATTCCCCATAGTGGCAATCGGTGCAACCTCGGATGGACCGGCCGCCATCACCGAACTCGTCAAACAAGTATCCGCCGAAACCGGAATGGCATTCCTATACCTGCAGTACCCTCCCGGCGAATCCACCCCAGATATCGTCCGCTGTCTCGCTGAAGCCACGGCCCTTAAGGTCGAGGAAGGCCGCAATGAAGTAAAGATCAACCCAAATACCCTTTACATTATTCCTGCCGATCAGGATATGCAGTTCGCAGATGGCACCCTGCTACTGACCCGCCCGAATGCCCGGACCCGCGATCAGCGGTTCCTGGACAGATTCTTTACCGCCGCGGCCCGCAATTGGAAATCGGGCGTCGTGGGCATCCTGCTGTCCGCTGAGGGCGACGACGGGGCGGCAGGCCTGAAGGCCATAAAAATTGCCGGCGGCATCACCTTCGCCCGCGAGGAAACGGCCGCCCTATCCCGTTCCCCCATGACGGCCGGCGTGGTCGATCTCGTCCTTTCGCCCACCGAAATAGGCCAGGAACTTACAAAGCTCAAGCTGGGGAGCGAGACATTTGCCGACCTGCAGTCCAGCTCCGGCGCGATAAGCGATAATGACGACAACCTACTGAATATCATACAGTTGTTGCGCAAAGCCACGGGCATCGATTTCACACATTATAAGATCACCACCATCAAACGCCGGATCATTCGGCGCATGCTACTCTATAAATTGGGTGACCTCAAAGCCTATTATGAATATCTGAAACGTCATGCCAATGAGATAACCCTCCTCTACCACGACCTGCTGATTAACGTCACCTGCTTCTTCCGTGATCTCGACTCCATGGAATACCTCCGGAAGACCGTGCTCCCACAGGTCCTCAAGGGCAAATCTAACGAGGAACCGGTACGTATCTGGGTACCGGCCTGTTCCACCGGCGAGGAAGCGTATTCCCTGGCCATCCTCATCACCGAGATCCAGGAGGAAAGCGGCAGCAAGGTTCCCATCCAGATCTTCGGGACGGACCTCAGCGAGATCGCTATCTCCAAAGCCCGCCTGGGGGTATATTCTGCCACCGACGTAGCGGATATGGCCGATATCCGCGTCTCGAAATTCTTCGTCCGCACCGAGAACAATAACTTTCGGGTGCAGAAACGCATCCGCGACCTCTGCGTTTTCGCCCAGCACAACGTCTTCAAAGACCCGCCTTTCTCCCGCCTTGACCTCATCAGCTGCTGCAATTTCTTTATCTATCTCGATAATAGCCTCCAGCAAAAATGCACGGCATTGTTCTATTATGCCCTGAATCCAAATGCGTTCCTGGTGCTGGGAAAATCGGAGACTATCAGCTCCGGCGGCCAGCAACTTTTTTCGCAGGTCGAAAAGAAATTCAAGGTCTACAAAAAGAAATCGAATGGATCTCCCAAGGTCATGGCGGAGATCAACTACCGCCTGCCTGCTCCCGAACTCGCAGAAGCCACGGAACGAAAACGCGCCACGGTCGAACCACAACCCGAGATGACCGGCCTGGAAAAAGCGGTGGACGACATCCTCTATGCGAAATATATTCCCGCCGCCGTCGTCATCAACCAGGAAATGGAGATCCTGCAATTCCGCGGGTCGACGAACCTTTTTCTCGAACCGTCCCGGGGAAAAGCGAGTTTCAACCTGATGAAAATGGCACGTCCGGAACTCACCTTCGATCTCCGCAATTGCATTCACAAAGCGCAGACGACCCAAACATCCGTATCTAAAGGCGACATCCGGTTCAAGATCAAAGAAGAGGATCACATAGTGAAATTGGAGGTCATTCCTATTCCGTCCAATAATGAAGATCGCCTTATTCTAATCATCTTCGAAGAACAGCACCCGCAGGGTCCCGGCGGCGCCGCTGACTTTTCCCGCGACGAAACCGTGCGTAAGCTGCACGATGAGCTCGGCGCCGTCCGCAACGACATGCAGGCGATCATCGATGAGCACGAGGCAAACAAAGAAGAGCTACAGAGCGCCAATGAAGAGATCATTAGCAGTAACGAGGAGTTGCAAAGCATCAACGAAGAGCTGGAAACCTCCAAGGAAGAGGTCGAGTCGGCCAACGAAGAGCTCACGGCCATCAATGCCGAGCTCCAGATGAGCAACGAACAGCTCCTCGAATCACAGGAATATGCCGAGGCGATCTTCGCCACCATCCGCGAAGGCGTCCTGGTCCTCAACATGGACTACCGCGTCAAGATGGCCAATGAAGCCTTCTACCGTACCTTTCACACCGAAGCGCATAACACGGAAGGAAGACTCCTTTTCGATATCGGTGAAGGTCAATGGAACAAACCCGAGATCAAAGACCTGATCAGCGATATTCTCCTGCACGGACGGCAATTCGATGGTCATGAAATGCAGTATCTCCTGCCATCCATCGGCGCCAGGACCTTGTTGGTCAATGGCCGCAAGGTAGTCCAGAAAGCGAATAAACAGGAGCTAATGCTGCTGGCTTTCGAAGATATCACAGACAAACGTCGCGCGGACGTCCTCAAGGCCGAACGCGAGGAATGGTTCCGAAATATGGCCAACAATGCTCCCGTGATGATCTGGACCGCCGGACCGGATGGCCTCAGGAATTTCTTCAATGTGACCTGGCAGACCTATACGGGCCGGAACGTCGAGCTCGATATGGGCAGCGGCTGGATAGACGATGTCCTGCCCGCCGAACGCGAATCTTTCTTATCGGTCTATAATCGCGCCTTCGAAGAGCGAAAACCTTTCGAGATCGACTACCGTCTGCGGCGGCACGACGGCGAATATCGCTGGGTAAAGGCCGTCGGCCGACCCACCTTCTCGCCCGATGAACAATTCACCGGTATCGTCGGCATCTGTACCGAGATCCACGATGCCAAGATCGCCCATGCCGAACTCGAACGCATCGTAAGCCGACGCACCTATGACCTCCAGCAGGCCAACAAAGAGCTCAAAAAATCGAATACCGAATTGCAGCAGTTCGCCTATGTCGCCAGCCACGACCTGCAGGAGCCGCTGAGAAAGATCATGATCTTCTCGGACAGGCTAACCTCCGGCGCCGAGCTCTCGGAAACCAGACGCAACTATATCGATAAGATCGCTGCCTCCGCGCAGCGCATGTCCCAGCTCATTCATGACCTGCTGGACTTCTCCCGTGCTACCCGGACAAGTGAACGGCTGGAACAGGCCGACCTCTCGGTTGTCCTGCAAACCGTGCTGAGCGATTTCGACCTGTTGATAAAAGAAAAGAATGCCCTCGTTGTCGTGGACCGGCTTCCGGTGATCGAAGCCATTCCCCTGCAAATGGAGCAACTGTTCCATAACCTCATCAGCAATGCCCTAAAGTTCTCCAAGGAACGCACCCCGCCCGTGATCAGGGTCACGAGCAGAAAACTGGAAAACGAGGAGGCCGCCGCGATTGGCGGACTCGACAAAAGCCTCGATTACATAGAGTTGACCTTCGAAGATAACGGCATAGGTTTCAGCAACGAATTTGCGGAACAGATCTTCGTGCTCTTTCAACGGCTCAACGGCCGGCACGAATATCCCGGCACCGGCATCGGCCTGGCGCTATGCCGCAAGATCGTCGACAACCACAACGGCCGGATCTTCGCCAACTCGCTCGAGACCATCCATACCCAGTTCCACGTGGTCCTGCCGGTCGAACAGCCACATTGATGCCCCGGGCCCCGCTCGCCTCTGCACCAGCCCGAATCCTCGCCCGGGGCCCCTGTTTTTTTTACGGCACGGCCATGAGCGCAACCGGATGCATCCGAATAAACGTTTAGCGGCCCACCCCGCCATAGATAAATATTCGGCCCCGCAGCAAAACACTGGATTTTTATCCGGCCTGCACGAGCTTTAAGGTAAATAAAAGCGCTTGCATATGAGTCGGATCATCCTTCCCCTTGAAAAAGTGGGCCTAACCGACATCGGGCTGGTCGGTGGCAAATGTGCCTCGCTCGGCGAGATGTTACAGCATTTGACGCCCTTGGGCGTAGCTATCCCCGGCGGCTTCGTCGTGACTACGGAAGCCTACCTGCAGTTCCTGGATCAAAGCGGCCTGCAGCCCTTCATCCACCAGGAGCTAAAAAGCATCGATCACAACAACGTCGAATCGCTCCGCCGCGCGGGTCTCAGGATCCGCCAGGCCATCAGCAATGCCCGGTTCCCCCACGAACTGTCCCAGCAGATCATCGGAGCATACGGCGAATTATCCGCCCGCTACGACCAGGCAGCCACCGATGTAGCCGTTCGCTCCAGCGCCACCGCCGAAGACCTGCCCGAGGCGAGCTTTGCCGGCCAGCAGGAGACCTACCTCAACGTTCGCGGACCCGCAGCCCTCATCGATGCGGTCCGCAATTGTTTCGCTTCGCTTTTCACGGATCGGGCCATCAGCTACCGCGACAAATTCCACTTCGATGTTTCGACCTTAGCCTTGTCGGTCTGCGTGCAGAAAATGGTGCGCTCGGACCTGGGCGCCAGCGGCGTAGCCTTCTCCCTCGATACCGAATCGGGTTTCCGCGACATCGTCATGATCAACGGCTCCTACGGTCTCGGGGAGATGATAGTCCAGGGCGCCGTCTCACCCGACGAATTCCTCGTCTTCAAACCCGCCCGGAAAAAAGGCTTCGCATCGATCATCGAAAAAAAGCTGGGGACAAAGGACAAGATCATGATCTATGGCGACCGCAGCGATCAGCGCACCCGCATTATCCCCACGGAAGAAACACAGAAATACCGCTTCTGCCTCACGGATGCCCAAATCCTCCAATTGGCGGATTGGGTCGTTGCCATCGAAGATTATTATACCCACATCAAAGGTCATTGGTGTCCCGTCGACGTGGAATGGGCGGTAGACGGTCTCCACGGCGGTTTGTTCATCGTACAGGCCCGGCCCGAAACCGTCCATAGTCGCCGGACGAATAACACCCTCACCGAATACCGTATCGATGCAAATTCCGAACGGCGCCTGCTCGGCAAGGGTATAGCCGTCGGCGATAAGGTCGCCACCGGCGCGGTGAATATCCTCTACTCCCTCGACAAAAGACTCGGCGGCCGAGAATTCCGGCCCGGTGACGTACTGGTAACAGAGATCACCGATCCGGACTGGTAGCCGATCATGAAGATCGCCACCGCGATCATCACGAACAAGGGCGGCCGTACCTGCCATGCCGCCATCGTAGCCCGCGAGATGG
>Ga0134126_10001382_pt1 | contig 30829 bp, 31 predicted proteins | sample KB31752_FD_96881 | JGI IMG/M metagenome (GOLD analysis project Ga0134126, IMG submission 96881) | Terrestrial soil microbial communities with excess Nitrogen fertilizer from Kellogg Biological Station, Michigan, USA - KB3-175-2 | ecosystem: Environmental > Terrestrial > Soil > Unclassified ... | reverse complement strand
GTACGGGAAGCTGGTGCCGTTGCTCGCGGATGCGAAGAGCTGCGCCCTGGTCGGGTACGGCGTCTCGCAGCCGGCCGAGCCGCCTGCCGAGGCACGGGCCGACGCGCGGGCCGACGCGCGGGCCGAGCGCCGGCCGACCGGGCGCGCGGCGCGGACCGGCACCGCGCCGGGATGCTCCCGCAGCGTGTCCGTCAGGCCGATCACGCCGAGCACGCCGCCGGAGATCGCGGCGGGCAGGCGGACGGCCGATGAGTTGGCGAAGTACTCGGCGCCCCGCGGGTCGCGGTAGGTGCCCAGGCTGGTCCGGAAGGCCGTCTCGATCCGCGCGCTGGAGCCGGTCACCCGGACCAGGAACGGCGACGACGAGCGGGCCACGCGCAGGCCCTGGCCGCGCAGGTACCGAGTGACGGCCGCGCGCTCGGCCGCCGCCGGGGCGAACCTGGCGTCGAACTGGCCCCGGCGCAGCCAGTGCTGGTAGCGGCCGCTGCCCGGGGTGTAGACGGCCCGCAATACCCTGGCCAGCGCGGTCTCGCGCGCGGGCGCCAGCGAGACCTCGATCGACATTCGAGGATTTGAATAAGTCCCGACTCGGTGGTCGGTGGTCGCCGGCACGCTGCTCTTGAGCACGGAAAACAAAGGGCCTGGCGACGCGGATGCCGGGACGGAACTCAGCCCGGTCGTCAGCGCGATGGTGGCCAGCCCGAGGGCGACCACGGCGCCGACCCGCAGCGGACGCGGGAAACGCAGCGAGAAAGACATGGCGCCAGGAAAGCCCGGCTACCGCCGCCGGCGGCCGTCTGGCTGCCAGACAGCCGAATTCCGCGGTCGCGCCGCAGGCCGGAGGGTCGCCGTCCGGGCGGATGACAGCACCTGACACCGGCCCAGCCCGGCCAGCGCGGTCTCCTCGTCCACGCGGCTGCCGATCTCGCGGGCCAGGTCCAGGGCCTGCCGGTAGTGCTGCCCGGCGGCGGCCGGGTCGCCGCGAGCCAGGTGCAGGGCCCCGGTCTCGTTCAGCGTGTCGGCCGCGCCGCCCCGGTCGCCGTTGTCCAGGAAGATGCCCAGCGCCTCGTCCAGCAGCGCGGCCGCCGCCAGGTAGTCCTGCGTTTCCCGGCACACCGCCCCGAGGGAGGACAGGGTGCTGGCCTTGCAGTACCGGTGGCCGACCTCCTGCCAGATGCCCAGGGCCCGGGTCAGCGTGCTGGCGGCCGCGGCGTAGTCCCCGGCCGCCCGCTGCGTGCCGCCCAGGGTCCACAGCGCGCAGGCCTCCCCGTTCCGGTCGCCGGCGTCACGGTAGAGGCTCAGGGCCTGCTGCGCGGCCGCGATGGCGGCCGGGAAGGTCTCCGGTCTCCCGCCGCACGTCCCCGACGAGAACCAGGGTCTGGGCGATATCGCGCGGCCGGCCCAGCTGCCGGGACAGGACCAGGGCCTGCTGCGCGGCCGTGGCGGCGGACGGGTAGTCCCCGGTCAGCCTGCGCACCAGCCCCAGGCTGTGCAGTGCCTTGGCCTGGCCCAGCCGGTCATCCAGCTCCGTGAACACGCGCACCGCCCGCACCAGCAGCCGGAGCGCGGGGGCGTACTCCCCCGTCAGGCGCTGCGTCTCCGCCAGCAGGACACCGGCGCTGGCCTCGCCGAGCTGATCCCCTAGCGCCCGGAACATGGCCAGCGCGCGGGCCGCGACCATCAGCCTGACCTACGACGACTTCCTCGACGCGGTCACCCGGCTGCGCGAAGTCGACTTCCCGATGGAGCGCGACCCTGAGGCCGCCTGGCCGCACTTCGCCGGCTGGCGGGTCAACTACGAGCAGGCGGCGTACGCGCTGGCCGAGGAGGTTGACGCCGTCCCGGCCCTGTGGTCCGGCCCACGCCGACAGCCCGAGACGCCGATGCCCCCGCTGCGCCCCAGGCCCGGCACGCCGTCCGCTTAGAGCCTGGCGGCCGACGGGGTGGCCAGCTCGTCAGCCGGGATCTGCACGGCGATCTCGCCGCCGAGCCGGAAGCCCGCCGCCAGGCCCAGGTGGTCACCGCTCCAGAAGCGCCCGGCGTCGTACCAGTTCGGCTGCCTGGCGCTGGCCAGCAGGCCCATGGCCTGGTAGGTCACGGCCAGCACCTCCGCGCAGTACGCGGTCTCCAGGTCGGCGCCGCGGACCTGGTGCCCGACGGCGGGCACGCGGCCGAGCAGCCACCGCGACGACAGCCGGGCGGTGGAGGGGAACGGGGTGCCGTCCAGCCGCGCGATCGTGCGCAGGACCGCGTCCTCCATCTCGCGGGTCACGGCCGGCTCCAGCTGGCGCAGCCACGCCCGCTGGCCATACCTGCTGGCCCAGACGACGACGGCGTCGCGCAGGTCATGCAGCTGGACCCCGCGGTGCCGGGTCCCGGCCCACACATCGGGCAGGGAGCGGCCCAGCTCGGCATGCCACATCAGCGGCGGCAGGTCCTCGAGGACGACGGACATGCCGACGTGGTTGACCGGGCTGTTGGTCGCGACCTGAATGGCGCGGTCGGCCATGCTGCGTCCGCGGAACAGCCACACGTCACCGGTGCGGGCCAGATCGACGGCCTGATCCAGGTTGATACTCGGGGTGATACTCGCAGCGGCCACGCTCTACCCTAAGCAGATGCGCTGGCTGAAAGTGCTGGGACTGGCCGCCTTCGCGGGCGTGGCCGCCACCGGGGTCGTGATCGTCCGCTCCGAGCGCCGCCGCCGCGCCTATACCCCGGGCGAGATACGGGACCGGCTGCACGCCCGGCTGGCCGAAACGCCCGAGGCTGGCCGCACCCCGCCTGACCCGCCGTCTTAGCGGCGCCCGATCCGGTCAGTGAGCCGGTTGCGGCCTGCGCAGGATGAGATGAGCGAGCTGAGCCAGCTGCCGGTAAGGGTCGGTGGCGCCGAGGCGTTCCTCGACGTCGAGCAGGGCCGCGAGCTGGCGGGGGTCGGCCGGCGCCGGCGGGTCGAGCTCGGCCAGGTCGACCGCGACCCGGACGCCGTACCAGCGCACCAGCTCCAGCCCTGACTCGCCCGCTACCTCGGCGATGGTGTCGATGTCGTCAGCGCGGGCCGGCGCGCCGGTAGCAGTCGGCGCCGATCGCTGAGCCGAGGTCACCCACGGAGCCGGCTACCACCGTCACCCGGCCCCCGACGCCGACCGGGTCGCCGGGCAGGGCCGCCTGGAGCTGGGCCCGCATCCGCGGATCGGGCTCGACCGCCACGACCTGGTGACCGGCCCCGGCCAGCCGGAGGCTCTGCGTGCCCTGGCCGGCTCCGACATCGAGGACGCGACCCGGCCGGTCCGGCAGGTGCTGGCTCAGCTGGCGGGCGATGATCTCCTGACGCACGACGTTACGCACGTTTCCCAGGCCGTCCAGCCAGCGGTCGCGGGCCACCCCGAACGAGCCAGCGTCGCCGGGCCCGCACCCGGAGCCAGAAGCACCTCGCATGACTCCCAGCCTAGGCAGGCCGTCCGGACATTTTCCTCAGTCGAGGAACTCCTTGATCATCGGCACGACCCAGTCGGCGCGCCGCTGGAGGCCCTCGTGGGTCGTCCCAGGGATGACGGCGAGGCGGGCCGCCGGAAGACCGTGCAGATCACCCGCGATGCCGCCGCCCAGCAGGTGGATCATGTCGACGGCGTGCTCGAGTCGCACGATGTCGTTGTCCGCGACCACCAGCAGCACGGGCGCGGTGAGCTCCGCGATCTGCGATGCGGGCCAGTGCTGCGGCTGGCGGTCGAGCTCCAGCACGCGGGCAACGAGGGCGCCCCACCCCTGCGGATCATCGGCGACGTCCTGATAGGCACGGTGATACGGGCTGCCGCGAAGCTGGCTGACGGCGTCGCCATCGCCGACGGCGGTGGCGAGCTCCGGGTGGAGCCCGGCGCTGTCGTAGGTCACGGACATGGCGACCAGTCGGCGGACGCGGGCCGGGTGGCGGATCGCGAGCTGCACCCCCACACCGGCGCCGAGGCTGTACCCGAATACGTCGGCCTGCGCCAGGCCGAGATGATCGAGCAGCGCGGCCATGTCGTCGGCCAGGAGCTCATACCGGAGCGGCCGGTCGGCATCCGACGTCCGGCCGTGTCCCTGCAGCTCGATGGCGACGACCCGGCGCTGGGCCGCGAGCCGGTCCGTGTAGCCCCGCATCTGCTCGATCGTCATCAGCGACCCGTGCAGCACGAGAAGCGGCGGCCCTGTCCCGCGGGCCTCGAAGTACAGGTCAAGGCCGCCAATGCTCGCGTACTGCCCATCCGGCCCGGCTGGGCCGGGGTTCACTGGGGCTTGGTGAGCTTCAGGTAGCTCACGCCGCCGTCGTAGATCGCGCCATCGGCCCGGTCCCAGGTCGTCGGCTCGAGGTCCTCGCCGAACAGCCGGGGTCCCTCGCCGCGCGTGATCGGGTACAGGAACAGGTGCAGTTCGTCGACCAGGCCGTCGGCGAGCAGCGCGCGGACGAGCGTCCCGCTGCCGCTGACGTACAGGCCCTTCGTCCGGTCCTTGAGGTCGGCGATGGCCGCCGCGTCGTACCCGCCGAGCACCTCCGAGTTCCTCCAGGACGGGCTGGTCAGAGTCGACGACACGACGTACTTCATGCTGTCGTTCATGAACGGCGCGCCCGGGTCCTCGCCGGCGGTCCGCACCGACCAGGCCGGCTCGAACATCTCGAACGTGACGCGGCCGAGCAGCAGCGCATCGCACGAGCCCATGCACGCCCCGATGGCCTCACCCATCCTCGGGTCGAAGCCGTACCCCGCCGTCCACGACGGCGTGTCGATCACTCCGTCGAGGGTGATGAACTCGTGAACAACGATCTTGCCCATCTCGGTGTACTCCCTCCTCGCGGCGCCCCGCGGGCGCCTCGCTGTGGTCTCAAGCTGTTCACGAACGAGACCGCGCGAAATCGACAGCCCTCGGGGACCAGCTCAGGAACCGCGGTGCCGCGGGCGGAAAGCGCTGCCGGTGCGGAAGCTACTCTTCGCCGATGTCGGCCAGGTTCTGGCGCAGTTCGGTGATCAGCGGATCGCCCTCGGGCAGGACGCGCTCGAGGCGGTCCACGGTATCGCGCAGCAGCGTGCGGGCGTCGCCGTAGCGCCCTAGCTGGCGGTACAGCTGAGCCAGCTTGGCCCGGCTGCGCAGCGTGTCGGGGTGCCGGGGGCCGAGCACCCGCTCGAACCCGGCCCAGGCCTGCTCGCAGGCCAGCTCGGCCGCCGCCGGGTGACCGGTCTTCTGGTAGGCGGTGCCGAGGTCGTTGCGCGCCGTGAGCGTGTCCAGGTGATCGGGCCCGAGGACGCGCTCCCGGTCGGCCACCACCCGCTTGTAGGCCGCGACCGCCTCCTTGCCCCGGCCGTTGGCCAGGCAGGACCCGGCCAGGCCGTGCCGCGTGGTCATCGTCTGCGGATGCCGGGCGCCCTGGGCCCGCTCCCGGTCGGCCAGCGTGCGCCGGTACAGGGTGGTGGCGTCGGCGTACTGGCCCGTGGCTAGGTAGGCGGCGGCGAGCTCGTCCCGCGCGCCGAGCGCGCCGGCGTGCCCGGAGCCGCAGATCTGCTCATACCGGGGAACCGCGCGCTCCAACAGCGTGATCGCGGCCGAGAGCTGGAGCGCCGCCACCAGGGCATGGCCCAGGCTGCGCTGGGCCTCGATCACGTCCGGGTGATCCGGCCCGAGCTTGCCGGTCAGGCTGTCCAGTGACCACTGGAACCACGGGAGGGCGTCGTCCGCGCGCCCGGCGGCCAGGTAAGCATCGGCCAGCCGCTGGCTGGCCAGCAGCGTATCGGGGTGCCCGCGGCCCAGCAGGCGGCCGCCGGTCGTGGCCAGATCACGCCAGTGCTCGACCGCGGGCCCGGTCAGGCCGGCCCGATCCAGGCTGTCCCCCGCCCGCACCAGCACGGGATGGCAGCCGCCTTCCCAGAGCAGGTCATCGGTGATCCGCCGGAGGCTGGCCACGCAGGAGCGCAGGCCGGACATAGGCCAGCCGGGCCGCTCTTCCTCCGGCCAGGCCTGGAGCAGCGCGTCCGCGGCCGCCCTCGCCGCCTGCTCCGGCATGCCCTCGGGCATCGCGGCCCGCAGGGCCGCCTGCAGCACCGGGCTGACCCGGACCGCCGGCGGCGTCAGCTTCCGGTCGACGGTCAGCAGGCCGGCCTGCTCCAGCGCCGTCAGCGCCGCGACGGCACGCTCGCTGCCAGCCGGGACGGTGCCAGTCAGGACGCTGCCAGCCGGGACGTTGCCAGCCGGGAGGAAGGCACCGGCCGCGGCCGCGGTGAGGACCGGCTGGGGAATGCCGTGCCCGTCCAGCATCGCGGCCAGGGCCAGCAGCAGCTTGGCCGATCCGTCCGGCGATAGCTGGTCCGCCCGCCCGAACAAGAACATCCAGGTCACTGCGGCCGCCGACGGCCGTACGCCGGACGCGCCGGCGACCTGCTCCCGCCGGCGCACGAAGTGGGCCCGGTACTCGCCGCACGACAGCGGAGAGCTGGCTATCACCCTGCTGGCCTGGGCCAGCGCGACCGGCTCGAGGTCCAGGTCGTGAGCCAGCTCGATCGCCCCGAGGCGCTTGTCCGGGTCGGCCGCCAGGCGTCCGTTCAGGTAGCTGATGGCCTCGCGCACGCTGAACGGGCCGACGGGCACGGCTCGCACGCCGGCGGGGATCACCACGGGGTCGGCAGCGGTCATCAGTACCCGGCCGGCCGGGCCGGTCGGCCACAGTCCGTCCAGGTCGGCCGGGTCGGCCAGGTCGTCGAGGACCACCAGCCACGAACGGCTGGTCTCGCCCAGCCAGCTGAGGAACTGGGCGGCGACCGACTCGCAGCTGCTGGCCCGGTCCCGGCCGGTCGCGGCGGCCGTCGCCGCGGCGTAGCCGCACAGCACCGAGGCCCGGCTCGTGGCGTCGATCCAGACCAGCAGGTCGACCGCGCCCGACTGCCACAGCGACTCGGCGAAAGCCGCGGCCAGCTGGGTCTTGCCCGACGATCTCCGCCAGTCCTGCCCGGCCGGACCCGCCCGCAGGCCGGGAAAGGCAGCCGGGGCCGCCGCCCGGTCGGGGACGAGCGCGACCGCGGCCCCGGCCGGCAGCGCGACCGCCAGGTCCAGGGCCGTCTCCGGCCGGTCGCTGAACCCCTCGGCCCGCGCCGGAACCGCGCCGGACCGGACCGGCCAGGCTGTAGCCGCCATGTTGTGTCCCCCGCTCACAGCTCCTGGTTGAAGACCAGCACCGGGCTGGTCCGGGTGAGCGTCTCCCGGCGGAAGAAGGCCGGGGCCGTGACCCGCATGTAGACAAAGCCGGCCAGGCCGGCCAGCGCGGCCAGCGCGGCGATGATGAAGATGCCGCCGACCTGCCAGTGCAGGCCCGGCACCGTCCACGTGGTGTAGCTGTTGGACGCGACCCAGTCGCTCTGCAGGCTGTAGAAGCCGGCCGCGTACATGATCAGCCCGCCCAGCCCCGGCAGGATGCCGCGCATCCACAGGTTCCGCGCGCTGCTGGTCAGCGTGGCCCGGTAGTGCCAGACGCAGGCGAACGCGGTCAGCCCGTAGTAGAAGGCGATGTACAGCCCGATCGCGGTGACCGCGTCGGCGATCGGGTTGCCGCCGGAGATGAAGTTCAGCGGGATGTACAGGGCGATCGAGATCGCGCCCATCACCACCGTCGAGACCGTCGGCGTCAGGTACCTCGGGTTGATCTTGGCGAAGGACTCGGGCAGGGCTCCGTAGGCCGCCATCGACAGCGTCGTGCGCGCGGTCGGCAGGATCGTGGTCTGGGTCGACGCGGCCGCCGAGCTGAGCACCATCAGGATCAGGAGGCGGGACAGCACGGTGCCGAGCCCCGACGAGCCGAAGATCGCGCCGCCGGTGACCGACAGCACGTCGAACTGGTGGGCCGGATTCATCAGCCCGACGCCCTTGGCGCCGATGCCGGCGAACGCCTGCACGGAGATGATCACCACCACGTAGGTGACCAGCAGCAGGACCGTCGAGATGATCCCCGCCCGGCCGGGGGTGCGGGACTTGTCCGCCGTCTCCTCGTTCACCGACAAAGCGGTGTCCCAGCCCCAGTAGATGAACAGCATCAAGACGATCCCGGACACGAACGCCGAGACCGGCAGGTGCGAGGGCAGCAGCCAGCCCAGGCTCAGGTGCAGCGATCCGGGCGGCGGATGGCTGCCGAACACCCGGACCAGGGCCGTGACCGACATGACCAGCAGCAGGACGATCTCGATGGACAGCAGCGCCTTCTGGAAGTTGGCCGATACCTCGATGCCGCGGTAGCAGATGTAGGTCATGGCGACGATCCACAGGACGCCGACCAGCAGCACCCATCCGCTGGAGGCGTCACCGCCGATCGCGCTGTCTGGCCCCTGGACGAGGAAGAACAAGTACTGCCCGGCGACCTGGGCCAGGCTGGCCATGACCAGCACGTCGGCGGCCAGGACGCCCCAGCCGCCGGCCCACCCGGTCTTGGGCCCGAACGCCCTGGCCGACCAGATGAAGGTGGTCCCGCAGTCCGGGTCGGCCTTATTCAGCTCGCTGAAGCCGATCGAGCACAGCAGCATCGGGACGAACGCGAGCACGGCGACCAGCGGGGCCTTCAGCCCCACGGCGGCCACCACGAAGAACAGCGTCGCGGCCAGGCTGTAGGCCGGGGCGGTCGAGGCCACGCCGATGACCACGCTGGACACCAGGCCCAGCGCACCCGTCTTGAGACCCTTACTCCTGGGTTCCTTCCCCGCACTCAGGTCATGACTCAACGTCGCCACGGCTCGCCCCCTGCTAAAACCCGATCGCGCTGCGGCTGTGCCCGGTCCTACTCGGACGCCACCCGGCTCTCTACGCTACCCACGGCATTTCCGACTACCGCTGCTTATTGCGACACAGATAGTAACAGATGGTAATCGCACATGGTCAGAGACGTGCAAACGCGGCATCGGATCCCTGGCTGGTGCCGGTGGGATACTCAGGAGCCGCCGGGAGCGCGGCGGAGGCGAAAATCGAGGTGGTGGCCGGCGTGACGAAGATCGCGATTCTGGACGATTACATCGGGGTCGCCCTGGAGTACGCCGACTGGTCAGTCCTGCCCGCCGACGCCGAGATCACCGTCTACCGTGAGTCGATTCCGCCGGAGCGGCTGGTCGACGAGCTCCGCGACTACGAGATCATCGTCATCACCCAGCAGCGGGCGCGCTTCCCCCGGCCGGTGCTCGAGGGCCTGCCCCGCCTGAAGCTGCTCGTCTGCAACGGCCGGACCAGCAACGTCGTCGACCACGAGGCCCGGATCGAGCGGGGCATCCTGCTGTGCGGCACCGCCGACACCAGCCAGCCCGCCCCGCCGCGTCCGTCTGGGTCCGGCGGGGCGCCGGGGCTGCCCGCGCCGTCGGAGATGGCCTGGGCCCTGATCCTCGCCGCGGCCAAGCGGACCGGCATCGAGGACCGGGTCATCCGGGCCGGCGGCTGGCAGACCGGGTTCGGAGTCCCGCTGGCGGGTAAGACGCTCGGCCTGCTCGGCGCGGGCCACCTCGGCGGCGCCATGGTCCCGGTCGCGAAGGCCTTCGGCATGGACGTCGTCGCCTGGAGCCAGAACCTGACCCAGGAGCGGTGCGCCGAGCTCGGCATCGCCAAGGTCACCAAGGACGAGCTCCTGGCCTCGGCCGACGTCCTCGGGGTCTTCCTGGTCTTCTCCGAGCGCTCCCGCAACACCCTGCGCGCCGGCGACCTGGCCAAGATGAAGTCGGGCGCCATCCTGGTCAACGTCTCCCGCGGCCCGATCGTGGACGAGGCGGCGCTCATCGCCGCCCTGCGCTCCGGCCACCTGGCCGGCGCTGGCCTCGACGTGTTCGACCGCGAGCCGCTGCCCGCCGACCACCCCTTCCGGTCGCTGGACAACGTCGTGGTCACCCCGCACATCGGCTACGTCACCGAGCAGGGCTTCCGCACCGCCTGGCCACGCATGGCGCAGGACGTCACGGCGTACCTGGCCGGGTCCCCGATCCGCGTGGTCACCGACCCCGCCGACTGCCCGCCGATGGCACCGCAGTAGGCCTCGCGGCACCGGCGCGGCCGGCCTAGCCCTCCGGCGGCGGGTAAGCTCGGCAAGCGCGCGCCAGCTGATCCTCCGGCACGGCGGTGAGGCTCGACGCAGCCCGTAAGGAGACGTCCGGGCCGGGATGGGTGCCCAGCAACCGGAACGTCCGGGCCGCCGTTTCACTCAGCGCCCGGTACGACCAGGAAAAGACCGCGCGGACGTCACTGACGGCATCACCGGTGGCCAGCACGTCCAGCCGGCTCCTGGTCTGCCGCAAGTCCCTGGCCACGGCCGCGAGCCGGTGACCGGGCTGGATGGCCGCGCGGGCGGACACGATGCTCAGTGCCAGCGGGAGCCGCACGCATCTCCTGATCAGCTCGGCGACAGCGGTCGGCTCCTGGCTTAGCTGCTCTTCTCCCATGCGGCGGGCCAGCAGTTCTCGGGCATCCGGCTCGGTGAGCACGTCGAGCACGACCGGGGCGGCACCCTCGGCGGCAATGAGCCCGGTGAGCCGGCTCCGGCTGGTTACCAGGACCAGGCAGTCGGGGCCAGCGGGGAGCAGCGGACGAACCTGCTGCTCGTCGCGGGCGTTGTCGAGCAGGATCAGGATCCGCCTGCCCGCGGTCAGGCTGCGGCATAAAGCCGTCTGGGCTTCCAGGCTGGCCGGAACATCTCCGGCCCGGACGGCGAGGCCGTCCAGGAATCCGCGGACCGCCTCCGCCGGGGTCGCCGGCGCACCGGAGGGCCCGAAGCCGCGCAGGTTCACGTAAAGCTGTCCGTCCGGGAGGCCAGATCGGCGACCAGGTTGGCCAGCACGATCACGACCGCGACGAGCATCGCCACTCCCGGCAGCATCGGCAGGTCCTTCGCGGTCGCCGACTGGACCAGGAGCTGCCCGATCCCCGGTACCGAGAACGTGTCCTCGACCAGCACCGCGCCCACGATCACGTACGACAAGATCACCCCGCTCATCGTGATCACGGGGATGAGCGCGTTGCGCAGCGCGTAGGTGAACAGCAGCCGCGCGGGCGACAGGCCCCGGGCCCGGCCGAACGTCATGTAGTCCTGGTCAAGCACGCCGATCATCGCCGCCCTGGTGTGCTTGACCAGGTAGGCGACGCCGGTCAGCGCAAGCGCCACGGCCGGCAGGGTGAGGTGCCAGAACTGGCTGAGGAAGCCAGACCCCGGCCCGGCCGCCGGGAACCAGTGCACCTCGATCGCGAACAGGTAGATCAGGAAGACTCCGGCCACGAACGGCGGCGTGCTCAGCGCCACGATCGCGGCGCCCACGATGCCGCGGTCGGCCAGGGTCCGGCGTCGCAGGGCGGCCAGCATGCCGCCCCCGATGCCCAGCACCATCGTCAGGATGTAGGCGTAGACCCCCAGGAACAGGTTCGTCGGCAGCCGGGACCTAAGCTCCTGCGTCAATTACAGCTCGACGACGTAGGACTCCAGGAAATCGGGGTTGAGGTTGCCAGGGCCGTCCCCGGCACGGGGATTCGAGGCGACCTCGGTGGCCCCGATCATCACGCGGTGGCTTTCATGGACGTGCCCGCACAGCCACATCCGGGGGCCGTGGTCGGCAATCAGCGCGTCGAGGTCCGTTCCGTAGACATGCAGCTCCTCGGGTTCTGGCTGGGCACCGGAACCCGTCCACGGATGCAGGGTAGGCCAGAAGTGCGTGCAGACGATCGTCTTGTCGCGTTCGGCCTGCGACAGCGCCCGGAGCTGCCCGTCAATGAACTCGCGCGCCTCGCGGTGCAGCTCGTTGCAGTCCCGGAAGGTCAGGTAGTCATCGCCGAGCCGGATGTCGTCCACGCCGCGCTGCCCCAGGTCGGCGATCATCTGGCCGTAGCGGTCGAGCCGCTCGTCCGGCACGTGGGACCACAGGGCCGACCCGATGATCCTCCGCCCGCCGGGAAGCTCGAGCACGTCGTCATCGAGGAACACGGCATTGGAGACCGCCGCCACCGCCTCCCGGTACTGCCGCCGGGCCTGCGTCAGTTCCTGGCCGACATACTCGCCGTTGCCGGGCACGACGATGATCTGGGTCGTGTCCGCCTGCGTCTGCCGGATGGACGCGAGCATCTGGCCGAGGAGTTCTGGCCGGTAGTGGATGTCACCGCCCAGAAGAATGGCCTGCACATCGAGGTTGGCGGGCGGTATCCAGTACTCGGGCGACCGCTCGGACTGATAGAAGATGTCGGCGTAGAAAGCTATCTTCCAGTGCTCTGATCCCATGGCGTCCATTGAATACTCCCGGCACATCAGCTGCTAATCCAGTTGGCGATCATGAAGAGAACCTGATCAGCATCATCCCCGCCGCGCGGCACCAGGACGGCCAGGCCCCGCTGGCGGGCGCGGCTCAGCAGCTCGGGCGCGCCATTGCGCAGCTGCCAGAAGGCATGCGCGGACTCCAGGTCGTAGAGCGCCGCGGCCAGCTTCCTGTCGTTGACCAGGGACTCCAGCACGGGCCTGATGGCCGCTTCCTGATCCGCGCGGGGGCCGCGTCCGCGACAATCTTTTTGTCAGGACGCGGCCGTCGCGCATCTCGGCCGGGAATGAACTGGCGTCCTCCGCCGTTAGCCGTTACAGTGACCGTTAGTGGCTGGATCCATCTGAGTGATCCCGCCGAGGTCCCAGAGCGCTAGAGCTAGTCAGCGCCACCGCGAAGCTCCTGGTCGCCGCCAGTACGACCTTCGCGAGTATGTCCGACACCGTCGCCGCGGATGCGGCTGCTGACCGAATCGGAATGACGCGCGCCCCCAGCTCTCTTTCGCATGCGCGAATTCACCCTCCCCAGACAGGAAAATCGATGACAGTAACAACACAGACAGCAAAGACCGCAACAACGGAACACCCACAGACAACACCCACGCAAACGCCCGCGACCATGCCGGTACACGGCATCGTCGACGTCAGCGAGGGACGCGGTTACCTGCGCACGGCCGGATACCGCCGGTCCCCGGCCGACATCCCACTCACCGCCGGCGAGCTGCGCCAGCACGGCCTGCGCAAGGGCGACCAGATCGACGGCACGGCCACGGCGCCAGCCCAGGCCCAGGCCAGCAGCCGGAACGGCAAGAACACCAAGAACGCCAGGCCCGCGCGGGAGCACCGCCTGGCCTCCGTCACCACCATCACCGGGCTATCCGCCGATCAGGCCAGGCTGCGCCCGCACTTCGACGAGCTCACGCCCGTCTACCCGAGCGAGCGGCTGCGGCTCGAAGCCGGCGACTCCTCCGCCACCGCGCGGATCATCGACCTGGTCTCCCCCATCGGCAAGGGTCAGCGCGGCCTCATCGTGGCCCCGCCCAAGGCCGGCAAGACCATGGTCCTGAAGACCATCGCCCACGCGATTGCCACGGCCTACCCCGAGGTGCACCTGATGATGGTGCTCGTCGGCGAGCGCCCGGAAGAGGTCACCGACCTGCGGCGCTCGGTGCGCGGCGAGGTCATCTTCTCGACCTTCGACCAGTCCCCCGACGACCACGTCCGGGCCGCGGAACTGGCCATCGAGCGGGCCAAGCGCCTGGCCGAGCTCGGCAACGACGTCGTCGTCCTGCTCGACTCGCTGACCCGGCTGGGCCGGGCCTACAACCTGGCCGCCCCGGCCAGCAGCCGCACGCTCAGCGGCGGCGTCGCCGCCTCGGCGCTGCAGCCGCCCCGGCAGTTCCTGGGTGCCGCCCGCAGCCTCGAGGAGGGCGGCTCGCTGACCATCTTGTCCACCGCCCTGGTCGACACCGGGTCGCAGCTCGACAACGTGCTGTTCGAGGAGTTCAAGGGCACCGGGAACATGGAACTGCGGCTGCGCCGCGACCTGGCGGAAAAGCGCGTCTTCCCGGCCATCGACACCGCGCCGTCCGGCACCCGCCGCGACGACCTGCTGATGGACCCGGCCGAGCACGCCGCGGTCATCAGCCTGCGCCGCGCCCTGGCCAGCCTGGACGCCCAGCACGCCCTCGAATTGCTGCTGGACAAGACCCGCCAGCCCAACGCCGAGTTCCTGGGCCAGATCCAGGCGTCCCGGTAAGCATCCCCTGCGGCTCACCTCGCGACTCACCGCCCGGCTCAGCCGGCACCTACGGGATGACCGTCCGGTTCGCCAACACCATCAGGTTCGTCGCCAACCCGCAGTACGACTGGGACAGCCACACCATCGGCGTCACCTACTCGGGCCAGGGCATCGGGCCGGATCTCCGGTCCAGCACGGCGCCGAACATCGACCAGATCACCCTGGCCCCGTTCCAGCTCGGCCTGCGAGGTGAGCCTTAGGCCGGCCCGGCCGCGAACGTCTCGCTGTCCCTGGTCCAGGCCCGGGCCTGCTCGCTGAGGCTGAAGCCCAGGCCCGGCCGGCCCGGCACGAGCATCCGGCCGTCGCGGATCTCCAGGCGCTCGTTGAACAGCGGCTCCAGCCACTCGAAGTGCTCGACCCAGGGGTCGATCGGGTAGGCGGCGGCCAGGTGGAGGTGGATCTCCATGGCGAAGTGCGGTGCCATCCGGAGACCAGCGTCCTCCCCGAGCGCGGCGATCTTCAGGAACGGGGTGATGCCGCCGACCCGCGGCGCGTCCGGCTGCATGAAGTCAACTGACCTGCGCCGGATCAGCTCCCGGTGCTCGGCCACGCTGGTCAGCATCTCGCCGCTGGCGATTGGCGTGACCAGGTCGCGGGCCAGGTCCGCATGGCCTTCCGCATCGTAGGCATCCAGCGGCTCTTCTATCCAGGTCAGACGGTACTTCTCCAGGTCCCGCCCCATCCTGGCCGCGGTGTCTCGGTTCCACTGCTGGTTGGCGTCCACCATGAGCGGGAACTCATCGCCGAGCTCGCCGCGGACCCGCTCGACGCGGGCCAGGTCGATGCGCGTGTCGGGCTGGCCGACCTTGATCTTGATGCCGCCGATGCCCCGCCGCACCGAGGCCGTGGCATTCTCCACGACCTGCTCGATGGGCATCGACAGGAAGCCGCCTGAAGTGTTGTAGCAGGCGACCGAATCGCGATGAGCCCCGAGCAGCTTGGCCAGCGGCAGCCCGGCCCGCTTGGCCTTGAGGTCCCACAGCGCGATGTCGATGGCCGCGATGGCCTGGGTCGCGAGGCCGCTGCGTCCCACCGACGCGCCCGCCCAGACCAGCTTGGTCCAGATCCGCTGGATATCGCTCGGGTCCTCGCCGATGAGCTCGGGCGCGATCTGGATGGCATGGGCGTACTGGCCGGGGCCACCGGCTCGTTTGGCGTAGCTGTAGCCGACGCCCTCGCCGCCGGACTCGGTGCCGATCTCGGCCAGTAGCAAGGCGATCTCCGTCAGCGGCTTCTGCCTCCCGGTCAGCACCTTCGCGTCGCTGACCGGCGCCGCCAGCGGGAGAACGGCCCGCGACAGCCGGACCGACGAGATCGCGTCCGTGCGTGCCTCCATCCTCCAAATATGGCAGCCGCTATGCTCAGGCATCTTGATCATCAGTCGGCGCAGCTGGAAGGCAGGCCGTGAGCAGCCGGGCACAGCGGGATGAGGGCGCGTGGCCGTCCGGGCGGCAGTGCCTGGACGGCACGTGGGAGCTGATCCCCACAGATCTCGGCATTACCGAGCTCGGCGGCCTGACCGGAGACCCGATTGAGGTCCCAGGGCTGTGGGAAGCGCAGGGGCACCTCGAGCTGGACGGCGTCGCCTGGTACCGCCGCCAGGTGAGCGTGGATGACCCGGCCGGATGGTGGACCCTGCACGTCGGCGCGGTCATGGATGACGCCGAGGTGTACCTGAACGGCCAGGTCATCGGCTCGCACCAGGGCGGGTTCACGCCGTTCGACCTGGACTGCCAGGGCCTGGTCGCGGGGGCCAACGAGATCGCCATCCGGGTCACCGATCACCCGGCCGACAGCGCCGAGCACCTCCGCAGCGCGCACGGCAAGCAAGGCTGGAACAACGACGTGTTCCCGTCGCCGCCGAGCCTGTACATGACCTACGGGGGGATCTGGCAGAGCGTCTGGCTCGAACGGCACGGCCCGGTCCGGATCGCCGACGCCTGGGTGAACGGTGACCCGGATGACCTGGTCATCGAGGTGACGGTGACCGGCGCGACGACAACGGGGCCAGGTGACGAGGCCACGGTGGCGGTCGAGGTGCTGGGCCAGCGCATCGCGGCGCCGGTGCCGGCCGACGGCGGCCCGGTCAGGCTCGGGCTGGGCCAGGTCAGCGCGCCGCTGTGGTCGCCGTCCTCGCCGGCTCTGCACCACGCCCGCGTCCTGGCCTACGCCTCGGGGCGGCTGTCGGACACGCGCTCGGTGCGGTTCGGGCTGCGCACGGTGCGCCTGGAGTCCTCGGGCTTCGAGCTGAACGGCGAGCCGTTCCGTATGTACAGCGCGCTAGTGCAGGGGTTCTGCGCCCGGACCCTGTACGGGAGCCAGTCGCGGGCCGAGGCCGAGGCCGAGATCAGGGCGGCCCAGCGGATGGGCCTGAACACGCTGCGGCTGCACATCAAGGCGTTCGACCCGGTCTACCTGGACGTCTGCGACGAGCTCGGCATGCTCCTGCACTGCGACATCCCGGTCGCCGAGCCCGTCGCGCAGGACGAACTCGGGGCGGAGGGCCCGCTCGCCGAACAGTGCGCCGCCGCGGCCGACGAGCAGGTGCGGCGGGACCGCAGCCATCCGTCCATCGTGCTCTGGTCGGCCATGAACGAGCTCGGGCTGGAGGACCGGTTCACGCGCTCCAGCCCAGGTTACGAGGGATTCGCGCGGCGCCTGTACGACGCGGTGCACTCCGCCGACCCGACCCGCCCGGTCATCGAGAATGACTGGATCGGCCCCGACCCGGCCCACGTGTTCTCCAGCCCGCTGCTGACCGCGCACTGGTACGGCCGGCTCAGCCCCAGCTACCTGACCGAGCTGCGCCGGAAGGCCACGCGCTGGGGGCGAGCCCCGCGGCCGCTGATGGTCAGCGAGTTCGGGGACTGGGGCCTGCCCGACCTGGAGCCGGTCGAGGGCGAGCCCTTCTGGGAGTACGGGCCCGGCCTCAGCGCTCTGATTAAATCCGTTCCCTGGCCGGGCAGTGTGGCCGAGTTCGTCGCCGGGACGCAGCGCTACCAGGGCCTGTCCGACCGGTTCCAGATCGAGCTCATGCGGCAGATCCCCGGCATCGCCGGCTGGTGTGTCACCGAGCTGACCGATGTCCCGATGGAATTCAACGGCCTGCTCGACCTGCTCGGCCGGCCGAAGGAGCCCGCGGTCGAGGAGATGCGCCGCGCGACCCAGGGCATCTGCCCGATGCTGGTCCGCCCGCACTGGGCGGCACGGGCCGGCGGCACGTTCGAGGCCGACCTCATCATCGCCAATGACGGGCCTGCCGTCAGCCAGGCGGACCTGGTGATCCGCTTCGGCGACGCCACCTGGCGCGACCGCGTGGACCTGCCTGCGAACGGCGTCACCGCGCCGCGGCCGGTTAGCCTGCGCTGCACGACACCGATCGGCACGAACACCCTCGAGGTTGAGGTGCGCAGGCGGGCGCCGGCCCTGGCTGTGCGCAGGCGCGGCGAGGTCCTGGGCCGCAACTCCTACCCGGTGCGCGTGGTGACGCACCCGGAACCTGGCCAGGTGCCCGTCGCGGTGCTCGGCGAGTCACCGGCCCGCGCCGCGCTGCTCAGCGCCGGGGCCGTCATCAGCGCGGTTAGCGACGCGGATCCCGTCCGGGAACTGCTGGTCCTCGGCGAGCGGTCGCTCAGCGATGAGGCGGCCGGGCTGGCGACGAGCTGGCTCGGCCGCGGCGGTCACGTCCTGCTGCTGGCCCAGAGCGAGCCAGGCCCGCTGGCTCTGCCCGGATCGCTCCGGCTGGCCAGCCTGGCCACCGCGTGGGGGTCCACCCCGTTCATCTTCGCCGGTTCCCAGCCCGAGCTGGCGTCGCTCCCGGCGGGCTCAGTGCTGGCCAGCGAGCTGCTGTCGACCGCGCCCGAGTATGTCTACACCGACATCGGGGGCAGCCCGTTCGCGCCGGAGACGGCGGTGGGCGTGCTCAAGCCGCCGCCGCGCGAGCTGCTGGCCACGGTGATCGGCCGTGTTCGCGCGGACCAGGGACTACTCACCGTGTGCCAGCTCCCGCTGGCCGAGGCGGCCGAGGGCGGCGACCCGCTGGCCGCCGCCATTCTCGGCGATCTCCTGCGCTGGGCCCGCCCATTAGCCCGCTGTCGTGAACGCCCTCGCGCAGCGAGCTCGACCATGATCGTGGGGGATTTTGGGCGTGGGGACCACGAAAATCCTCCTCGTTAATGAGCAGCCCGTACCCCGGTGGCGGCCTGGCCGACCGGCGCGGTCTCAGAACGACGGCGGCGTGATGATGGACAGGACCCGGAGCCGGCCCCGGCCCGCGTTGCGCAGCCGGTGCGGGATCGGGCCGGGGAACGTCGCGGCGTCATCGGCCCGCAGGTCGATGACCGAGTCGCCGAACTCGAGCGCGCCCCGGCCGCTGAGGATGACCAGGCATTCCTCGCCGGCATGGCTGAGCGGCCCCGGGGCCGACGCCTGGCCGGCGTCCATGATCACCTCCATGACCTCGAGCTGGCCGTGCGTCGACGGGCTCAGTAACTCAAAGCGCGCACCGGACGACGGCCGCCCGATCGAGACCCGGTCGCCGCGCCGGACCACGCTGACCGCCTCGGCCTCGACCGGCAGGAATAGGCGGAAGACCGGTACCTCCAGCGCCGTCGCGAGCCTGCGCAGCGTGGCCACCGACGGCTGGACCGCGCCGGACTCGATCTGGCTGATCGCGGCGGCGCTGACCCCGACCTTGCGGGCCAGCGAGGCGATCGTCAGGTGCCGCTGCTCTCGCTGGGCGCGTACCGTGCCGCCCAGTTCAGCCGAGTCCCGGCGGTCTCTGTCCGCGGCACCGGCACCGACGCCCTGCTTAGTCATAAATAGCCTTCTGGCCTACCTGCATGCCAAGCAGCAGCATGACGACGAGCACGCGCATGAGCTCGGGGTAGTCCTTGATCGTGCGGGCGCGGGGGTTAAGCCGCTCGAGCAGCAGGTTGCGCATGATCCAGTGCGGGTCGTTGACCAGCACCTCGTCGGCGCCGCCGTCGTAGGCGCCGAGGATAGCGGCATTGGCGTCGCCGGTCATGAATTCCCGGCCGCGCTGGTAGTCGGCGCCGTCGGGCAGCACGTCCTCGGGGTCGGTGATGCCGGATATGCCTTCCATGTCGACCGAGATAAAAACCTTCATGGGCGCCTCCCGACCGGCCATTGACCTGCATCAACCGTAGGTGTAGCTTACGCCCAATTAGGTCTACTTTATATATTGTGTCGGTTTAAGGGCGGGAGAAACGGTGTCAGACGCACAGCAGCAAGCGGGCGCCGAGGCCGGCTCGCAGCAGTCCCTGGAGTCCCTGGGCTACACCCAGGAACTGAAGCGGGTAGTGAACTCGCTCGGGCACGTCGCCCTGATCCTGTCCGACATCACTCCGACCGCGTCGTTGCTGGTCGTGGCCACCGCGGTGATCGCGACGGCGGGCACCGGCTCGGTGTGGTCGTACATCATCGGCTGCTTCATCGCCCTGAACGTCGCGTTCTGCATGGGCGAGCTGGGGTCGATGTTCCCGGTCGCCGGCGGCCTTTACTCCATCGTCACCCGGGTGCTGGGCCGGGCGACCGGGTTCGTGGCCATGGTCGACTACATCGGGCAGGCCATTTTCCTGCCCGCCAGCGTCGCCATCGGCATCGGCACCTACGTGCACGCGCTCGACCCGAGCATCTCGACCCGGCTGATCTCGGGCTTCGGGATGATCCTGGTCACGTTGGTGTGCCTGATGCAGATCAAGTTCAACGCCTGGTTCACCGGCGTCTGCCTGGCCATCGAGCTGATCGTGGTGGCCGTGCTGGCCGTGGCCGGATTCACCCACTGGCACCAGCCACTGTCCATCCTGAGCCATCCCGTCGGCCCGAGCGGCACCACCGGGGTGACCGCGATCGGCGCGGGCCTGATCGTCACCGCGCTGGCCACGGCCCTGTTCTCGGTGAACGGGTACGACAGCGGCATCAACTTCGCCGAGGAAATCCTCGGCTCGAAGAAGGAAGTCGGCCGGGCCGTGGTGACCGCGGCGGGCATCGGGATCATCTTCGAGCTGATCCCGTTCATCGCGATCGTGTTCGGCGCCCACAACCTGTCGGCGTTCCTGCACTCGGCCACGCCGATCACGGAGGTGGGCGGCGAGGCCTTCGGCCACACGTTCATCACCATCGTCACCTACGGCGCGCTGATCGCGATCTTCAACGCATCCGTGGCCATCACCCTGCAGTTCTCCCGGATCGTGTGGGCCACCGGGCGCGACATCGCCTGGCCTAAGCCGGTCAGCGCGCAGATCGCCAAGGTCGAGCCCAAGCGCGGCTCCCCGTGGGTCGCCACGCTGATCGTCGGCACGCTGGCGACCATCCTGTGCTTCCAGTCCTCGCTGATCACGGTGGTCACGTTCACCGCCGTGCTGATCGTCGTGCTGTACGGGCTGATCGCGATCTCCGCCCTGGTCAGCCGGGTCAGGCAGAAGCACCTGGAGCGGCCGTCGCGGATGCCGCTGTGGCCGGTTCCGCCGGTGATCGCGCTGGCCGGCGTGGTGGTCGCGCTGACCAAGCAGAAGGGCTCGGACCTGTGGCTGTGCGTCGGCATCTTCGCCGCCGCGCTGATCTACTACTTCCTGTTCCTGCGGCCGAGGTCGGACCGGTACTGGAAGGTCTCTGGCGCGGTGGCCGACCCGGAGTCCGCGGCCCAGCAGTTGACTACCGACTAGTCGGAGCTGGCGTCCAGGGCCTGGTAGGCGGGGAGGAGTTCCTGCCACCGCGCCTCGGCGTCGCAGCGCTCCTGCCCGACCAGGTAGGCGGCGAGATCCTCGACATGGACCTGGATCCCGGTGCCTTCCCATCCGCTGGCGAAGAAGCGGGCCCGGAACTCACCGCCGAGCCGCAGGTCACCCTCGACTTCGCCGAGCCAGCGAGCCAGGCGCTCAGGATCGGTCACCGCGTTCCACAGGTCATCGATCTCGGTGTCGAAGCGGTCCTCAATGCGGACGGCGCCCTGGCCATCGGCTGTCCGCAGGCGGCCCAGGATGCGGGCGCCTGCGCGCGCGTTGCTGCTCATCTGGTGCTCCCTCGTTCGCGTTTCCCCCGTGCCACCTCGGTGTGCAGGGCATCCAGCCGCTGCTCCCACAAGGCCCGGTACCGGCCCAGCCAGTCATCGACCTCGGCCAGCGGCTGCGGCTGCAGGCTGTAGAACCGCCGCTGCGCCTCCTGGCGGACCTCGACCAGCCCAGCCTCCCGCAGTACCCGCAGGTGCCGCGATACTCCCGGGCGGGCAATCGGCAGCTGCGCCGCCAGCTCGCCCGCGGTGGCCGGACCCTCAGCCAGGGTCTCCAGCATCGTCCGGCGACTCTCGTCGGCCAGGGCCCGCAGCACAGCTTCCATGGTTTGAGCGTACCAAGGTGGTTACGTAACCGTCAATGTACATAAGTGTCCCTGACGAAGACGATGCCGTCGTGGCTGGCCAGGCGGGCCGGGTCCAGCGGGGCGTAGCCGAACCACGGGGACACGCGGGGAGCGGGCGTCGCGTCACCGAGGCTGGCGGCGAGCTGGCGGGCGTCGACGAGGTACTGGTTCTCCGGGAGGGCGTACAGCAGGCCTTCGACGCTGTCCGGGGGCGGGGCCGGCACGTCGTGGTCGCCGATTGTGCCGACGCCCGTGGTCAGGACGGCGTACTCCGGGCCCAGCCGGGCGCTGACGATCGCCCCGGCGCTCCACCATTCCAGCCGCTGGCCGCCCATCCGCATGCTGCTCTTGTCCCGCTGTAGATGCCCATTGTGGGCGTTCACCAGTGCCGGGCCCCGCCCGGCCAGGGCGAGCAGGTTGGCGGCCATCATCGAGTCCCGCACGGCCAGCAGCCACGACAGCCGGCTGGGTGACGTGTCGGCCATCCAGTGGTGGTACCGCAGCAGCCCGGTGGCGGTGCGGCCGTACAGGCGGGCCCGGTCCCAGTCGTCGCGCGAGGACGCCGCGATCAGCTGTGGCGTCTGCGCGTCCAGCAGGGCGACCAGGTCGTCGGCCAGCAGGCGCAGCTGCCTGGCCTCGGCTGTCTGCCCGACGGACCGGGACGGGTCCATCATCGCGGCCGGATTGGTCCACTGGTCGTCGGCACCGAGCAGGCCGTCGAGCGTTTCCTCGGTGCAGGGCAGCAGGGCGGCGTCCGCCCGGGCGGCCAGGTAGGCGTGCAGCGCGGTCAGGGCCTGACGAGGGCTCGCGGCGGCCGAGATCTCCAGCGGGCCGTCGAAGCCGGCGAAGCGCACCTGCTCTGACGCCGGGCGGCCGTCGTTGTGGGCACGCATCCAGCGCACCAGCTCGCGGTTGCCGGGAAACGCGCCCCACTCGTGGCTGAAGCCGCACGTCATGACCTCGTCCAGGGTGCCCGTGCCCGAGGTGACGTAGTCGTCCACGACCAGGCCCATCAGGCAGTCACTCTCGATCGTGATCGTCCGGTAGTGCTCCTGCTCGACGAGTTGCCGGAACAGGTCGTTGCGCAGGCGGAGCAGAACGTCCTCGCCGTGGGTGGGCTCCCCCAGGGCCAGCAGCCGGGGGCGAGCCGGGAGCAGTCCCATGACGGTGGCGGCGTCGACGTTGTGGGCGGCGTCGGTGATGGCGATGGTGATATCGGCAGTCATGCCTTCAACGGTATCGTTGAACATACGAGTAAAACTTTTGCGCGATAGTGGCAGGTCAGTGCGGAGAAACCTTCAAACCCACAGGCACCTCAGGCCGGTTGACCTGGCCCGCGGGCACGGTCTGTCGGCGCAGGCGGTCAGGAACTACGAGGCGGCCGGGATCCTGCCCACCGCCGGGCGCACCGCGCATGGCTACCGGACCTACACGCCGCGGCACGCGCAGGCCCTGCGCGCGTTCCTGGCCCTGGTGCCCGGGCACGGCCACCAGACGGCCACGCTGATCATGCAGGCGGTCAACCGGGGCGTGGTCGAGGACGCGCTCGCGCTCATTGACGACAGTCATGCCCAGCTTCTGGATGACCGCGCCACCCTCCGGGCCGTCGAGGCCGCGCTGGCCGGCCTCACTCCCGTGCCGCAGGAACGGGGCGACACGTTCGTCGGCCCGCTGGCGGCCAGGCTCGGCATCCGCCCGGCCACCCTGCGCCAGTGGGAACGGGCCGGCCTGGTCCGGCCGCGCCGCGACCCGCACACGGGCTATCGGGTCTACGGCGCGGCCGATGTGCGCGACGCCCTGCTCGCCCACCAGCTCCGGCGCGGCGGCTACCGGCTGGAGCAGATCGCCACGCTGATCGCCCAGGTCCACTCGGCCGGCGGCGTCGCACCGCTGGAGGCGACGCTGCGCGACTGGCAGGCCCGCCTGTCGGCCCGCGGCCGCGCCATGCTGGCCGGCGCGGCCGCGCTGGACGCCTACCTCGCCGGCGGACCGGGGAACGGGACGGTGTTCTGGGCGCAGACGGTGCCGGCCGGCGGCAGGGCACCGGTGGTGAAGTAGCTGACCTCGTAGCCGATGGCGCAGTTGCTCGGGTTGGCCAGCTCGGTGTGCCCGAATCCGCGGATGGTCAGCAGCCGGGCCCTGGCCAGGTCCCTGGTCATCGCGATCGCGTCCTGGTGGCTGGTCGCCGGGTCGCCGGTGAGGCTCAGCACCAGGATCGTGCTGGCGGTACGGCGGTTCCACGGGCCGGTGTACCGGTCCTGAGACCCGCGGGCAGGCCAGCGCGCGCACGGCTCCTCGGTCCAGGTGTAGAACAGCCCGTAGCCGCCCGCGCGGGCCCTGGCCAGCCGGGCGGCGCGGGCGTAGGCGCCGACGCTGCGCGGGTCCGACTCGTCGGCACAGCTCACGGCGTAGTACTGGTCGGACCCGGTGTAGACGCTCGCGGGTGAGCTGGCCGCCGCAGGCCCGGTGATAGCGGCGGTCACGGGAACCGTCGCCGCGGCCGGGGACGAGGTGGCCTTGTCCCAGAGCTTCTGGAGCAGCATCGCCCGGCCCTGCCACTGGTCCACGTCGCCCAGCGGCAGGTCAAGGAGCAGGTCGGCGTAGGTGAAGGGCTGGGGCGGGGTGCCGACGTTCACCGGATGCCGGAGCAGGATCTTCTCCAGCCGGGCGAATTTGGCCTGCGTGGCGGCCGGGGAGCCGGCCGAGAACGCGCACGCCGAGACCGGCGCCTTCCCGCACAGGTCAAGAACGGATCGCACCTCCGCCGCCGTGGCCAGGTCCTGTCCCTGACGCAGCGAGGCGGGCAGCGGTCCGCCGCTGCTCCAGCCAACCGGGTCCACGCTGCCGTCGAAGACCACGTGCCCGGTCGTGGCCGGGAACAGGTTGACGTAGACGGCCCCCAGCGCGCTGCCGTCGGACACGCCGAGGAAGTTCAGCCTGGGGGCACCCACGGCCTGGCGCAGCAGGTTCATGTCCCTGGCCGTGTCGGCGGTGGAGACGTGGTCGAGCAGACGGAGGTTCTGGCGGGCGCACCGCGCGTCGAACCGGCCCCAGGTGCGCTCCCACGCCGCGTCCTGCCGCGCGCCGACCGGGAACGGCGGCAGCGCGGCCAGGAACTTGTTCTCCGCGGTGACGCTGGAGAAGCAGCGCACGGCGGTGCTGAACCCGAAACCGCGCGGGTCGAAGGAGACGATGTCGTACCGGGCCCGCAGTTCCTCCGGGATGGCCGCGAAGCCGGAGACGAACGGATCGATCTGCTCCATCGGGCCGCCCAGGTTGACGAACAGCGTCCCGAGCCGCCGGGCGGGATCGACGGCCCGGTGCCGGATCACTGCGATGCTGATCTTCGTGCCGCCCGGGTGCCGGTAATTCAGCGGCACCCGCGCGGTCGCGCACTGGAAGCCGCTGTCACACGCGCGCCAGTCCAGCACCGGTACCGATGGCACGTGGTGCGCAGAATCCGAGGCGGGGACCGGGCCGACCGAGGCCGTCCCGGCGGTCAAGGGCACGATGGCGGCGAGCAAGCCGGCGGCCGCCGCGGTAAGCCGTATCCATTTCATGGCCCTCAACGTAGGAAGCGGCGTGGCCGACGCCTACCCGGGCAGGTTCCGGGTTTCCGTGGAGACTTCCCCAGAGTTTGCCTGTGGATTTCCTCATCCGGCAGGTCAGGCGCCCGACCGGGTCCAGCCCACGATCTCGTCCGCGGCGTGCCGGGCGAAGCCCGGCTGCACCGTCAGCGCCTGCTCCTCGCCGCCGGGCGTGTAGGTCACGATCAGTCGCAGCGCGCGCCAGGTGCTGTTCATCGTCGAGTGCGGAGTGCCCATCGGGATGTAGACCGCATCGCCCTCGGTGATGGCGAACTCCTCGTCCCCGACCGTCTGCACGCCCGAGCCCGAGACCACGTAGATCAGCTCGTCGGCCTGGTCGTGCTGGTGCCGGGCGTGCCCCTGTCCGGGGTTGACGATGACCTCGCCCTGCGAGTTGGCCGCACCGGGGATCGTCACCGGGGACACGAACCACTTCATCGTGCCCCACTCGAAGCTGAAGGTCTCCACGTCGGCGGGACGGATGTGGGCGACAGTCATGGGTGGTCTCTTTCCTCTCGCCGGGTTGGCCGCGGTGCGCGCAGTGAGCGGAGCGGCCCTTCGTGCAGGGGGATCGTGCGCCACCGCGCGGTGAACGCGCGGTCGCCGAGCGTGCAGGTGATCAGGAGCCGGTGCGGTGTCTCCAGGAACGCCAGTTCCACGGCCAGGGTGTCCGCGTCGGTCCAGCCGCCGCTGACGGCCGTCGGCGCCGGTTCCTCGCCAACGGTCCAGCCGCCGGTCCCGAGGTCCACCTCCAGGGGTTGGCCGTCCTCGGTCAGCGTCAAGGTCCAGCCGTCGGCGGTCGCCGTCACGCGGGCCGAGGTCAGGCCGGGCTGGTCGGTGGGCCGGCCGCCGGACGGGGCGAACTCTGCGCCCGACCAGTCCGCGGCCCGGTCGGGCGGCGCCGGCTTGCCCGCCGCTGGCGGCAGGGTGAGGCTCGCCAGTCGCTGCGCGAGGGCCGCGTCGGCGCCCTGTCGGCCGGACAGCGGGCCTGGTCCGAAGGCAGGCAGCAGGTGCTCCCAGGCCAGATCGAGGATGCCCTGCATGTCCTCGGTCTGCGCGGTCATCGCGATCACCGCGTCCTGGTCTGGCAGCACGACGCAGAACTGGCCGTAGGCCCCGTCGCCTCGGTAGCCGTGCCGGGACATCCAGAACTGGAAGCCGTAGCCCTGCTGCCAGTCCGGCCCAAGCTCGTCCAGCCCGGCATCGTCATTCGCGATCTGGACCCGCGTGGCCTGGCTCACCCATTCTTCGGGCAGCAGCCGCCTGCCGTCCCACACCCCGCCGCGCAGGTAGAGCAGGCCCAGCCGGGCGATCGCGTCGGTGGCGGCGTGCAGGCCGCTCCAGGCCAGTTCCCCGCCGGACGAGTCGCGCAGCCAGGCCATCTCGCCGATGCCGAGCGGGTCGAAGAGCCGAGGCCGCAGGTAACCGGTGAGCGACTGGCCGGTGACCCGCCGGACGATCGCGCCGAGCGTGTAGGTCGCGGGCTGGTTGTAGGCGAACACCGTGCCCGGCTCACGGTCCGGCGGCAACAGCAGGAAACCACGCACCAGGTTCTCGTGGTCCTTCTCCAGGGCCGGGCCGAGGGTCTCGGCGGTGTGCCCGCTGGCCATGGACGCGACGTGGCGCACCAGCATGGCGCGGCTGCGCGGGTCGGTGATGTCCCCGTCGAGTTCGGGAAAGTACGAGAGCACCGTGTCGTCCAGCCGCAGCAGGCCCTCCCCCAGGGCCAGGCCCGCGGCCGTCGAGGTGAAGCTCTTGCTCAGCGAGTACAGCAGGTGCAGACGGTCCGGCGTGTACGGCGCCCACCATCCAGCGGCGACGAGCCGGTCATGCCGCACGATCATCAGGCTGTGCGGCTCGATCTCCGCGGCGGCCTCAAGGCCGTCCACGAAGGCCTGGACACCGGATGCGTCAACGCCCTCGGCGGCCGGGGCGCTGGAAATCAGCGGGCGATCACTCATGAGCGCATCCTCTCGTCATGTTTCGTCCCCCGGCCACTAGCGTTATATATCCGCTCCGGGCTGGCCTTGAGATCTGTGGATGGTGAACAGTGGATGTGCTGCTGACCGACGCGAACATCATCTCGACGGCGGCCAGCGCCGAACCCGCCAGAGCCGAGTCGGCCAGGTCGATGCTGATCAGGGATGACCGGATCGCGGCCGTCGGGTCGGCGGAGCAGGCGCGAGCGGCCGCAGCGCCAGGCGCACAGGTGGTGTCGCTGGACGGGGCGGCCGTCCTGCCCGGGCTGATCGACGCGCACTGCCACCTGTTCGATGTCGGCTACCTGGCGTCGGGCGCCGACTGCAGCCAGCCAGCGGCACCCGACATCCCGGCCATCATCGCGCGGCTGCGGGCGGCGGCGGACGCGACGCCGGACGGGTCGTGGGTGACCGGCAGCGGATACGTGGAGTACAAGCTCCCCGAGGGCCGGCATCCCACCCGTGCCGACCTCGACGCGGCCGTGCCCGGCCGGCCGGCGATCTTGTTTCATACCTCGCTGCACGCGTGCGTGCTGAACACGCCCGCGCTCCGGGAGGCCGGGCTTGATGACCGGCAGCCAGACCCGCCGGGCGGCCAGTTCGGGCGGGATGGCGAGGGACGGCTGAACGGGGTGATCCACGAGGGGCCGACGTTCGCCCTGCTGTGGGGCGGCCTGCGCCGGGACGTGGAGCGGATGAATGCGGCCGAGCGAGTCGGCCTGGTGGCCAGGGCGGCGCGGCACTTCGCATCCAGGGGTGTCACCGCCGCGTGCGACGCGGACGCTCGCGGCGCGTCGCTGACCGCGTACGCGGAGGCCGACGATCAGGGTGCGCTCGGCGTGCGGATCGCCGGGCTGGTGGTGCACGACGAGCTGGACTGGCTGCTGGGGTCCGGGCTGCGCGGGCGCCGCTCGCCCCGGCTGGCCGCCGAGTCGGTCAAGATCTGGGCCGATGGCGGGATGAGCAGCCGCACCGCGGCCATCCACGGCAGCTACCCGGTCCCGCCCTACGGCTCGGGGATCATGTACTTCTCGGCCGATGAGCTGACCGCCATGGTGCGCGATCTCGACGCCCGCGGGCTGCAGGCCTGCATCCACGCCCAGGGAGACCGGGCCATCGAAGCCGTGCTGGACGCCTACGCCACGGTCCTGAGCGGCGGCCAGGGGAACCCGCTGCGGCACCGGATCGAGCACGGCGGATCGCTGTTCGCGCCGCTGGCCGCGCGCGCCGCCACCCTGGGCATCGCGGTAGCGGCCCAACCAGGCATGCTGTCCATCCTGGGCGACGGCTTCGCCGAGGCGCTGCCCGAGCGGAGCGACGAGCTGTTCGCGTATGGCTCGTGGCGGCGGGCCGGGATCCGGGTGGCGGGGTCCTCCGACGCGCCCGTGATCAGCGCTGATCCGCTGGTGGGAATCCGGGACGCGGTGCTGCGCCGGACCGCCAGCGGGCGCGTGCTGGGTCCGGACGAGCGACTGACCGTGCGTGATGCCCTGGCCATGTACACCAGCGAGGCCGCCTTCGCCATGCACCGGGACCTGGACCTCGGATCGCTGGAACCGGGCAAGCTGGCCGACTTCGTGATCGTCGAGCGCAGCCCGCTCGAGGTCGAGCCCGAGCGGATCGCGGACCTCCGGGTACTGGAGACCGTCGTCGGCGGGCAGTCCGCCTTTCACGCCGATGATTCGCCCCTGACTCAGGCCTGACCCGGTTTCTTTTCCGTTTCCGCCGGCCGGGTCGACAGCTCGGTGAACGCGTGGACCTGGGCGGTCAGCGCGCGCTCGGCGGGCAGCCGTTCCATCGACGAGGCGCCGAAGAAGCCGGACACGCCGGTGGTGCGCTCCAGCACGTACGCGGCGTCCGGCGGCTCGGCGATCGGGCCGCCGTGGCACAGCACCAGGATGCCGGGGCGGACGGCGTCGGCCGCGTCGCGCATGTCCTGCACCCGGCCGACGCACTCGTCCAGCGTCAGCGCCGTCCGGGCCCCGATCGTGCCCGACGTCGTCAGCCCCATGTGCGCCACCAGCACGTCGGCCCCGGCCCGCGCCATCGCGGCCGCCTGCTCCGGGTCGAAGACATACGGGCAGGTCACCAGGCCGCGCTCGGCGGCCAGGCCGATCATCTCGACCTCCAGGCCGAAACCCATGCCGGTTTCCTCGAGGTTCTGCCGGAACACCCCGTCGATCAGCCCGACGGTCGGGAAATTCTGCACGCCAGCGAACCCCAGTCCGGCTAGCTCATCGAGGAATCGAGGGATTATCCGAAACGGATCGGTACCGCAGACACCCGCGAGCACGGGTGTCTGCCGTACTACGGGGAGTACTTCCGCGGCCATCTCGGTCACGATCGCGTTCGCGTCGCCATAGGGCATCAGGCCGGCCAGCGAGCCGCGGCCGGCCATCCGGTACCGGCCCGAGTTGTAGATGATGATCAGGTCGGCCCCGCCCGCCTCGGCGCACTTGGCCGACAGGCCGGTCCCCGCGCCCGCGCCGATGATGGCCTGGCCGCGGTCCGCCTTGGCCCGCAGCCGGGCCAGCACCTCGTCTCTGCGCACGTCAGCTCCCGCCCTGGATCATCTGATGCAGCCGGTCGGCCATCGCCTCGGCGAACTCCGGGTCGTTGATGTGCGCGTCGATGCGGCGCAGCGCCCGGCCGACCGCAGCCAGTTCGTCGGCCAGCGCGTCGCGGCAGGCCGCGTCGGCGGCCGGGTCATAGAACGCCTGCCCGTCGGCGTCCAGCGCGCTGACCCCGCGGTCCGGCCAGAACACCTCAGTCGGCCCGGTCGCCGCCGCGGCCTTGCGGCCGATCCTGGCGCCCAGCTCGGCCATCTCCCTGGCCGTTGTGCGCATCAGCGTCACCGTCGGGTTGTGGATGTAGAGCAGGCGGCTGGCGAACTGCCCCGGCACCGTCTCGCGCGGCCCGAAGTTCACCATGTCCAGCGCCCCCGGCGCGATGACCTGCGGCACTCCGGCGGTGCCCGCCGCGGTGAGCCGGTCCGGCCCGGCCGAGAGCACCCCGCCGACCAGGTCATCGGCCAGCTCGGTCGTGGTCAGGTCGAGCACCCCGGCCAGCAGCCCGGCCTCGGCCAGCGCCTCCAGCGAGCGGCCGCCCCCGCCAGTGGCGTGAAAGACCAGCACCTCGTAGCCGAGATTGGTCAGCCGGGACCTGGCCGCCTCGACCGCCGGGGTGGTCACGCCGAACATGCTCGCCGCCACTAGCGGCCGCTCACCGTCGGCGGCGGCCCGTTCCCGGGGCTGGTCCCTGGCCTGGTCTCGGGCCAGCGCCATGCCCACCATGGCGGCGGCGGCGTTGCCCAGTACCAGGCGCGAGATCCGGTTGATGCCGGCCACGTCAACGACCGAGTACATGACGCAGACGTCCTTCGCGCCCACATACGGTCCCACATCACCCGAGGCCATCGTGGAGACCAGCAGCTTGGGCAGCCCGACCGGCAGTGCGGCCATGACCTGCGCCGCGATCGACGAGCCGCCCGAGCCGCCGGCGGCCAGGACGCCGTCCACACCGCCCCCGGTCGCCAGTTCGCCGACCACGGCCGCCGCGCCCCGGCCCATCGCCGTCACCGCCGCACCGCGGTCCCCCGCCGAGCGCAGCGCGGCGACGGTCGTCCCCGCCGCCGCGGCCACCCGCTCGGCCGGGATGTCCGGCGAGATCACGGCCGGCGTCCCGAGGCCCGCGTCCACGACGATGACCTCAGCGCCACCCGCCCTCAGCCGCTCGGCCAGGAACGCGTAGTCCGGACCCTTGGTGTCCAGCGTGCCGACGAGCACCACCGTGGCCATCGTCAGCCCGCCCG
>Ga0134126_10001381_pt1 | contig 30830 bp, 18 predicted proteins | sample KB31752_FD_96881 | JGI IMG/M metagenome (GOLD analysis project Ga0134126, IMG submission 96881) | Terrestrial soil microbial communities with excess Nitrogen fertilizer from Kellogg Biological Station, Michigan, USA - KB3-175-2 | ecosystem: Environmental > Terrestrial > Soil > Unclassified ... | reverse complement strand
GTCTGCCTACTGCCTACTGCCTACTGCCTACTGCCTACTGCCTACTGCCTACTGCATGCTGTATTCTCTTGATGCTTGGCTACCTCCAACAAAACGAAGCTGCTCATCGCAACGCTTATCGTCTACATCGGCGTCATCTTTGCCTTTACCATCGTGCCCACGCACCTCTCCGGTTTTAGAAATCCTCGTTCATATCACGTAAACGTAATACCGCTGGGGTATTCGTTCACCTGCTTTCTGCAGGATCCGAACCAGCATCCACATATAACGACGTTCTGTTTGCGAAACACGCTCGGCAACGTCGTTCTCTTTGTACCTTTGGGCGTTCTGCTGCCGCTCGTCAGCACTCGCTTCCTGAGGTTGAAGCGCGTGCTGTTGTTTGCGCTGCTGCTGTCCTTAAGCGTGGAGTTGATTCAATTCCTGTTGAGTTTTTTCGGGAATCCGCGAGCGGTTGATATCGATGACGTGATTCTGAATACGCTGGGCGCGTGCATAGGCTTTGCGCTGTACAAGTCCTTAACGCCAGGTAAAGTACGTCGAGAGAGAATTGCGAGCGTTGAGGCACATTCGCATCAGCACGACGATCTGCTTGCAGACTCAGCTGACTCGGAAAAACGTTAAGGTCCGTAGATCTTTAGGATGATTTCGGAAAGGTGTTTGGTACCCGCGGCAGGGGTCGAACCTGCGACCTTTCGCTCCGGAGGCGAACGCTCTAATCCACTGAGCTACGCGGGCAATACTGGTTTACGTGAAAAGATAACACAGCAGAGAGTAGTCTTCTACTTAGCCGCAAAAGGCGAAGGCGCCAAAAGCAAGACATCCGCAGATTACGCAGATTACACAGACCCAAAAACAGTTCGACTAAATCGTTGATGTTGAGATCTGTGTAATCTGCGGATGACTTCTTTACGAAGAAAGGTGAAGGATCACGCGAACGATCCAGAAAGACAGTGCGGCGATAAAGCCGGCGGCCGGTATGGTGAGTATCCAGGCCCAAACGATTCGTCCGGCCACGCCCCACTTGACCGCGGATAGACGGCGCGTGGCCCCGACCCCAACGATGGCGCCGGTTATCGTATGCGTGGTTGAAACGGGCGTGCCGGTAAGCGTGACATAAGCAAGCGTGATTGCTGCTCCGGTCTCGGCGCAAAAACCGCCAATGGGCCGCAACTTCGTTATTTTTGAACCCATGGTATGGACGATGCGCCAGCCTCCGGAGAGCGTGCCCAGGGCAATGGCCGCGTGCGCAGTGAGCACCACCCAGAGTGGGATTGGCGGAATCTCTCCTTTGTTTCCATAAGCCAGAATTCCTCCCGCGGCCAGCACTGAGGTAATTATGCCCATCGTCTTTTGCGCGTCGTTTCCTCCATGGCCAAGCGAGAATGCCGCGGCTGAAAAGAGTTGGCCCTTGCGAAAGAATTTATCGACCGTCTTCGGGGTGGCCCGCCGGAATATCCAATGCACTGCCACCATCAAAGAAAATCCCAGCAACAGTCCAATTAGCGGCGACAAAACAATAAAAGTGATGGTGCGTATCCAGACCTCGGTTTTGAGCAACCCGTGATAAGTGCCAAACGCGGCGATACCGGCGCCGGCGTATCCGCCCAGCAATGCGTGTGAACTAGAGGTCGGCAGTCCGAGATACCAGGTGATCAAGTTCCATATGATGGCTCCCAGGAGCGCGCTCATGAGGACGTAGAGCCGCAGGTCGGCGCTGATCAAGTCCATGCGCACGCCGTCACCGATAGCTTTCGCCACGCGAGTTCCGAAAACAGCAAAGGCGATGAAGTTAAAGAAAGCCGCCCAGAGAACGGCCAACCCCGGCGACAACACCCGCGTTGAAACTACCGTGGCAATGGAGTTGGCGGCGTCGTGAAAACCGTTGATGTAATCGAAAACGAGTGCGAGCGCGACTAGAATCAGAACGAAGGCAAAGGTGGCGGTCATAGGAATTTAGTGAAAAGTGAACAGTGACAGGTGAAAAGTTCAAAGACGGACTAGCGGATGGGACAACTTCAAAAAAACGGACTTATGTTCGACTTTTCACCTTTCACTCTTCACTTTTTACTGCTCTTAAGTGTGTTTGATGATCACGCTTTCGATAATATTGGCGACATTTTCACAGCGGTCGACTGCAGCCTCGAGCTTTTCGTAAACTTCTTTCCACTTCAACACGGTAAGGGCATCGTGTGAATCATGAAAGAGCTCGGCAATCGCCGCGTGATACAGGTCGTCGCCTTCATTTTCCAGGCGGTGAATCTCAACCAGTCTTTGCGTTACGTTTTTCGGCTTTTGCAGTGTAGCCACAATCGCCTGTAGCTGCTCGGCCATGCGTACGATCACGTCGGAGAAAGCGCGGGCGTAGTCGGTAATCTCGTGAACATCGAAGATGATGATCGCGCGTGCAGCATCGTCGATCAGGTCGACGATATCGTCGAGCGCGGTCGACATCGTATAGATGTCCTCGCGATCGAAGGGTGTAATAAACGACTTGTTCAGTCGCGTCGAAACGTTGTGCGTCAGCTCGTCGCAAGCATGCTCGAGTCCTTTGATGCGTTGTGCGTATTCGGCGTAATCGTGGTTCTTATCCGCCAGCATCTCCTTGAGTTCACGCGCCGCCGAGGAGATGTAGAGCGTCATCTGAATGAAGAGATCGAAGTACTGCTCTTCACGTGGCAGAAAATTCAGCAAGCCCATTTTCGGATTCCTAACTATAGAGAATCAGCTAATTTTGCATTGGAGGAATGCGCACTATAGCCGAGCGAACGCAGGTTGTCTATCTGAATATTATCTGAAATGAATCTGAAATCGAGCGTGTTTGGCTGACGCTCCCGGGGGTGATGAGACTGCGGTCTTTCAGGCCAATAAACTTCGTGATGACCGGATCGACTTGCAAAAGCCGCCGGTGGTCGTATATCAAGGTAGCGAATGACTGACAAAAACTATTTTGCCGAAGTTCAGGGCTTTCTGCGTCTTGAATCGGAAGCGATTGCTCAGACCGCCGGGCGTTTGCAGCGCGACGAAATCGATCGAGTCGTGCAACTGCTCGCCGCCTGCAAAGGCAAAATCGTGATTCTGGGAGTGGGTAAGTCTGGAATAATTGCGCAGAAAATTGCCGCAACCATGACCAGCACCGGCACGGGCGCCCTTTATCTTCATCCTTCCGACGCGCTGCATGGAGGCATCGGCATTATTAATACAGAAGATGCCGTGATGATCCTGAGCAACAGCGGCGAGACGGATGAAATCATCGAGATGCTGCCGTATTTGAAGCGACGGCAGGTGCCTATCATCGCCCTGGTGGGAAACCTTAACTCTACGCTGGCCCGCCGCGCTGATGCCGTTATCGATGGCTCTGTGGATCAGGAAGCGTGCCCGCTGAATCTAGCGCCTACCACCAGCACTACGGTGGCTTTGGCTCTTGGCGACGCCCTGGCAATGACGCTGATGCAGGTTAAAGGACTCACGCCTGATGACTTCGCAGTCAACCATCCCGCAGGACAGTTGGGAAAACGTTTGACATTGACGGTTGCGGATCTAATGCACAGCGGCGCGGATAATCCGACAGTTGCTTTGGGAGCGGCGTGGGTCGACGCGGTGAAGGGAATCAGCGCCGGAGGCCTCGGCGCCGTAAGTGTCGTTGATGATGCGGGACGCCTGGCGGGAATTATTACTGATGGGGATCTGCGGCGGGCCATTCAGAAGAGCGACCCCGGTTCGCTTGCAAACCTGCGTGCGGATGAACTCATGACGCGCGATCCGGCTGTAGCCAGTCCGGAGTTGCTTGCCTATGACGCATTACGCTTGATGGAGGACCGTCCCTCGCAGATTTCGGTATTGCCGGTGGTCGACGGTGATCGCGTTTGCGTGGGACTAATTCGCCTGCACGATATTGTGAGAAGCGGGCTGTAGACTAGTCCAAAGTCCAAAGTCTGTTTTGCGTGAATATCTTTCTTAACTCCAAATTGGATGCTAAAGATCGTCCGCGCAAAAGAGACTTTGGACCTTGGACTTTGGACTTTGGACTTTCCCTTACGTCGCAGAAAGCAGACTTTGGACATTGGACCTTGGACTTTGGACCGGCAGTTGAGGCACATCGACGATATCCCAAGCTGAACGCACCCGCAGCAGTTTAGACATCAACCCCGCGTGCATTATGTGACCGCTACGCTCCGCCACCACCTTACCCAGAATCGGCATACCCAACAGTGCCAGATCACCGATGATGTCCAGAATTTTGTGACGCACAAACTCGTCGCGAAATCTCAATCCGGATTTGTTCAACATGCCGTCCGGCGTCAGCACGATGGCATTATCCAGCGAGCCGCCGCGAATCAGGTTTGCCCGACGCAGCGCCTCGATCTCATCGGTGAAACCAAAGGTGCGCGCGGCTGCGATCTCGCGGCTGAAAGCGCCGTTGTTTAAGTCGATGGAAAACTGTTGCACGCCTATCATCGGGTGAGGGAAATCTATCAGGCAGTCGATCTGATAGTGGTCGCCCGGCTCCACGCTAATGCGTCTGTTCCCTTGTTCGAAGGACACCTTCTCGCGTACCAGCAAGGCCCGTCGCGCCAATGGTTGGCTGACAATACCCGCGCTCTCGATCATCTCCGCAAAAACTTCCGCCGAGCCGTCAAGAATCGGGATCTCGAGGTTGTCGACATCAATGTAAACGTTGTCCACGCCGAGGCCGCGCAAAGCCGACAACAGATGCTCCACTGTTGAAAGCATCACACCGGTGCGCATCAGTGTCGTTGCATAACCGCAGTGGGCCACGGATTCAACCGTCGCTGGAATCTCAAAACCGCCAAGGTCCGTGCGACGAAAAACATAGCCAACGTCGGGTGGCGCCGGGGTCAGGCGCACATTTACCGGCACTGCGGTGTGCAATCCGATGCCGTTTGTTTCGACGGCGGAACCAAGCGTAGTTTGTTTGATCAAATTTGTCGGGCCTCAAGCGAGTTGCAGACAGGCTGTGATAACGCCAATTACTCGGCAATGATCATGCCGCTCGCAGGAAGCAGAATAGATAGACTTCGAAACCTTAACTGGTCGTTCATGCCACAATCCATCGGGATTCATTGGAGCGAATACCACAAAAAGACCCAGGGAGTTGACTGGTTCCCCGGATTCTGTTCAAGCGAACTGCTGGGACCGCGGGCGCCCCGCCCGCAATGAGCGCGAAGAACGAACCGATCTTCTTTCAAGAACTCGATGTTCGTTTCCTCACCTAATCGTGTCTGGTTCAAAAAAACTAACAATCGGAAAACATTGCTGGTTCGCGCTTCGCGCTCATTGCGGGCGGGACGCCCGCGGTCCCAGCAGTTCACTTGAACTGGAATCGTTGCATAATCAATACGACAATCCTTTTAGAGCTTCATTGACACTCCTAAAACGCCTCTCTATCATCGAAACACATGCCGACTAAGCAAGCTTCTCCCGACGACAAACCGGTCGAACGTGTTTTTCTAATCGATTCGATGTCGCACATCTTTCGCGCGTTTTTTGCGCCAATGGCGAATCGCGCCGCGCCCCTCGCAACCTCCGGCGGGCAAGTCACACAGGCTGTTTATATCTTCACCAACATGTTGCGCAAATTGCTTCAGGATGAGAAGCCAAACTACATAGCCGCAATTTTCGAGTCGAAGGAGAAGACGTTTCGTCACGAAACCTTTGCCGGTTACAAAGCAAACCGTTTGGCTATGCCTGAAGACCTGGCCTCGCAGCTTCCCTACATCTTCCGGCTCTGTGAGGCTTTCAACATTCCGGTAATCAACGCGCCGGGTTTTGAAGCGGATGATGTGATTGGCACGCTGGCGAAAAAAATTGCCGCCCAGAAACTTCAGGCAGTGATTGTGTCGAACGACAAGGATATGTGCCAACTGGTTTCCGACCCTTACGTCGTTTGCATGCGTACTAATTCTCAAGTCGTAAAGCGCAAGGAGTATGTGCCGCCGATTGAGTTTTGCGATGAGGCCTGGGTCGAAAAGAAGTTTGGCGTGCCCGCTAATAAAGTGGTTGACTTGTTGGGCCTGATGGGAGACTCAATCGACAACATACCGGGCGCTCCGGGTATCGGAGCTAAAGGCGCGGTGCAGGTTATTACGCAGTTTGGTTCGATTGAAGAAGCGCTGAATCGTTGGGAGGAAGTCAAACACAAAACTTACCGTGAATCGCTGCGCGACAACGCTGACCTGATTCGCCAATCGCGCGAGCTGGCCCGCATCAGGCTTGACCTGGAGGTGGACCTGGATCTCGATCAGGTCAAAGCCAGACCGCCGGATCGTGCGGCCGCTTACGAGTTGTTTAAGGAACTGGAGTTTTCGGCGCTGACGCGTGAGTTCGCCGATGCGGCGACCGCTATTCCGGCAGGTGTTGGTGACCAGCTCAACTATCGAATCATCGATTCGCGCGCTGCCCTCGATGGTTTGATCAAGAGTCTTTGGGATGCTGAGAGCGTCGGAATAGCGATCGCCGATTCCGCGCCACCGAATCGCCTCTCTGATCAATTAGACAAATCAGACAATGGTGACCTGCAACTCGATCAGCAGTGTGCGATCGATTATGATCTTGCCGATGGTATTGCCTTCTCAATCGCTGACGGCAGTTCTGCCTTCGTCGATCTAAATAAATTTGCCGAAGGACGTGACGCTGCGCTCGCCGCCCTGCGAGAGGTCCTGTCAAATGGCTTGATTGAAAAATCTGTACACGATTTGAAACGGGCCATCGGCTTACTGGCCAAACTCGACCTAAACCTTGAAGGTGTTAAAGACGACACGCTACTGGCCGCCTACCTCATCGATCCTAATCGCAGCAAGTATGAGCTTCACGATCTCGCGCGCGAGGCGGTCAACGTTGAGCGGGTTGACAAGCCGGCTAGTGGATGGTCAGACATGCAGTGGGAGACCGCCGCTAACGCAGACCTCACGGCTCGCACCGCTAAGGTGCTGCATCAACGCATCCTCGAGAAGAAACTTGAAACGATTTACAGCGAGATGGAATTGCCGCTGGCGCCATTGCTTTATCGGATGGAGCAGGCGGGTTTGAAACTCGACCGCGCTACGCTGTCAGACCTTTCAAACTATCTTGGCCTGGAGCTCAGGAAGTTGACGGTGAAGATCTACGAACTGGCCGGCCGGGAATTCAACATTGGTTCTCCCAAGCAGGTTGGCGAAGTGCTCTCGGAGTTAGAGATGACTTCTGGCCGTAAAACTTCGACTGGCCGTGTCTCGACCAGCAAAGCAGTGCTCGAGGAACTGGCGCAAACCCATGAACTGCCGCGGATGATCATTGATTACCGCGAGCTAGATAAACTAAAGAGCGTTTACACCGACGCGTTGCCACATCAGATTGCGGCCGACGGTAGAATTCACTGCCTGCTCAATCAGACCGTTGCTGCAACCGGCAGGCTTTCGTCCAGCGATCCGAACCTGCAAAACATTCCTATTCGCACCGAGCTGGGCCGCCGGATCCGACGATCGTTCGTTGCGGAAAAAGGAAACAAGATCATCTCGGCAGACTACTCGCAACTCGAGCTGCGTCTGCTCGCGCACATCACGCAGGATCCAGTCATGCTCGAAGCGTTTCAAAACGGCGAGGACATTCATGCCCGTACCGCGCGGCTGGTTTTTGGCGCCAAAACTGATGAAGAATTAAAAGAGGCCCGACGCTTCGCTAAGATAGTCAACTTCGCTATCGCTTACGCGATCGAGCCCTGGGGCTTGTCGCAGCGCGTCGGTATCTCGCGGCCCGAGGCGAAGAAAGTCATTGCAGACTACTACAACACCTATAAAGGCGTGCGGCGTTACATGGAAGAGGTGCCCTTAAGAGCACGCGAGCATGGCTATGTCCGCTCGATTTATGGACGCATTCGTCCGCTGCCCGGCATCAGCGATCGCAACGCCAATATTCGCAAGGCCGCCGAGCGCGAAGCCATCAACATGCCGATTCAGGGCACGGCCAGCGACATTGTGAAGATTGCAATGCTAAAAGTTGATGAAGAATTCAGGCGTGAGGGACTCGATGCCCAGCTTCTGATGCAGGTACACGACGAACTGCTGGTTGAAACACCGGCCGCTTCAGCTGAATATGTTGCCGGGATACTGAAGCGCGAAATGGAAGGCGCAGTTAGTTTGGATGTACCGTTGATCGTAGACGTCGGCATTGCCGATAACTGGATGGATGCAAAACCGTGACAGGATAGGCTTAACCCGGGGTTTGCGTGGGTCATTGTTCAACGGATATTGAGTTGATAGGAAATGGCAGAGGAAGAAAAAAACAACCGCGACGGCACTGACGGGCGCGACGCGAATGACGCCAGCGACGAGACTCAGTCGTTGCCACCGGCTGGTCCCATTGAACCCGAGCCGTCCAGGACTGTCTACCGCCGCACGGAACCGGCTTCTCTCGATATCACTATGTCTGAGTCCATGGCGCGCGCGCGAAGTGTTTGGACGCGCGAACTCTCGCCCGCCATCATTCCTTTAATTATTGGTTTCCTGTCACTACTGATATTGATTGGATTGATTGGGTACAAAAGCATTAACCGGATGGATGAAGTAGGGCAGGACGTCCTGGATTTGGAACAGCAGCACTTGGCCAGATTGAGCCTGTTGCTCAAACTTCGTCTTGCGGTCACTAAGCTTGACAACGAAGCGCGCCTGCGAGCACAAGCGGACGCGCGCCGCGAACTGCAACCTCCTTTCGAAATCCGGCTCAATGCTGCACGAAGTGATTTGAAACTGCTGCTGCGCGATCTTGAACGACCGTCACTTGCCGGCGATCCTGTCTTAAACACGTTTCGCAACGACCTCATCGCCTACGTAGCGACCACCGAAGATCTTCGTAACTATTCGCTCGAAGGTTTTGGAAAGTTTGACATTGTCGACAAAGAAGTCAACCGGTTGTTGGAACTTTCGAACCAGCAACAAATCGAGGTTTCTCAGAAGAGCGAACTAATCGCGCAGGCAGCTTCACGATCGATTCGCACCTGGAGCGTAATCGCGCTGATATTTGGTGGACTGGTAGCGGCGGGAACGATCTGGGAGATTCAACGTCGCTTTGCCCAGATGCGGAGGAGCGTGGAGGAAGCCCGGCGCGAACGCAACTTTACCAGTCAATTACTTGAAGGCATGGTGAGTGCCGTCGCCGCTATTGACGAGGACGATCGCATTCGCAGCGCTAATGCCGCTTTCTTCCGCATTTTTCCTCGCGCCACTATTGGCGCTTCGATTTATGAGAAATTCGCGTCGGATATTTCTCTGAAGATGCTGGAGGCGGCCACTGCTTCACGGGTAGATCGTGCTTCTTATCGCGGGCGTTGGGATTGTCCAGCTGATGAGGATCGCGAACAGGAGCGGACCTTTGATGTTTATTCGTCACCGCTCGCGATCAATGGTGCGCGCGGGCAGATCCTGACGCTGGTTGATGTCACGGAGGCTGCCGAAGCTGAGCGTGGTTTGCGGCGACAGGAGTCGCTGGCGGCTGTGGGCCAGGCTACCGCGCAGGTCGCGCATGAAATTAGAAATCCGCTTGGCAGCATACGGCTGGGTGTTTCCATGTTGCGCGACAGCGTCAGCGACGACGAAGGCTTGCGCACGATTGAGTTGGTCGAGCGGGGAATCAAACACTTGAGCAAACTGGTAGTCGATGTGGCGCAGTTCTCCCGGCGAAAAGCCCTTGAACAGGCGAATGTCGATCTTAATGAACTGGTCAATCATAGTCTTGATCTGGTGGCGGACAAGATCAACGAGAAGGAAACGCCCATCGAAACGAGGCTGGTGGACGAGAAGCTGGTAGGTCACTGGGACTTTGATCAGTTAAGCCAGGTCTTCGTTAACATAATTGCTAACGCCATTGAGGCCAGTCCAAAACGCGCGGCCGTCGTCATTTCCACTGAAGTGATTAATGTCAGATCTGACGACGATGATGATAACGAGGGCCGGGTTGTAAAGAGGCGAGCGCGTGTCACGATTGCGGATCAGGGAAGCGGGATGGACAAGGTGACAGTTGATCGCATTTTTGAACCCTTCTTCTCGACGAAGAAGCGCGGGACCGGGTTAGGCCTTGCCATTGTGAAACAGATCGTTGAGCAGCATGACGGGTCGATTAACGTTGTCAGCAAGCCTGGAGAGGGTACTCGCTTCTTGATCGAACTTCCGCTCTAGCCAAATCAAAAATCGACGTCAAGATGCAAGATTCTTTGTATAGCCGAGACACGGTGAAAACAACTGACAAGATCATGCCGAACGATTTGTTGTGGTAATCTTACTTACTGAGATGAGTTCCAGATATCATGTTATTCCGTCGCAGGTAGGTACGTGGCGTGTCAAGCGAACAGGCGCCGAGCGTGCTACTAGTATACATTCGACTCAAAGCGAAGCTATCTCAGAAGCCCGGAAATTAGCTAAGAAGGCATCTGGCGGAGAAGTAGTTATCCACGGGGTCGATGGCACAATAAAGAATTCCTTCACATACAAGTCCGATCCTAGACCTCCGCGGGGATAAACAGGCTCCACACAGAGGGGAGTATAAGCGCAGGATCTTCTTAGACTCTGCAACACTCCTTTCGAGCATGGCTCCAAAGAACTTTAGCACGAACATATTCATCAACTGCCCCTTCGACAAAGACTATAAGTCTCTGCTTCGTCCGATACTCTTCACGATCGTATATCTGGGTTTTAATCCGAGACTTGCCTCGGAGCGTTCAGATTCTTTAGAGCAAAGAATTGAAAAGATTCTTAATTCATTAAGTCTTGCAAGTACAGCATTCATGATCTGTCACGAGTCAAAGCAGAAAAAGCAAATGATATTTTCAGATTGAATATGCCCTTCGAGTTGGGAATCGAATACGGTTGTAGAAGGATTTCAACGAACTACTTAAACGGGAAAAGAACCCTTATCCTTGAGAAGGGGTTGTATGACATAAAAAGGGCATTTTCCGATCTAAATGGCGTTGACGTAAAGAATCACCAGAATAAGCCCGCTAAAACAGTAAGAGCGCTCCTCCATTGGTTCATCGAAACAGTTGGTTTGGAAGAGCCAGATAGTCCATCAGTCATCTGGGATAGATTCAATGAGTTCATGTATGACTTTTACGTGCGCCGAAAGAATGAGGGGTACTCGAAAGGCGACATGGAAACGATGCCTATTCCTCAACACGTCGGGTTCATCAAGCGTTGGATTAACTCAAACACCTAAATTCATCGGGTGCTGACTAATCAGGACGACCTGTCTTTACACGGCCGCCGATTGACCAAGCGCTCGAAAGGCTTCATTGGAGGCTTGTATTGTCTCATCGATGATCGCATCAGTGTGGGCGATGCTGACAAACGCGGCTTCAAATTGTGAAGGCGCCAGGTAAACCCCTGCAGCAAGCATGGCGTGAAAAAACCTGCCGTAGAGATCCCGATTGCTCTTGTTCGCAGTTTCCCAATTGGTGACCGGTTCATCGGTGAAAAAACCAGTCCACATCGATCCGACTCTGTTTGTAACCGTCTTTATTCCAGCTTCTTTTGCGGCTTCCGACAGTCCCGCGCACAGCCTCGCCGACCGCTGTTCAAGTTGTTCGTAGATCTTCTTATCTTTCAGTCGACGCAACGTCAGCAGTCCGGCCGTCATTGCCAGCGGATTTCCTGAGAGAGTGCCGGCCTGATAAATAGATCCCACCGGCGCAATGTTACGCATCAATTCGCGGCTGCCGCCGTAAGCACCCACCGGCAAGCCGCCGCCGATTATTTTGCCGAGGCAGGTAATGTCCGGCGTGACGCGATAGAGTTCCTGAGCCCCGCCGCGAGCCAGCCGAAATCCAGTCATCACTTCGTCGAAGATCAGCAAGGCGCCATGTCTTGTCGTTAGTTCGCGAAGGGCATTCAGGAAACCCGGAGCAGGCGGAACACAACCCATATTCCCGACCACGGGCTCGACGATTATCGCGGCTATGTCTGCGTGTTGTTTGAAAACGTCTGCGAGTGCGGTCGCATCATTGAAGGGAACTGTGAGTGTGTGTTGCGCGAGCGACGCCGGGACGCCCGGGCTATCAGGCAGCCCAAGCGTGGCTACACCCGAACCGGCTTTTACCAACAGACTGTCTGCATGGCCGTGATAACAACCTTCGAACTTGATCAGTTTGTCGCGCCCGGTTACGCCGCGCGCCAGCCTGATGGCAGACATCGTAGCTTCGGTGCCGCTATTAACCATGCGCACCATCTCAATCGAAGGCACGGCCGCGATGATCTCTTCTGCTAGCTCAACCTCCAGTTCATTAGGAGCGCCAAAACTGGTGCCGTTAGCGGCGACCGCCGCCAGCGCGGCGACAATCTCCGGGTCCGCGTGTCCCAGAATCATCGGTCCCCAGGAACCTACGTAGTCTATGAAACTGCGACCATCCGCGTCGGTAATGGTTGGTCCACTGGCGCTTTGGATGAATAGCGGCGTGCCGCCGACGCCACGAAAGGCGCGCACGGGCGAATTAACACCGCCCGGCAGCAGCTCGAGCGCGCGTTCGAAGAGTCGCGAGGATTTATCCGGACCTTCTTCAGGCGATGACATGCGGGAAGGATACCAACTCGCTGCCCAGTTAACTAGAGATGCGGCTTTAGTCCATCCAACAAGTTTTTTGGGAGCATCAAGTGTTTGGCTGGGACCGCGGGCGTCCCGCCCGCAATGAGCGCGAAGCGCGAACTAGATTTGTGACGCATACTCCGCGCCTGCAGCGCATTTGCGGGCGGGACGCCCGCGGTCCCAGCCAATCACTTGATCGTTTGTCCGCAACTTACAACTGCATGCAGTCGTCTGGTAAGATGTTCCATCCGTTCTGCAACGCACAGAGGCCGTTAAAACCATAGCCGTCTTCTGAGTGTAATCGCCAAATCAACACCAAGTCTTCCAGGAGGTTATTTCCTTTATGGTTCCCTGTGCCCCAGCCACCGTTCTCATATTCAGACAGGCGCGCCGCGTAGTTTATTTTATTTTAGTTTCGCTCTTGATCATTCTGCCGGCAGCGGCGTTTGCGCAGGAGGAAAGAGCTCTGGAGAAGTCCACGGTCGAGAAGGCGAAACAGGATGCTGCGGCAAAACAGCAAGCATCACCGGAACCGGTAAAGGCGGACGAGAAGAAGGCCGAGGAGGAAAAGGGAGACGATGAAAAGAAGCCGGCCGACCCGATGTCGTCGCCGACTTTCAACGGATTGAAACTCCGCGCTATCGGTCCGGCATTTACGTCTGGACGTGTCATCGGGTTTGCTGTTGATCCAAACAATGCGGCGCGCTATTTCGTTGCCGCTGCTTCGGGTGGTGTCTGGAAGACGATCAACAGCGGCGCGACCTGGACGCCGGTGTTCGATAAGGAAGGTTCTTACTCAATCGGCGCCATCGTGCTCGATCCAAAAAACCCGCTGACAGTTTGGGTTGGCACCGGCGAGAACAACAGCCAGCGCAGTGTCTCTTATGGCAACGGCGTCTACCGTTCGGACGACGGCGGCAAGACCTGGAAAAACGTGGGTCTCAAGGCTTCGGAGCACATCGGCCGCATCGCCATCGATCCGAAGGATTCAGAAACAGTCTATGTCGCGGCGCAGGGACCGCTTTGGGGCCCGGGTGGAGATCGTGGCCTTTACAAAACGACCGACGGCGGTAAGACCTGGAAGAAGATTCTCTCCGTCAGCGACAACACGGGTGTTACTGATGTCGTCATCGATCCGCAAAACCCGAGCACGGTTTATGCTGCCTCGTATCAACGCCGGCGTCACATGTGGACGCTCATTAACGGTGGTCCGGAAAGCGCGCTCTACAAATCAACCGACGCTGGTGCTACCTGGAATAAGTTGAAGGCGGGTCTGCCAACGACAGATCTTGGCCGAATCGGACTCGCAATCTCTCCCGTCGATTCGAACGTTCTCTATGCGACTGTCGAAGCCGCCGATCGAAAGGGTGGCATCTTTCGCTCAAACGATCGCGGCGGCAGTTGGGAAAGACGAAATGAATTCGATGCGGGCGCAATGTATTACGCGCGGGTTGTCGCTGATCCGCAGAACGTCGATCGAATCTACATCATGAACGTCTTCCTGATGGTTTCGGATGACGGCGGAAAAACGCTGCGACGATTGGGCGAAAAATCGAAGCACGTCGACAATCACGAGATCTGGATCGATCCGAAAGATAACAACCACTATTTGGTCGGCTGCGACGGCGGTATTTACGAAAGCTACGACCGCGGGGCGAACTGGGAGTTCAAAAGCAACCTGTCCATCACGCAGTTCTACGACATAACTACTGACAACGCCGCGCCGTTTTACAACGTCTATGGCGGCACGCAGGACAACTTCAGCTTTGGCGGCCCGGCGAGTACACGTAGTGCTTCCGGGATTGTGAATTCCGATTGGTTTGTGACGAACGGCGGCGATGGTTTTCACAGCCGGGTAGATCCCGAAGATCCGAATACGATCTATGCCTCCCTTCAAAACGGTGGGCTGGTACGTTTCGATAAGCGCACCGGCGAACGTATGGGTATTCAGCCTCAACCCGGTCGCGGCGAAGAAGGTCTCCGGTGGAACTGGGATTCACCGTTGATGATCAGTCCGCATCTGCACACCCGGGTTTACTACGCGGCCGATAAACTGTTTCGCAGCGACGATCGCGGAGATACGTGGCAAGTAGTTAGCGGACAACTCTCTCGCGGTTTAGATCGCGACAAGTTGCCGGTGATGGGAAAAGTCTGGAGTATGGATGCGGTCGCCAAGAATCAATCAACCGCGTTCTTCGGGAACGCCTCTGCGCTGGCGGAGTCGCCGAAGAAGGAGGGCTTGATCTACGTTGGCACTGACGATGGGTTGATTCAAGTGACCGAGGACGGCGGCAAGAACTGGCGCAAGATCGAAACCTTTCCCGGTGTGGCCGACATGTCTTACGTAACCCGGATCGTTGCTTCCAATCACGACGCAGATACCGTCTACGCCGCATTCGAGAACCGGCAGAATGCAGACTTCAAACCGTATCTTTTAAAGAGCACCAATGCGGGTCGCACCTGGACTTCGATCGTTGGCAATTTACCAAAGAACCAACCGGTCTGGGCTATTGCAGAAGATCACGTCAACCCCAACCTGCTTTTCGTCGGTAACGAGTTTGGCCTGTTCTTCTCCATTGACGGCGGGCAGAAATGGACCCAGCTCAAGGGCGGGCTGCCGACGATCCAGGTGCGAGATCTGAATATCCAGAAACGCGAGAACGATTTGGTCGTCGGCACCTTTGGCCGCGGCATTTACATTCTGGACAACTACACGCCGTTGCGCCAATTGAGACCGGAGATGCTCAAGCAGGAAGCCCAACTCTTTCCGGTGAAAGATGCCTTGATGTACATCCAGTCGCAGCCGCTCGGGCTGCGCGGAAAAAGTTTCCAGGGTGAATCATTTTTCACCGCCGAGAACCCGCCCTTCGGCGCAACCTTCAGTTACTACCTGAAGGACGAACTGAAAACCAAAAAAGCAAAGCGGCAAGACGCGGAGAAGGAAGCAGCAAAGAAGAACATTCCCGTGACGCTGCCGCGTTTGGCTGACCTTAGCGCCGAGGAAGAAGAAGAAGCGCCGGCGATAATTTTCACAGTGATGGATTCAAGCGGGCAGGTAGTCAGGCGTTTGACCGGACCGGTGACGGCCGGTATGCAGCGCGTTACCTGGGACCTCCGTTATCCGCCTACGTCATTGCCGCCACCGCCAAGCCCGGAAAACGAGAATCCTTTTGACGATGGGCCGGGTGGGCCACTCGTAATGCCCGGCGCCTACAAAGTCTCCATTGCAAAGCGAGTTGATGGTGTTATGACGACGCTGTCGGCGCCACAGGATTTTAATATCATCGTGCCTGGTCAGGAAGGCATGGCCTCAGGCGATCGCGCCGCGCTGGTTGAATTTCAGCAGAAGGCCGCGAGGTTGCAGCGTGCGGTTCAGGGAGCGCTCGACGCTACCAATGCTTTGAAGCCGCGGCTGGCGCTTATTCGTCGAGCCTTGCTCGAAACTCCAGCAGCGGGAGATAAGTTGCTTGACGACGCAGCGGCGCTGGATAAACGGACGAACGATATTCTGCGAGCCTTGCGCGGCGATAACGCCCTTCGCGCCCGCAACATCAACTTGCCGCCGTCGATCAACGAACGCGTCGGTGGCATAGTAGCGACGCAACGTTTGTCTACCGCTCGCCCGACGCAAACGCAGATCAGTCAATACAACGCCGCGGCACAGGACTTTGAACAGGCGCTGGCGCAATTGCGTCAACTGATCGAGGGCGACCTCGTCAGATTAGAGAAACAGATGGAGGCTGCGGGCGCGCCCTGGACCCCTGGCCGTATTCCGGAATGGAAGGATCAGTAGTGGCAGGATTCTGAGGTCGACGCCGCACAAACTGTAAAAGGCGATTCGAGATCAAAATTCAAGTTAGATAAATTCGCAGGTTGGGAAGCCCGCCTTCCCAACCCTGAGCTTGTCGGTCTTGAGTTGACGACTCCGCAAACTAGCCCTTGGAGAAACAAATGCGCAGAAGTCTATTCTTTCTGATTCTAATCACCGCCGCATTTGCGAGCACCTTGACGAATGCTGCCGACACATCTCGTCACGCGCCGACAATCGATGAACTGCTAACCCTCAAATCCATCGGCGGCGCGCAAATCTCACCTGACGGTCAGTGGGTGGCTTACACCGTGACCAATGCCGACTTCAAACAGGATGCTTTCGTAACGCAAATTTGGCTGGCCGAAACCGGCAGCAAAGGTCGCACGCTGCAACTGACTCGCGGGGAGAAGTCTTCAACTAATCCGCGCTGGTCGCCGGATGGGGAATGGTTGGCGTTCACCAGTAATCGTATCGAAGACAAAAATCAAATCTTCGTGATCAATCCCGCCGGCGGCGAAGCTGTGCAACTGACCAAGTCCGAAACCGCAATCAGCAGCTTTGCGTGGTCAGAGGATGGACGAAGCATCGCTTATACGGCGACTGAGCCCCTGCCCCAGCTTTCGAAAGATCGTAAAGACTATCTGGGCGATTACGAAGTAGTTCGCAGGGATTATAACTTCGCGTACCTATGGACGTTTGACGTCGGCGACGCGATGAAAGCGCCGCTGGTTGGAAAGCAGCGAACGAAAAAGAAAGACTTTAGCGTAGATGCTTTTTCCTGGTCGCACGACGGATCGAAGATCGCGTTCAGCGCCACTCTCAATCCGGATCTTATTCAGGGCGTTACCTCCGATGTCTATTTGCTTAACCTTGCAAACGACGCGGTCACAAAGTTAGTTTCACAGCCCGGGCCTGATAGCGGTCCTCGCTGGTCGCCCGACGACAAGCAGATTGTTTTTTCATCGACGATGGGAAACACAGTCTTCTTCGCCAGCAACTCTCGGCTGGCTGTAGTGCCGGCGGCGGGCGGCACGCCGCGTTCTATCTCCGACAGCTTTGATGAGAACCCCAACCTGCTCGACTGGCGGCCGGATGGCGTCTATTTCACCGGACAACAAAAGACTGCGTCGCATCTATTCCGGGTAGATCCCACGAGCGGCAAGGTTACGCGCGTATCCGCTCCGGATAGTTTGATGGCCGGCTCATTTTCTTTGACGCGAGATGGTCGGCAGTTGGCATTTACCGCCGCGTCTCCCACCTCGCTAAATGAGGTATTTATCTCTGACCTGAAGAACTTCTCCCCGCAGCCGCTGACAAAGATGACCGAGCAAACGAAAACACTCTTGCTGGGAACACGAGAAGTCATCTCCTGGAAGAGCACTGATGGGACCACGATCGAAGGCGTGTTGATTAAGCCCGCTGACTTTGATCCTGCAAAAAAATATCCGCTGCTCTGCGTAATTCACGGTGGACCGACCGGCGTCGACCGTCCCGCGTTGTTAACTCCGGATGCTCGCTATTATCCGTCTGACATCTGGGCCGCACGCGGCGCGTTGGTGCTCAAAGTCAATTATCGCGGCAGCGCCGGCTACGGCGAGAAGTTTCGCACGCTTAACATGCGCAATCTCGGCGTTGGTGATGCCTGGGATGTGTTGTCGGGAGTCGATTATCTAATCAGCAAAGGTTGGGTCAACAAAGATAAAGTCGCATGCATGGGCTGGAGCCAGGGCGGTTACATTTCTGCTTTTCTGACTGCATCGTCGGATCGCTTCGTGGCCATTTCGGTTGGCGCGGGTATATCCAACTGGGCTACTTATTACTACAACACCGACATCACGCCGTTTACCATAAACTATCTCGGCAAGAACCCGGTGGACGATCCCGAAATTTACCAGAAGACGTCGCCGATTTCCTACATCAAGAACGCTCGCACACCGACCTTGATTCAGCATGGCGAACTCGACCGCCGCGTGCCCATCGCCAATGCATACGAGTTGCGGCAAGCGTTGGAGGACAAGGGCGTGCGCGTGGAGATGATCGTCTACAAAGGCTTCGGACACCCGATCACCAAGCCCAAAGCTATGCGCGCCGTGATGAGCCACAACCTGGGTTGGTTCAATCACTATCTTTGGAACGATCCGCTTCCTGACTTCGCCAGCCCGGTGGTGCCGAAGAAAGATGTCAAAGACGAAGAAAAGAAAGCCGCAGTTAACTAAACGCTGGTCCCAATCACGGGCACAACACTGCAAGCTCGATTCTCGGTTTGTCTCAGCCTGCCTGGACACATAACTTTCATCACTTTGCCGGACTCGTCTTAGCTGATCACAGGAGCACTTCGGGCTACCGTCCCGGGCCGCGCAACTTGATTCGGGACAGTAGCCCGACCGTCAGGGAGGGCTTCTCAAAACACCACTCAATGATGATCGTCAACACAGTCGATTCATCGAACACTATTGAAAGTAAACGTGGGGACGATGTTAGAATCCGGAGCGTTTTCGCGCACTCCGGCCAGTACCCAGCTTCGCCGAGGAATCAAGCAGCGACAATGGTTTCCCCACAACAGGTGACGGTGCTATTGGAAGAGTGGAGCCACGGAAGCGAGGCTGCGCTTAACGAATTGATGCCGCTCGTCGAAGTGGAGCTGCACCGCCTCGCGCGTCAATACATAAGCCGCGAGCATCCTGGTCACACTTTGCAGACTACAGCTCTCGTCAACGAAGCGTACTTGCGATTGGTTGACGTGCACGATGTGCACTGGCAAAACCGCGCGCACTTCTTTGCCATTGCCGCGACCATCATGCGGCGAATCATGATCGAGCATGCACGCAAGCGGCAGCAGCTCAAGCGTGGCGGCGGCGCTGTGCGTATTACGCTCGACGAAGGCGCGATCATAGCGGATGAACGCAGCGCGGAATTGCTTGCGCTTGACGAGGCACTCGGCGTGTTGACTGCGAAGTATCCGCGTAAGGCCCAGGTCGTCGAACTAAGATTTTTCGGTGGGCTCACGGTTACTGAAGCCGCCGCGGTGCTCAAGGTGGATGAGCGCACGGTGAAGCGCGACTGGGAGTTTGCGCGGGCCTGGTTGCATCAGCGAATTAATGGCGGTGCCGGCGTGGCGAACGACAATGGCTGAACGCGAAAAAGAGATCACCAGCATCTTTCACTCCGCGATTGCGCGCAAGCCACACGAGCGCGCTGCGTTTCTCGATGAAGTGTGCGCAGGCGATTTGTCCTTGCGGCATGAAGTTGAAGAGCTGATCAAATCGCACCAAAGCGCGGGTAGCTTTATCGCGTCGCCCGCTTACGAGCGTGGGGCAGAGTTACTGGCAGTCGAGGGTTCCTTCGCCGGCAGAAGTCTTGGACAGTATCGATTAGTTTCATTACTTGGTTCAGGTGGAATGGGTGAAGTGTACCTTGCCGAAGACACGCGGCTTGATCGAAAGGTCGCGCTGAAAATCTTACCGGTCGAAATCTCAATGGACGCTGAACGCATGAGAAGGTTTGTGCGTGAAGCCAAATCAGCGTCGGCTCTAAATCATCCCAACATCATCACCATTCATGAGATCGGGGACGCTGACAATACTCACTTTATCGCCACCGAATATATTGAAGGCCAGACTCTGCGGGAGTGGTTGAGAGATACGCAAGTAGATCTAAAAGCAGCGTTGGAAATTGCCATTCAGATTGTCGGTGCGTTAGACGCCGCTCATCGCGCCGGCATCATTCATCGTGACGTGAAACCTGAAAACGTAATGGTTCGGCCTGACGGATTGGTGAAGTTGCTCGACTTCGGAATTGCCAAACTCACCGAGCAGCAACTCGTCAGCAGTTCCGAAGCGGCAACCGCAATCAAGTCTCAGACGACTCCCGGAATGGTGATTGGTACGGCCGCCTATATGTCACCTGAGCAGGCCCGGGGCAATGCGATTGATGCGCGCACAGACATATTCAGCTTCGGCGTCGTGCTATATGAAATGCTCGCTGGTGAAGCGCCCTTCAAAGGTGAGAACGCGTTGGACGTTATTGGGGCGGTCTTAAACAAAGAACCGCCACCCTTGAGTCAACTGCTGTCAGACGTTCCCACCGAGATCGAAAGGATTATTAATAAGTCTCTTAGAAAGAACCGGGACGAACGTTACCAAACAGCTAAGGACCTGTTACTCGACCTCAAGGAGTCGAAACAGGATTTGGAGTTTAGAAACAAGTTTGAGCGAACTAACCCCACTCGACTTAATGAAAGAGCAGAGTCGACCATTAATTCGCCGCACACTACATCGAGTGCGGAATACATCGTCAGTGGAATCAGGAGACACAAGCCTGCGTTCGCAGTTGGTCTCGGGCTGTTGGTCCTAATTGGTATTGTGGCCGGCTACTGGTTCCTTCATCAGGGCCCACAGCGCAATTCTCAGATCGATTCGATCGCCGTGTTGCCTTTCGTCAATGAAGGCGGCAACGCTGACGTTGAGTACCTTTCTGACGGCATGACCGAATCACTAATCGGAAGTCTCTCGCAACTTCCGAATTTGAACGTGAAGGCCCGCGCTTCGGTGTTTCGCTATAAGGGGAAGGCAGTTGCGCCAAAGCAGATTGGGCAGGAGTTAAATGTCCAGGCGGTCTTGATTGGAAGAGTTCTGCAACGTGGTAGTGATTTGACTCTATACGTCGAGTTGATTGAGGCGGCGACCGAAAATGTTTTGTGGAAAACTGACTACAACCGTCCGCTTACAAGCATTGTCGCGTTGCAGAGTGAAATCGCCCGTGATGTTTCGAGCCGGCTTAAGGCGAAACTATCAGGCGCGGACGAGCGACAATTATCGAAGACCTACACTGAAAACCCGCAAGCCTACCAGCTCTATTTGAAAGGGCTTTATCAGTGGAACAAACGCACACCCGACTCTTTGATGCAAGCGCTCTCGCTCTTTCAACAAGCAATCGATCAAGACCCGGGATACGCCAAGGCCTATGCCGGATTGGCGCTAACCTACATTGTCCTTGACGACAATACGTCGATGACCCCGGGGGAAATGGCCGAAGCACATTTGAAGGCGAAGGCTGCTGCCGTCAAAGCGTTGGAGTTTGATAACAGTTTGGCGGAGCCTCACGCAGTGTTGGGTAGTTGTAAAGGATACGATTGGGATTTTGCCGGAGCGGAAGCGGAATTCAAACGCGCGATCGAATTGAATCCGAATTTTGCGACCGGGTATCAATGGTACTCAGAGTTGCTTGCAAAACTCGGTCGTTACGATGAGGCAATCGCGACAGTTAAAAGGGCATACGAGCTTGACCCCTTTTCTCGTGCCGTCAGGATGAATCTAGGTCTCCGTTATCAAGCTGCAGGTCGCTACGATCAATCGCTCGAACTCTTCAAAAAACTGAACGACGATGTGCCGGACTACCCCTTAGGCCACATTATGTTGGCCGGTGTGTATGAAGACATGGGAAGGTACGAAGAGAGCATTGAACCGATGTGCAAAGGTATGATTCTCATCGGCGCTCAAACCACAGACAGTTGCCAAAGGAAGGCGGCAGCTTTTCGTCAAGCTCTGAAATCAGAAGGCAAAAAAGGTTATTGGCGTACAAAGCTTGAATACGATCTGCACGACAACGACCTTCTGAATCACGACCCCAATGCGCTTGCCGGTGACTATGCTCAAATCGGGGATAAAGAGCGCGCGTTTGAATTGCTCGAAAAAGAGTTTGCTGCACGAGAGCCCGGATTGTCGTTTTTGAAGAATGTAAGAGCCCTTGACGTCCTCAGCGACGATCCTCATTTTAAGGATCTCTTGCGCCGAGTCGGACTGCCTCAATGAATCCGCGTTCTCTGCGGATAAAAACTGATCCACAGAGAACGCAGATAGCAAAGAGCTACGGTTGTTGATTAATCCAACTCAACAAACCTGCGGTAGCGCATACCAACATGAGTAACAAGAGAAGACTTGCTCGTTTAGACCTTACTCAAATCTCCTTTTTAAGACGCGGCTGGGTTATTGAATTGCCGAGGTTGCCGCTTCGTTTCTAATCACTGATGAGTGATCGGCAACGATCTGCCAACGTCGATTTCGTTTGATCCAGGTCGTGGTGTATCGGCCCTCCTCAGTGAAAGGAGATCCTTTGAACGTACCTTCGACTGAGTACCTCCCAGTTTCAACGGCCAGGTTTCGGTAAATGCGAATTCGACGTTCCGGGTTAAAGGAATTGACCAAGCTGAACTTCAAATCCGGCGATGTCATTGCAGCAATGTCGTCCTGCTTGTTACGTACAAGTCCATTTTCATTCGTCGCCACGTACTCATCAGCAAAGAGTGCAGCGAGGGCTGCCTTGTCTTGTTTAAGGATTGCCGTGTCGTAGGCATGACCAGCACGCGCTACTTCCGCTTCCTGTGCAGCTTTCGTTTGAGCCAACACATTTGCGGCGGTTCCAAGGGTCAGTGTGAGCAGAAATGTAAGCAATAGTCTTTTCATTGTTTTTCTCCTTTTGCGACTAATCCAGGCATCTGCAGATGTTCGGGCGAGACCTTGAAAGTCTCTCCTGCCTGGTAATTTCAAGATTGTTGACCACCTACTAATGCGTGGGGCATCGATGAGCGGGGACATTTAGTTGGAAATTTTCTTTTCCGACTGCCGGGCACCCGGCTTGTGCGCAGGTTGCGCAGGTAGCAATTCCTGGTTGGTAGGGCAGCTTAACTGTCGGTGTTTGTATGACAATGTTAGAATTGCCGACGTTTTTCTTCCATTCCAACTGCTCCGGCATCATTCGCGTCAGCTTCATCAAGGCGAACGACAATGTCTGAACGCGAGCGAGACATAACCAGCATCTTTCACTCGGCCATTGAGCGCGAGCCGCATGAACGTGGGCCCTTTCTGGACGGCGCCTGTGGCAACGACAAAGAATTACGGCTTGAAGTTGAAGCGTTGATTAAGTCACACGAGAGCGCTGGCACGTTCATCGTCTCGCCCGCTTACGAACGCGGTGCGGAGTTGCTGGAGGACCGTGCCGGGGCGCTAGCCGGGCGCAGCTTCGGGCAGTATCGACTGGTCTCGTTGCTGGGATCCGGCGGGATGGGTGACGTCTATCTCGCCGAGGACACGCGGCTCGACCGCCGGGTGGCGCTGAAGGTGTTGCCGCCCCATCTCACTGCTGATCAATCTCAACTAGGACGTTTTCAACAGGAAGCGCGGGCAGCTTCAGCCTTGAATCATCCGAACATCGTGACGATCCATGAGATCAACGAAGCGGACGGGATTCATTACATCGCCACTGAGTTGATCGAAGGAATGACGCTGCGTGCGAAGATGGCGCGCGGCGGTGTCACCCTCAATGAAGCGCTCGAGATAGCCATTGAAATCGCCTCGGCGCTGAACGCAGCGCACAGCGCCGGCGTAGTCCACCGCGACATCAAGCCGGAGAATGTAATGCTCCGGCCTGATGGTTATGTAAAGGTGTTGGACTTTGGCATCGCGAAGCTAATGGAGCGTCAGCGATCGGTACCCGATGCTGAAGCAGCGACGCGCGCCCTGGTGCATACAGGCAAGGGAGTCGTGATGGGCACGGCACATTACATGTCGCCGGAACAGGCGCGTGCCGTGCCTGTGGATGCGCGAACCGATATCTGGTCGCTGGGGGTTGTGATCTATGAAATGGTTGCGCGCCAGGTACCGTTTGCAGGTGAGACTGCGAGTGATTGTATTGCCACGATACTGAAGAACGAGCCTGCACCGCTGACCGCAGTTGCACCGGCAGCGCCCAAACAACTCGAATGGATCTTACATAAAGCGCTGCGTAAAGATCGTGATGAACGTTACCAAACGGTCAAGGAGCTACTGTCGGATTTGCGCGCCGTCAAGAGTGAGGTGGAGGCGACCGCAAAAGCCGAAGCGTTAAGCTCATCCAGCTCACAAACGCCGATCCTGACGACGTCGAGCAAAGGCGCAGAGGCTGCGAGTGACACGCAGCTCAACACTGAGCCACCGACGACTGGCTCAGTTACTCATACCACCTCGAGTGCCGAGTATCTTGCTACTGAGATCAAGCGACACAAACTGGGCGCTTTGATCGCGCTGGGACTCTCTACTGTCATCGTTGCGGGTGTTGGAGTTGCACTATACAGGTATGCAAACAGGAGTGTCCCTCGACCGATCTTTCAGAACGCTCAGCTTAATAAAATCACCACGAGCGGTAAGGCAAACGATGCCAACATCTCGCCTGACGGAAAGTATGTTGTCTATACGGAAGACGATGACGACGGCAACTCCAGCATTTTTGTTAAGCAGACAGCTACTGGTAATACGCTTTTGATCGTCCCACCCGCGAAAGTCTCACTTGCAGGTACAGTTTTTTCCCCGGACGGCAACTTCGTCTATTACCTGATGAATGACTTATCCAGTGACGTTACTTCTCTGTACCAGGTGCCATCGATTGGCGGCACCTCTAAAAAGATAATGTCAGACGTCGACAGTCCTCCAGCGGTTTCACCTGACGGGAGTAGGATAGTCTTTGTGCGCGAGTCCAAAGCAATAAAGTTTGAACTTGTGATTGCAAAGTCGGATGGCTCGGGTGAACGGGTCATCGCGAAGCGCGAAGGGTTGCAGTGGTTTGAAGATGATGGACCAGCCTGGTCACCGGACGGAAAGACAATCGCCAATGTGGCCGGGGTCTCATCATCACCGGCCGGCGGCAATATCGAATACTCGCTACTAGGCTTCGATGCGGAGACCGGCAAAGTTACTGAACTTAGCTCGAAGAGGTGGACGGGTTATGCGGGTCGCATGATCTGGTTGCCCGATGGAAATTCGCTGGCTCTAGTTGCTGCCGAAACTGATTCTGATAGCAATCAAATTTGGCGGATTGCTTTACCGGCGGGTACGGCCAGCCGAATTACAAACGATGTGTTATCGCGAGACTCGCGCACGTTAGGGGTGACCGCAAACGGACTTACGCTTGTCACAGTCACCAGCCAGTTTCTTACTCGCCTTGAAATGTTGCCCGCTGATGGCAATATGAGCCATGTCTCGCGGATCACCTTGAGCGAAGCCAATCGTGAGGGGTTTTGGGGGTTCGCCTGGACGCCAGACGGTAGAATAGTCTTCTCGTCTGACGAAGGCGGCCAGGAAGACCTTTGGATCATGAATGCCGATGGAACCGGGCGGCGGCGGCTAACCTCAGACTCTTTCTGGGACGGTGATCCAGCAGTCTCGTCTGACGGACGTTACATTGTCTTCTCTTCCAACCGGCCGAGAGGGGGCAGCGTTCCTTTCCTCTGGCGAATGGATTTGGATGGGGGCAATCTCACGCAGTTAACTGGCGGAGAAGACACACTTCCAAACATCTCACCTGATGGTCGTTGGGTTATCTTTAGTTCGTGGGTTCCGGGTCCCAGGGGGAATACTGGGCAAGGCTTGTGGAAGGTTTCAATCGACGGCGGCGCTCCGGTGCAGCTGACTGATTACAACACGACTACGGCCGAATATTCGCCAGACGGCAACTGGATTGCTGCCACGGTATTCGATGATCAAGTCACCCCGAAGCGCTGGCGCAATGCCGTGATCCCCGCGAACGGAGGTTCTCCGAGCAAACAATTCGACCGCCCAAACTACAAGTATCAGTTCGAGCGCTGGACTCGGGATGGCCAGTACCTGAGTTACATTGGTCAGCCCGCTATCCCCTCGAATATTTGGCTGCAGCCGGTTGGCGGCGGCGAGCCGCGCAAACTCACTGACTTCAAGACCGATATGATCTTCCGTCACGCCTGGTCACGAGACGGCAAGACCCTTGCCGTAGTGCGGGGCAAACGGACCACTGATGTAGTGTTGATGAAAGATACTGGTTCTGGAACGCCTTAAAGATTAGTGACTCTTGCATCGGGATCAAAACTAGGACGCTACGAAATTCTCTCGAAACTCGGTGTTGGCGGGATGGGCGAAGTCTATCTGGCGAAGGACACCAAACTGGACCGACGCGTCGCTTTGAAGATTCTGCCGGCCGAACTTGCATTCAGTCGTGAGCGCATGCTGCGCTTTATACAGGAAGCTAAGGCAGCGGCGGCGCTCAATCATCCAAACGTAGCTCACGTTTATGAGATCGGCGAGCATGACGGCTTGAACTTCATTGCGATGGAGTATGTTGAAGGAACGACGCTGCGCGAGAAAATTCACTACGAGAGAACCGAACTAAGAAAGCTAATCAAGTATTTGCAACAAGTCGCCGGCGGGCTCGCTAAAGCTCATGCGGCCGGGATTGTCCATCGCGATCTAAAACCGGATAACATCATGATCACGCGCGATGGTTATGCAAAGATCCTGGATTTTGGTTTAGCCAAACTCATCGAGATTCCAACTCCGGGTCCGGACGGAGGCACCATCAGCGACGCCGCAACCGTGGCCCTTGAACCACATTCCATACCAGGCAGACTGCTGGGGACGGTTGGCTATATGTCTCCCGAGCAAGCCCAGGGAAAGACCGGCCAGATAGACCATCGTTCGGACATCTTTTCTTTTGGCTGCATGCTGTTTGAAGCGGTGACTCGCAATAGACCGTTCCAGGGCGAGTCCAACGTGCAGTCGTTATACAGAATAGTTTACGAACCCGCGCCACTGGTAAAAGATTTCAACCCCTCGGCTTCACCGGAGTTGCAACGAGTAATCCGCCGTTGCCTGCAGAAAGATCCCGACGAGAGATATCAGTCGATCCAGGATGTGGCGTTGGAATTGAAAGAACTGCGCCGCGAAATGGAGGAAGATACACAGTTCGACAGCACTATCCCGCCTTCCTCCCGAAGCCAGATGGGAAGCCAAATGGGAGACGCGTCCCGTTCGCAGGTATCGACCACGGCGACGATCGGAAGTCAGAGCAGTACTGTTGATGTGTCTGCCGTAAGTACGATGTCGAGTTCGGAAATTATCCTGGGCGAAGTCAGGAAACATAAACGAGGACTCGCCCTGGCAGTTGGGTTGATTTTGATAACCGGCGTCGCTGCCATTATCTGGTGGCAGTCTTCGATCACTCCGCAGGCAGCGCCGTTTCGCAATGTGAAAATCACCCGGCTGACTACAGGCGGTAAGATCGGCAACGCCGCCATCAAGGGCTACACTTCGATTTCTCCGGACGGTAAATACGTAGTTTTTAGAACTACGGAGTCGGGCAAAGATAGCCTTTGGGTGCGACAAGTGTCGACGGGTAGTCTGGTGAAAATTGTGCCCGACTCAGAAAGTAAGATTGGACCCACAGCCTTCTCACGAGATGGCGAGTTTGTCTACTACTCAGTCTTCGACAATCCGCTGGGTACACTTTTCCAGGTGCCTGTTCTCGGAGGATCACCGCGACGGATAATGGCTGGGGTCACCAGTCCGGTAACTCTGTCGCCTGACGGGAAACAACTCGCCTTTGTCAGACCGTCGTCTTCAGAATCCAATCTATTGGTTGCAAACAGCGACGGCACGGGAGAGCGAAAGATAGCTTCAAGAAAACTGCCCGCGTACTTTTCGTTTGTGGGGGGACCGACCTGGTCGCCTGACGGGAAAACGATAGCCTGCGGCGCTGGCGCATACAGCGGTAGTCTTTCCGCAACCATCGTGACGGTACCTGCTGAAGGCGGTCCAGAAAAAACGATCACCCCTCAAAATTGGGTATCCGTATCTCGTGTTCTCTGGTTGGGCGACGGCAGCGGTTTGCTGGTCGCCGCTGTTCCGGAATTGATTTCTACCGGTACGCAGTTGTGGTACGTGTCCTATCCTGGCGGAGAAGTGCGAAGGGTAACCAACGATCTGAATGCCTACGGCACGAGTAGTCTTGGCCTGACCGCCGACTCCAGGACGTTGGTGACCGTGCAGGCCGAGAAGTCCGCGCAGCTTTGGGTGGTCACTCCGGGTGAGGATCTGAGTAAGGCGAAACAGATCACGAGCGGAAAGTATGACGGCGACAGTCTTGCCTGGACCGGTGACGGAAGAATTCTTTACACCGCGCCATCCGGCGAGCAATCAGATGTGTGGAGCATCAACACCGACGGTACTGCAAACAAGCAGGTCACTGGCGACGTTTATACCGAGGGGCTGGGATGTGTCTCCCCGGATGGACGTTTCGTCGTTTTCAGTTCAAATCGTTCGGGCAATTTTAATATTTGGAAACTGGACCTGACGACCGGCGAACAAAATCAACTAACGCAGGGAACTGAACTCGACTCGCAACCGGAGTGTTCGCCTGATGGACAGTGGGTTTTGTTTAAGTCATGGAGGCAGGGGAAAGCTACGTTTTGGCGCGTTCCGGTAGCGGGCGGTACACCCGAACAAGTCTCGGATAAGTATTCGCAATGGGCAGCGATTTCCCCGGACGGCAAACTAGTGGCGCTGCGTTATTTTGATGATCAGTCCAACACAAACAAGGTTGCCGTGGTGCCGTTCGCCGGCGGGGAACTGCTAAAGAATCTTGAAGTCCCGACCAGCTTCCGCGATGTCGGGCTTGGCTGGACAGCCGACAGTCGCTCAATCGTCTACGCAGACACGCGCGAGAATGCCGATAACATTTGGAGCTTGCCGATTGAGGGCGGAGCCGCCAGGCAATTGACTCGCTTCAATACTGGACTGATCTTCGCATTCCAGATGTCGCGCGATGGCAAACAAATAGCACTGTCCCGCGGCACTCAAACCGACGACGTGATCCTGATTAGGGACTCTCAGTAGGCCAATCTAGCAAGAATGAACGAAAATGTTCCTGCGTTTGAGGGTTTGATTGAGGGAACCAAATTTCTAGAATTCTTCACCGCAGCTTGGGCAGCATTTCAATCTCGGCGGGGCATTAAGTTGAGCGATGTTGCACGTAGTTCTTGCCCCACAATTGCGACACCTCTCACTTAATCGGATCAGTGGATTCAGTTTGGTTTCATCAGTCCATTTTACACAGACACCATCACCTTGGACTTTCGCGATTTGACATGCCGCTTCAGCGCGTCCTAGCAAGTCACTAAAACTAGTTTTCCCATCGCTAAATGCATAGCCAAGGCTCATTGCTGTCTGCAGATCTTGATCCTTGTGTGAGAAGAGGATATTACCCAGAGCTGAAGAGACACTTAAGAAGCGTTCAACTGAATCTTGTTTGAGCAAGATCACAAATTCATCACCGCCTTGTCTGAAGGCTTTAGCTTCCAAGTCGACAATGATCATTTCGTTTATGATTTCACCAACTCGCTTAATGCCAACATCACCAGCATCGTGGGTGTGTTCATCATTCAATTGCTTGAAATCGTTGAGGTCACCGAAAACAATTACGTTGAAGTCGCTCTTGCCCTCGTTAATCAAACGTTCTTCGTTACGAAGTGCCAGCGGGCTACCAAGCGCAGTCTTCTCATCGACGAGAGACGCTTGCCTGACTTCAGTGATAAGTGCTTCGAGTCGAGAAATTGCTTCGTCTAAGCTCATTCAGCTAGCACGTCTTATTCTGTGAAGGACGGATGGGAGTTCGTTCTTAACAAAATTTCCATATAGCCAATCTGCACTATCTTCGGGTGAAAGATGTAGCAGGGAGTCCGGCATAATACTTTCGGCAGTCCAATATGCGGTAGGTCCGTAGCGGAAAGTAACCTTAAAAGCTCTCGGCGCGGGATAAAAGAAAGTGACCTCGAATCCGTGGTGTGCCAGATACTCGCGGATCGCCATTTCTAACGGTTGTTGTTGGTTAGCGATGGCATTTCCGGCTGCTCCTCCGACAAGAGCACCAACTGGCCCTGCTAGGAGTCCGCCAGCGACAGCCCAAAGGATTGTACCTGCGGAGGCATCCGCAATACGCGGCCGGCGAGGCAAACCAAAAATCGTATCGTCCAAAGTAGAACTCATGGCGTGAATTATACAGCTAATAGAAGGCATTTGCGATTTCCGTTCAGCCTCAGGTTTGTGGAAGAGAGCCGCTCGCGACTTGCTAGTTTGCCTTTAATAGTGCATAGTCAACCACGGTTAATCCTTCTCTCGCGCATCGACGGTGATGCGCCCCGCGCAAAAGACAGTCAAGCGCTGGCGTTTTGGATAGTTCGAGAGCAGGCTGATTTCAACTTCAGAAGCGCTCTCAGAGCATCCGAAAACCGGCCCTTCGCTCCTACCGTTCGACCGAAGCCAATCCGATTCGCAGCTTCTTTTATCCCCACAAGGGGAAAGGTACATCTTTATGTCTATGAAACTTTACGTGGGAAATCTCGCGTTTGCTACTACCAGCCAGGATCTGCAGGAGCTTTTCGCATCGGCCGGAACGGTTGAATCAGCAAGCGTCGTGGAAGACCGCGATACTGGACGCTCACGCGGCTTTGGCTTCGTCGAAATGTCCAGCAAGGAAGAGGGCGAGGCAGCTATCGCTCAGTTTAACGGTAAGGAAGTCAACGGTCGGGCGCTGAACGTTAACGAAGCCAAGCCTCGCGAAAATCGCGGCGGCGGCGGCGGTCGTGGCTTTGGCGGCGGTGGTGGCGGTGGTCGTGGCGGCGGCG
>Ga0134126_10001380_pt1 | contig 30840 bp, 19 predicted proteins | sample KB31752_FD_96881 | JGI IMG/M metagenome (GOLD analysis project Ga0134126, IMG submission 96881) | Terrestrial soil microbial communities with excess Nitrogen fertilizer from Kellogg Biological Station, Michigan, USA - KB3-175-2 | ecosystem: Environmental > Terrestrial > Soil > Unclassified ... | reverse complement strand
CACCCTATACGACTCCGTAGGAGTCGAACATCTACCTTTAAGTTTGTCGTTCATAACCCCAATCTTATTTAGGGAAAAATATATTGTATGGGTGGAAATCGGTCATCGGAGGAACGCTTGGTGGTGAAAAATGCCAACAAGGGCAGGAAATACACTGTTTTTTTGAAATCAGAACAGAATCTATTTGGATACTCCAAATTCGTATTAAATTTGCTACCTGAGTAGTTACACAAAATTAATACATTTGCCAAAGGAGGCTTTTACGGGAGACTGAATTATCAGTAAATATGAAAAGGTATTTTACTTTATTTTTTGCGGTAACAATGGTAACAATGGGAATATTTTTACTATTTTCTTGTGCAAAAAAAAATAACAGTAATCCGAACACATCCAACACTCTATACGTACCCAAGTTTTCTGCAACAATCGATGGTGTGAATTGGATACCTGACTCTATGAGTAGTTCGATTTCAGATACATTAAGTTCAAAATTGATTGAAATCAGCGCATATAAATCTGATGGCACTGGTATTCAAATACCATTACCCTATGGTATTGCACCAGGGGCTTATAGAATGTCGGAGACATATAACCCTGGCGTTATATATCATAATACTGTAAATGGTCTTCGCTGGTATTACATATCCTCCTCAGGTAAATTGGTTGTCACATCAAATTCAAATAATGTGGTTGCGGGGACTTTTAATGGATACGTAACATATACTTTTAATGGAAATGACTCATTATCTGTCACCAATGGAGTATTTAATATTAAGTACTAGGAGGTAATTGAATAGGGCATCGTTATACTGCTGAACTTTGATGCTCAGTTAGCAGAGTATTCCGCTTCCTCCCGGCTCGCGCCAGTTTGTAACTGGCGTGGAAGTATAAAAGCAGTTTCCAACTGCACAAAAAAAATCAAAATATCAGATATCCAGGTTCCCTTCTGCATCAAATTCTGTAAATGGACTATAAACCACTTCAAAGAGGTGTCCTTCCGGGTCCCTGAAATAACTGCTGTATCCACCCCAGAATACTTTTTGAGGTGTTTTGATAATGGTGGCCCCCAGCTTTTCTACTTCGGCAATAATCGTATCTACTTCTGCTTCGCTGCCTGTATTATAGGCTAATGTAACCCCTGAAAAGCCAGGTTTTTCAAATGGAACATGGGCGTCTTCAGCTAACAAATGGGCAGGGTAGAGGGCCAGGACTATCCCGTTCAACTTAAAAAAAGCAATATCGCCTGAACTTGTTTTTGATTTTGTCCACCCAAGCCCTTGTTCGTAGAATTTGACAGCTCTTTCGAGGTTTTCTACTCCAAGTGTAATGATATTAATGCGTGGTTTCATCATGTAATGAAGATTATTTTTGTAGTGTATATAATCCGCCGTTGCTCGCGTGGGTATCCCAGGTCTCCTGCCGATGCGCAAATGTAAAACATTAATATTTTTGGGGTGACTGATGGCTGTAAAACCTCTCGCAAAGTCGCAAAGCCGCAAAGAAGTATCGCCTAAAACTCCCAAACCCACCCCGGCCTTCGGCCACCCCTCCACAAGTGTGGAGGGGAATAGCTTGCGCAAGTGAGCTTGAGGGAATGATTTTGAAGCATTAAATCTCTAGCAAAGGCGCAAAGGCGGAAAGAGGTATCGCCTAAAACTCCCAAACCCACCCCGGCCTTCGGCCACCCCTCCACAAGTGTGGAGGGGAATAGCTTGCGCAAGTGAGTTTGAGGGAATAATTTTGAAGCATTAAATCTCTCGCAAAGCCGCAAAGCCGCAAAGAATATTGCCTCAAACTCTCGTTACTGATTAATGCGTGACTCCTGACCCCTGATTCCTGACCCCTGATTCCTGACGCCTGTTTTTTCCTGTGTTTGCAATAAATTCTTTATGTTTGGGTTAACTTTGGCGCAACCGTACAGACACAAACTTGAAATTACTCCGTTTATCCCTCCTTTTCTTTCTCCTTCTCTTTCTGATGCCTGCCCTTGTGCAAGGCCAGAGGCGTGATGCGGTCATTAAGGGCCGCATAACCGACAGCTCCGGCGCACCTGTCAAAGACATCCGCATAAAGGCCGAAGGTCAAAACGAGTCTGCCCTTTCAGGAGAAGACGGTAAATTCAGCTTAAAAGTGGTGAGCGGAAAACCATTAACGGTTGATTTTGTGTACCTGAACCTCAGCCAGAAGCAGGTGCAGCTTCCTGCCCTCAAGCCCGGACAGGTTTTGGAATTTCCGCCCATAACCCTTTCTGTAAAATTAGGCTTTTCGGATATTGTTATCAGGGACAGCAGTTCTAAAAAACAGGGCGCCATGCAACATTCAAACCCTCATGATTTTGACTATGTGCCTAATGTGAGCGGCGGCATAGAAGGGGTCGTTAAAAATTTCGCCGGCGTATCTTCAAACAATGAGCTCAGTTCTCAATACTCGGTACGAGGGGGCAACTTTGACGAAAACCTGGTTTATATCAATGACATAGAAATTTACAGGCCGCAGTTGGTACGGGCAGGGCAGGAGGAAGGGCTCAGCATCGCCAATACGGATATGGTTTCATCCCTTGATTTTTCTGCCGGGGGATTTGAAGCGCGGTACGGCGACAAACTGTCTTCGGTGCTTGATATTCATTACAAACAACCTGATAGTTTCGCGCTGAAAACCAACCTGAACCTGCTTGGCGCTTCCGGTTCAGTAGAAGGCACATCCAAAGACCACCGGCTGCAATACATTGCGGGGGTACGGTACCGCAACAGCCAGTACCTCCTGAGCTCACTGGATGTACAGGGGCAATACCTGCCGTCATTCATTGATGGCCAGGCATATCTCACCTATCATGTGAGCGATAAGTTCAGCGTAAATTACTTATCCTATTATGGCAGCAACACATATCTCTCTGTCCCCCAGAGCCAAACCACGCAGTTCGGCACTGCCACCAATGCCGTGCAGCTCGTGGTTGCTTTCCAGGGCAAGCAGATACTGGAATACGCCACTTTTTTGAACGGGTTGACCCTTGACTACCAATCTAAAAACAATGATATAAAACTGATCAATTCATTTTACACATCCGGCGAAAGTGAGGACTATGATATTATCGGCGCTTACCAGCTGCAGCAATTGGATGCCAACCTCGGCGACGCCAATTTCGGGAAAGCCATAAATACATTTGGGGAAGGGCAGTTTTTATACCATGCACGCGATAGTTTTTATGCAGAAATATATAGCAGCGAACTGAAGGGCACTCATAATTTCAGCCCGACTTTTGACCTGTTATGGGGGGCCAAATTTCAGCATGAGCATATTTATTCCGCCCTCAACGAATATACTTATATTGATTCGGTTGACTATTCCGTGCCACAAACCGGTAACCCGAGAAAAACACTGGTATTGCCCAACTATGTGTATTCAAGGGTAAATGCAGACTGGAACCGGTACAGCGGCTATGTGCAGGGCAATATTTTACTGGATAAGGATTACAATTCAAACCTGTACCTGGGTACCAGGGCCAATTATTGGGATTTCAACCATGAACTGCTTATAAGCCCGCGGGCGCAGTTTACTTTTGAGCCAAATGCACCCTATAACCGAAGGATGCTCGCTGGAGGATATGATGATTCTATGTTAAAGAAAAGGCTGATCCTCAAAGCTTCGGCGGGAATATATTCGCAGCCGCCATTTTTCAAAGAGCTGTTCGCCCCGGATGGTACGCTGGTACCGGGGATAAGGGCGCAAAAGTCGTCCCATATTGTATTGGGGCAGGACCTGACTTTCAATATGTGGAACAGACCCTTCCGCTTTACTACTGACCTGTACTACAAGTATATGTGGGATTTAATCCCCTACACCATTGATGATGTGCATATTATATACCTCGGCAGCAATAATGCCACGGGATATGCAGGCGGGGCAGACTTTCAATTGCATGGGAACCTGGTGAATGAAGAGCCTTCATGGGTGAGTCTTTCGTTCCTGCAAACGGCTGAAAAGATTAATGGGGGAGCGGATTATTCAAAGTTTATCCCCATGCCCTCTGATCAGAGAGTAAGGTTTTCCATGTTTTTCCAGGATTATCTTCCGGGGCACCCAACGTATAAGGTTCACCTCAATTTTGTTTTCGGGACAGGATTGCCTTTTGGTCCTCCCGGGCTTACTCCTTTCAAAGACACGCTGCGATTACCGCCTTACAAACGCGTAGATATTGGCTTTTCTAAAATGCTGTGGGATAAATCAAAACAACATACCAAAAGCAAGTTCATTGCTACTTTCAAATCTGTGTGGCTGAGTGTTGAAATTTTCAACCTACTCAATATCAACAATACCGTATCCTATCTCTGGGTAGCGGATATTGATGGCAACCAGTGGGCGGTACCTTCCTATCTCACAACAAGAAGATTGAACTTTGCACTGGAGATGAAATTCTAAAGTTAATGTGCTGATAGAACAATGTGCTAATACGATAATGTGCTGATGTGCTAATTGGCTTGCGCATAAGAATCTGTCAAGCCAATCTCGTCCGCAGGCATTAGCACATTAACATATCAGCACATCAGCACATTGGCATTCATTAGCACATTAACATATCAGCACATCAGCACATTGGCACATTGGCACATTGGCTTTCATCAGCACATTACTTTTTCCCCTTCAATGCTATCTGTTTGGCATCGGCGGTAATTACTTCTTTATAGAACTCTTTAAATTCCGGGATCTTATCTACCGGTATTTTTGATTCTTTAAATTTCAATCTCCGGTAAACAGATATTTTGTTATGCAGAACCTTGAAATCCAGGGTATAATCCGCAACAGAGCAGGAATATTTTATATTCTTCGGGATTTCTGAAAGAACCTGTCCTGCTGGTATATTCATATATATTTGCTCGGCATCGCTTTCTAAAGCATAGTACCCGGATACATCCATCGGGAACTGCCTGTTTGCTTCAAAAGTAAAATCCTTAGAAGTAGCCTTGTCCACCCAGGGCAGCGTAAAGATTGAAAGGCCGCCTACATGCGATACGGCATTGGAACCGGTAAGGATATACCTGTAAGCCACAGTGTCGTTCCTGCTGTCAAGCCCGGTAAATTTCAAGGAATCCAGTTGCAGGTTTGCATATTCGTCGGCCACGTTTTTCTGCATCTCTTTTTGCCTTTCTGTTGGCCCCATATCGCGATAGCTTTCTCTCATACTGGCGGCATATTGGCCTGTCTTATAACTTGTTCTGTCAATAATAATATCATCGCCGCTCAGGTTCACATTCGATACCCGGGTTACTGCATTGATATAGCGGTTGGGAGGATCAATAAAAAACGGTGCTACACTGCCCTGGTCTTTATCGCTTTTTATATCCAGGGCAAAAGAATTAAGAAGCCCGTTATAATAGGAATTAAATGGCAGGTAATCTGAGGTTAATTCCACATACTGGTCATGGTTATCAATCGTGCATTTGGCGATGCAATGATTAAAATCTATGCCCGGGAGCAGCATATCTTTTTCACCATTATTTTTGGTGTTTACCAGAATCAGTTGGGCGGGGATCTTAGCTTCCTTGCACATAGCTACAAACAGCGTGGACACATCTTTGCAATCGCCTATTTTGGAATTAATAACATGCGATGCTTTTTGGGGAATAAGCCCGCTTTGCAGGAATGAAACCGAGCTGTACCGGATGTTTTTCACAATGTAATTGTAGATAGTTTCCACCTTTTGTTTGTCGCTTTCATTTTCTTTGCCTTTCAATAAGGAGGCTACTGTTTCCTTCACTTCAAAATCAGATTTGGCTTTTGTAGCAGATAAATCTGTGTACCAGTGCGATACATAGGTCCAGTTTGGGAACGAAGACAGGTATAATACCTGGGCTACATCCACCAATGCAGGCATTTTATCTTCGTTTTTCAGGCTTGGCTGGTTTTCCTTTGACCATTGATAAAATTTAAACTCATCAGCAGTGCTGATTTTTGGAATAATGGTGTCTTTAGAAAACCGGTAGTTCAGGTTGATGTCAGGTGAAATGAGCAGGGAATATTTGGATTCAAGGTAGGGAAGATGGTATGAAAAGAAATGCTTATCAGAGAAATAAGGCGACATTTTACCGATGGCATAGTTCTGCTTATGGTAGATAAGGCAGATGGCATCACCCGGTTCCAATGATTTAAAAACCACCTTGTTTTCGTCAGTTTCTGCTTCCACTTTGTCGCCATTCGCTTTCAAAACCTCTGCTTTTTCAATGATCAGGCGCTGAGAACTGTAATAGCCAATGCTGTATTCCTTCCAGTTATCAATCCCTTCTGCATTAAATACTTTTACCAAGTATATTGTCCGCTCTTCAGATGCTCCACCGCTGTACACAACCTTCTGGGTTTCTTCGTGAAGCACAATACTGTTATCGTCAGGGTATTTCGAGGCGTCAGGCGATTTTTTAAATAATGCTTCCAGGTCCGGCTGCTCAAAATAATCGAATATTTCTTTTTTATTTTCCAGCTTGCGCAGGGCGCTTCGCGCATCGTAATTGGTAGGCGAGTACAGGATGGCTTTTTTGTAAGCATCTTTAGCCTCGTCGGCCTTATTCTGGTTGTCGTAGCACTTGGCCAGGCAATTCCAATACGTGCTTATATACGGTGCAAATTCAAGGCATTTTTTATAGTTGGCAACGGCCGGGTCATACTTCTGTTCCTCGAAATATACATCTCCCAGGTTTTTATAATACCCTACCGCATAGGGGTACTTTTTGAGAAGGGTTTCATACTGTTCAATGCCATCGGCATTCTTTCCCTTATCGAAATAATATTTTGCAATATCCGTATATGCGCTTTCGTGGAAATTATTTTTAAGGAATTTTTTAAGCACATCAATTGCAGCATCGCTGTTCTTGTTCACTGATTCCTGTACCAGCCGCTCCAGGTTCACATAATACCAGTCATCCGGGTATTTCTTATATCCCTGCTCCACGTCCTGCACAAGCTCATCCTGTTTTCCATCTTTGGCCGCCAGCCTGATCCGGTATTCCTTGCTGAGCGCCGTTTCTCCATACAGTTTTTCCATTTTATCCACCAGGTCGGTAGCGGCTTTATAATGTTCCTTGTCCATTTCGTCATTATATAGCAGCTCAATTGATAACGGGTTGTCCGGATCATTATCCTTGAGCCAGTTTATGGCAATTTCCAGGTCGGTATTGTTGCCATCCCTGTTGTATACTTCTATCAATTTATAGTAAAAATAGCTGCACCTCGGCGCGAGGGCCTGTGCTTTAAGGATCAGTTTGCGGGCTTCGTAATTTTTGCTGTTGGTGAGGTACTCATTTATCAACGCGATATAATTGATCAGGTCGTTGGGATCGGCTGCAATCTTTTTTTCAAAATATGCCTCAGATGGCACGGGTATCACCGTTGCTTTGGCATCGGCAGTGCTTTTTTTATAATCCTGGGGCTCAGAAGTTGCGGTGATGTTATCAAGGCTATATCCTGCATCATCGGTAATGCGGGCCATGAAATTGCAGCGGTCTATTTCACTTGACCCTACCTGCACCAGTATGCGGTTGTACCCCTTGTTCAATTTAATATTAAAAATATAGGAGTCTTCGCCATTATTGCGCTCTTCAGGTTCGGCAAATACAAGGGCGTCATTTACCCATGTTTTCAATGATCCGGAAACCCCGATCCTGAACTGCACTGTCCGGTCATCCGGGCTGTTCACAAAGGTCTGGGCATAGCATATAGCGTCATCGGTAGAAAAGTTGTAGGTAAAATCAATCCATTTGTCTTTGCGGCTGGGCGGAAGGTTGAACCAGTTGATAGGTGCGCCATTCTCATCTTTAAAACCATCAGTTGTTTTAACATATTTTATAGGCCCGTAATCTTTATCAAAACCGCTGGCCGAAATATTGTCAAAGGTCCCGACAATCTGCCATTTATCTATGGTTTTGATATTGTTATATTCGGCAAAAGATTTTTTATCCTCCTGGATATATTCGTAGTGGCTGCCAATTATCGAGTGGATATTATCTTTCAGGGTTCCGGAAGCGCGCGGGTCTTTCAGCAGTTTGTTCAACATATCAAGCTGTACCTTCGTCTTTTTCCCGTAACCTCCAAAGCCAATATCCGTTACCAGAACCGCATCAATATAGGGAATCGGGTCGGGGGCTGACTCATAAAACTTCTCAAAATTTGCAAAAGCTTCCGGTTCTGTTTTATCAATAGTGGCCAGTACGGCAAGCATGAGGTAGGCTTCCGGTTTATCTTTATCATTATCAGTGGCTTTTGTAAAATATTCCCTTGATTTTGCAAAATCGTTCTTTTCAAAATAGTCCCAGCCCGATTTGAGGTTGGATTGAGCGCTGGCCTTAGCAGAGCATAGTGTTACTATGGCCATGAAGGCATAAAGGGTTTTAGAAAATAAGCCATGCAGGCTCAGGTGTTTGGTTGTGTTCATAACATTCCAATTAAGTGTATTATTGTTGTGTATCAGCCATTTTTGGTTTAGGTGCATAAACCGAAGCAGGTACAAATATTCAAATTATTTGAATACAAAGCAAGTGGGGAGGAAAATTTTACGGGTTTAGAGGGAAAGAGGTCGAAATGTGAACCCGAAGGCTCATGTTGGTAAATTGGGCCTGACGCATGAGGCGTTAAGAACAAGAATTTTGCTTAAATTTGCGTTATTGCATTTTAAAGACATGTTTGCACTTAAAGAAAAATACCTTCCGAAATATACGAAAGCAGATTACCTGCAATGGGAAGGTAATTGGGAACTGATTTCCGGTGTTCCGTATGCCATGTCTCCAATGCACTCGTGGCGCCACCAGAAACTAAATGTCAGGATTGTGGTCCAGATTGAAGAGGCCCTTAAAGGCTGTCCGGAGTGCGATGTGAACATGCCGATCAATTGGGAAATTTCTAAGGATACGATTGTTCAGCCTGACGTGGTAGTAATCTGCAAACCATTTGAAGAAGGTATATTTATTGAGAAGACGCCAGAGATTGTTTTTGAGATTCTATCGCCAGCCACCTCTAAAAAAGACCAGACCCTGAAATATGAACTTTACCAGGATGCAGGTGTGAAATATTATGTTATTGTAAATCCTTCCTCCAAAAAGGCGGAAATATTTATCCTTGACAATCAAAATACAAAGCGGTACCGATCTGAAGGAACTTTTGATTCAGGGAAATATCATTTTGAGGTTTCAGGTTGCGGTTTTGAATTCGATTTTGGAAAAATGTGGTAGGAAAAGAACCCCTAACCCCTTACTTATACACCACCACCTGTCCTTTCCTGTTTTTCAGTACATAAGACCTGATAATACCATGCAGGTCAGGGTGGTCGGGGAGGGGATTGATACTATCTTTAAGCTGCTCAAAACTATAACCTGTTTCGGTTTCTTCGTCAAAAAAACCATAGCCGAGAAAGCGGCCATCTTCTACATACACTACAGAACGTTCATTAGGCTTGCGGCCCTCGCCCACGATGGCAAAGTCAGGCTTCTTAAATTTATAGCTGGCAAGCGCCTGCATTACTTTCAGGTTGTATTCTTCTACCGGTTCGGCGTCTTTACAGGCGCCCCGGCATTTGCCTTCGTAAAAGTTCAGGCAGGCATCGGAGGTTTGCTCCAGGCCGCATTTTTTAAGGCATAGATTATATTTATCGGCAATCCCTGCAAGGATGGCTTCCGCGCCGCCCTTGCTGCCTACCGCCAAAACAGGTTCTTCATCCTGTTTTAGCAGGCTGATCTTAAAATTAATATAGCCGCTATCATCTGCTTCCTGGTAAATGCCGAAACGGTATTTCTTCCGCCTCTGGGCGGCATTAAAAGGCGGCATCCAGCGTTTTATTTCGTGAGATTCGAGAAGAAGGGCAACCAGTTCGCTGCCGGTAATTACATAGTCCATGCTGAAAATCTTTGGCTTCAGCCCGAAATATTTTTCATGGTTCATGTCCCCGGAAAAATGGCTGATGATGCGCTGGCGTATATTGGTACTCTTGCCGATATAAAGGTTTTTGCCGCACTCGTCTTTGAAATAATAGATACCCGTTTCTTCCGGCAGGTCGTCCATATCTTCCCGGCGCAGATTGGGTGGCATAATGCTCTGGGTTATTTCATCTTTCAGCGAATCGCTGATAAATTTCCTATGATCGTTTTGGAGAAGCACATTAAATAGTTCTGCTGTCGCCGCCCCATCCCCAAAAGCCCTGTGCCTGTGCTCTATCGGGATACCGACCTGCTGGCAAAGCCGGCCAAGACTATAAGAACTCAAACCGGGAAGAATGGTCCTGCTCAACCTTACCGTATCTAACTGTTTCCGCTGAAAACGCAATCCCAGCCGTTTAAACTCATTGCTCACAAATGAATAATCGAACCGCACATTATGTGCCACGAAAACGCGGCCTTTGGTAAGTTCATTTACTTTTTCGGCCACCTCTTCCCATTTCGGGGCCTCCGCTACCATTTCGTTGGAAATTCCGGTGAGGGCAACGATAAAGGGAGATATATAGGTCTCCGGGTTGATGAGTGTGCAGAACTGCTCTATAACCCGCTGGCCGTTATGAATAAATATCGCAATCTCAGATATCCTGTCTTTCTTGGGGTTGCCCCCTGTGCTTTCTATGTCTATTATGGCGTACAATGGTGGGAATTGCTGGACACAAAAATAGGAAAAGTTTCTTCATCCTTTTGAGAAGTTATGAACACTTATATTTGCTGAGGGTACAGTTATATTATTGACTTAGACCTATACCTGATTTGAAACACGTAATCTTTTTGCTATTTTTTTTAACGCCGGGCCTTAGTTCCAGCGGACAAGGTGTAAACGATCAGGCAATAAATACTGCTGACAGTTTCAGACGGGATTTTATCATTTTTAAAACCTCACTATCTGATAATTATCCATCGCTTTATAGGTACACGAACAAATTAAAAATGAATAGGTTACTGGATAGTTCTTATTCATCCATAAATGAAAAGACAACTACCCTTGAATTTTATAAAATGATGAAATTCATCATAAGCGCCATACACGACGGGCATTTGTACTGTAGTCCGCCACCTGATGTGAAAAAATACTATGAGGATACAGCATTATTCTGTCCTATAAAAATGCAGTTTATTCAAAACCAGGCGTTTGCTGTGTGGTCTCCGGGTAATGTACTGATTCCCGGCACTCAAATCATTTCAATAAATGGGGTTCCGGTAAATACGATTAAAAAGCAACTCTTCCGCTACATGGTATCGGATGGATATAATGAAACAAGAAAATATTACATCATCAACCGGAATTTCAGGTTCTATTATTACCTGGTTTTTGGGGAGAAACCTGCATTTGAATTTACTTATAGAACTGAAACAGGGCTGATTGAAAAAAGGGAACTGAAGTCTCTTAAAAATGATCAAATACCTGTTGACCCCGATACTATTGGGCCAAATAAATTACTGACTTTAAAGTATTTGAATGGCATTGCTATTTTAACGGTCCGTACTTTCGACAACTCCGTTCTGGCAGAATCAAAAGAAAATTTCACAACATTCCTTAAATCGGCTTTCGAAGAAATGCAGCAAAAAAATTGTAAGCATCTTATTATTGACTTAAGGGATAATGGCGGTGGTAAAGACAACTACGCTTCATTGCTGTTTTCATATATTGCAGAAAAGCCATTCAGGTTTATTGATCGTCTTGTAGTTGCCACCAAAAACCTGCCCTATGAAGAATTAAAAAGTAGTGTTTCTTCCTTTAACAATCTTAATCCATCCATGATGGACAGTATAGGCCCAAACCGGTACTACCTCAAAGAATACGCCCATCCGGGACTTGGCATTTATTATCCTGCACAAAATAACTTTAAGGGAAAATTATTGGTCATTATGAATGGAATGACCTTTTCTTCGGCTGCCGAATTCTGCACTTTGGTAAAAGCCAGTAACAGGGGGCAATTTATTGGCGAAGAAACGGGGGGAGCCTACGGTGGAAATACCAGCGGCGCTATGTTCAATATCATTTTGCCCCACTCAAAAATGAATATTTCTTATGGCGCTATCAGATATGAGTTGCACACAGGGATTAAAGGCCATAAAGCCAGGGGTGTAATGCCTGATTACCCTTCGGAAACATTTACCTGGAAAACCGGCAACCGGGATGAAAACCTTGAATTGGCTTTAAAACTTGCTTCAGGGAGATAACGCCCTGTATTAAAATCCTTTTCATATTTTTTGCTACCTGCCATCAGCTACAAATCCGCATAAAACTCCACCAACTCTTGCCCGAAGGCGCTAAGCCGCAAAGAAAGCCATGAATCAAGCTAAACTTCGGGCCTTAGCGCCTTTGTGGCAATAAAATTGCGTCTTAGAGCCTTTATGAGAAATTATCAAATCCCTATTTACCAAAACTCATCTCAATGCCTACTTTTAAGCCTACGCTACCAAAAGGCTCATAAGAAGTTAATTGGGTATTTGGCGCTGAACTGCTGTTGGTGGAAGTGACAAGAGTCTGTGTATCAAATTTCTGCATGCCGGTGTAAGTCTGGGTATTGGTTTCCGTGGCCGGTGCATAAGTTAAATCACGGTCAAAAAGCTCAACATTAAGTTTCAGGTTATCAGCAAGCGGAAACTGCACTCCGAATGCCGCGTACCATCCAACAGCAAGATTGCCTGAAAAGACGTAAACATCTTTTCCATCAGGTGCGCCGGGACCAGAAGCTGTTGTGGTGCTGGTGATAGAAGCAACACCAAGTACAATACCAAACCGGCCATAAGGGTTAATACCTTCTTTATGAGCGGAAAGGATCAGGTTTGGAGTGATTGCAAAAAGAGAACCTGCTGTATTGGTTGTGTACGTTACATCTTGCACGGCCTGTGTTTGCGTAACGGGTGTCCCCAAGAGCATATTGAGATCGAGCCCGGCGCCGATATGATCGCTGAACATATAATTGCCGGCAATTGCTATATTAAATCCCCCTCCATAACTATAGGGAGTTACTTTGGTGGGATGGGACGGATCATCATATTGGGTCTGGGTTCCCGATGGAAATCCATAACCGAGATCCAGTCGCGCCGAAAATTGCGCCTTAGCTGTTTGGAAAGTTGCTGCCGAGGCAATGATTGCTAAAACCAGGTTTCTTGTTTTCATGTTTTTGAGGTTTTTAGTTTATTAAAAAGTAATTTTCAATGGCAAACGTAAACAGATTTCCAGTATTACCAAATTGTTAAGAAAAAAATAAAGCGGTCAAATCGCTTTTACGGTTTGGTATAGTTGCCCGGCGTTATGGCATTGATTAAATTTGTCGTTTAAAATTTCACAATCTGCGGGTCATCCATGAAAAAACTCTTTCTTCTTGACGCTTTTGCGCTGATATACCGGGCGCATTTCGCTTTTATAAAAAACCCGCGGATCAATTCCAAAGGGATGAATACCTCTGCTGTGTTTGGCTTTAGTAATAGCCTGAACGAGATACTGGAAAAGGAAAAACCGTCGCATATCGGCATTGTGTATGACACGCCAAAACCAACCTTCAGGCATGAGCAGTTTGAGGCATACAAGGCACAGCGACAGGAACAACCGGAAGATATTTCAATAGCTATACCTTATGTTGTAAAACTGGCGGAAGCTATGGGCATCCCGAACCTGATGCTGGATGGATATGAGGCTGATGATGTGATCGGGACACTGGCAAAGAAAGCGGCACGGTCTGGTTTCGAGGTATTTATGATGACCCCTGATAAAGATTTCGGGCAACTGGTGGAGCCTAATTTGTACCAGTACCGCCCTGCCTATATGGGCAATAAAGCCGAAAAATTGGGCGAAGCAGAAATAAAACAGCGCTGGGAAATAAACGATGTATGCCAGGTAATTGATATTCTTGGCCTGATGGGCGACAGCGTGGATAATATCCCCGGAGTGCCGGGCGTAGGGGAAAAAACTGCCAAGAAACTAATCCAGGAGTTCGGAAGTATTGAAAAGATACTGGCCAATAAAGACAAAATAAAGGGTAAGCTTGGCGAAAATATCAGGCAATATGAGGCCCAGGCCATTATGTCTAAAGAGCTGGCAACGATAAATATAAATGTACCGATTGAATTTGACGAGGATGCGCTTCGAATTGATAGTGTACACACTGAAGAACTGAAAAATCTGTTTGATGAGCTGGAATTCAGGGCTTTGAAAGAAAAATATTTTGGGGCTGCCGCCGCTGCAAAAAAAGCTGTGGTGCAGTCGGCGGGCGGGTTATTTGACCAGGTTTCGGCAACAGAGGTTGAAGTAAGCGTCGAGATCAGTGTAACAGAAGAAAAGCCTGTTCAGCAGCTAAATACTATTGAGAACACCCCGCATGATTATAAATACTTCTCAACCGTTATAGAATGCAGGGTTTTAGCTGGATACCTCTCAAAATATAAAGAGGTATGTTTTGATACGGAAACAACAGGAATTGATCCTCATACCTGCAATATCGTAGGGTTTTCATTTGCCGTAAAGCCCGGCGAGGCCTTTTATGTTGGAGCCTCCGGAACAAGGAAAGAAGACCTGCTGCTTCTCAATGAGTTCAAAGGAATATTTGAAAGCGAAACCATTGAAAAGATCGGGCAGAATATCAAGTTCGATATTGAAGTATTGAAAAACTATGGCGTCAAAGTGAAAGGCCCAATCTATGATACCATGCTCGCGCATTACCTGGTTGATGCGGATTCGAGACATGGAATGGACCTGCTGGCCAATAAATATTTGAATTACAAACCCGTTTCTATTACGGAGCTGATCGGCAAAAAAGGAAAAGGGCAGTTAAATATGGCCGACCTGAACCCTGAAGACATAAAAGATTATGCCGCGGAGGATGCCGACGTTACCCTGAAGCTTAAAGAAAAACTACAACCGCTTGTTATAGAGAACAATGCCGATAAACTTTTGAGGGAAGTGGAACTGCCTTTAGTTTATGTCCTTGCAGATATGGAAGCCGAAGGAATCCGGTTGGATGTAGCCGCGTTGAATGCTTATTCCATCCAGCTGGGTGAAGAAATAGCCAGCCTGGAGCAGTCTGTATATGACGCTGCAGGCATTAAATTTAACCTGAACAGCCCGGCCCAGCTTGGGGAAGTTCTTTTTGTAAAACTTCAGTTGGATGATAAAGCGAAACGCACTGCAAAATCAAAACAATATTCTACCGGAGAAGATGTGCTGACTTTATTGGCTGGGAAACACGGCATTGCGCAGCACATCCTCGATTACCGTTCGTTGCAAAAACTCAAATCCACTTATGTGGATACGCTGCCGTTGTTAATAAACAAAGCCACAGGTCGCGTCCATACCAGTTATAACCAGGCGGTTGCGGCTACAGGCAGGCTGAGTTCCACGGACCCGAACCTTCAAAACATTCCGATCAGGACCGAAAAAGGCCGTGAAATCCGTAAGGCTTTTATAGCCAGGGATGATGACCATGTTTTGCTTTCCGCTGATTATTCACAGATAGAGCTGCGGTTGATTGCAGAACTTAGCGGTGACGAAGGAATGATCAAAGCATTTATGGATAAGGTTGATATTCATACGGCTACATCCGCTAAAGTGTTCGGGGTTTCTCTCGAGGAAGTTACTTCCGATATGCGCCGCAAGGCCAAGATGGTGAACTTCGGGATCATTTATGGAATATCTGCATTTGGCTTGTCGCAACGGTTGAATATCCCCCGTGCTGAGGCGGCGGAGATTATTAAGCAATACAATGAGCAATACCCGGGCATCAATAAATACTTAAACAGCATGATCCATTATGCCCACGACCACGGTTTTGTGGAAACGCTCTTAGGCCGCCGCCGCTACCTGCGAGATATTAACTCCGCCAATGCTACCCACAGGGGATTTGCAGAACGTAATGCCATCAATGCCCCGATACAGGGAAGCGCAGCAGATATGATCAAAGTGGCCATGATTAATATCCATAAAGAGCTTGAAAAGCGAAACCTCAAAACCAGAATGCTGCTCCAGGTACATGATGAGTTAGTATTTGATGTTTACAAACCGGAACTGGAAGAGGTGAAGGACTTTGTGGCTGATAAAATGAAAACCGCCCTGGATTTAAATATACCCATTGAGGTAGAGATGGGAAGTGGGACGAACTGGCTGGAAGCGCACTAAGGCCTAATGTGATAATGTGCTAATACGATGATGTGCTAATTGGCTGGCGCGCCTGAATTGCCTTCGTAGAGACAAGGCATTGCCTCGTCTCTACACCGAAATAATTTTCGTTTTCATCTGATTTATCCGTTAAATTCGTGATCACAAGAACACAATCTCCTCCACAATTCTTCCACCCAGCTCCGCATTCACTTTATCAATAATGGTGGATTTGGAGTACATCATTTCCTGGCGAATAACGGATGAATCGAGCTTGATGTATAGTTTTTTATTTTTGACAAATATCTGGAGGGTGTGTTTGCGGATCATCTCGCCCACAATATTTCCCCATCTTTCTGTCAGTTTAGTCTCATCGAGCTTCGGTTTCAGCTTGTAGGCATTCAATAGCTGGTCAATAGCGTCTTTTAAAGATATTTCGTTTGAGCGGGGCATGGGATGCTTTTATTCAAATAAATTAATTACCGACAGGCTTGCTCATGTCATATAAAACATCCGGGCAAAAATCAACCTTGTTTTCCCATGACAAAGTGCCGTAAGAATCAAGTTTTACGGATTTAAAATAATTTATATCTGACAATTTGCTCGCCCAGCCGTCATTGGCTTTGCGGAACTGCTCAACCCATTCAGAAAGGTCAATTAACCTGCTTTCGTGAGTATTAAACTCACAGATCAAGGAGTAATTGTCGTTTACCTTTTTAATTTTTGTAATTAAATGTAACATATTCAAATTATCTTAATGGTTCGATATCGTGCCATGATACAGGCAGTTTACTTAAGCCTTTAAAGTTCTCTATAAGTTCATCTTCATGCAATACCGACCAGGCCTGTATAAGTTTTAATTGTTTCTTAGGCATTTCACCTTCTAATATTTCCCCGGTTTCAATAGCGATCATTGCTTTATGATCACCATATTCCGCGTGAAAATGAGCTGGTGTATGGTCATTGAAGAACATTTTAATAATAATCCCGTAGAACCTGCTCACTTCTGGCATAAGGCAAAGTTAACGCTTTTAAATTCTAATCAATCAAACCTAATCGCCTTTACCGGCCTGATCCTGCTCACCAGGATAGATGGCAGTAACAACGCCAGGGCGCACACTAAAAATGCCCCGGCATTGATAAATATAATATGCGTCCATTGGAAAGATACAGGAGCTTCTGAAAGGTAATAGGATTCTTCGGGCAGCTTTATGACATGAAAATACTTCTGAATTAAGAGCAACCCAAATGCAAAGGCATTTCCTGCCGCCAACCCGAACAGGATTAACCGCATCCCATTGATCAGGAATATCTTCTGCAACTTCCAGTTATGTGCGCCGAGGGCTTTCAGCACTCCAATCATCCGAGTCCGCTCAAGGATCATAATGAGCAATGCCGTTACCATATTGATAGTGGCTACTACCGCCATCAGGATCAATATTACCCTGATGTTGGCATCCAGCAGTCCAAGCCAGTCAAATATCTGGGGATAACGTTGTTTCACGGTTTTGGTATCCATGGAAACATCTGTTAAGGCCCGCACCTGGCTGTTCACAGTGTCCAATTTGTTAAAATCGTTCAGGAATATCTCATAACCCCCCACCTGGTTTGGTTTCCAGTTGTTCAGTTCCTGTATCTGCTTCAGGTCGCACAAAATAAATACTTTATCTATTTCTTCCACCCCTGTTTTGTAGATGCCTTTGATAACAAAATTTTCTGCCCGGATTTTGTCTTTAATAAAATACATGATGGCGTGGTCGCCCAGTTTCAGGTTGAGCAATTGTGCCAGGCTTTTGGAAATAATTATATCATTGGAACTGGTGGAATCATTAAATGAAATGACCTGTCCCTCAAAATATTCCTTTTTAAAGAAGTCCCACTTAAAATTTTTATCCACGCCTTTTAATACAACCCCTTCAATGGAATTTTCTGCCTTGATAATTCCCGGCTTTGTGGCAAACATCTGAACATAAGACACATCCGGAATTTTCTGGATGGATGCTATTAAGTTTTTATCCACAGAAAGAGGGTCATTTTCATATAAAAAATCGCTTTTTAAATTGCCCACTACGATGTGAGAAGCAAAAGCGCAGATTTTTTCTTTAATTTCGTTCTGGAAACCTATGACGATCGAGTCGGAAATGACCATTACCGCTATGCTGAGCGCGACTGCCAAAAGCGCAATACGGATAATGGCCCGGGAAAAAGGGCGGTTCGATTTATAGGATATCCGGCTGGCTATGAAAAATTCAAAATTCAAAACGAAACCTTTATTTGCTGCGGCAAAACTAATCATTATAAGCGCAGTTTTTCTGGCTGCTCCATTAAACGGCTTGTGCGATGTAGTTCCCGGCGATGTCCATTTATCAGAATACCTGCCGATGCTTGCCGGAAAAAGGGTAGCCCTGGTGGTAAACCAGACCGCTGTTATCGGCCGTACATCACTGGTTGATACACTATTATCCCTGAAGGTAAATATTCGCAAAATATTTGCTCCCGAACATGGTTTTAGAGGTGATGAAGAAGCAGGGGCAAAGGTGGCTGACGCCGTTGATAAAAAAGCAGGGTTGCCGGTCATTTCCTTATATGGAAGCCACTTCAAGCCTTCTCCAGCTGATATGGCTGATATTGATGTCGTTGTATATGACATCCAGGATGTGGGGGTACGGTTTTTTACCTATATCTCTACCCTTCACTATGTAATGGAGGCCTGTGCGGAAAACAAAAAAGAGCTTATTGTGCTTGACCGTCCGGACCCAAACGGGTTTTATGTGGATGGCCCTGTTTTGGAAAAAGGATTTTCGTCTTTTGTCGGGATGGACCCAGTGCCTATAGTGTATGGAATGACCTGCGGGGAATACGCGCAGATGCTCAACGGCGAGGGCTGGCTGCCAAATGCGGAAAAATGTGATTTGCATATTATTAAGACAGAAGGCTATACGCACAAAACGCAATACGATCTGCCGGTTCCGCCTTCCCCGAACCTGGGTACAATGGCGGCAGTATATTTATATCCTTCACTTGGGCTTTTTGAGGGAACAAATATCAGCGTGGGCAGGGGGACCAGGATACCTTTTGAGGTGCTGGGGGAACCGGGATTTGCTGATGGTGATACGGAATTTACACCCATTAGCATTCCGGGCAAAGCCGACAATCCCATGTATAAAGACCAGTTGTGCAAAGGCATACACCTCACCAGGTTCGCCAATGACTTCATCAAAAATAGCAGCCAGCTATATCTTTTCTGGCTCACCGGGTTTTATAAAGATGCCGCAGATAAATCAAAATTCTTTACCTCATTTTTCGATAAACTTGCAGGCACAGACCAGCTCCGCAAACAGATAGAACAGGGAATGACTCCTGAAGACATCCACAAATCCTGGAAACCGGGGTTGGATGCGTTTAAGAAGATCAGGAAAAAGTATTTACTGTATGCAGACTTCTAAGGAAATAGATTTTAGAATTGAGTTTTAATCGTGAGGAACCTGCTTTGAAAATAATACCCAATTCCCTGCTCCAAAAATATCTTGAGGCTTTGCCTTCCGGGTTGAAAGAAGCGTTCAATGCTTTAAAAGATGCAGAGATTTCAACTGGTAATTTCAGCTTTTATACATCTGTTGCTTCGGTGTTCTCGAGCAAAATAGAAGGGGAGGAGATAGAACTTGATTCCTACATAAAGCACAAAAAATTTGGCGTTGAATTTTTGCCAGACCATACAAAGAAGATTGATGATCTTTACGATGCATATATTTTTGCAAAAGTCAATCCTCTAACTGTAGAAAATGTTTTTTCGGCACATAATATTTTAAGCCAGAACCTTTTGGCAGGCCACCTTCGCGGGAAATACCGTACACAGAATATGTATATTTCCACTTCGGACGGCAGGATTGAATACGTTGCCGCTTCGCCTTTTGAAGTACCAACCGAAATGGAAAAGTTCTATGATGATGTCACAGCACTTTTAAGCCAGGAAATGTCATTTGAAGAAGTTTTTTTTTATGCGTCCATGATCCATCTTGTTTTTGTAAAGATACATCCCTGGGCAGATGGAAACGGCAGATGTTCGAGACTGCTGGAAAAATGGTTTTTAGCAAGTAAACTCGGAGATAAAGCCTGGTTTATCCAGAGTGAAAAAAACTATTATATGCACCACAAAACATACTATGACAATCTGAGGATTCTCGGGCTTGAATATCAGCAACTGGACTATTCTAAAGCGTTGCCTTTTTTATTAATGCTGCCCAGTTCAATTACTTCACCGTTGTCACAAACCCGTTCCTGAAGTTCTGGCTGTTGTCCCAGCCGGTATAATACACCTGCCAGATAAATGCGTCATTGGTAGTTACACCGTTTTTGAAGGTCCCATCCCATTGGATATGTTTGTCGTTGGTGTGCCAGACATACTCTCCCCAGCGGTTAAAGACTTCCATTTTAAAATCTTTTACAAAAACGGGCACGAAGCCCCATTTGTCGTTGATGTTATCAGCATTTGGTGTAAATGCATTTGGGACGTAGAGGATAGGTTTTTGAATGAGCTGAATTTCATTGGAAACGCTTTTTGCGGAATTTGAATCCGGCCCGGAGAGCGCTACAACATGGTACCAGTAGATGCCCTCATCATAATTAAGGGAATCGTCTTTATAAGCCGGGTTTGACTTGAAAGCAGGAGGGGGGGAGCCGATAATAGAATCTGTTTTTGACGGGTCGCGCCTCACAACCTGGTATTTATAAACGCCGTTTGTCCATACCTGGTATGCGTTCCAGCTCAGGCTGTTGATGAATGGTACGGCATTGCCTTTCAACACTATCGAACAACCTTCATTACCGGGTACACTTACGAGGCCGCATTGTGTTTCTGCAATGATTTTATAGCAATAGCTGGTAGTCTGAACGTTTACGTTAATATCAAGAAAACTGGTATCTTTTTGATTTTTAATTAATTTATAAAAATCAAATTGACCCGATGGGTCGCTGCCGTCTTTACGGTAAATAAGATAAGAATGAAAACTGCTTAAAGGATACTGGTTCCACAGCACTCTTATATTCTTGTTGTTTTCTACGGAAACTGAATAGGTATTTATGATCTTTGGAATAGAATCACCTTCGGGAACTGTATATGCTGTTCTGCCTGTATCATTGCCAACCCCGCAAGCGCTTACAGAGTATAGAAAATACCCATAGTTCACATTTAAATTATTTGGCACGTTAGGGTCAATAACTTCCTCCGGGGCCAGGCCGCTCCCTTTATATATTATACTATCGTGCCCATCCGGGAATATTTTTACCAGGCGAACGCCGCCGAGGTTTCTGCCCGGCGGTACTGCCGTCCATCGTATCCGTACAGTGCTGTTGTCAACATGCTCAATGCAAAACATGTCCGGTACAGGTGGTATGGGAGGTTTTAGAAGTGCAATTTTTATGTAATGCGTGATAGTCCTGGGCACCGGGCAACTGTTGTTCCTGGCTGTAACTGCTACCACAATGGTATCACCTATAAACTGGTTGCAACTTGTGAGCCATTTAAAATTGCCTGAGATTGTCCCTTTGCCCGAATCTGCTTTGAAAACCGGGGATGGGTCCACCAGCCCGGGCTTTAATATTGCGCTGCTGGCATGAGCGTAAACGGAATCTCCCTGCGGGTCAGTGATGCTAAAGTTGTAATTAACCGTATCGCCTACATTTGCGACGAGGAGCGTGTCTTTAAATCTTGGGGGGAAATCTGCAGAGTTCAGGTCTATTTTAAACATGGCATTATTGCAGCCTCCTGTTGTATGGTCCCAGGGTAAATCCCTTATTCCATTATTTTTTCGGCTCCACGCGCCTACTGTTGTAGGAAAATCAGAAAACCCACCGCAACCGCCGCAGACAGACTGGTACACTATCCCATTGCGGTCAAACCTGCTGGTGCCACCGTCCACATGTTCTTCGCTCTCAGGGTTCAGTCCCCCAAAATAAGTGGCATATACCAGGTTCGACATGTTTTTTGAAAGAATGATCAGGTAGAAATTGGATCCGTTCGTCCTGTTTTGAAAAGCATCAGATGTAAGTGGCATCCCATGCGTATCGCCCTGGTTATTTTGGTTATATACCTGGTTTGCGAAGCCGCCCCAGCCGGATACATATACCCTCCCGCAAAGGTCCACCAGGAAAGCCGAAGGCGACAGGTTGGGATAGAGTGGCGCCGTGGAACCAAACACGGTAGAACGGATTATTTTTGTAAGATTGTTATCTATCTGTGCAATAAACTGCCTGCTATTATCATTTTTATACACATTCCCAATCACGGGAAATTGTCCCAGCGTTTGGCCTGTAACATATACCTGGTCCTGGCCATCTGTCTGCACAAGATAGTTTTGGTCGTATGCCGAAGTCCCGATATATGTTGAAGCCAAAACCCTCTGGCCGTCGGGACTTATTTTGACAAGAAAGCCATCAATATTTCCACTATAATTAGGAGAGAGGGATTCAGATGTAGTTGGGAAATTCCTGCTTTGGGTCCCTCCGCATACAAATATGTTTTGTTTGCTGTCCAAATGAATCCCATAGGCTGCATCCTGGTCTGAACCACCCAGAAAGCTCATCCAATCAAGTTTTGATAAGTTAGGCGATAATTTAAATACCAGGCCATCCTGCACCCCGCCAAAATTGTTTTGAAAAGGTTTTTTGGGAATTAGATCACTGGATTGGGTACAGGAAGCCACTAAAACATTATCAGAGTCATCAACAATTACTTCGCCCCTGTACGCATCACCATAATTATAAGCGAGGGGCCCTGTTGGTTCCGCATAGGGCTGGTCCCCGTTAAAGCCGTCCCTTCCACCTCCGCCCACATAAGTTGAGGCAACCAGTTTAGAGCCGTCTTCTGAAAAAACAGATAGAAAAATATCTCCGTTTCCATGATAAGTGGTGCCGTATGCTCCCGGTGTTACCGGGAAATCAAAACTTGCCGTAGTCCCATAAACGATGAGCTGGTCTTTGCTGTTTACGATCATGCTATGCGGCTGCTCATTATTTTTACCGCCCAGGTAGGTGCACCATACCAGTTTGGTACCGTCCGGCGTATATTTCAAAATGCCACAATCCCTGCCATATTCTGATGCGCTTGGTGTTGAAAATCCACCCTGGTAATTTACCTCAAAAGCGCCCGTGGTGGTTGGAAACCCTGCGGCATAAACCGTGCCTCCTGAAAATCCGTTTCCTTTATTATTAAATGTCCCTGTAAAACCAAAATTATCCGCCTTAGAGCCTGAAAAAGTGGAAAAAACCACTATCGGGTCTATGGTAAGGGTATCGTGCCTGTTGTATTTGTGCGTTTCAAACCCAATAAGGTTAGGTTCCAATTGGGTATAATTCGCTTCAACTTCATTATATGAGGCCGTCTTTTTTAAAAATTTTTTCCTGTACTGGTAAGATACCGGAGGCTGTTCAATAATATTTGTAAGATGGGAGCATATCCTGAGCGTATCGCTTTCTCCAACTTTGGTGCTGTCAGCCCCGAGATACCTGAGCTTAATCAATCGCGGGTCTGCCCCGGGATGAACATTGAAACTATATTTAATTCCGTTTCCGCTGGACTGAATAATCAGGTCTATCCCGTTCCATAAATTCTTCATGGTTACCTGATCGGTGCCGTGTATGTGGCCAACCCATTTAGAAGGGTCATTGCCAATAATATAATTATAGTATTCTTCGCTGGAAGTACCGCTTGCGACAACTGCGGTTGGCCCTGTGCTTCCTTCAAACTGCACCCTGATAACCTGGTTTTGTATGATTGCGCTTTGCTTAAAATTGTGCCATACCTGGTGCAGGGCATCTTCATCAAAGAAAAAATAAGTAACCTGGTTTTTTTCGAGGAAAAATTGCCCGCCCGGCAAACCGGCCTCGTACAAGATATGGGATTCCCACTGTCCTTCGTTCGGAATGAATTTGGTTTCGGCCTTCGCAACAGTTACTGTTAAAAAAAAGAACAGGCAGGCCCAGAAAACCTTTCTTAAAGAAATTATAGTGGCTTTAGCAGTCATTCCGGCAATACAATATTTCAGGCCCAGGTGCATTGAACCGAGGAAAGCCCAGGCCATTGACTAACAAACGAGGCACCGCCAAAGGTTTCAATTACCTGCAAGTTACAAATATTTTAAGACATTCTATTTATCCAAACGTAAATAAAAACGGATTGGTTGCCTGGGGTGCAAACAAACCGCAAAGATTGCAAAGGCAGCGCGAAGAAAACAAAGTTTAAGAATTAAAAGTATTAAACAATTTCATCTTGTAAGGGCTTTGTTTTCTTTCTTTCTTTGCGATGCCTTAGTGTTCTTTGCGGTTATTTTTTCGCCGCGTTCTGTTTTTAGAGCCTGAGGGTATAACAAACCGCAAAGATTGCAAAGGCAGGGCAAAGGGTAAAAAGTTAAGAATCGGATGTTTTAGATCTTTACATTTTGTAAAGCCTTTGCTTCTTTGCGGTACCTCAGTGTTCTTTGCGGTTATTTTTCCCCAACTTTGCGGCATATTCTCAATTCAAAGGCTCCGCTGCAAGCCAAATCACATATCACAAATCACAATGCTATCTCCTTCCAACAATAAACCCATTATTATCTGGTTATTTGCCGGTTGTTTTCTTGTTTTTTCAATGGTTATTCTCGGTGGCCTTACCAGGCTTACAGGTTCAGGACTTTCCATTACAGAGTGGGACTTGATCATGGGTGCTGTCCCACCTCTCAACCACGCTGAATGGACTGTTGCATTTGATAAATATCAACAATCGCCCCAGTATAAAATAATGAACTCCGGGATGGATTTGGGGCAGTTTAAATCCATTTTCTTCTGGGAATATTTTCACCGCCTGGTGGGTAGGCTGCTTTTCTTGGTCCTGCTTATGCCGTTTATTTATTTCCTGGTGAAAAAGAGGTTAAACCGGTTATTGATCAGGCGGGTCATCATAATCTTATTGCTTATTCTTTTTCAAGGCTTCCTGGGCTGGTATATGGTCTCCAGCGGCCTGGTGAATAGGCCCAGCGTAAGTCATTATAGGCTGGCCATGCACCTCATTACGGCATTTATTACATTTGGATATATGCTATGGGTAGCGTTGGACCTTATATACGAGGGCAGTCCGGGCATTTCGCAAAGCATATCCCCGCGATTCCGAAAGCTAACCTTATATATCGCTGTTTTAGTGGTCATTCAAATTATGTACGGTGCCTTTATGGCTGAGCTGGGAGGGGGTAAAGTTTACAATACGTTTCCAAAAATGGGTGACGAGTGGTTCCCTTCCACTATTCTTGCTTTCCATCCCTGGCTGTCAAATTTTTTTGATCACCCAATAGGCGTTCAACTGGTACATAGATATCTCGGTTCGCTGCTGGTGGTTCTGGGATTCTGGTTGATTTATCTATACAGGAAAAACCCGGTACCTGCTATATCGGCCCCTGTCTGGTTTTTTATCCTGGCCATGGTTGTGCAGTTCACCCTTGGCGTTACCACGCTTCTCTATGCCGCACCCATTACCCTGGCAGCATTGCACCAGGTAGGTGGGTTTGTATTGTTTACGTCTGTTGTTATTTTGCTGAATAGGATGACAGGCATCAGTCGTCAGGAATCAGGAGTTAGCGATAGGGCGAGTAAACAAACTGGCGAAAGCTACTGATGCCTGATGCCTGACCCCTGCTTTATTCCTTCACCATCTTCCCAAAAGCTGTCTGCCCTTCAAAATACATGGTTACTGCATATACGCCGGGACTCCAGTTTCCTGCTTCCCGGATATGATATGTGTTGACGCCCTGGACCGATGGCAGTTCAAGGTCAGCGAGTTGTTTGCCCTGCATACTCACAATTACCACCCTGGCTTTACCGTCTTTTGGCATATTGTAATTCACGCTCGCATGATCTCTAAATGCCGTTGGGCTGATAGAAGTAATACCAAAATCCCCTTCCGGTGCGCTATTGGCAGCAATGCCGCTGGTGTTATTTGTATTGTTAACAGACACGATAGAAGACGTATCTTTTTTGCTGTTTATCCCGTTAATAATCAACCTGTAATAGGAGACTCCTGGTAAAGGCTGTTTGTCATATTCGGTATAGTCCTGTGCCGTTTCAGTATTTCCGGCGGCCTGCACGGGGCTGAGGGCAAGAAAATCGCTGCCGTTCTGGCTGCGTTCTACCGTAAAAGACTGGCTGTTTATTTCTGTGGACGTTGTCCACTTCAAAACCGTTTCATTGTTTTGCAGTTCTCCCGTGAAGCCTGTAATGGATGCAGTGAGCGGGGCAATCTCAATGGTTCCCCATCCTATTCCCTGGTCCCAGTTTTTCATGGGCAGGTCGGGGCCGCCAACATATATATCAGAGAGGGTTGGACCGGTTATAGCAGGATTCAGTGTTAGTTTGGTGTTTTCCCCGGGGTTTAATACCTTAAAAGTAATATCAACAACACCCATCCATGAATTATTTGATATGGGAATACCTGATTTTTGGTCTGCATTTGATATCAGGGTGATATCCATTTCATTGTTATCCGGGTGGTCAAACCCTGTTTTAGGGCCAAAATCCACTACCCTGGTGCCGCCCTTGCCGCCATAGTAATTACCTGCTCCGCCTCTTGCAGGGTCAAAAGCGCTGTCAAAAGCGAAGCCGGCAAAAGATAAACTGGCAGGATCGTATTCCATGTAAAAATCACCGCTGTTCAGTGTATTTCCCGGGCTTGATGATTCAACTTCTAACCGTACCCTAAGTGTAGTATTTGACGTAGATAATGTCCGCCACCTGACGTTCAGTTTCGGATTGGGAACAGAAGCAAAACTGTGTCTCACATTACCGATATTGAACAGGAAAAATAATACGGCTATGATGGCCAGCGCAGAAGAAGCGCCTGCGGCGACAATAATAATTGTTCGGCGCGACATTTTCTGTTTTTGCCCAACCACTTGCCTTTGAGACATTCTCATTCTTGATTTATACTCTTCCAAAACTATTTATACCCAAAGTTAAAATTCATTCTTAATAATGCATTTTTTATATGACGAACAGCGCCTTTCGCATGACGAACGGTAGGATAAAAACAGTTTCTGTATTCGTTATCAGCCAGAGATATTCATTTGCAATGACAAGCGCATAAACCTCTTTTTTGCGAAGCCATTCCTAATTCTTAATTCTTAATCAGTTTTATATAGCTTTCCCTGCCATCATAATACACTGTGGCGATATATACCCCGGGCATCCAGCCTGATGTATTATCAATCTCGTATTTATTGTCACCTCCCAAAGAGGCCACCTGTTCATCCTTCACAATCCTGCCTCTCAGGTCCCTTACCACAAGTTGTGCCGCTCCTTCGGCCGGCATTTTATAGTAAAGTGTGGCATTGTCGGTAAAATTTGTCGGGCTCACCGAACTGATACTGAATTCGCCCTGGATAGCGTTGTTTATTGCCGAGACATAGAAAGTTTCACTGCGGCCGTTGAAGTCAGTCTGTTTCAGCCGGTAGTACGAAGTTCCCGGAAGCGGGTTTTTATCATATGCAGTATAATTATTCTTAGTAAAGCTTGTGCCCGAGCCTTCTTTAGTAAGCAGGTCTTCAAAATGTACACCGTCCTGGCTGCGTTCTATGGTGAAGTATGCATTGTTGATTTCTGAAGCGGTGCTCCAGTTGAGTTGGGTAAATCCCTGTTCAATTATTGCGGAGAAAGTAGTGAGGGTAACCGGAAGCGGGTCTATTGTGGTTGATGTATTCCAGCCGGTTCCATTGTCAAAATAGTGGTTTCCGCCTGAAGAATTCTCAACCATATCCTGGTTGGTAAATCCTCCACTCCCATTAGAGACCCAATCTGTCGGGTCCCAGTTTAAAGTTGTATTGCCTGCGGATGAGCTTATTGTAAAGGTTAGAGTTGCGACGTCAATATAGGTTGAAGCGCTGCTGATGTTAACACCCGTAGTAGATCCAACAGCCTTAAGCTCAATATCCAGCTCATTATAAGGAGAGCCGTCAAAACCAGATGCCGTGCCGAAATCCTGGATGGTGGAGCCGCTCTGGTAAATCCCCGATCCCGAGCCGGAGGGATCAAAAGCTGATGCCCAGGTAAATGAGCTGTATGTTAAGCTTGTAGCATCATACTCAAAGTAGAAGTCGCTTGAGTTAAGCAGCTGGCTGGCGCCTGAGGCTTTAACCTGTAATTTCATTACCAGCACAGAGCCGTTATCGGTTACAGTTACCCAATTCACGTCCATTACCGGGTTGGCCCCGAATGTAGATTCAGCTGCAAGCGCAAAAATCAAAAAAATAAAAATGGTTAACCTTTTCATATCAGAAAGAAAAATATAAATTACTAAAAATCATTTATTTGCATTTACTAATTTGGCACATGTCCGTTTTGTGGCGAAACAATCAGCCAGAAACTGTTATAATCTGAATTATTGATGCGGCTGTCTAAATTAAAATCGGCGCTTTCATATACATTGAGGGCAGGGCTCTGCAAAAGCCAGTAGCCATTATAATCTGTATTGTTTATCCTGTTATCAGCATTTGCATCTCCCGCGTACATGGCGTATACTCCGCTTTTTACTTGTTTCATTACAGCGCTTATATTCCCCGGATAAGCTTTAGCGGTTGCTGTTGTAAAATCAAATTGAGAATTGTTCCCTGAAGAAAGGGTTTGAGATGAAGTTGTCATAAGGCCCAGGTGGTTTCTATGTTTTACGACAATATAATATGTCCCCGCAGGAGTGGTATCAAATTTAAGCTGGCTTACACCATCTGTATCAACGATTGAGCCGTTATTCAAAAGGAATCCCGCGCGTTGCTGTTTAATGGTTGCCCCGGTAGTCCCGGTTCTTAATTGCACCAGCACCCAGTCCACAATATTGGTATGACTCACATAGAATGCAGCTTTTACTTGTTCTACACCGTGATAGTACCACGGGCTTCCACTATATGGTTGTGAGACAGGGATAAAGTGCTTGGTTGCTGTGTTCAGGCTTGTATTCATTAATCCTGTAGAAGTATTATACGGTCCCATCAAAAATACTTTCACATTTACTTTCACGGCACTGCTCACCACATCCAGCGTGCCCGCGGTAGATGTCACTGCGGTGCAGCTGCCCGGCGTTACCACGCATTCATATTGGTTGTTATTAGAAGTTGATGTCGGCGCAACCACTGTGTAGGCGGAACTTGTCGCACCCGATATATTGCTGAAAGAGCTGCCGCCATTGGTACTCAGCATCCATTGGTAAGAAAGAGAAGCTGAACCGGTATTTGATACCGTGGCCGTGAATACAGCATTGGTACCGGAGTTTACCGTCTCACTTGATACTGTCGCTGAGCTGATGTTATTCACTCTCAAAATTCCCGGAGATGCTGTAACAGCAGCGCATCCTGATGCCGAAACAAGGCACTCGTACTCATAGGTATCGCTGGCCCCTGTGGGAGAGCTTACCGTATAAGAAGTTGCAGTAGCCCCGGAAATACTGCTGAATGAAGAGCCTCCATTATTGCTTGAATACCATTGGTAGGCAAAAGGCCCTGCACCCCCGGTAGTATCAGTAACAGTGAAAACAGCATTGGTCCCGCCGCAAACCGTTTGCCCGTTTACCGTGGAAGCGGAAATATAATTAACTGTAAGTATGGCTGCATTAGAGGTATCTTCTGAGCAGCCTTCCTGTATTACAATGCACCTGTATTTATAGCCGTTCGATGAGGCCGAAACGCTGGTTATGGTTAGGGACGGCGTAGAGCTTGAACCTGCAACATCGTCATAATTTGAGCCTCCGTCTGTGCTTACCAGCCACTGGTAGCTTACCTGTATGGGACCAGTATGCGTTTGCGATACGGTAAATACCGCATTATTGCCCTGGCACGCAGTTTGACTGATTAATGAGGCGCTTGTTATCCCGTTTATGGATAAAGTCCCTGCATTCGATGTGAGAGACGGGCACGCGGCGGAAGCTACCGCGCATCTGAATTCGTTTCCATCGTTGCCTGTTTGCGGGGAAGCCAGTTTAAAAGAATCAGAAGTGGCTCCTGTTATTGTTGCCCAGGTGCTTCCGCCATCCGTGCTTGTGTACCATTGATAGGTTAACGCCCCTGTTCCTGAAGTAGTTGTATTTACATAAAAAGAGGCTTGGTTTCCCGAACATTCTGTATCACTATTCACCCTGGCGGTTAAAACATTATTGACATGCAATGTAGCCACTACTGATGTATCTGAATCTACTGTCGACCCAACAATCACATGGTACCTGTACCCATCCTGGCTGCTTGTTGCAGAGGTTATGGTTAGGGCGGTGGCAGTAGCGCCTGAAATATCAGTCCATGAAGACCCGGTGTTCACCTGCCATTGATAAGAAAGGGCTGGTCCCGAAGCTGATATGGAGAATACAGCATCAGTTCCGCTGCAGACCGTAGCGTCAGCCGGGTTTGTACCAATGGCAATGTAGGAGTTTACAGTCAGTTTTGCTGCGCCGGACGTTACCGGCGAACCGCAGCCGCTTACGATAACACGGTATTCATAGCCATTGTTTGAAATATTTACCCCGGCCAGGTTCAGGGTTGCGGTCGTATAGTTTGTATAAATTCCGCCTGATATATTGCTCCATCCTGCACCCATGTTTACCTGCCATTGGTAGGTAAGAGACGTGCCGGAAGCTGTTACACTAAAACTGGTATCGCCGCCTTCCATAATAGTTTCGTTAGCAGGCTGCGCAGATATGGCTGTTACAGCATTTACAGCAATATTCACAGTGCCGGAGTTGCTGCAGCCATTATTGGTTTCGGTAATGGTATAAGT
>Ga0134126_10001378_pt1 | contig 30846 bp, 32 predicted proteins | sample KB31752_FD_96881 | JGI IMG/M metagenome (GOLD analysis project Ga0134126, IMG submission 96881) | Terrestrial soil microbial communities with excess Nitrogen fertilizer from Kellogg Biological Station, Michigan, USA - KB3-175-2 | ecosystem: Environmental > Terrestrial > Soil > Unclassified ... | reverse complement strand
CGCGGCGTGTCGCGCGAGCGCGCGCACCTCGACGAGTGGGCACGCGAGCTTGCTCCGAGCGACTGCCTGCGCAAGTGGTTCGGTCACGACCCCGAGCGGTTCGAGGAGTTCCGGCGTCGCTACCGCGCCGAGCTGGAGCGCGAGCGCGCGGAGCTGGATGCCCTGCGGGGGCGAGCAGAGGAGACGCCCGTGACGATCCTCTACGCGGCGCGCGACCGGGAGCACAACAACGCGGTCGTGGTGCGCGAGCTGGTGGCGGGCGAGGGCGGAGCACGGTGAGCCGCGGCCTGATCGAGGCCGCCGGCGCGGCGCGGCCCCCCTCCGCCGGCGGCTGGTGGCCGGAGCGGGCGGCGCGCGTTCTCGTGGTCTACTCCGAGGGTCGGCGCGGCGACGCGGCGCTCCGCGAGGCGGCCGAGCTCGCGTCGGGCGGCGCGGAGCTGGCGGTGGTGACACTGGCGCCGCAGGCGAAGCCGATGAGGTGCTGCAAAGGCGGCGGTGCGGGTCCGTACAACTGCGCGGTCAAGGACGCGGCCGGCGAGGAGCTCGAGATGGCCCGCGCCGCGCTCGGGAGGCTCGCCGCGCGGGCGAGCTTCACGAAGCTGCTCGGCACGCCTTGGCCGCCGCTTGCGGAGTGGTCGGCCGAGCGCTGCTTCGACGTCGCGATCGTCCCGAGGGAGAGGTTCGCGCGCGGAGGCGGCCGGATCGCCCGCGAACTCCGTGCCGCAACGGCCTCGGACGTTCGGCTCGTGGGCTAGGAGCGAGGGGCCCGACAGTCGCCGGTGGCTCGGGCGGGTTCGCGACACGATGCCGCGAACCCGCATTCCAGAGCCAAATGAGGCCGCGCAGCGCTCCGGGCTCAGGCCGGCGTGCGGGCGAGGAGAGCATCGATCTGGCCGAGGGCTTCGCTCATGCCCTGCTCCATGCCCATCTCCAGCATCTGCTCCATGTCCTTGCGGCTGGGGAACGTGGACTCGATCGACATCGTGGTGACGCCGCCGGCCTCGGTGATCGTCACGGTCGCGCCCGAGGGCCCCGGCATGTCCTCGTTGAAGCTGCCGTCATCGGCGAAGCCGTCCTCGATGCGCAGCCTGTTCGGAGGTTCGACCTCCTTTATCTCCCACCAGCCGTGGGACTGCTGTCCGTCGGGACCGGTCATGTAATAGGCGCTGCGGCTGCCGGGGGAGAGGTCGTGCTCGACGAAGGTCGCGGGCCAGGAGGGCGGCCCCCACCAGCGCTCGAGCTGCCGCGGGTCCGCCCACAGCTCCCATACGCGCTCGGCGCTCGCGTCGAACTCCGCGGTGATCGTCATCGTCAGGGCATCGAGATCCTTCTTCACGTCGGTGACTGGCATCAGCTGCCTCCTTCGTCTTCGTCGAGGATGTTGTCGATTCGCTCGATTCGCCCCTGCCAGTCGGAGGCGAGGCGGTCGAGCGCTGTGCGGGCGCCCGCGAGCGCGTCGGCCTCCACGCGCACGATCGACTCGCGCCCGACCCGGTGCTTGCTCACCAGCTCTGCCCGCTCCAGCACGGCGACGTGCTTCTGCACCGCCGCAAGGCTGATGGGGTACTCGCGGGCGAGCGCCGACACAGAGAGCCGGCCCTCGTGGGCGCGGCGCAGGATGTCGCGCCGCGTGCGGTCGGCCAGTGCGCCGAACTGCAGGTCGGCCAGCCTCTCGTCGTCGCTTCGCTCGGCCGTACTTACAACCATTTGGTTGTAGGTTAGCAGGCGGATAGGGGTTGCTGTCCGGAAACAGGTTTGTCTCTCGCTGCGCCCGGGTATTCAGGGTCCGTCGGCGACACGCGCCGGCGGTGGTGTCCAGTGGCGAGACAGACGGGGGCGGCGATGATCGACGCAGGTGCGCAGCATGCAGCGACGGAGGGCCGGATCGGACGGCTGGTCATGCGCGCGCTCGCCGCGCTGTTGCTGGCCGTCGGCTTTGCCGCGCTCAGCTCGGGCGCCGCTCACGCGGCCCTGACCCCCGAACAGGACCCCTTCTACTCATACGAAGGCAAGACGCGGCTGAAGAAAATCGCGCCGGGGACCGTGCTGAAGACCCGCACCGTCCCGTTCCACCTGGCCGGCTTCGAAACGCCGATCACCGCGGTGCAGCTGCTCTACCGCTCCACCTCGGCGCTCGGCAAGCCGACCGTCAACGTGACGTCGGTCCTGCTGCCGCCCGTGAAACTCCCCACGCCGACGGTGCTCTCCTACCAGTCCTTCTACGACAGCCTGAACACCGAAGACGACCCCTCCTACGAGATCTCCAGCGGCACCTTGGAAGGTCAGGACATCGCGAAAGCGGAGTCGGCGCTGATCACGCCGATGCTGCTCGCCGGCGCGACTGTCGTCGTGCCTGACACCGAGGGCGAGGAAGCGGACTTCTCCGCCGCCCCGGTCTACGGCTACAACACGCTCGACTCGCTGCGGGCGGCGCTGAGCTCACCGGCGACCGGGCTCGCGCCCGGCACGAAGATCGGCCTCGCGGGCTACTCGGGCGGCGCGATCGCGACCGAGTGGGCCGCCCAGGAGGCCCCGGCCTACGCGCCCGAGATCAACTCCGACATCGTCGGTGCCGCGATGGGCGGCGTGCTCGTCGACCCCGCGCACAACCTGAGATACGTCGAAGGCAGCAGCAGCTGGGCGTCGATCATCCCGATGTCGCTCGACGGTCTGGCCCGCGCCTACCACCTCGACCTGAGCCCCTACCTGACCGCCTACGGCAAGGAACTGCTCGAATCCGACCAGCACAAGTCGATCACCAACGAGACCTCGACGCCGGGCCTCGTGTGGTCCGAAGTCGTGAAGCCCGAATACCCGACGCCTGAATCGATCAAGGTGTTCGTGAAGACGGCCAACAAGCTGAACCTGGGCAGCGTGTCCGCGCCGACCGTGCCGTTCCTGATCGGCCAGGGCAACGGCGGCGAAGAATTCGAAGGCACGCCTGGGAACAAGCCGGGGATCGGCCCCGGTGACGGCGTGATGATCGCCGGCGACGTGCGGAGCCTCGCGCGTCAGTGGTGCGCCACCGGCCTGCCCGTGAAGTTCACCGAATACCAGCACCTCGGACACATCGAGGGCGCGGTGCCGTGGCTGCCCGAAGCGCTGGCGTGGCTGACCGAACGGTTCGCGGGGGTCGCGGCTCCGCAGAACTGCTCGGAAATCGCGCCGGGCAACTCGCTGGCGCCGATGAAGAAAGCGAGATAGTGGAGGCGTCCGGGATTCGTGCGCGGTCCCCGCTCCGGGGCCGCGGACCTCGCGCGCCGCGTCTCGGGTGGTTGCTGCTCGCGGGTGCGCTGGCGGCGGGGCTCGTGCTCGCGCTGGCCGGGACGGCGAGCGCGGCGTCCGCTCGCATCACCATGAAGAAGCACATCGCGCCGCGGGTCGTCGAACTGACGATCTCGACCCCCGCGTTCACCTCGCCGACGCACGTGGACGTGGACCTGCCGGTGGGGTACGAAACCGAAAAGGCGCGACGCTGGCCGGTCGCCTACTTCCTGGCCGGCACGATGAACACGTACAAGAGCTTCAACGAAGTCGTCCACGGGGTCGAACTGTCGAAGGACTTCCCGGCGATCATCGTCTCGCCGAACGGCGACAGCGGCTACTGGAGCGACTGGTACAACAGCGGCAGGTTCGGGCCGCCCGAATACGAGACCTACGTGATCGAACAGCTGATCCCGCTGATCGACAAGCACTTCCACACGATCCCTGAACGCTCCGAGCGCGCCGTCGCAGGCGTTTCGATGGGCGGCTACGGAGCGATGATGTTCGCCGCGCGGCACCCCGACCTGTTCGGCGAGGCGGCCAGCATCTCCGGCGCCGTCGACAGCAACCCGGCGCCGCTCGCAGCCGCGCTGTCGGTCAGCCCGACGTTCCAGGAAGGGGAAGTCGACGCGATCTACGGCCCGCGGGCGACGCAGGAGATCCGCTGGCACGGCCACAACCCCACCGACCTCGCGAACAACCTGCGCGGCCTCGACCTGCAGGTGCGCACCGCGAACGGGATCCCCAACCCAGGGATCGGCGAGGAACTGCTGTCGGCCGACTCGGTCTCGTGCGTGATCGAGGGAGGGGTCCACTGGGCGAGCGTCGACTTCCATGAAAAGCTCGAAGAACTCGGCATCCCGCACATCTGGGACGAATACGGACCGGGCTGCCACACGCCCCAGAACTTCGAGCGCGAGATCACCGACACGATGCGGGTCTTCACGGAGGAGTTCGCCGACCCGCCGGCGCCGCCCGCGACGTTCGACTACGAGTCGATCCAGCCGAGCTTCGGCGTGTACGGCTGGCGGTTCGCCGCCGACCCGTCGCGCGCCCTCGAGTTCCTGGAACTGAAGTCCGTGAGCACGGAAGGCCTGACGCTCCTCGGGTCGGGCATCACCAGCGTCACGACGCCGCCGCTGTTCGGCGGCGTGCGCTCGGTCGCGTTGAGCGGTGCGATGCAGTCCACCGTCCGTCCCCGCAAAGGGCGTATCCATTTCACGGTGGACCTGGGGCCGGCCGACGCGCAGCAGCAGGACACGCTGGGCGCGACGACCGCGCGCGTGAGCCGGACCGTCACCTTCGCGCCGGGGTAGGTCGCAGGCACCGATCGCCCGATGCGGAGCGACGCATCAGCGCCGGCGCCGCTCGCGGGCGTCGTTCCCGTGCCACCGCGCGGCGGGCTGTCGCTCCAGCCATTCTGCGTAGCTGCGCGGCGCGCGGCCGAGCACCTCGGCTGCCGTGCCGGTCGTCTTGTAGACCCCCGCGGCGACCAGGCCGAAATAGCCGCCCGGCGGACGCGCGCCGTCCTCGTCGGGCACCCTGACGTCGCGTCCCAGGAACCCCGACAGCACCGCCGCGAGATCTGCGGCCGTGAAGGCGTCCTCCGAGGTCAGCCGATAGGTCTGCCCCTGGTGGCCGTCCTCGATCAGGGCCCTGACTGCGACCGCGGCGACGTCGTCCGGATCGATGCAGGTCATGACCCCCGAACCGCCCGCCTCGAGCAGCAGGCCGTCGTTCAGGACAGACGACCAGTCGAACGGGAAGTTGGTCATGTAGCGGGTGGGGCCGAGCACGGTCCACTCGACGCCGCTGGAGGCGATCAGCCGCTCATGCAGGCCGTGGATGTGCATCGGCCGCAACGGACTGCCCTCGGTTGCGGCGAAGTTGGAGAGATAGACGATTCGCTTGGCGCCGGCTGCAAGTGCCGCGTCTATCGCGTTGCGCTCCAGGGCTTCCATCTCCGGCGCCGGCGGTGCGACGATGAACACGCGCTCGGTCCCGCCGAACGCGTCGGCCAGCGACTCCGGTGCCACGAGGTCGCCGAGGACCGGCGTCGCGGTTGACACGATGGCCTCGCCCTTCTCGCGGCTACGGACGAGTGCGCGCGGCCTGACGCCTGCCGCGGAGAGCTGCGCGACGAGCCGCCTGCCAAGGGTGCCGGTCGCGCCGACGACGAGGATGGGCGTCATTTCGGGGGTCTCTCCTGTCCGGTTTCTGGTCGTTGAGTTAGTTCGCTAGCTTATTACACGGCGCTCGGGCAGGCCCAAGTTAGAACCCTCACCAACTCACGGGGGCGAGCTATCCTGAGGCGTAGACATGGCCAAGACAGCTCAGGGCGCTGCCGCCCCCACCGACAGGGCGCCGGGAAAGCGAGCGCGGCTCGTGCAGGCGGCGAAGGATCTGCTCTACGAGCAGGGCGTGGAGAGAACCACGCTCGCCGAGGTGGCCGCCAGGGCCGACGTGCCGCCCGGGAACGTCTACTACTACTTCAAGACCAAAGACGACCTCGTCGAGGCGGCGATCGCCTCCCAGCGTGAGGACGTGGAAAGCACGCTCGCGGGGCTCGAGACGCACCGCACGCCGAAGGCACGGCTTCGCGCGCTGGTCCGCGTGTTCATCGACGCGCGCGAGCAGGTCGCGCGATCGGGGTGCCCGCAGGGCTCGCTCTGCTCGGAGCTCGACAAGCGCGCAGATCGGCTCAGCGACGCGTGCGGCGAGCTGATGCGGCTACCGATCTCCTGGGCAGAGCGGCAGTTCGCGGAGATGGGCCGGCGGGACGCCCCTGAGCTCGCCGTCGCGCTCATCGCCGGATACCAGGGTGCGGCCCTCCTGGCCAACACCTTCCGCGACCCCGACCTCCTCGCCGGCGAGGGCAAGCGGCTGGAACGCTGGATCGACGGCCTGTCCTGACGCCGTGGCGTCGGGGTGGGCGCGCCGCGGAACAACCTGATGCCACGCGGGTGGCGGCGGCGCAGGCGCCGGGCGCTGCATTAGCTCCACACGAAGCCTGAAGGGGGCACGCCGCTGGGTGGCGCCCGCCACCGCGCTTCGCGCTACGGACCCAGCCTTCACATCGGTGCTCGTGCGCGTGCCCGGCACGTCGCACCGTCTGCCAGTCCGGGCAGACCTCGTGCGTGCTCGAACGCGAGACGGGGGGTCGGCTGCTATAAGTTAGTTCACTCACTTACTCAGGAGTTGAACGCATGACAACAGCCGTGGCCGCACCTCCAGCCGAACACCTTCTCGACACCAAGCGCGGCAAGCGAATCCTGATGCTGCTGCTTGCGGTCGCGTTCCTCGACTTCGTCGACGCGTCGATCGTCAACGTCGCGCTCCCCTCGATCCGCTCGGATCTCGACTTCAGCCTGCGCAACCTGCAATGGGTTCTGAGCGGCTACCTGCTCACCTACGGCGGCCTGATGCTGCTGGGCGGACGCGCCTCGGACCTCTTCGGCCGGCGGCGGTTGCTGGTGAGTGGCACGATCCTCTTCGCCTGCTCCTCGCTCGCCTCGGGCCTCGCGCCGAACGACACCGTCCTGATCCTTGCCCGCATGATCCAGGGCGCGGGCGCGGCGATGATGATCCCCGCGGCGCTGTCCACCCTCACGACCACGTTCAGCGAGCCGCAAGACCGCTACAAGGCGATGGGCGCCTGGGGCGCCGTCGGCGGGCTCGCCTCCGCTGCCGGTGTCTTCCTGGGCGGCGTGATCACGGAACTCGTCGACTGGCGCTGGGTCTTCTTCGTCAACCTTCCGGCAGCCGCTCTGATCCTGCGCGCGATCTTCCGCCTCATCCCCGCCGACGAGGCCGTCGAGGAGCGAGAGAGCCTCGACGTCCTGGGGGCGGTGCTCATCACCGTCGGGATGCTGCTGCTGGTCTACACGATCGTCGAGGCGCCGAACGTCGGCTGGGGTGATGCCCGGACCGTCGCGGGCTTCGCGGTCGCGGGGCTGATCCTGGGGGGCTTCGTCGCATACGAGGCGAGGCACCCCCACCCGATCTTCCCGTTCTCGATCTTCCGCGTGAAAGGGCTCGCCGCGGCCGACGTGACGATGGTGACCGCGATGGCGGGCTTCTACACGATGTTCCTGCTCATCACGCTGTACATGCAGAACGTGCTCGAGCTGAGCAAGCTGGCAGCCGGCTCCGCATACCTGCCGCCGACGTTCGGGGTCGCCGTCTCGGCCGGGATAACGACGCAGCTGATGGGCAAGGTGGGGACGCGACCGGTGATCGTCGCGGGCGCGATCCTCGGCGCCGGCGGGATCTTCTGGCTGTCCAAGATCCCGGTCCACGGCTCCTACTGGTCGGACGTCCTGCCGGGACTGATGGTCACGGCATTCGGCCTCGGGGGGGTGCTCGTGGGGACGACCACGGCCGCGCAGGAAGGCGTGCCCCCGGACAAGGCCGGCCTCGCCGCGGCGCTGATCAACTCGTCGATGTGGCTCGGCGGCGCGCTCGGTGTGGCGATCTTCTCAGCCGTGGCGAACTCGAGAACGGCCGACCGGCTGGCCCAGCACGCGTCCCAGAAGGTGGCGCTCACCGCCGGTTTCCAGGATGCGCTGCTGCTCGCAGCGATCTTCCTTGCGGCCGCTGCGGTGATCGCCGTGCGCTCTCCGAACACCCATGGCGAGCAGGCGACGATGCCGGCGGTCGAACCGATGCTGGAGCCGGAGCCCGAGGCAGCGTGATGCAGATAACCCGAAGCAGCATCGCCACCGTGAAGGCGCCCGCCGATTGGTACACGGGCGAGGCCTACCTCGACCCGATCGCGGCCCCGGCCGGGAGCTCCACCTTCGCCGCGGTGATCGTTCACTTCGCTCCGGGCGCCCGCAGTGCCTGGCACACCCATCCGCGCGGCCAGACGATCTTCGTCACCGAGGGCGTCGGCCTGTGCCAGCGCGAGGACGGCCCGGTCGAGGTGATCCGCCCCGGCGACCGTGTCTTCTTCGAGCCCGGCGAGAGTCACTGGCACGGCGCGATGCCGGATCGCTTCATGGCTCACATCGCGATCCAGCAGAACGACGAGAGCGGGGACGCGGTCAGCTGGGGCATGCAGGTCAGCGACGAGGAGTACCAGGCCGGCGGCTCGGGCTAGACCGTCGCCGAACTCACCTTCGTCCGCCAAGCCCCCCGGCGTGGACGAGGCAGCCCGACGCCGTGCCGAGCGACTCCAGATCGCCTCGGCACGGCCTCGGGAGCATTTGAGCAAGATGGTGCCGCGAGCCCAGACCGAAAGGAGAGGCTATGGACGGGAACAGAGCCCTTCAGGCGTTCCACGACCAGCTGCGACGCTGCCCCATGGGCGCGCCGCCCGGTTACAGGGTTGAGCGTGAACCGGGCATCGTGAGGCTCGTCTCCGAGACCGGCGGGTCCTCGACCGTGATCTGCGCAGAGCTCGCCGACCTCGACGTCGACGCCGCGATCGCGGCACAGATCGCGCGTTTCGACGGCGATCCTGCGGGATGGGAGTGGAAGCACTACTCCTACGACGAGCCCGATGACCTGCCCGAGCGGCTGCTGGCAGCGGGTTTCGAGGCCGAGCCCGTCGAGGCGCTGCTCGTCGCGGAGATCGCCGAGCTGGATCTGTCGGTGGCGCTACCCGACGGAGTTGAGCTGGTCGAGGTGCGCGGGGCCGCCGCGGTGCGAGCCATGGTCGCGTTTCAGGACGAGGTGTTCGGCAGCACGCGTCCCGGCCTCGCGGACTCGCTGATCGCGAGGCTCTCGCAACGCCCGGCGCGAGCCGTGGCGACGATGGCCCTCGCCGGCGGGGAGCCGATCGCGGCCGGACGCGTCGAGCTCGAACCCGGCACCGAGTTCGTGGAGGGTGGGGCGGGTGCACGCGGGGGGACTGGCGTGGCCGCGGAGTGTTCCGTGCGCTCGTCGCCCACGGCGCCGGGCTCGCCGCCGAGCGCGGGTTTCGCTACGTGCAGGTCGACGCCAACGATCAGAGCCGCCCGATCCTTCTGCGGCTCGGTTTCGTGGAGCTGTGCAAGACGACGCCTTACGTCGCGCGCGGTGGGCACGCGGAGTAGTCGCCGCCAACACGGGTACCAGCCGTATATGGGACTACTACTCGTCGCGGCGATCGTCATTGCGCTGGCCTTTGGCCTCGGCGCGCTGATCCACTTCCTGTGGCTCGGTCTGGTCGTGCTCGCAATCGTCTTCCTCGCGAGCCTCATCGTCCACCGCGCCTGAGACGCGACGCCTCGAAGAGCAAGGAGACCTAATGAGCACCTGGCTGATCATCGTGATTGTCGTCGTAGCCGTAATCATCGTCGCGCTCGTGTTGATGCTTGCGCGCAATCGGAGGCTCGCCGCCCGGCGCGACGAGGCGCGGGAGCTGCGGGCTCAGGGCCAGCAGACCGCCGTCCAGGGAGAGCAGGTTCGAGCGGCGGCCGAAGAGCATCGCGCCAGCGCTGCGCGTGCGGAGGCGGAAGCCGAAGAAAAGGCCGCTCAGGCCCGCCGGGAGCGTGCGCTCGCGGAACGCGGGCACTCCGATGCCGACCAGGTGATGGGCGAGGCGCGGGCTCATCACGACGAGGCGCGCTCCGTCGACCCGGATGCGAGCGACACCGGCGAGGAGGAAGCGCACGAGCTCGACGCGGATTCGGCCGGACGCGGCGCTTCGCGCCGCTGAGCGCGGCCGCCGCGCGGGGCGCCAAGCCCCACGCGGCGGTGCGCCTTGTCTGTGGCTGCTCTAGAAGATGCCCAGGGCTTCGCCCTTGCTAGCCGCGGTGCCTTGCTCGCCTGAGGGCAGGGCAGCCTTCGGGCTGCCACGTGTTGGCGGTTTCCGGACCGTTGACTTCGGACATGTACTCCCGGCCGCCCGCATCCTCGACGGGACCGCCATCGCCGGTCCCGGTCCATGACGACCAGCGGTCGTCATCGCTCAGCGGAGTTCTCCACCTCGCCGTGATCAGTCGCGACAGATGCCAGCGGCAGCTCGAACGTGACCAGGGTGCCCCGTCCCTCCGGGGGCGGCCCGATCGTGAGCGTGCCGCCAACCGCCACCGCTCGTTCGCGCATGCCACGAACCCCGTTCCCGGCGATGACAGGACGGTCGCCGATGCCACGGCCGTAGTCGCGGACGCGCAGCCTGATGAGGCCGCTTTCGTTCGAGAGCGCGAGATCGGCACGCTCTGAGCCCGAATGCCGCGCCACGTTGGTCAGCGCCTCCTGCGCGATGCGATAGAGCGCCAGTTCGCTCTCACCGCTCAGGGCAGGCAGGTTCGCCTCGATCTGCTCGTTCAGCACGATGCCCGCACGCCGGGCGAAGCTCTCACCGAGAGCTGTGAGGGCGCTCGCGAGGCCCAGCTCCGCCAGGGTCTCGGGACGGAGTTCCGTCGCGATCCGCCGTACGTCATCGAGGCTCGACCGCGCGGCGTCCTGCGCTTCGCCGACCTGTAGCCGCAGCTGCTCCTCGGAGCGGCCGTCGATGCGGCTGAGCTGCAGCAGCACGGCGGTCATCGTCTGCCCGACCTCGTCGTGGAGCTCTTGGGCCACGCGCAGCCGCTCGGCCTCGTGAGCGGCGAGTACGCTGCGGCCCGATTCCGCTCGCTCGCGCTCCAAGCGGTCGAGCATGTCATTGAATGCCTGGGCGAGCTCTCCGGCCTCAGACCTGGCGTCCGCACCCGGGAAGCGTGCGCCCGGCTGGGTGGGGTCGAGATGCCGCGCGAATTCGGTCAGCTTCCGGATCGGAGTCGTGAGGTGGCGCAGGATCACGACGTTGGCTGCCGTCACGACGCACAGCACGACGACCAGCACCTCATCGGCGACGAGCTCCGATATCCGCGTATGCGACAGACCCACGAAGATCGCGAAGCTCGCCGCCACCAGCACAGCCAGGTTGGCGAGCAAGATCCGCGCGAGCAGCGGAACGTAGCGGCGGCTGCTCGGCGAGGGGCTCGTAGACCGCGCGATCAGCGTCATCGGAACACCGATCACCTCACCGTTACCAGGTCAGGATTGTGCGATGCGCAGTGCTGACCGGGCCACCGTAAGCCGGCCACTGCCCCGGGTGCGCCCATAGCCATCGCCGTGGCCTCCACGCCTCCACGTCATCGCGATGTCCGAGGATCGAAGTCCAACCTACTGCCGCCGCCGCCTCGCGGCGAGATCTGGCCCGGCAAGGCTTCGAGCCTTGTCAGCATTGCGGTTCTTCGTGCCGCCAGCTCATCCGCGCTGATCGAGAGGGTCTCCTCGATATCGGCGCTCGGGAGACCGGCCAACAGCATCCCGTAGAGCATCTGGTCACGCTCGTCGAGTCGCCTACGCAAAAGGTCCACGATCGGACCGGACACGCGCGGAAGCAGCCTGCGGCCGCGGCGCACGGCGCGAATCGCGTTCGCGAGCTCATCGCCGAGGCTGGTCTTGTTCAGGATCGCGTCGGCACCGGCCACGATGCTGCAGACCGCCAAATGATCGTTGGCGAACGCGGAAAAGATGACGACGCCCGGAGGCGAAGCCAGCTCCTTCAGCCTGCGCGTCAGCCAGAGGCCGTTTCGCCCGCCGAGCTGGTAGTCGACGACGGCGACATCCACCCGCTCGTGATCGGCGTGGCCAATCGCCGCCTCCGCGGTGGTCTTGGCCGCCACCACCTCGAAGTCGGGTTGGTCTGACAGCAGCCCGATGAGGCCCTGGCGGACCGCGTGATGGTCATCGACGATCAGCACCCGAGCCGGCTCGCGGCCGGTCGAGGCGGCACCAGGGACGTGGCCCTCAACCGAGGTCATGATCCAGTCTCGTACACCGTTGCACCTACCTTCGTTGCCCCGAGAACCTCAGTGTCACACCTCACTCGCTTCAGCAAGGCGACCGCTTCTGCAAGGCCATCGGCTCCGCGCCTGCGCGGAGCTTGTCCCGCCGGCGGGACAGTTCGAAGCGCCGCGCGACCATCGCGTAGTCGCGGAGCGTCTTGTACTCCGGTCCGCAGACACGCCTACGCCTAGCGTTGCCGTGTCGCGTACTGGATGACCGATAGATCGGTGAGCCACTCGACCGGCGCAAGATCGTCGGTGTAGACGGTGCCGCCGTGCAGCGCGGGGCCAAGCCTGGTCGCGACCGCTGAGGCCAGTGCCCGTAGTTCGGGCGGGAGCCTGGCGCTCTCGGCGAGCATCCGCCTCGCCGAGAGAGCGTCCATGCTCGCGAGCACGAGCGAGTTGCTTTCGTTGACCACGTCGCGCGCGACCGCCGGGAAGACTGCGTGCGCTGTCGCGGTGACCACCTTCTCGAGCGCGTCCGATCCGGGGATGTGCCCGACGTTCACGACCAACACTCCGCCCGGGTTCAGGTGCTCCCTGACCGTCTCAAAGAACTCCCGCGTGAGCAGATAGAACGGAATGTAGGGCTGCCGATAGGCGTCCAGGAAGATCGCGTCGTAGCGCGCCCCGCTGGCAGTCAGCCAAGGCCGCGCATCGGCTGTGTACAGGTGCAGGTTGGGCCCGTGGAGGTCGAAGAAGCGCCGGCCGATCGCGCTCAGTGCTCCGTCGAGCTCGACAGCGTCGACACGCGTGCGCGGGAAGTAGTGGCCGTACGCGCGCGCCGTTGTCCCGGCTGCATCGCCCAAGATCGCGACCCGCCGGGGTGCGCCGCGCTGGCTCATGAGCGGCAGCGCCAAGAAGTCATCCCAGTAGCCGCCCGTCAAGTAGCTCCAAGGCCGGTAATCGGAATGGATCGCGACGCCTTCGTTGAGCTGCAGCCAGCGCTCTCCGTCGGCGAACTGGATCACGCGGGCGAACTGGTACGGGGTTTCCGTCGCATAGATGACTCGTCCGCCGGCGGTCCCACTGCCGATCGCCGCGGGGGGGACCGCGATCAAGCCCGCGACGAGGACCGGGACGAGCAGATAGCGGCGTGCGCGCAGCCCCGGCGCGGCGACGAGCGCGAGCGCCAGCGAGAGTACGAGGAACGTTCGGTGCGCCCCCACGAGCGGGATCAACAGCAGCGCCGAGGCGAATGTCCCGACCAGCGAGCCGGTCGTGGAGATCGCGTACAGGCGACCCGTGACCGTGCCCGCGTTCGCCACGTCGGTGAGGGCGAGTCGGTTCGCGTATGGCGCCGCGGCGCCCAGCAGGATGATCGGCACCGCGACGAGGACGAGCACCGCGACGAGCGATCCCAGGAACGCTCCGACCGACAGTGAGCCGAGCGCGTTCACAGACAGGTGAAGGAACGGATCGGCCACAAACGGCAGCAGCGCGAGCAGCGCCGCCGCGGCGAGCGCGACGGTGCACAGGCCAGTGACGTTGGGGCTGCGGTCGGCGAGCCATCCGCCGAGCGCATATCCGACCGACAAGGAGATCAGCACCGTTGCGATCGTGTTCGCCCAGATCACCGTCGAGGCGCCGAAGTAGGGCGCCAGCAGGCGCGCTGCGGAGATCTCTGCACCGAGGCTCGCAGCGCCGACGACAAACGCGATCACGCGAATTCGCGCGAGTCCAGCCACCCCGTAGGTCTCCCCGGCACCCGCAACGGCGTCGAGCACGGGCGAAGCATTCTGTCCCACTTGAGAGGTCATGCCCTCGGGGCGCCGGGGACCACGCAGGAGGGGGTACGCAGATCCCGAGCGTGACCGCCGAGAGCCGCGCGCCTCGGAAGACCCCCGTCGGCCAAGTCAGCTCCGACAGCGCGGAATCCCGGAATCGGAGGAGCGACCCGGTTCTCGAGCGCAGGCCTCTCATCGCAGTGCGGGCGGCGTCGCATCGATCGGTCTTCTCGGCACCTGCCCGCTGTCGCTCTCGTGTACACCTGCCGGTCCGGGCCAGCCGCGCTCTCTGAGGATGAGCGACCAGTCGCTCACGCTGGCGGTGATCGACCGCATCGCCTCGCTCCGACGTGCGCACCCTAAGCCGCCAGCAGCACGCTAGGCCCGGAGACTTCGATCCCACTAGCCGGCTGACGGCGGGCCCGTGCTCGCCGAGGGGCAGTCGATACAACTACTGAGCCGGGAAAAACCGCTGTTTGCGTACGACTCCGGGGTGGTGGCAGCTGAAACGCACCGTTCCGGGTAGCTGCGACGAACACTACGGAATCCCCGGATTGATCAACGCGACGGGCGCGAATAGGGATGACAACCTGGTGATGGTCGCCCTCCGACTCGGGATGTGCTTCGGCCGACGCTGCCCTTCGGAAGGTGGGTTCAGATCGGCCAGCGCGCAGCCGCCCACGGAGATGCCTCGTTATGGTCGCGCGGCGCTTCGAACTGTCCCGCCGGCGGGACAAGCTCAGCTTCCAGCACCACGCCGAGGTCTGCGCGCTCCTACCCGCGCAGCAGGATCGCCGGCTCGATCAGGCCGAAGGCGAAGGCTGGTCGCGCAACGAGCTGCGGCGTCACCTACGGGCCGAATCGCCCCGCAGGCGCAGTGAAACTATCCGGCTCGGATCGACCCCGAACGCGCCGCCCGCTGGTCAACGGCGGCGCGGAAAGCTGGATCGGATCTCAGCACCTGGATCCTCGACACCCTCGATCAGACCGCGGCGCGCCAGCTCGGGCCGGCGGACTGAGACGCCCGCCTCCTCGGCCGATGTGGGCGAGGTGGGGAGGACTGAGCAGCACGACGAGGGCAAGGTCGCGTCCGGTCGCTGGCGGGCAGGGCAGTTTTTGTTTGCGCGGGCCGGAGGTGGGCACACTTGCAGCGTTACCGAATTCGACAGGCCGGAGCCTTCAATGCGTCTACGCGTCCTTTCGGTTCGCCTGCTGAAAACGAACCAGGCCCCCGCGCGCCTGGCTGTCGCGTATCTCGGGCCAGAAGGGGGAGCACCGATGTCAGCTGCGGTCGTAGCGCCGAGGAGGCCAAGGGCCGCGCGCGTCGGAGCGTCACGTCGGCGTCAGAGGGCGGGGCGGTGAACGCGGCTCTCGGCCGCCGGCTGCTGGCCGAGGTGCTGGGTACGGCGCTGCTTGTGATCTTCGGGGCAGGCGCGCTCGTTGCGGCGTTGCAGGTCGGGCAGGGGAAACTCGATTACGCGGGCCTCGGCATCGTCGGCCTGTCGTTCGCGCTCGTGATCGCCGCCGTGATCTACATGTTCGGGTCGACCTCGGGTGCGCACATCAATCCCGCGGTGACCGTCTCACTCGCGGTGGTGAGGCGCTTCCCGGCGAGCGAGGTCGTGCCCTACGTGCTCGCACAGCTCGCGGGGGCGCTCATCGGCGGGGTCCTCGTGATCGCGATCTTCGGGTCTCACGTGACCGACCTGAGCGTGTCCGGAGGCACGGTTGTCGGAGCGGGCTTCAGCAAGGGGCAGGCGGTCGTGGCCGAGGGGCTCGGCACCTTCCTGCTCCTCGCGACGATCATGGCGCTCGCCGTCGACCGCCGGGCGCCGGCAGGGTTCGCGGGACTGCTGATCGGGCTCTCCGTGGCCTGCGAGATCATGGTCATCGGACCGATCAGCGGCGGCTCGGTCAATCCGGCGCGCACCTTCGGCCCCTATCTGGCGACGGAGATCTTCGGCGGCTCCGCTCCCTGGAGCGAGTACTGGATCTACGTGGTAGGCCCGTTGGTGGGCGGTGGCCTGGCGGCGCTGGCCTACGACGTGATCGCGCAGCCCGGACGGGCCGCGGGGGCGCAGGAGGGGGAGCCGCCGCAGGGCACGGCGGGGGACGTCGAGGGCCGGCGAGTCGTGCCGGAGGGCGCGGGAGCAGCGCCTGCAGGACACAGGTTCACAAGTGGAAGGAGACAACCGGATGGCCGGTAACAGCGCAGTTGCATACATCGAACCCCACAAGGTCGAGGTGCAGACGATCGACTACCCGAAGCTCGAGCTGCAGGATGGACCCGGGGTGCACCCTGACAACGTGGGACGCAAGACGCCCCACGGGGCGATCCTCAAGATCGTCGCGACGAACATCTGCGGTTCAGATCAGCACATGGTCCGTGGGCGCACCACGGCGCCGGCCGGGTTGATCCTCGGGCACGAGATCACCGGCGAAGTGATCGAGGCGGGACCGGGCGTCGAGTTCATCAAAAAGGGCGACCTCGTCTCGGTCCCGTTCAACATCGCGTGCGGTCGCTGCCGCATGTGCAAGGAGGGCAACACCGGCGTGTGCCTCAACGTCAACCCGGGGGGCTACGGCTCGGCCTATGGCTACGTGGACATGGGCGGCTGGGTGGGCGGCCAAGCCGAGTACGTGATGGTGCCGTACGCGGACTGGAACCTGCTCAAGTTCCCGGACAAGGAGCAGGCCCTCGAGAAGGTCCTCGACCTCACGATGCTGTCGGACATCTTCCCGACCGGCTACCACGGCTGCGTCACGGCGGGCGTGACCACTGGCTCGACGGTCTACATAGCGGGCGCGGGCCCCGTCGGTCTCGCCGCTGCCCATGCGGCCCAGCTGCTCGGGGCCGCCGTTGTGATCGTCGGCGACATGAACGAGGAGCGACTGGCGCAGGCGCGCAGCTTCGGGTGCGAGACCGTCGATTTGACGGAGGACGCCTCGCTGCCCGATCAGATCGAGCAGATCGTGGGCGAGCGGCTGGTGGACGCCGCCGTCGATGCTGTCGGATTCGAGGCCAGGGGTCACGGGGGCTCTGAGGAGGCCCCCGCCACAGTGCTCAACTCGATCATGGAAGTCACCCGCCAGGCAGGCAAGCTCGGCATCCCCGGCCTCTATGTGACCGGCGACCCGGGCGCGAAGGACGAGGCGGCCAAGCAGGGCAGCCTGTCGATCCGGATCGGGCTCGGCTGGGCGAAGTCGCACTCGTTCACGACCGGCCAGTGCCCGGTGATGCGCTATCACCGCAAACTGATGAACGCGATCCTCCACGACCGCTGCCAGATCGCCAAGGCTGTGAACGCCACTGTGATCTCGCTCGAGGATGCGCCGCGGGGGTACGAGGAGTTCGACAAGGGAGCGAGCCGGAAGTACGTGCTCGACCCCCACGGGATGCTCGGCGACAAGCACCGCATCGGTGCCTGACCGACGGACGACGCCGACACGGAGGGCGGCGGCGCGCCCGCCGCCCTCCGGCAGCGACCAAGGCGCTCAGGAGCCCGGGTCGGGGCCGGCGTGCTCCGCGATGATCGCGCGCAGATCGGCGACCTCGCGACGCACCACCTCGAACTTGGGATCGGGGCCGATCGAGCAGCCGTGCCCCATCGCGAACGCGTAGGCCCAGGAGGCCTTCAGTTCGCGCAACCTGCGACGCGCCTGATCGAGCGTCATCGGGCCCGGGGTGCTTTGACCAAGAGATGACACGCGGGTGAGTATCAGTCGTTCAGCGGACGTATCGCCCTGCATGCCACGATCCTTCGACGCTCGCCCTAGGATCGGTGCGTCGGGCGCGAAGTCTTTCCGCTGATCGAGAACACGATCCCCCGTATGAGCTCGCAGCCCTCGGCGAGCTCCTGCGCAAGGCTGCCTTCTGAGGTCCAACACCTGGCTCCGTCGCCACTGCGCCGGTGGCCGCATCGTTGCGCCTCGCGTGCGCGCATCCGGCGACTGGACGGGCTGTCGAGACTCCGTGCCGCCTCCCGTGCTCTCGCGATGCAGGGCGGGATGGCGAGGGTCCGGAACAATCAGGCCATACACCGTCTACCGATGCTTGCCTTCTCAGTCACGCCAATCGACGCGACGCCGCGTTGTTTCCACCTGGTCGGAGGTTCGGGACGACACCGCCGAGCCCAGGCGACTCGGCGGTGGACGTGGCGCTCGTCTTGCTACGGATGCGTTTCGTAGGTCTCGGCCACCCGTGACCGAGGTGGCTCCGCGGGGTGCGGGCGCGGCTTCGAGCTCATGCGTGTCGGCGTCGGCGGCGCAGGGCGAGCGAGCCGGCGCCGGTCCCGCCGAGGAGCGCCAGCGCGCCGACGGCGCCTATGCCCGCGTCGCCCCACTGAAATTCGCCTGAAGGGGACGAGAAGGCTGCGGCGCTCTGGGCTTCGCCGCTGGTCATCGTGACCGGGTCGAGGTTGGGTCTGGCCGACGCTGTGGCCGGCGCGCTGAGCGCGACGATCGCGATCAGGGCCGGAAGGGTGCGCTTCGGTACTGCGAGCATGGTTGCCTCCATCGGTTGGTTCGTGGTTCCCGTGAGGCGAAACTACGCGCGGGCTGCCCGCCGGACATCGGGAGGGCTCCCCATCTTTCGCGCGATGATCTCCCAGCCTTGCCGGCCGCTGTGCTGCAGACGGCGAGCGTCATGATGCGAGCTGTGGCGGGGATCGTCGAGCGGACTGAGGATCTGACGCGGCTGACGAGCGCGCTCGGTGAGGTGCGCGAGCGCGGCGAAGGCAAGCTCGTGCTGCTGGCCGGTGAGGCGGGAGCCGGCAAGACGACGCTGCTTCGTTGCTTCTGCGAGGCCCAGGGTGACGCCCGCGTTATGTGGGGCGCGTGCGAGCCACTGCTCACCTCGCGGCCCTTGTCGCCGCTGATCGATGTCGCCGAGGATGTGGGTGGCGAGCTCCGGCGGCTGATCGACACGGACCCGCGCCCGCACGAGCTTGCGACCGCGTTGATGGATGAGCTGCGACGTCGAAGGCCGACCGTGCTCATCCTCGAGGACGTCCACTGGGCCGACGAGGCCACGCTCGACGTGGTGATGCTCGTCGGTCGAAGGGTCGCGACCGTTCCGTCGCTCGTGGTGGCGAGCTTCCGCGAAGAGACGCTCGAACGCTCCCAACAGCTGCAGCTCGTACTGGGCGAGCTGGCGGGATATTCGTCGCGATGGACGCTGGCGCCGCTGTCGCTCGCGGCGGTGCGCGAGCTGGCGTCATCATCCGAGGTCGACGCGCGTGAGCTTCACGATCGGACCGGGGGAAACCCCTTCTTCGTCACCGAGGTGCTCGAGGCCGGGGGTGAGGCGCTCCCGGCGACGGTGCGGGACGCCGTGTTCGCGCGCACGGCGGTCCTGTCGCGCGAGGCAAGGAGACTGCTGGACATCCTCTCGATCGTGCCCGGCGAGCTGCCGACGTGGCTTCTAGAGCGCCTCGCCGGGAGTGCGACCGAGCACTTGGAGGAGTGCCTCGCAGCCGGTGTTCTCGCCGCCGGCAGCGGGCAGGTGAGGTTCCGCCACGAGCTCGCGCGTCTGGCGATCGAGGGTGCCCTCGCGCCGACGCGCCGCGCGGAGCTGCACGGCGTCGCGCTGGCCGTGCTCCGTTCACGACCTGAGCACGCGCTCGACCCCGCCCGACTGGCGTATCACGCCGAGGCCGCCGGCGCGGTCGAGGAAGTGCTTCGATGGGCGCCGCTCGCGGGGGAGCGTGCCGCCCGGGTAGGCGCGCACTGGGAGGCGGGAGAGCAGTACGCGCGCGCCCTGCGCTGCGCAAGCGACATGCGGCCGAAGGACCGCATCGAGCTCCTGCGGCGGCAGGTGGAGGAGTGTTGGCTCACCGAGCAGTTCGACATCGCGATCGAACTGGAGCAAGAGGTTCTGCGGTACGCGCGAGTCCTCGGCGACCGGCTCGCCGAGGGCGACGCGCTGCGAACGCTCTCACGGCTGCACTTCTTCGTGGGGGCCGTACGTGACGGAGAGGCGTGCGCGACGCAGGCAGTCGACCTGCTCGAGCAGCTCGAGCCCGGTCATGAGCTGGCGATGGCCTACGGGAACCTTTCGCAGCGGCGCTCGGTGACGTGGGATATCCCGCAGACGCTGGAGTGGGGCGACCGCACGCTCGCGCTCGCCGACCGCCTGCACGACACCGAGGCGACCGTTTACGCGCTCACCAACATCGGGACCGCCCTCTGCCAGGTCGGCGACACGGCCGGCTTCGAACGGCTGGAGCGCGCGCTCCAGCTCGCTCAGGAGCACCGGCTGGAGGATTATGGCGGCAGGGCGCTTCATCTCCTCGCGATCTGCGCTCTGCGCCTACGGCGGCTCGACCAGGTCGAAGCATGGCTCGAGCGCGGTTTCGCGTACTGCGACGAGCACGGCCTGGATGCGTGGCGGCTCTTCCTGATGTCCTGGCGGGCGCGACTGGAGCTCGAACGCGGTAACTGGGCCCAGGCCCGGGAGTCCGCGGATGGCGTGTTGCGCGACTATCGGAGCGCGGTCTTTCCCCGTTCGCTTGCGGTGTCAACGCTCGCCCTGGTCGACGCGCGCCAGGGAGATCACGGAGGAAGCCGGGTGCTGAGCGACGAGCGCGCGGCAACGCTCGCCACCGGAGAGCTCGACCGGATCGCACATCTCGCGCTGGCGCGCACCGAGATCGCTTGGTTGAACGGCGCGCCCAGCGATGCGGTCGTGCAGGAGACGGATGCGGCCTTCGCTCTCGCCGCCCGCGCGAAGGCGCCATGGGAGCTGGGCGCGCTGGCCTGCTGGCGCCGCCGCTCAGGCATCGTCGAGGAGGTTCCGAACGCGGTGGCCGAGCCCTATGCGCTGTCGCTCGTCGGCGAAACTCAGCGTGCGTCCGACGCGTGGAGGAGGCTCGGCTGTCCGTACGAGGCCGCGCTCGCGCTGGCCGATGCCGATGACGAGCAGACGTTGCGCTGCGCGCACGCGGAGCTTCAGGAACTCGGCGCCCGCCCGGCCGCGGCGATCGTGGCCCGCCGCCTGCGCAGGCGCGGCGTGCGCGACGTTCCGCGAGGGCCGCGAGCACGGACTCGCGAAAACTCGGCCGGCCTCACCCCGAGAGAGCTCGAGGTGGTGGCGCTCCTCGCCCGGGGGCTGCGCAACGCACAGATCGCCGAGCGTTTGGTCGTGTCGGAGAAGACGGTCGACCATCACGTCTCAGCCATCCTGCGCAAGCTTCAGGTGCAGACGCGCGGCGAAGCGGGGGCAAAGGCGACGGAGCTGGGGCTCGTCGGCGGTGGGTAGGTCTGGCGCAGGAGCGGAGGACCCGAATGGCGACGCACGCGCGAGCCCGCGACGCTCGGCGGCCACGCAGCCCACACGATGGCGAGACTGCGCTCGCTCCGCGGCTCCTAGCCAGGCCTAGCCGGAAGGATCCTCTCACGGCGCCCGAAACGCTTGTCGAGATCCCCTTCGATCTCGGCGAACTCACGGTCGCGCGTCTCCGGCACGAAACGATCGACGAACCACAGCCCGCCCGCGCACACCACGGCGAATAGCCAGAAAGTCTCGCCCTGCCCGATCGCGTTCGCGACCGACAAGAACACGAGCGACACCACGAAGTTCGACAACCAGTTGACGGTCGTAGCGGCAGCCGAACCGACCGACTTCACGCGCGCAGGGAAGATCTCCCCGATCAGCACCCAGAACACCGGACCGAGCCCCACCGCGAACGCACAGATATAGGCGACCATCGCCACGAGCGAGAGCACCGACGCGACGCTCGTAGCGAACGTCAACCCCAGCAGCGCGAGCGTCAAGAACATCCCGAACAGCGACACCAACAGCAGGCGCCTTCGCCCCACACGGTCGACGAGGCGGATCGCGACCACGGTCATCACGAAGTTGATCACTCCGATCGCCACCGAGTAGGCGATCGAGCTCGACGCGCTCAGCCCGGTCTTCTGCATGATCGTCGGCGCGTAGTAGATGATCGTGTTGATTCCGCCGAACTGCTGAACCGCCGCCAGCGTAAGCCCGACGGTCAACGCCGGGCGGATCGGGACCTCGAGCAGCGCATGCCAACCCGTGCTGCGCGCTAGGGCCTCCTGATCGAGCGTCTCCTTCACGGGCTTTGAGCCGGCGATGACCTCCTCAGCCCTGGCCGGTCCCGAAACAGAGGCGATCGTCGCGCGCGCCTGCTCGACACGGCCATGCCCGATCTCCCAGGCCGGCGACTCAGGCACCCACAAAGAACCGAGCGCCAGCCCGAGCGCCGGCACCGCGCCGCAGGCGAACATCGCACGCCAGTCTTCGCTGGCACTAAAGACGACGTTGACGAGATACGCGACGAGGATGCCGATCGTGATCAGCAGCTGGTTCATCGTCAGGACCCGCCCACGGGTCCGCGGCGGCGACATCTCCGAGAGATAGACCGGCACCGTCGCCGACGCCGCGCCGACACCCCAGCCGAGCACCACCCGCGCCACCAGCAACATCGCATAGCCACTTGAGGCGACCGCGATCGCCGTCCCGACCAGGAACACAACACCCTCCAGCCCAAGCGTGCGACGACGCCCCAGCCGGCTCCCGAGCCGCCCCGCACTCAACGCGCCCGCCATCGCCCCCAGCAGCAGTACGCTCACCAGGCTGCCCTGCTGGAAAGCGTCCAGATGGAAGTCCTTCTTGATGAACAGCAGGGCGCCCGAGATGACCCCCGTGTCGTACCCGAAGAGGAAGCCTCCGAGCGCGATCACGGCGCCCCACCGCCAGACCTGTTTCAACCCGTCTGCATGGACATCCAGGATCGGGCCTTCGGCAACCGGCGCGCTTGAGAACCCCTGCATCAGACCGTCTCCAACCCGTAGCCCGCCCCCGACGCTACCCGATAAGCAGGCCAAGATGGTCCCGCCGGCCCGAGGATCGCCAAAAAGTCAACTTGCATCACGCAGGTCGTTGCGTTCCGCGAACCCCCTCCACCGTCATGCGATCCAGCGAGAGCATTGCGCTCGCTGAGAGGGTCGCCGCCGAGCTCGGCATCCAGGAAGTCATCGCCGAGGTGCTGCCCGCCGACCACGAACCGATTCGGTTCGCCCACTATGGGTCGCTGCGGCAGCAGCCGGGCCTTGCGGGCTGGCACGACCGCGCGTGACAGACGACCGAGAGCCAACGCTGCCAGCATCAGGTCGCGGTCGCGCAGCGCTCGAGTCACCGGTCCGCATAGCATGCATGCGAGCCTCAGCCTTCCGGGCTGGCGTCCGACCAGGGCGACCGAAGTGTCCATCGAGAAAACACAGTTCCGAGCTCATGCAGACGCTGGACGGTGAGTGCAACTCCCACGACGAGGAGGCCTTTATCGCTCGGCACGAGCCCGACGTTCGGGCGCCCTGGCCGACATCGTGATGGATGAGGCGAACAATCCGCTAACTGGGCATCCGGCGAGCCGCCTACCGACAGCAAGCGATGTCCCCACCGTCGGCACGCTGGCCGCGGAGATCAGCCCGGACGCCGACATCGGGCACGTGAATCTGACCGTCAGCGACCTCGAGCGGGCGTTGGTCTTCTACCGAGACGTAATCGGCCTGCGGGTGACACAGCGCGACGAGGATTCAGCGTTTCTCGCCGCCGACGAGTATCACCATCACATCGCGCTGAACCGATGGGATCACGATGCGAAGCCACCACCGCCACACACGACGGGGCTCCACCACTTCGGACTACGTCTCCCGGACCGGACGGCGCTCGCGGAGGTCGTCGCGCGGCTCGCGCGAGCTGGCCACGAGCTGCTCGGCGCGACCGACCACGGCGTAAACCTCGCGGTCTACCTCACAGACCCCGACGGAAACGGGCTCGAGTTGATGCTCGACCGCCCCGCGGCCGAATGGCCGCGCAACCCTGACGGCTCGATCGCTATGACGGTCGCGCCGTTCGACGTCCAAGCCCTCGTGGCGGACGCATTCGCAACGTAGCCGGATCCGTCCGAGCCGGCGCTGACGATGACAAAGCCCCGATGATCGTCGACAGCGCTCACTACGTAGACGGCAAGCTGCAAGACGACCGGCTCAGCATCGAAGAAGCCACCCAGCGCGCCAACCAAAAGGACGGCTTCGTCTGGCTCGCGCTCCGAAGCCAGCCGGCATGGCGGTGCTCCTTGCGGACGTCAACCCGAAGAACCTCCTGCTCGGCGTCGGCGCCGGCGCCGCGATCGCCCAGACAGGCGCCAACGCGGGAAGCCAAGCCGTCGCGCTCGCGGTGTTCGTCGCGATCGCGACGCTCGGCGTCGCTGCGCCCGTAGCGATCTACTACTTGATGGGCGACCGCGCACCCACGCTGCTCAACGACCTTCACGACTGGATGGCCCGCGAGAACGCCACGATCATGGCCGTCATCTGCCTGATCATCGGCACAAAGCTGATCGGGGATGCAATCAGCTCGCTGTCGGCCTGATCCATCAGGCGACTGCGGCGTCCGACGCGGCAAGCAACTCTTCAAGACCGCTTGAGTGGGCGGCATCCAGATTTCACTCCCGAGAGCTATGCCGGAGGAGGGACTCGAACCCCCGACACGCGGATTATGATCGGTGGAAACGGGCATGTCTTTGGCTGTCTAGAGCCAAAGTAGGGACTGTTGGGCACCGTTGTGAAGGGTTGTTTTTGGCTGGTCGGGGACTAGGTTCGGGACCAGTTTTTCTAGCCGTGGGCTCATGTGTGCCTGAGCGCAGGTCGATTACGCACGAATGCAAGATGCGCCGATTCCAGCGCTGAGCGAGCGGTGGCGCAGTTCTGCACGGTCGCTCGTGTTTGAGGTGCTGATGCCGAGGCGTCAACTGGTGGCAATCGTGGTCTCGCTCGCGTTGTCAGGGTTCGTCTGCTCTGCTGCTCTCGGCGCGAAGTTCTCGCGTCCGGTGCGTCTGCCGGGGGACATCGGTGGATGGAGCTTCGTCATTGCACCCGACGGTGAAGCGATGGCCGTTCGCGACAGCGAACGGGGAGCGTTGATCTATCCGATCAGCCGCTCAATGAGGCTCGGGCCGCCGGTGCAGCTGGCCGTGGCGGGAGGCTATGGGCTCACGCTCGCGGATGGGGCGCTCGATGATCACGGCCGAATCGCACTCGCTTTCGTCTACTTCGACCACACCTATGAAGCGCCGCAGGAACCCCACGCCGGGCCCAGCTGCTGCGATCGTGTCGCGATCGCGAGCTGGCGGCTTGGCGAAGCGCCGCCTGAACCGCAGACGCTGACACCGAAGCTGGGTTCCGCCGCTGGGATAGGACATGCGCCGAGCTGGCCCCAGATCGTCCTTGGACGGCAGAGCGTGACGGCGCTGTGGACGTTGGGTGCGGGTGAATGGGAAGCCGGTGAAGGTGAACGCTTGGTCCCTCTGAAGGAGGCGTTCGGGCCCTTCGGCGGTCCGTACCGCACGCGGACTCTGATGACCGCACGTCACGGCATCTGGGACTACGTCTTGACTTCGACGCCCTCGGGGCTGCCGATCGCGAGCTGGGTCGACGACGGCAACAAGCTTCACACTGTCACAGGGATCGCAAACGGAGCGCTACATCGGTCGCTGCGGTCACAAGCGCTCCACGGCCTGATCAAGGAAGCCTCCTACGGCTTCACCACCAGCGCTCAAGGCGAGACACTGTTCGCCTATCAGACCAGTACTCACGCCGGCGGCAACCGGCTCATGACCGTCGCAAGCCGCGACGGCACCGCCTTCAGCCGACCGCGGCTGATCACGACCATCCCGCCGCGGATTGCCCGAGGCCAGGTGATGCTCGGCCCCCGGGGCACTCTGCTCGCCTACTCGGAACACTGGACCAAGGAAACTCCCACGACGGAAAGCGAATCCATCGGCCGCTTCGCCGCTGGCGCGCTAAGTGGTCCGTTCGGCCCGAGCGTAAGGGTGTCGACCTTCCCGGGCGAACCGATAGGGTTCGTCGGCGGCCAAGGTGAGGCGGTCGCCATCTATCGCGACTACCGGCACGCGCAAGGGTTCCTGCTCGATGCTGTCATCGCCCGCGCCGGACATCGGTTCGGCCGGTCGCATGTTCTCGACCCCGGCCTGTTCGGGTGTGGGATCGAGGGTAACGGCGAAACCGAATTGGAACCGCTGGAAACCGGCCCCCGAGGGGACGCGATCCTCTTGGTCACCTGCGAAGACAACCGCCAGTACGCCATCCGCTACACCCCGTAATCCAGCGTCCCAGCCCGCGGTGTCGACGAGTCCCTGCGAGTCCAACTCGGATCCCGAATCCGAAAGCCGTCCATCGCCGAACATGGCTGGTCGCCCGCCCGGCGCACCCTGCCGGTAGGCTGACCGCGCGGGTACTTGTTGCGTCTCTGAGACTAGGCGTCAAGTGCCCGCGTGCCGTCCGTTGAGCTCAAGCGAGTAGCGGTCGAGGCCGAGCCTGGGTGCTACCCGCCCGACCCAGCGATGCAGTTGGCGGTTGTGTTCCTGAGGAATCTCGGCGTCGAGATCCCAGTCGGGGCTCATGCGTTCAGTGTCCCGCCCGAGCGCGGCCCACTGGGTTAGGCCTTCTTCTCTAACGAGGTTTCTCGCGGCTCGCAGCTCGTCCCCGTCGAAAGGCGGGTTGGGGACCGAGACGAGCATCTGCAGAGCGCGTCTGACCTGGCTCCGGTCCTCCGATTTGAGCCGTGCTTTGAGCGCACTGATCAGCGTTTCGCGATGGATCGCGCGGGCCAGACGGCAGGCGTAGCCGAACTCACGACGGTCCCCCACGTCTACGAGGTGAAGGAGGATCCGCTCGATGCGGCGTTCTTGGCTGCCGGTGAGCGGTATCCGCGACAGGTAGCGCATGAGATCGGCCTTTACGTAGCCCGAGCGAAAGCACCACGGGTCCGTTTCCAAGAAGATCAGGGCTGGCTCGATCGCGTTCGTATCGCCATTGGCGAGAGCTCTCGCGTCGCGCCAGAACGACTCCGGGTACATGCGCTCGCGTGCGCGGTGGCCCTCGTCCGTGGCCTCACGCCATGCTCGCTCGGCGGCGGGGGAAGCCGTGCGCCGCGCGAACGTAGCGTCGATCTGCAGATCGGCGGCGTTGAGCCGGTCCGCCTGGGCAAGCAAGTTCGGATCGCGGCTTAGGCCTGAGTGACCTGGCTCGGGTGACTTGTTCGGGGGCGGCACGAGACGAGGATCCCAGTGCGGCTTCGGACCGTCAACCGTTCCGGTGAACCTCTGGACTCCGCTGCGGACTCGCCAGCGGACCTGAAGTCCGGTCGAATCCTCCACGGGACGGGCGTAGTTGGCCTGGTTGGTTCTCGACCTCGCCGCCCCTCCGTGACAGCGAGGTCGAGAACCAAACCAGGCAAGGAGGGGAGTGGGAGAAGGGTGGAGGAGTAGTGGAGGGATGGGGGGGTGCGAGGAGGGGGATTGGGTGAGGAGAGAAGACGAGAGCAGCAACCCGCCCGCGGCGACGATCGGCGCCGTGCTCTTTGGGGGAGTCGTGACTCGGCAAAGAGCACGACGGCCTTTCAAAGGGAGAAGAGTGAATGAGAAGGCCTGGCGCAGCCAGACCAGACGGCGCCGACGCGGAGTGCGCCGCTTGTGTTCGAGATGTCCCGCAGACGGTCACCGGTCGTAGCAACGCGAGTAACCGCAAATAGTGGCCCCGGCGGCGCTGACACGCCCCGGGGCCCGGCACCGAAAGGCGTACTTCCGATGCACGATGAGCCTACTCACGGTCTCGCCGACGAGCGAGACGCGATTCACAGGACCCTGCTGGACCTTCTTCTCACCGATGATGCGCCCAGCCTCTGGTCGCACGACGAGATTGCGCGCGCGATGGACGATCCGGTCGTCGCGATGGATGCGACTGACACGCTCTGCGCCGCCGGCCTGCTTCACCGGTTCGGGGAGTTCGTGTTTCCGACTCGGGCCGCGGCGTCATACCGGCGCTTGGAGCAGGGCGGCTAGCGCCGGCGCCGGTGGCACCCCAGGTCGCGCAGCGTGGCCGGTCGCGGGTGCCTCCGGGACCGGAAAGTCAACCCCCTGCGGGGGTACGCCGCCCTACGGGCGGCTTGACTGTCCGGCCCGGCTCCGGCTTGGAGCGGTGAGGTCGGCAGGGCAGGCCCTGCCGACCTTGTCGACCGGCGGGGAACTATCGCGAGCTGCGGTCGGCGGGGACGGTCCGAGTGTCAGACTGTCCTCCATGAGCGCCGTGAGGCGGGATGCCATGATCGCGATCGTAGGTCTCGTTCTCGTCGTCGTCGCGTTAGTGGAGCTGTCCACTGAAGTGGGCCGTGCCCTTGGCTTCATCGGGCTGTTGCTACTCGCCATCGCCGGCCTCAGTCAACTCGCCGCACGTGGCAGCGCCGGCCCGCCAGGGGACGGCGGGCCAGGCTTTGGGGGTCCGGGCGGGCATCACTGACGACGCGGGCCGGGTGGGGCCCCAGCCCGATCGCCGTAAGTCCTCATCGGGAGCGCCGCTCCCCACCGCGGAGCGGATTGCCTCACAAGCGACCCTACAAGCGTCACAGGGACCGCCGTCGGACGCGCCCCCCGACGCTGGCCCGGTCCCTACGGCTGGCGCTGAACCTGTCGCTTGAGCGCATCTTGGTAAAGCGGCTCGGGCGCCATGTCGAGGCCGTCCTGCGGCCACACGATCGTCCCTGCTTCGACTTGGATGTTCGCGAACCGGGCCGGATCGCGGAGTGGCTCGAACACGCCGCTCCACTCGCGGTCGGCGAAGCTGACATCCCCGACAGTCCCGTCCTCGAAGGTGAGACGCAGCTCGTACTCGCCGATCACCTGAACCTCGGTGACGTGTACAAGGGGAGGGATCTCGACCATGCCGACGATGTTACGGCAGCGGGTCGATCGGAAGGAGAGGCTGATCGCGGCGAGCGCGGTTCCAGTTCGCCATCAGCTCGTCTCGGTGCAGCTGCGCCCACCGGCGTGTCATTCGCAACGCTCTGGGCGGCAGGTGCCCGCCGAGCAGCGTGCCGTCGATCGCCACCGAGGCCGACTCGTCGCTGTACTCGGCGTGGAAGTGCGGGACGGGGTGGTCCCGCTCGTTCCAGTACATCCGGATCACGATCCCGTAGAAGAAGCTGATGCTCGGCATCAGATGTCCTCGCTCACGGTTGCGGGATCGAGCGACGGCAACGCGAAGGCGTCGGCGACGAGCTCGGCCTCGCCCTCCCGCGGCGCGTAGTGCAGGTACTTCATCGTCGTGTCGATGTCCTGGTGTCCCATCCAGGCCTTCAGCTGCAGGATCGAGACGGCGGGATTGGAGATCACCTGGGTGCCGAAGGTGTGGCGTAGGTCGTGGAAGCGCAGCGGCCGCAGGCCGGCGCGCTTGAGCGCGAGCTTGTAGCGGCGGTAGAGCGCCGAGCTGTCGAGGTGCTCGCCGAAGGAGCCGGGGAAGACGAGGTCGTCCTCCTGGTCGTCGTGCCCGCGGCTCGCCAGGCGCGCGAGCGTCTCGGCCACGAGCGGCGCCATCGGTACCGAGCGTGCCCGGCCGGACTTCGGCGTTGAGAGCGAGCGCTCGCTGTAGGAGGCGACGACACGGATCGTGCGCCGCGTGAAGTCGACCGAGCGCCAGCGCAGCGCGACGAGCTCGCCGCGGCGAAGGCCCGTGAACGCAGCTGTCAGGAAGATCGCCGCGTCCTGCTCTGATTCCGCGGCGCGCACGAGCGCGTGGATCTCCTCGGGGCGAGAAGACCTCGAGCTCGATCGCGGCGTGGCGCTGGACCGGTTTCTCGACGTCGGCGATCGGGTTGCGCGGCAGCTTCCAGACCCGCTTGGCGCGCTTCATCACGCCGAACAGGCATGTGAGGATGCGAAGCCGCGTCGAGTTCGCCAGGCCTCGCGCCGCGAGCTGCGCCGACCACGCTTCGACCTCCTCGGCGGTGATGTCCTCAAGGCGCCGCTCGCCGAAGGCCGGCAGCAGGTGCGCGCGCATGATGGACTCGTAGCCGCGCAGCGTCGTCGGCTTGCGCGCCCGGTCCTGCTCCAGCCAGCGCATGTACTCGGCGACCGCGTCGGCGAACGTCGCGCCGGTGCGCACCGTCCCTGGCAGCTCGCCCCGCCGAGCTTCGGCGAGCGCCTCGTCGAGCCAGGCCTTCGCGGTGCGCCGCGTGTAGAACCCTTCTCCCGGCCGTCCGCGTGTTGTCCACGCCGGCCCGATCCGTCGCTGCACCTGCCGGCCGTCCGGCACCCGGTACTTCGCGTACCAGACCGGACCGCGCGCGCCCTCGCGCCGCCAGACGTGCCCGGAGATCGGTCTCGGAGGTCGGTAGCTCATCGCCACCTACTCCGACTTGGTCCCGGTTTCGGGACAAAGTTGGGACAAAGTTCGGCTGGCAGGGCCGCGGCGTAGTGCCGCAAACCCGCATCCCAGAGCCAAACAGGAGGTGCCGGAGGAGGGACTCGAACCCCCGACACGCGGATTATGATTGCCCGCATTTTGGGCCGTTAGCCCAATGATTATGGGGTCGTTGGAAACGTACTTGGAAACACCTGCGACGCGGAATGGGTCAGCGTGATTCTGCGTGGCCACGCCCACGCAGGGTGCTTGGTGGCGATGCCTGGCGAGGGCGGTAACGCTCGGGCGGTAACGCTCCGGGCCTGCCGCTAGCGTCTCTCGTGTGAATGACCGAGAACTCATCGACGCGATCCGGGTAGTCGCTCAGGGCGGCGCGACCGTCACCGGCGCCATGCGTCCGCTCGCGGGGCGCGGGACGTGGTTCACGCTGAGCAGCGGGCACGCCATCTGCATCGAGCGCACCCCCGCCGGCTGGGACCTCTCCGACGTGACGAGCTGTCTAGCCTGAAACGGCGGAGCACGTCGAATACCCGTGGCGAGGCGTGCGCCCCTCTCCGAAGCGCTCCACCCTGAGGGCTGCCTTTTCTGCCGCCGTCACGATGGCGGCTTCACGAGCGAGGAGCACGTGTTCAGCGAGGCGCTGGGCAACAACGAGCGCATCGGCTCAGACGCGAAGATTCTGCCTCGGGGCGTCGTCTGCGACCGTTGCAACAACGGCCCGCTCTGCCTCGGAGATGAGGCGCTGGTCAACTTCGCGCCCGTCGCCATGCTCCGCGCTGAGCGCGGCCTGAGCGCCAAGAGCGGCAAGGCGCCCGTCGCCAAGTTCAGCAACGTGTCCGTCGCATGGACGG
>Ga0134126_10001377_pt1 | contig 30853 bp, 23 predicted proteins | sample KB31752_FD_96881 | JGI IMG/M metagenome (GOLD analysis project Ga0134126, IMG submission 96881) | Terrestrial soil microbial communities with excess Nitrogen fertilizer from Kellogg Biological Station, Michigan, USA - KB3-175-2 | ecosystem: Environmental > Terrestrial > Soil > Unclassified ... | reverse complement strand
TTGAAGTCGGAAAAATTCGCCTCCATCACCGCTTGATAGCATTGAACCGGGAAACCGGAATCGCGGCGCGGAAGGAGCTTGCCTGTGAAGACGTTTTTGCCCGAGGCCGCATCCACAATCTGAAAAGTCTTCAAATGGCTCGTATCCATTTCGCCCAGACTGCCCAGATAAAAACCGATCATCGCTTTCTTGGGCAGAGCAGGCATATAGCCGACCTGGTTCGCGTGAATCACGGGACTCCAACGCAGCGGATCCGCCTTCGCTGCGAAATGTGTGTCCGAGGACCACAACGTCGCATCCGGATTCAGCACCTTGACGGATTGATTGTCGGAAATGGGCGTGGCCAATTGCAGATAAAAATAATTGCCAATCCGCAAGTCGTATTGTTCAAGCGGCGCATAGAGAACTCGCCGTTTGAAACCGACTGAAGTGACCGCGTCCGCCTTGCCCTCAACCGTGACGGAAAATTCCTTTTTGTTAGGGAGACGCGGTGAACCGCCGTCGCCGACAAAGTTCCATTGAGTGACCGGCGCCGGATCGGGTTTTTTGGTTGTGATGAGCGTGAGTTCGAGAACTGTCGGCGAAAGAATATGGAGTTGATGCGCGCCGACCGGCGGCATGGCCAGCGGATGATTGTCGGAAATAATCAGTTCTTGTGCCGGAGCGGACGAAAGGAGGAGTGTGGCGAAGCTCGCTGCAAGGAGGCGGACGCAAAACATTTTTCCACCGTGACGCAAATTCCGTTTCCCGGCAAAGACTTTTATGGTAGGGTTTCACCCCGTGACCACCCGACCGAAAGAGAAATCTTCCGAGGAAAAACTCGAGCGGCCGAAAAATTTTGCTGAATTTTTGTGAAATCGTTGGCGCAATCTTCCAAGAGAGTTATTTTTCATGATGGCACGAAACAACCTCGCGCCCGGAAAAATATGCAAAAGATCAGAGTCATTTTGGCTGACGACCACACCGTGGTGCGGCAGGGATTGCGCGCGTTGTTAGTGGCCGAAGGAGACATTGATATTGTGGGCGAGGCGGAAAACGGCCGCCAGGCGGTTCAACTCGCTCGAAAACTGACGCCGGACGTTGCGGTGGTCGACATCGCCATGCCGCAACTCAACGGCCTGGAAGCCACGCGCCAAATCACCCGCACCGTGCCCTCCACCAAAGTGCTCATTCTCTCCTCCTACAGCGATGATGAATACGTGCAACAACTCACCGAAGCGGGAGCCGCCGGCTATTTGATCAAGCAAACCGCCGCGAATGAATTGCTCAAAGCGATTCGAGAAGCGCATCGCGGCAACGCCTATTTCAGCCCGTCGATCGCGAAACGCTTGCGCGACCAATGCCGTGAAGCGTTCGTCAGCGGCCAGCCTCCGCGCCGCCGCACGGACCAGTTGACGGCCCGCGAAGCCGAGGTGCTCCAGTTGATCGCCGAAGGACGCGCGAACAAGCAGATCGCCTCGGAATTGTGCATCAGCATCAAGACCGTTGAAAAACATCGCCAGCAAGTCATGAACAAGCTCGGCATTCACGATGTCGCCGGCTTGACACGCCACGCGATTGCGAAGGGAATTATCGAAAGCAGCGCGGGCCTGCGGCCGGCCATTTAGAGCGGCTGCGCCCTGATCGTCCGTTCTCCCTGCCATTGCGGGCGTAACCAGGGAAGTGCCTCAAAATCGGCTTCAGGGATTTTTTCCAACGTTCGGGTGCAAAACCCCATGGCTCCAGTCTCTGTGCGGCAAGATGGTTTGAACAGGACCCAATCGGAGCGCTTCACGGTGAAGCAAACCGGCTGGGGCTGAAGAAAAGAGGAAGTTTATGAGCCTTGGAACAATATTAATCATCCTATTGATACTAGCATTGATTGGCGTGTTGCCAACCTGGGGATACAGCAGTGGTTGGGGGTACGGACCGGGAGGGATCGTGGGGCTACTCCTGGTAATCATCATCATTCTCGCGTTATTGGGGCGGTTATAGGCGGACCGAGGCCGGACAAGGAAGGAAAAAGAACGATGAAAAAATTCAAACGGACAATGATTTGTCTTTTGATCGTAGTGGCGGGGCAAATTATTCTCACCGGCTGCAACACGGTGCATGGTTTTGGTGAGGACATGGAAAACGCAGGGCAGACGATCCAGGACAAAGCCAGCAGCAATCAATAATGGTTGCAACGCTCGCTGGCAGGAAATGAAGCATCACGGCGCTGGAGGTTTCCGGCGCCGTTTTGCTTTTTATCCGGCCTAGGCGCACTGGGTTTGCCGCTTTCAGGTAAATTCCCCATGGCGGCCCATTTCCGGAGTGCGAGAGTTGTCCGCAGGAGAACTCGTTATGAAAACTTTGAATCGTTTATTCTGGATTTCCCCCCTCGCTTTGTTGATTGCCGGTTGCGCCTTGCCGGTGCGGCGAGATCCAACCATCGCCCAATGGCAGAGACAAGGCATGCTGCCGCCGACCGGCAGCGAGACCTCGCGCGTTTATGAAACACCGGAAAGCTATCCGGCGGTGGTGCCGGCCATTGTCGTCAATTCAAGCCAGGAAAGAGTCGCGCCCGGTGATGTCGTCCTGGCAAAAAGCATCCGCGATCAGCTCCAATATAACCGCGGGCTCGCGCCTTCATTGCGCAATGTCACTCTCCAGGTGCAGGACGGCCAGATCCTGCTGGAGGGATCCGTGGCATCCACCCTCGATGCCCGTGTGATTGTGGATGATTTGCGCGACATCGCCGGCGTGACCCAGATCCGAAACGATCTGGTGATCAATCCGAACGTATATTAGGCATCACACCCGCCTGGAATTCCGACGAACCGTAGCCGAAGTAGCAATATGAAAATAATACATGCACTCACCATGGCTTCAGCTTTGGCCCTTGTCGCCGGCTGCGCCCACGAACAACGCCAGGCGCGATATGAAAGCGACACCATGGTCACGCCAGATTATTCCAATGGCCGTATTAGCGAATACAACCAGACGGAGAGTGGCTCTTCGTATCAACCTGCCTCACCCGGCGCGTACGGAAATTATTCTTCCGGAACGAGCGGAACTTATTCCCCCGGCGCGACCACTGACAACGGCACTGCCAATAATAATGCTTACTCGGACAATGCCTACCCGGCGGGAGGAGCGGGCGTGACTGGCGGCGAATCGGACAATGCCTTGGTTGCGCAAGTGCGTGAATCCCTGGCCCGCGATCCGGAGATCGCGATGATCCTGCCGAACATCCAGATCAGCGTGAACAACGGCGTGGTCTTATTGCACGGTTCCGTCCAGAGCGACGCCCAAATACGGCAAATCACCGCGATTGTTCAACGCGCGGCCGGTGTTGTGACTGTCAACAATCAATTGAAGGTTTCGGCAGGTCCGAATCAAAACGGGAACGCCGGCGAATCGCAGTTGAACCCCACGGGCAATGCGGCCTCGCAGCGGCTTTACAAGAACGCCGGAGAGCGCGAGGGTACTAACAACAACGCTTTAAATCCAACGTCCATGCCGAATGGCCAAAGCCAGATCTACCAGCAGAATAATCCGGCTAACAATCAAGGGGAGCGGCAAACCAACAGCAATTCGCTGAATCCCACGTCCCGGACGAACAGTGAAAACCACATTTATAACGAGAATTCACAAGGGCAAAACGGCGCGAACCAGAATACGAATAATAGCTTGAATGCCACGTCACGGCCAAATTCGGGAAATCAGATTTATCAACAACCGAATGCTGGACAGAACGGCCAAATGCAGAATACCAATAATGATAAAGGCAATGAGCTGAATCCGACCTCGCGCCCAAATTCTGCGAATCAGATTTATCAGCAACAGAATCACGGCGAGAACGGTCAAATGCAAAACCGCGGGCAAGCGCAGAATACCAACAACGTGAACAGTCAAGGGCTGAGCCCAACTTCCCGCACCAACTCTGAAAACCACATGTATCAGCAGACGAATCCGGGGCAAAACGGCCAAATGCAGAACAACGGACAGATGCAGAACAATAACAGCCAGAATCAGTGAGACGACTTTCAGGTCGATACCCCGCCTCCAACCCGGTGCGGTACCTCCTGATAAACGCGGCAGCCGGTCGCAAGACCGGTTGCCGTTTTTTTATGAATCGTGAATCGTTGCATTCTTCGCCGTCCTCGTTCTTCTCTCTCGGATTCCGGGGGAAAGTCGACGGCGAGAACGAGCACGAGGACGATTCTGAATTTGGGACTTTTTCGATTTTGGCAACGCTTGCAAAAACAAAAAAGCGAGCAACGTCTCCGTTGCCTCGCCGTGAGAGACCGATTAAATCAGCTTACCACCGATGATGGTACCGGTAATCATGCCGCCAACCCGGCCTCGGATAGGTCCGGTAATACGGATGATAGTGCCGATAATATGGCCGATGGTAGCCGAAGCCGAAATCCAACACCGGGGGCGCCACGACAACGGGGGGCGCGGGCGCGTATACCGCAGGCGGCTCCACATAGGCCGGAGCCGGCGGTTCCACATAAGCTGGTGGTGCCACGTACGCCGGAGGCGCCACCACCACGGGCGGCACCGGAAGCGGGACTTCGAATCCAAAACGAATGCCGGCCTGCGAGGCGGTCACAGCCCCGAGTAGCACAGCCGACAACAATAATATCTTTTTCATATAATAATATAGACGGAAATCGGGCCTTTGTATTGAACACCACCGTGTCTTTTTGAAAATTTTTCTTTGAATAAATGCGCATCCGAAACGTCGCCGGCGCAGGAAAAGACCCTATTTCCGCGGAGAACAATCGCGGGAATGTTATTAGCGAAGCGCTCGCATGAAGAAGCAAAACGGCAAACGTTCGCGGTCCGCAAAAAAAGCCGGATTCGGCAACTTCGCCCGAGGCATTGCCCGATGGACCGGGCGGCCGATTGCCTTCGGGCTCGCGGCCTTGTGCATCCTCGGATGGGTCGTGACCGGCCCGCTTTTCCATTACAGCGACACCTGGCAGTTGGTGATTAACACGGCCACGACCATCGTGACGTTCCTGATGGTGTTCCTGATTCAGAATACGCAAAATCGCGACAGCGAAGCGGTGCAATTGAAGCTGGATGAACTGTTGCGGTCCACTCACGGCGCCCACAATGCGCTGTTGGAAATCGAAGATCTCTCAGAGGAGGAACTGGACGAAATCAAATTGTGCTACGCGCAGCTTGCGAAACGCGCCCTCGATGATTTGCGCAGTGGAAAATCCGATCTCGGAACGCCCGATGTAAAACGCAAAACCGTGCAAAAAGCCGGCTCGTAATTCCCGCCGGGGCGGCCCGCATGTTTTTGGATTTTTTTTCAATGGGAATTTATAATTTTGGGGTAAGACCCCATATACCGTCGAAGCGGCGGCGCATATCCTGTTTCAAACGTTGGACATGCCTCAGCACGTCTCATTGAAGAGGAAAAACTATGGAAACTCGATCTGCATCTGACATTGAAGAATCAACCGAAAAATTACTCCAGGACCTGAAGGAAGTTGTGCGTGACGGCGAGGAACTGTTGCGAGCCGGCGCGGACGAACTCGGTGAACGAGGAGCGGCGGCGCGCGAGAAACTCGCGGCGGCGCTCGAAGTCGCCAAGGAAACCCAACACCGATTGCAGGAACGCGCCATGGCGGGCGCCAAAGCCGCGGACACTTATATTCGCACGAACCCCTACCAATCCATCGGCATCGCTTTTGGAGTCGGATTGATCCTTGGACTTTTTGCCTCCCGACGCTGATGACCGCCGCGGAACATGAAATGCCGACGCTCGGACGGCTGGCGCGCCGCACGGTGGCGACGATCCTGGGCGCGGTCCAAAATCGCGCGGAACTCTTCGCCGTGGAGTTCGCGGAGGAGAACGACCGCTTGCTGCGGATGGTCATCATGGGAGTCTGCGGGATGTTTTTTGCGATGATGACAATACTGCTGGTTACGGGAACGATCATTTTCCTCGTGCCGGAAGGAGACCGGGTGTACGCAGCGGGCGGATTTGCGGCGCTTTATTTGGTGGGCGCGATTGCGGCCGGGTTGATGCTGAAGAAACTGATCAGCCAGGTCCCGTTCACCGAATCGCTGAACCAGATCAAAAAAGATGCCGAACTGCTGGACACATTCAAATGAGCAAATACGCCGCAAAGAAAAAACTGCTGGTGGCCGAAAGCGAAGTGTACCGGCAATTGCTCAAAATGGAATTGCAGACGTTGAACGTCTACGCCAGGCGCGCCAAGCGCCGGGCGACTTCCATCAGCGCCTACCTTCGTTATCTTCCGATGGTGGTGGGTGGTGTTCCGTTGCTCAAGGGGCTGTTGCGGCGCAAGGGCAAAGGTTCTCATTCGGGCGTCAAACGACTAGGCGCTCTGCTGCTCACCGGCTGGAAAGCCTATAAAGGATTTGGACCGTTCTTCCGGGGTGGCAGGTTCACGAGGCGAACGAAGGAACCGGGCGAATCGGCGGCGGAACAATATCTGGCGGATCGGCTTTGATATGAACAAAGGAAAGCCTGCGGGCAGATTAGGGGAAGCAAAGGGCGGTTCGCGCCGCGCGCGCAGCCAGAGGCTGCGAGCCACGCCTCATCCGCAAAAAGGCGAAGTTGGCCGCCGAAAGCGCCGTGCGTCCATTCATCCGGCGGGCCGCGGCGGTCCCAGCCAGTGGGCCGGCGGGCCGGAGCATCATGGCCTGGATGCCTCGGAAGATCGAAACCCTTGAGGCCGGACGCGTCCCATCCGATTTCAATCCAGTGTAATGACGGTGTAATTTAGGCGGGCGTTCTCTTCAAAATTCGCCTGCGCCTGCCGCGCTCCCTGTTTTTTCTTTGGGGAACAAACCCTATGGCTGGTACGGAGGTGTGAACCTACGGTATGTCGGTTAAACTGTTTCGTTTGAATCAAGGATAAAAACTACTATGAAAATAAAATTCGTTACATTGATTGCGGCTGTATTTTTAACCGGCGGCGTCGCTGGCATTGCTCAGACGACGACGACCACCACAACGACAACGACGCACATTTGGAACGATCCTCATGCCTGGTGGCAAAATCATTGGTCCAACAATGGCGCCCAGCTCTACACGGCAAACGAGGCGAGCCTTGACTTATTCGGCAGTTATCTTTCCGGCGAGCACAAGATCGAAAACGTCTTTCACAACAGCATCCGTCACGGCTTTTGGGGCGGCGGCGTGGGCATCAATTATTTCTTCACCCGCGAACTCGGCATCGGCGGCGACATCAATATCCCGGACGATCATTTCGGGCATTTCGTCAACAATATCGATGGCAGCCTCATCGCCCGCATGCCCATCGGCAATTGCGGACTCGCGCCATACATTTTCGGCGGTGGCGGACGGCAAACCGATCCCGTCTGGCAATGGACCGGCCATGCCGGCGTCGGCGTGGAATACCGCTTCAATCCGGGAACGGCCTTTTTCACCGACGCGCGTTATGTGTGGGTCGACAAAACGCCTGACGAGATTTTGTTCCGCGCCGGTTTGAAACTCGTCTTTTAGCCAGTTCTGGTTTGGGATTGGTTTGGTAACGCCGGGAGTTTTCCCGGCGTTTTTGTTTGTACCTTAGTGGCACGGGCGTCTCGCCCCTGCGTGTCGATTCTCACGGGCGAGAAGCAGTGCTGCTATGACCATTGGTGCTCATTCGAGTCCATTCGTGGTTGTGACTGTAAAGACATGATTGTGACACCGCACTAGGGCGGCGCCGTCGGCACTTTAGGTCCATCACCCCATTCCCGCTTGCCCCTGCGCCGGAGTAGCATCGCCATCAATTCTGCGAAAACTATGCAAACGATCGAAGATGTTTTGACGACTGTGGACGGCTGGTTGCATCCCAAAGAGGCGCGGCTGTTATACCGGCTGGCCAGCGAATGCAAGGCGCGCGGCGCCATCGTGGAGATCGGTTCGTGGAAGGGAAAATCCACCATCTGCCTCGCGCGCGGCTCGATTGCCGGCGGCAAGGCGCCGATTCATGCGATTGATCCGCACACCGGCTCGCCCGAGCATTCGCGCGAGTTCGGCGTCGTCTGGACCTTCGACGAATTCCACCGCAACATCGATCGCGCCGGAATGACGGAAATGGTCACGCCCCACGTGGATTATTCCGACGCCGTCGCGAAAACGTTCAATGAGCCCGTGGAACTGATTTTCATCGATGGCCTTCATGAATACGAGGGCGTGAAAATTGATTTCGATTCCTGGTTCTCCAAAGTCATCGATCACGGCGTCATGGCATTCCATGATTCAACCTGCTGGCCCGGCGTTTTGAAATGCGTCAGCGAGGAGCTCTTCAAATCGCGCCGTTTCCGGAAGGTCCGCTTCGCCAAATCCATCGTTTACGGTGAAAAAGTGAAGCAGAACACATTTTTTGAGCGGATGGAAAACCGTGTGATGCTCTGGGCCTTTTTGATCCACGCCTTCCTCGACCGCTGGCAATGGCGTCTGCTGCACAACTATCTCGATTTTCCGATCACCCGCTCGATTATCGCTTACCTGAAAAAGCGCCGGGTGAAATCGAGCCCCATTGCGGTCGAAGGGAAGTGAAGAGGTGATTGCGAGGGCGATTGGAAAAAATATTTCCGGAATAAGTCACGATTGCGCTATTTCATGGCGTCCGGCCCCAAACCCCCGAATGATTGCAATCGTATGATTTCGCCTCCCCTCCGGCACGAGGCGGGACTCGAGTCGCTTGAGAATCGGCAAAAAGAATCCGCCGAAAAGACTTCGCGCCTTTAAACCCTGGGATATACCACAGGCTGTATTCGACGAGAGACGCTGGAGCAACTTCTCCCTCTCCCATCGGATGGGAGAGGGTAGGGGTGAGGGTTCGGGTTGATGCGAAGGTGCTCAGGGGCGCGAACGGTCATGCGCTAAAAAAATGGCGGCGGTCTTTCGACCGCCGCCATTTGCGTTTGTTTCAGGGGGTGCTGAATTGTTTATTGGGTTGACATGCCCACATCATCCCAGGTGGCGCGGCCACCATAGAGCGTGAAGCCCATGCCGGACATCGTCTTGCCCTCGGCGCCCACCGCGCTGGCGGGAATCGCCAGCTTCACCCACTGGCCGGCTGCCGGCAGCGGGCCCATGTAATGGCGGCTGACCGTTCCATCCGTGCCGTAAGTGAGGCTGTCGCCGCCCCAATACGCCCGGTGCTCCCAGCCCGAGCCGTCGTTCCATTGCAACATCACTTCGCTCGGCGGATTGGCCGGATCGAGATAAATGTAGGCATAGAGCGTGGCCCCGGTCGGGACCGCCATTGTCGCCGTTGCGTTAAAGAACAAATATTGATGTTCACCGGACACGATGGCCGACTGGAAGGCATACTGGCCTGACTGCGGAGTCGGATTGCTGCTCACCCAGTTCCAGGACCACGGGTCGCCGCCGTCGGCGCCGGCTTCGCAGCCGGCAGGCGCGGCGTCATCCACCCAGACAACATTCGGCGTCGTTCCGACAAAGTCGGACGCGGCGAACACGCGGCGGCCATCCGGCAACGTCGCTTCCGCTTCCACCCATTGGTCGTCGTTGACCTTCGGAGTGAAGGTGAACGTCTGGCACATGGTCGGATCGGAGTCGCGGGTTTCCCACACGATCTTCGCGCTGCTCAAATCCACGCCCGGCGCGGACAGCGAGAACTGCACCGTCCCGGACGAGGCATCGACCATCTTGGTCGTGATCTGGCCGGGCACTGCCTTCCACGGCTGCGTCTTGAGCGACGTTTGCGCCGCGAGATACGCGAGACTGCCGAGCGCGCGGGCCTGGTTCAGGATGACGAACTCGTCCTGCACGTTCCAGCTATCACCCCAGCGATCGTAGAACGGAACCTGGCCGCTGCCACTGTCCGCCGGATAAACCAATCCTTCGATTTGGTTGTTCGGATAAGTCCACAACGAGGAGAACTCGCTCTCCACATTCCCGACCGGCTCGCCTGAAGGCGGCGACTTGCGGCGATCGTTCAACGCGTATTGGCTTACGACATCGCGCTGGCGTTTCCAGCCGAGGCCGCTCAGGTAGCACACGTTGGCCGGGTTGCAACCGCCCTCGTAGTTCATGTTTTCCAGCAAGGCCGTGATGTAGTCCTGCTTGTGATTCAATTGATAAGCGACCGCCATGTCATAGGCTTGGTCCTCCGAGAAGTACCAGCCTGCGCCCTGCACGGCTTTGGTTTCCGTGGGGAACGCGGTGCCGTAAGCGCTCTGTTGCGAGAACGAGAGCACCATGTCGCCGCCGGCAATGACTTCGGCCTGGCACTTGGCCAGATAAGCCGGGTCAACCTGGCTGGCTTGCAAACGGCCGCTGATCACCGCGAACGCATAATCGCGGGCAGCGTTGCCGTAGGATTCCGCCAGGTGCCACCACCCCCAGCGCCAGGTCTTGGAGCTGGACGGATCATACCAGGATTCCAGCGTCTGCTGAATCCCCGGATCGCCCGTGGCGAGGAACATTTCACACGCGGCCCAGGCCAATTCGTCCTGGTCGGCGAAATCGTCGCCGTAGTGCGTGATCTTCTGGTAAATGCCGTTCTTGCCGTATTTGGCAATGGCATTGGTCAGGAACGACCACCCGAGCTTCGCCTTGGCGAGATAGCTCGCCGCGGTCTGCGGATACGCGGCCTTGAACGTCGGTGAGGACGCGCATTCCGCCAGCGCGGCCACAGCCGCCGCGGTCGCGGTCGAGGTCTTCGGCCACACCACCTGCGGATCGCCGTGGTCCGGCGTCACGTTGCCTTCATATTCGCGCGTTGTGGGATAGACGATGAAGAAGAATCCACCGTCCGTGTCCTGCATCTTGGCGATGTAGTCCGCTTCCCATTTCGCTTCCTGCATGACGTCGCTGATGCCGTCGCCGCTCTCGGGGATGCCGAGATTGTCGAGTTGGGCAACGCCCGGGAGTGAATCCACGGCGAACATGAGCGCGTGCAGCGTCGAAGCGCTGTCCGTCATGTATTTGCTGTAATCGCCGGCGTCATGATGACCGCCGGAGACATCGATGGTCCCTTGCTTGACGTACGGGAACAACAGGGTGCTCGAACTGATCTTCGGCGCGATTTGCGCCGGATTGTCCGGGTTTGTGATCTGGCCGTAATTCGCGATGGTCGTCCACGTCCAGGCATAATTTTCCGGCGGCCAGGGAATGCTGGCCGGCGCGGTATGACACGCATCGTGCGTATAACGCGACCAGGGCAGGGCGACGTTCGTGCCGCAGCGCTGGTTGTAGAGGCCCAGCGCATACGTGCGGGCGAACTCCATCGCGATGCCGTCGGTGATGTTGAACGGCAGGGACGCGCCCATGCCGGGCACCACCAGACGATATTGTCCCGGTGTCGTGAAGCTCGAGAAATCGGCTTCATAGACGTTTTGGTAAGGCGTCGGGCTGTACTGCCAGCCGGTATCCAGGCGCGAGGTGAGTGTGCCGGAGTAAACCGTCGCGCCGCTGTTCGCGTCCACGATTTTGAAGCCGGACGAAGCGGGCAGGGTGATTTCACCCATCGTCCCGGCCCAATAACCAACCATGGCTTTCTTGGAATAAGTCGGCATGTAGCCTTCCTCGTTCACGTGGATTGCCGGGTTAAACCGCAGCGGATCGTTGGTGGTCGAGTAGCTCGCGCCGGTATTCCACAAGCTGCCGTTCGGATTGACGACCTCAATGGTCTGGTTGTCCGAAAGTGGCGAGGCCAATTGCAGATACAGATCATTCTCGATACGCAAATCAAAGTTCGCGAGCGGCGCGTAAAGCGGACGGCGTTTGAAGCCGACGGCCTGCACGCTGACGGTCTGGCCGTTCACCTTCACGGTAAACGAGCCTGCTGACTGACTGGTGTTTGCCCAATCATTGGGCGTCGTTGAACCGGTGGACGGAGCGGTGTTGATATGCTTCAAATCCAACAGCGTCGGCGTGATGACTTGCAGCGCGGTATCGCCCGGTTGCGGCATGAGAAGCCCCACATCATCGACCGAGGGGGCATGGAGCCAATTGCCTGGGCCAGTGACCGGGTTGGTTTCGCCCGGCGGCTGGATCGGCGGATTGGTCGGACTGCTCACGACGGTGTTCGTGATCGTGATCTGCACCGGCGTCGACGTCGCGGTCGCGCCGCTGCCGTCGGTCACCTGGGCCGTGAGCGGATAAGTCCCGGCTGGCGCATTGGTCCAGGTCAGGGTTCCCGAGGCTGCGCTGACGATACTGCCGATGATTTTCGCGTTATTTGAGATCAACGCAGCGTCGCCGATCTTGGTCGATCCGGCAAAGAACGAGATTTTGTTGATCCCCATCCCGCCGGAAGCCGAGGCTCCCATCGGAATGTTTGCTCCCGCGGCAAATGCGGCATTGTTCGCCGGGCTGTCGAGCGTGATCGCCAGCGCCGAGTTGGTCGGCGGCGCGTTGGTTGGTATAGGATCGATCGGCGGAGGAGTGGGACCCTGTCCACCAGTGCCAGAGCCGCCAATCGTGCCTTTGCCCGTGTTATCCCAGGTCACGTGGCCATCATAAAGAGTGAAGGCCATGCCGCTCACGGTCACGCCTTCGAGGCCGACGGCGCTGGCGGGCACTTGCAACTGAACCCATTGGCCGGTGGCCGGGATCGGCCCCATGTAATGGCGGCTCGTCGTGCCGTCGGTGCCCATGTTGATATTGTTCGCTCCCCAATAAGCGCGATGGTCGTAAGTCGAGCCGTCGTTCCATTGCAACATGATTTCGCTCGGAACGTTGGCCGGATCGATATAGACGTATTGATACAACACGTCGCCCGTGTTCACTTGCATCGTTTGTGACGCGCCGGTGAACATCTGCTGATGCATGCCGGACGCAATCGCGCTTTGATGCGCCAGCGTGCCGGATTCCGGGTAAGGATTCGCGCCCGTCCAGTTCCAGTTGTCGACGTTCCAATCCGCGGCCGCGCCCAGAGGCAGCGCGTCATCAAACCAGACGGACAGATTGGTCAAGTTATTCGTGCCGCCGGGCGGCTGAACCGGCGGATTCGTCGGCGACGGATTATTCGTGGCGACGATGGTTGATTTGCCCGAGTTATCCCAGGTCACGCGTCCGCCATAGAGCGTAAACGCCATGCCCGAGACCGAGGCGCCTTCCAGGCCCACGTTGCTCGCGGGAACTTCCAGTCGCACCCACTGGCCTGCGGCCGGGATGCTGCCCATTTTGTAGAGGCTCGGCGTATTGTCCGTGCCCCACGCCACGCTGTCGGCTCCCCAATAAGCGCGATGCTCCCAGGAAGTGCCGTCATTCCATTGCAACATGATTTCGGTCGGCGTGTTGGCTGAATCCACATAAACATACGTATACAGCTTATCGCCGGCGTTGATTTGCAACGGCATGGTTGCGCCGGTGAAGAAATGCTGGTGAATGCCGCTCGCGATCGCGGATTGATGCGATCTCGTACCGATTTCCGGAGCAGGACTGCTGCTCACCCAGTTCCAGGTGTCGCCGCCGTTATAATCCATAATGGCGCCGGCCGGGAGCGTGTCGCCGATCCAGACCGTATCATTGGTGCTGGACACCGTGTTTGTAGGGCCGTTGCCCGGAGGCACCGGGTTCGGCACCGAATTGGTCGGAGTCGGAACGGAATTGGTCGGCGTTGGAACCGAATTCGTAGGTGTAGGAACCGAGTTCGTGGGCGGGTTGACCACCGGAGGAGTCACCGCCGCCGTTGATTTGCCCGAATTATCCCACGTGACACGTCCATCGTAGAGCGAGAACGCCATGCCACTCACGGTCACGCCTTCGAGGCCAACCGCGCTGGCAGGCACTTCGAGACGCACCCATTGGCCGGCCGCCGGCATCGGGCCCATGTAAACAGAGCTTGCCGGCCCGTGATAGATGAACGAAAGCTTGTTCGCGCCCCAGTATGCGCGGTGATACCACGTCGAGCCGTCATTCCACTGGAGCATGATTTCCGAGGGAACATTCGCCGGATCAATATAAACATAGGTATAGAGAACGTCGCCGGTATTGGGCGTCATCGTCTGCCTCGCCTTGCTGAACATGTGCTGATGCATCCCCGCCCGAAGGGAGGACTGATGCTCGAGGTTGCCGGATTCCGGCGCCGGGTTCTTCGAAACCCAATTCCATGAATCATTGTTGCTGTCCCTCACCGCGCCGCTGGGGAGCGAGTCGTCAAACCAAATGGTGTCCACGCTGCTCGCGCCGGTCGGCGGAAGGTTGCGGCCCAAAGCAATGCTGGTCGCCTTGGCCTGCGGCTTGATCGATGCCGCGGGTTTGGCTTCCGGAACCGATGCCTTCGCGACGTTCAACGCCGCCGTGCCGCGTGACGCATACGCGCCCTGGCTCGGGTTGTAGTAAGTGCCGCTCGCGGATGTCTCCAGCTTGATGGCGCGCACCATGTAAATGTAATCGCCGGAAACAGCATTCGCGTCGGCGAAATGCGTGTCTTTGACGAGCGAGGAATTGACTCGCGTGAACGGTCCGTTCGGGTTCGTGCCGCGATAAATGTTGTAGCCCTCAACGGATTCCGTGGAAGGTTTCCAGGTCAGGTATTCGTTATTGCCGTTGTCCGAGACAACCACGTCCGAGGCCGGAGCCACGATCTGCATGCGCAGTGTCGGATCACCCATCAACGCGATGTGCGTCCAGCTTTCGCAATTGTTTTGCTCATTTTTGTAAAGATCCGTGAACCCGTCGTTTTGCGTCAAACGGGTGCTAAAGCCGATCGGCTTGCCGAGGGCCATGTGCTGCATGAACCAGTGCGGCCGTCCGGACCACGAGCACGTCAGGCCCATGTCCTTCGTCGCGAGCACCGCGCGCTGGATATTGTCTTCGGAATCCCAATCGCCGAGCCAGCTTCCATACAGAAGCGTAAACACGGCTTTCATGTCGTCCTGCACGAGTTCGGTCGTCACGCCGTCGCGATAACGGCCAACGTCGCCGATGCCGCCGATGCTGGTGTAACTGCCCGAGCCGCAGCCGTACGCAAACAAGTAGGCGTTGGTGTGGAGGATCGGCAGCCAGGCGCCTTCCTTCGTCACGGTTCTGATCTTCTTGGCGCCAACAAACGTAGAAAAATTGCGCCAACCGCTCGCCGCGAAGGCTTCGCCATCGCGCACGCCGAAGTAGTCGCCTACAATCGCGCGTTCCGGCGCGGAGGTGATCTTATTCCGGAATTTATGGTCCTTGTTCAGGTAATTGCGGAGCAATTCCAGTTCGCTCGGGAACGTGGCGGGACCGCCGGCGGTCAGCCGTCCGGGCATATTCGCCAAGTCCACGCGGCCAATCATCAGCGTGAGCGGCGCGGGGAACTTCGATTGGTCGAACTTGCCATCGCCGGGGACATTGTGATTGCGCGGATCTTCGGCGCTGGTGTCATTCACCGAATCATCCGTCCATGTGCCCGTCATGTCGGCGTAATAACCGTCGCACGGCCACGCGCCCTGGTGATTGGCGTAATGGCCGTCCGGAACGATGTCGCCGGAGTAGGGAACCGGAACATGGCCGAACAAAAACACAGCCTTCGTATTCGCCGGATCCTGATTGTATTGCTCCTTAATCAGGTCCTTCACATGCACCGGCGAGTCGGAGCGGCTCACGTTCAAACGCGAAACCGTCCAGCCGTCGCCCACGAGGTCCTGCTGGAGGCGGGTCAGTTCCTTGTCCAGTTGGACCGCGTACGTGTCATCCACCAGCAGCAGCAGAATGCCGCGGTTCTCGGTGAGCGGCACATCGATGCCGGAATAGATATAGCCGTAGCCGGTGTAACCGGAGGCGTCTTTGACGATTTGATATTCATAAGGCACGCCCGTCGTGACTTTATTGTCCACGTAGGTTGTGCTTGAGCCGGGCAGCGTCGTGCCGGTGCCCCATGTAGAGGCGCCCGGCGCGCGTCGATAAACGACGTAGTGCTTCGGCGTCGAAATTGAATCCTGCGGCCAGGAGAGCGTGATTTGCGCCGGAGACGCCTTCACGTTCGCGCTGACCTGCACGGAGTATTCGGCTGTGGCTTCGGCGAGCCCCACGAGTGGAGCCACCAAGGTCATCGCCGCACTTAAAATTGCGTAAAATGTTTTCCGCATAGTGCGCCTACTCTGGCGTCTCGCGGAAAATCGAAAAATCGGAATGAGGCCAATTAACGTGTCGGAATCGCGGGCCAATCGGTTGTCAGTGTCTGGCTGACAAAAATCGCCCGCGCTATAATGGCGCTGCGTCCCCGCCGTAAATTGTCCACTTCTGCCGCTGCAAACGGCTGAAACGTAAGAGACGTGTCCATGATATGTGCAACGGCTGGACGCTCTGGATGAGCTTTCGAACGAAACCGGCGAAGCCGCCCTCGAAGCCGGCGTTTCACAAAAAGAAAACGGTCGCATGACCGCAGTCTTAAGCAGTCGCCAAGCCAGTGAACAGGGCGCTCCCGCCGCAACGCCTGCGGCGTGCATTCAAATGCCGAAATGGCCCTCTGCAAACATCGGAGCGCCGATCTCCTGATCGGCGCGAACAGCATACCCGGCGGCGAAGCACAATTTTTCGCGGGATCTATCCCTTTCAAAGAGATGCGCTTTTGAAGAGGGTCTCGAAACCGTGCTTTTGAGGCCGTGCGTGCGCGGCTGACGCAATCTTATTCTGGAACCAGTTGCCTCGGTAATTGCTCTTAAGCACGTCCACTCACCTAATTCAATCCACTCGGCTAACGAATAGAGTCGAAATCATGAAAAATAAATTCGGCATAAATACGGCGACGGGTCGCCACGGTTTTTTCCTGGCGGCTGCGTTGTTAACCTCTCTCGCAGTGGCGCGTGCGGATGATCCGCATTATCAGCAGGTAAACCTCATTTCAGACCAGCCGGGCATGGCTGTGTTGCAGGACCCAAATTTGGTCAATGCCTGGGGAGTTTCTTTCGGCCCGGCCACGCCTTTTTGGGTTAGCGATAACGGAACGGGTTTGTCCACGCTCTATTCCATCACCAATGATTCGAGCGGGACCGCGCATGTCACCAAGGTGCCGCTCGAAGTCGCGATCCCGGGTGACGGCACGCCGACGGGCCAGGTGTTCAACAATCTTGGCGGTTTCGACAGCAACCTTTTCCTCTTTGTCAGCGAAGATGGCACCATCTCCGGTTGGCATGGCGCGCTGGGCAACAAGGCGGAAACCCTGGTGGCGGGAGTCAGCAACAATGTCTACAAGGGCGTGGCGCTGGTATCGTCCTCCAACGGCCCCGTCTTGCTCGCGGCCAATTTTCGGCAAGCCACAGTGGACGTCTATGGATCGAATTCGGCCCTGATGGCGCAATTTTCGGATTCCAGCGCGCCTGCCGGATATGCGCCCTTCAATGTCCAGGCCGTTGGCGATTTGGTATTCGTGACCTTTGCCAAGCAGGACGATTTGAAACATGACGATGTGGCCGGTCCGGGAAATGGCCTCATCGACATCCTGGATCCGCAAACCGGAATGTTCCATCGCTTCGCGACCGGCACAGATGCCGGCGGCAAAGTGAAGGAAATGAATTCGCCCTGGGGCATTGCGCTTGCGCCGGATTCGTTCGGAAAGGAAGGCGGCGAATTGCTCGTGGGCAATTTCGGCAGCGGCACCATCATGGTCTTCGACGCGCGCGGGCGTTTCCGCGGCGAACTAAAAGGACAGCACGGCCAGCCCGTGGTGATTGATGGTCTTTGGGCATTGACATTTGGGAACGGCGGCGCGGGCGGAGATCCCGGGACGCTGTATTTCAGCGCCGGTCCCGATGGGGAAAGCCATGGATTATTCGGAAGCCTCGCGCCAGTCAAGGATAACGGTCACGATGGTAATGGCCATGGCTTTGGTGGCAATGGCCAGGGCGGACACAATCAGGGCGACCAGGGCAATCGCGGTGGCAATCACGGAATGTTTCATTGACCATTCGCAATGAATGGTCTTCACGAGCGAGGCAGTCAGGGGCATTGCGCGAAGGACGCTCGCTCGAATAATTGATTTGTTTGCATTTATAGTGGCACGGGCGTCTCGCCCGTGCGTTTCGATTCGCACGGGCGAGACGCCCGTGCCACTATGTTCGTGGAGAAGGCCGGGGTGAGGGTTTGAATTCCGTCGCAAGATGGCTCCCAGGGCTCAGGGGCCGCGGAGCGTTTATGCCTATCCGGAATACACTTGGCATCACTATAACCTCGGCCTATCCGCCTCTTTTTTCTCGATTTCCCAGCCGTTTCTCCGTGAGAATTGCCATGCTTGAATCTGAAGTCCATTACGGAATGGCATTTCTTCCGGCCGGCCATGGGCGCCGCGCTGGCCGTCCTTTGCGGCTTGGTTCTGTGGGGCACACCCATCGGTGACGCCTGGGTCAATGCCAGCTACGATTACCAATTTCGCTTCGGTTCACGCGCCGTCACCAACAAGGTTGTCCTGATCGAAATGGACAATGAATCCTACGCCGACCTCCATCAGGAGCGTTATGATCCAAAAAAAGAAGGTTCGCAGCCTTGGGATCGAAATCTGCACGCACAACTGCTCCAGAAACTGGCCGATGGCGGCGCCTCAATGGTGGTGATGGACATTTTTTTCCTTCGGCAATTGGATGCCGCTGGTGACAATGCACTGGCCGCTGCGTTGCGCCGGCAAAAAAAAGTTGTGTTGGGCGCTGAACAAGCCAAAGTCGTGGACCCGAAACTGGACGGCGTGCAGCCGATTTTGCCGGCCGAAATGTTTTTGGACGCAGCGCAAACGAATTGGGGCGTCGCGTGGTTCACCGCGGACCTGGATGGCATTGTGCGAAAACAATGGCCGTTTCCATCCCCGGGGCCGTCCGTGCCCGCGCAATACTTCAGTCTGCCCTGGGAAGCGGCTTTGGTGGCGGGCGCGCCGCTGGACAATGACACTTCACGAGAACGTTGGCTGCGTTATTATCATGAGGGCGCCTGGGAGAGCATCGGCTATGTGCATGCTTTGAGAGAGATACCGCCGAGCCACTTTCGCAATAAAATTGTTTTCATCGGCAACCAGCCGCAGTACACGGATCCGGACCGGCTCGAAAAAGATAAATTCCGCACGCCCTTTACGCGCTGGACCGGTGACGCCTACGGCGGCGTCGATATTAACATCACCGCCTTCCTGAATTTGATGAATCACGACTGGCTCGAACGCCCCCCAATATGGACGGAAGCCATTGCAATCATCATTGCCGGAATTTTGCTCGGCGCGGGCTTGTGCCGGTTGCGGCCGTTGCCCGCCTTATCCACGGCGGCGGCGGCGGCCGTGGTGATTATGCTGGCTTCGGTGTCATGGAGCCATTTTGGAAATCACTGGTTCCCCTGGCTGGTCATTTCGGCCGGGCAGGTGCCCTGCGCTCTGGCTTGGGCCATCTTCATGCCCGCATTTCATCGCGTGCAGGAAACCATCACCATCGCCACCATTACCAAAGGCGAGCGCCGCGCCCTCGGCAAGGTGCCAAAAAAGACGCCCGCCGAGGAACTGCCTGATGCCCCAGACTACGAATTGTTCGACCCTCCCTTCGGCGAAGGCGCCTACGGAAAAGTCTGGGTCGTCCGCAACGCCGTCGGCCAATGGCAGGCGCTCAAGGTCGTTTACCTCTCCAAATTCGACAACCACAGAGACCCGTTCGACCGCGAATTCAACGGCATCAGTCGCTACAAACCCATTTCCGACAAACACCCGGGACTGTTGCGCGTCGATTTCGTGACGCGGAAACGCGAGGGCTATTTTTATTACGTCATGGAATTGGGCGACCCGCTCAAACCTGGTTGGGAACGCGATCCTTCGAGCTACCGCCCGCGCGACCTCGTGAGCGTGCGCGCCCAGGCCGAAAACAAACGCTTGTCCGTGAGTGAATGCATCCGCATCGGCATCGCCTTGAGCGACGCGCTGGAATTTTTGCATCAACAGGGCCTGACCCATCGCGACATCAAACCGCAAAACATCATCTTCGTGAAAGGCCAGCCCAAATTGGCCGACGTCGGCCTCACGGCGGAAATTCGCCCCGCCGAAGCCGAGCACACCTTCGTCGGCACGCCCGGCTACATGCCCCCGCCACCCGAACGTCCCGGCACACCGCAGGCGGATATCTACGCGCTCGGAATGGTGTTGTACGTGATGAGCACCGGACGCCGGCCCGCCGTCTTCCCGGAAATCGCGACCACGCTCGTGCAAGACCCCGAGCCGGCGGAATTCCTTGCGTTAAACAATGTGATCCTGACCGCCTGCGAACCGGATATTTCCCGCCGCTACCAATCCGCCGCCGAAATGCGCCGCGCCCTGTTGGAACTCGAGAAAAAGCTTGCAGCAGGCGCCCCTTGAGGCCGCGTTGCACAACGGTCGGAGCGCGGCTCTGTGAGCCGCAGCAACGCTCCATTTTCGCGATCCCTGAGTTTTTTCACGCGCTTTCTTTGTTTGTTCTAATCAAAAACTTAAAAGTTTTTTGAAAGATTCTCCAAAACCCTGCGTATAGCCAATACATGCTGGGACAGGCCTGGCTGCTTGGGGTATGGGTTTGAGGGGCATGGGTTGGGCTGCGACGGGTTTTTCCGGTCATGTAGCTGCCGCCACGAGATCAGGCGGCAGCTTTTTTTTTCGAAAGTTTGAAAGATTTCTCCCGCCTCTGCGTATTACCGCATAAGACCTGATCGGGCAGGGCTTCAGGGCAAGGGCAAATCAGAGTCTGTTGGCTGCTGCCCTGCGAGCTCTGGGCAGCAGCTTTTTGAAATTTTTGAAAGTTGACGGTCTGATGTCCCCAGCCTGAAACCAAAAACTGATTCAGAGCATGACCGACGCTCCCGCCGAAAACAATAAAAGCGCCCAGCGCGAAACGCATCCCGCCATCAAAAATGTCGCGGTAGTGCAATGCGATGGCTTCCGCTGCCTTGCCTATAAAGATGTCGATACCTGGCGTGACCTTGATACGGGCCGGGAACTTCCCCGTGTTCAGCACGTCGTCCAAACATTTTCCGTTTGAAGCTCCGGGGAGCGCAGCCGCCTCGGCTGCCGTTCGGTGCGCCTCGCACCGAATGATTGTGGCTCAATCAGGCCCGAAACGGTGGAACCTTTTTAACCGCAACCGTGAGCCGCGAGGCGCGCCTCACCGCGCCCGAGGCCGGTGCCCCCCCCCCTCAGATCCAACCGCACCATTCATTATTCGTCATTCTGCATTCTGCCTTGCTGTCTCCGCCTCCCTGCCTGTAAGTAAAAGCCCATGACCGACGAGCAAACATACCGCATCGGCGTGCTGGGTTCGGGGAAAGGCTCGAATTTCGTCGCCATCGCCGAAGCCTGCGCAGCGGGAAAGATTCCCGCTGCCGTTGCGCTGGTTTTAAGCGATGTCGAAAATTCGGGCATTCTCGCCCACGCGCGCGCGCGCAAACTCGCGGCCCGCTTCATCGCCCCCGGAAAATTCCGCACCAAGCTCGATGAGGAAGCCGAAAACGTCTACATCCAGGCCATGCGCGACGCGAACGTGAATCTAATCGTGCTCGCCGGCTTCATGCGCGTCCTCAAAGGCGATTTCCTCCGCGCGTTCGAAGGCCGCATCATCAACATTCATCCCTCGCTGCTTCCGTCCTTCCCGGGATTGGAAGCGTGGCGTCAGGCCTTGGAAGCCGGCGTCAAAGTCACCGGTTGCACCGTGCATTTCGTGGATGCCGGCGTCGATTCCGGTCCCATCATCGGCCAGCAAACCGTGCCCGTCCTGGACAATGACACCGCCGAAACCCTCCACCAACGCATTCACGCCGCCGAGCACGAGCTATATCCCAAGTGCGTCGCCGCGCTCGCCCGCCGGGAAATCGTGGTCACCGGCCGCCGCGTGAGTTGGAGAAAATCGTGAAAAAGCCGGCCGCCAAATTCGGAGCGCCGATCTCCTGATCGACGCGAACAACCGCGAAGAAAAAGGTCGCTTTGCCGTTCCAAACTTGGCAATGAATCAGAGTCGAGTGTCTCGTGTTTCGCAAAGAACCATTCCCGCCAACGCCTGACACAGCCGCGGCGGCTTAAGATGAGCAAAAACAATAAACTACGTTTCGGTCTGCCCAAAGGCAGCTTGCAGGACGCCACCATCGAAAAGATGGCCAAGGCGGGTTTCAATATTCTGGTCAGCAGCCGTTCCTACATCCCTCTCGTGGATGATGACGAACTGGAGATCCGGTTGATTCGCGCCCAGGAAATCAGCCGCTATGTCGAGCATGGCTATCTCGATTGCGGAATCACCGGCTACGATTGGATCCAGGAAAATGGTTCCAAGGTGCATGAAGTCGGCGAATTCGTTTTCAGCAAAGTCTCGCGCCGTCCGACCCGGTGGGTGTTGTGCGTGCCCGAAGATTCGCCAATTAAATCCGTCAAGGACCTCCAAGGCAAACGCATCGCCACCGAGGTCGTGAATCTCACCAAAAAATATTTGCGCAAACACAACGTGCAGGCCGAAGTGGAATTCTCCTGGGGCGCCACCGAAGTGAAGGCTCACGAATTGGTCGACGCCATTGTGGAAGTCACCGAAACCGGCTCCTCGCTGCGTGCGAACAAATTGCGCATCGTGGATGAATTGCTGAGTTCCACGCCGCGCCTCATTGCCAACCACGCTTCCTGGAACGACGAGTGGAAACGAAAAAAAATCGAAACCATGGCCATGCTTCTCAAGGGCGCGATGGAAGCCGAAACGAAAGTCGGCCTGAAGATGAACATTGCCGAGAAAAACCTCGCCAGCCTGTTGAAGAATCTTCCGTCCTTGCGCAACCCGACCATTTCAAACTTGAGCCTGAAGGGTTGGGTCGCCGTGGAAACGATCATTGACGAGCACGTCGTCCGCGAATTAATTCCGCAATTGAAAGCCGCGGGCGCGGAAGGCATCATTGAATACCCACTGAACAAAGTGGTTTACTGATAAGAATCAGAAGTGTAATAAAGCAGTGTAATCAAACACCTATGGGTTCAATTAAAAAACGCCGCAAGGCGAAAATCAACAAACACAAGCGGCGCAAGAAGCTGCGCTTGAATCGTCACAAGAAGCGCACCTGGCAGAAGTAACTGCAAGGCGTCTCAGTCACCGTGGCGCAACTCGCGAATGCGGGTTGCGCCGCTTTGAGCTATCATACGGGCATGCTGTTTCGTCTAAGCGCCATTCTTTTGATCGTGGGCAGTATGTCCGTCATGGGCTGTCGCGCGCCGCATAGTGCTGCTTTCTCGCATCACCGTTCGTCTAAATCGGCGGTCGCCATGAACACCTTGCCGGCGGGTGAAGCCGAAGATTTTGGTTCGGCCATCGTCAGCACGAAGCCCGACGATACAAATAGCAATCTCGAAAACCAAATTGAAGCTCACGCGCATTATGCCGCGGGAGTCATTCACGAAATGAACCTCGAGCCCGAGTCGGCGCTCGAGGATTATTATAATGCCGCGCTGCTGGATCCCACCAACCAGGCGCTCGTCGTCGATGTGGCGCAACAATTCCTCCAGGCCAAACGCCCGGAGAAAGCCTTGGATTTGCTGATTCGGGCTTCAACCAATGCCAGTGCCTCGAGCGGTCTGTTCGCGGAACTCGGCTTCGTTTATTTCAAGCTCGGCAAAACCAATGAGGCCCTTGCCGCCGACCGTTCCGCCATCAAGAAAGACCCGCGTTCGCTCGCCGGCTACCAAAGCCTTTATTTGGATTACATCCAGACCAGGCAAATCGCCCCGCTTTGGCCGTTGCTCGAAGAAGCCGGAAAGGTCAGGCACACCGATGCTGAATTTTTAGTTGGCTTGGCCGAACTTTATATTCATCTCACTGCCGAGGCGCCGGAGGCAAAGGCCAGGGCCAACGAACACGCCTTCGCGGTCCTGCAACGGGCGGCGAAGTTAAAGCCGGCTGAAGTGCGCATTCAGTTGCGATTGGCGGACAGCTTCAACCTGTTGGAAAAATCCGGAGAAGCGCAGCGCTGGTACGAAGCTGTTGTCAAGCAATTGGCCGACACCTCGCCACAATATGACAGCGTCCATGCCAAGCTGGCGGATATTTACCTCAACAACCACGACTCGAAACGCGCCGCGGAACAGTTGGAAGCCATCGTGCGTGACAATCCGACGGACGCCCGGACCTATTACATTCTGGGTGGCATTGCGCTGGACGACACGAATTACGCCAAGGCAGCGGAGAATTTTGCCAACGCCATATTGTTTAATCCCGACCTTGAAGCGGCCTATTACAATCTGGCCGAAGCGCAAATGGGCGCGACAAACTCCGCCGCCGCGGTGATGACGCTGCAACGCGCGCACCGCCGGTTCGCCGACACCTTCACTCAGGAATATCTCTTCGGCATGGCTTACAGCCAGCAGAAGGATTACACCAACGCCCTCCAGCATTTGACCACGGCGGAAATTTTTGCCAGGGATAGCGATCCCAAACGGCTGACCGACGAGTTTTATTTTCAATTGGGCGCCGCGAGCGAGCGCTCGGGGGATTACGAGCGCGCCGAAAAATATTTCGAGAGCAGCCTCAAGCTCGCGCCCGATTCGCCGGAAACGCTGAATTACCTCGGCTACATGTGGGCCGACCGCGATGAAAAGTTGGACCGGGCGCGCGATTACATCGCCAAGGCGCTCAAATCTGATCCGAAAAACGCGGCGTACCTCGACAGCATGGCCTGGGTGCTCTACAAACTCCACCAGCCCAAGCCCGCGCTCGAATATGCCCTGAAGGCCCTCCAATATTCTCCGGAACAGGACGCCACCTTGTTTGATCACCTGGGAGACATCTATGCGGCCCTCGGCGAAAAAGACAAAGCGCACGAAGCCTGGAGCAAATCCCTTGCGCTCGAGCCGAACGATGCCGTGCGCAAAAAACTCGTGAACTGATTTCGCCATGGCCCACCAGTTTACCAAACATTACACCCGCGAAGAGGCGCAGGCGCTGCTGCCGCAGGTCCGCCAGTGGCTCGATCAACTCGATCAGGCCCGCGAGCATCTGCTCAAATATGACAAACGCCTCAGCGCGCTCATGGAGCCCGGGCGCGACGCCGGCGGTGACCTCGTGAACAGGTGGGCCCGCACCATTGCCGAATTCCGCGGCGCGATGGATGAGTTTCAACGTCGCGAAATTTTGATCAAAGACCTCGACCGCGGGCTGCTTGATTTCCCGGCCATCATTGGCGGCCGCGAAGTGTTTTTGTGCTGGGAAAAGGACGAGGACGACATCGAATTCTGGCACGACCTCGATACCGGCTACGCCGGCCGCGAGCGGCTTTAGGGACATCTTTCTTTAGCCAGACCCGATGAACCACGACATATCAGCGGCTATATTCGACGAGCGACGCTGGAGCAACTTCTCCCTGTCCCATCGGATGGGAGAGGGCCGGGGTGAGGGTTCGGGTTCATGGAGATGCAATCACACCTAATAATCCCAACTCCGGTAAACTTCATAAACATTCAACCTGCCACCCGGCCAATAGTCATTGGCAGGATACATGAAAGTCCTGGTCACGCGGTCAAAGTGCAGCGTTTTTGGGAACTCAGGTTTGTTCGGATCATAAACCGAGAAGATGATTTCCTTCTTCGTCTCCTTCGCATCGAAGAGCAGCACGGCGTGATTGATCGTGAGCTGCGGAAACCGAACCAAGTGAACGACCGGCGGCCGGTTTTGCTTCAAGTCCGCGAGCAATCGTTCCGCGGTCTTTTCCTGGTTTGCCCGGCTGAAAGGAAAAATCATCCGCCAATGGCCGCGCTGGAAATAACTCTGCAACCAACTGCCGCATTCCGCTTTCAAAAGCTTTTCCTGCGCCGTGCTGAATTCCTTGAGATTCGCGTATCCCGGAATCACGATCTTTTTCGACTCCGGCAGCGGGTGCGACGGATCGACGGACACGACGCGCCGAATCAGCCGGCGATAAACGGCCTCCGTCGCGACGGTTTGCGTCGCATCAAACCGCGCGTTCTCGAAAAATTGCCGCGCAGAACGCGCCACCACGAAGCAATGACGCGTGTAATCCGCAGGCGGTTCACGGCGGTTGTGGACCCATTTGCCCTTGGCGTCATAGTGATATTCCCAAACCAATCCATTGGAGTACGCGAAGGAATCGGTCTGAAAATTGAAAGGCCGCGTGCCGACAAAAGGTTGGTGGCTCGCGCAGCCGCATAGCAAAAGAAAAACTGCCCCGCATAATATGGTTGGCGCGACATGCTCCGACCGTAGGAGTCGACGTAAGGAGGCCCTGAAATGTTTCGCGGAAAAAATGTGAGCCTTCTTACGTCGGCTGCTACGAAGAAAGATGGCCTCAAGCTCTTCCCAAAGTTTCAACCGCATGGTTCTGGATTTGGCGCGCTCGCTTGCGCGTTCTTCAAGCTGCACTTCATTATTCATTCAGACTTGCTCCAAAAGCTATTCGTGCGCTACCTAACTGGCAATGCTTTACGAACGATGGCGTCAAATCGCCCGCGCGCATCCCCGGGAAATCGCCTTGCGCGACCTGACGTCCAATCGGCAGTGGACCTTTCACGAATTGGAAATAGCAGCCAAGCCCTCGCAGGGGAATGGGCAAAAGTTCGCATTCCCGACGGGGTCTTCCGCCGACTTCGTGCTCGAAGTGCTTCGCGCCTGGCGCGCCAGGAAAATCGTTTGCCCGGTTGAAACCGATCAAAAAAGGCCGGAATTGACCGCCAATTTGCCGCCGGAAATCGTGCATCTCAAAATGACTTCCGGCACGACCGCCGCTCCGCGCTTTGTGGCCTTCACGGCCAGCCAATTGATGGCCGATGCGGAAAATATCGTTGCCACAATGGGCCTGCGCCCCGATTGGCCGAACCTCGCCGTGATTTCGCTCGCCCACTCATACGGCTTTTCGAACCTGATTCTGCCGCTGCTGCTCCACGGCATCCCGCTGATTCTCGCGGGCGCGCCACTGCCGGAAATTGTACTGCGCGCCGCTACCACGGAACCGGCCATCACGCTTGCCGCCGTCCCGGCACTTTGGCGCACCTGGCGCGATGCCGATGCCATCCCGCGAAACGTGCGGCTGGCGATTTCCGCCGGAGCGTCGCTGCCGGTGTCGCTCGAACAAAGCGTTTTCGCCGGGCGCGGTCTGAAAATTCATAATTTTTACGGCAGCAGCGAATGCGGCGGCATCGCTTACGACGCCAGCTCCGGTCCGCGCCGCGACGATTCCTGCGCCGGTGCGCCGATGCGCAACGTGAATTTGTCCATTGCGGACAATGGATGCTTGGAAGTGTGCGGCAAAGCCGTGGGAGAAACGTATTGGCCCGAATCTGCGCCGGCGCTGAACGGAGGTGTGTTCCGAACCAATGACCTCGCGGAAATTTCGTACGGCCTGGTTTACTTTCGCGGCCGCGCGGGCGACCAGATCAATGTGGCCGGCCGGAAGGTGTCACCGGAAACGATAGAGAAAGCGCTGCTGACGCATCCAGGCGTGCGCGAGTGCGTCGTATTCGGAGTGCCCAGCCCGGACGCGAACCGCGGCGAAACCATTGTGGCTTGCGTCTCAGCAACGACGCAGGTTGCGGGTGACACTTTAAAGCAATTTTTGCTCGGGCAATTGCCCGCATGGCAGGTGCCGCGCGAATGGTGGCTGGTGGAATCGTTGTTCGCGAGCGGTCGGGGGAAACTTTCGCGTTCCGAATGGCGTCAGCGGTATTTGGAAAGGGCAGGATAGCTCTTAACAGCCCCAGAAAATTTCTGATTGTAGGAGACGAGGCAACGAATCTCAAATTCATGATTTTGGGAATCAAGTCAAAGACTCCTCGCCGGACCCGGCAGTTTACTGCTTGTCATTACCCACATCTTTTTTTGGTGCTGGTTTAGTGGTTCTGATTTATAAGGATGACGACGACAGAAGCAATCGCCTTTCGGTTCCTCAACCGGAAGGTTTATGTCCAGCCATCTATTGCCACCGGCCCAGTGGGCTCAACAAGAATTCGGATTTGCGCAACTGGGAGATAAGCGGCGTAATAGACGCCTTGTGAAGATCGCCGAAAATCTGGCTGCCAATCCTGGAGGAACTTTGCCGCAAGCTTTTCCGGACTGGGCCGAAGCGTTCAAAACCGCGGGCAAGCCTGCGGCGCAGGCGCAATGGATCTGCATTGCCGACCGCGAATCGGATATTTACGAGCCGATGCAGTTCTACCAGCGGCGGGGAATCGATTTCATAATTCGAGCCTGCCAGGAGCGCCGCTTGGCCGATGGAAGCGGGGCGGTTGTTTGAAGCACTGGAAGGAGCGCCAGTGCTGAGGATGAGCACGGTGGAACTACGTTCGCGTGGGGGAGAGCCCGCGCGCACGGCGGTGGTGGCCCTTAAAGCCAGATGTGTTGATTTGGACGGGCCCTGGCGCCCCGGAGGTTGGCAAGAGCCATTGCGGCAAATCACCGTATTGGAGATCAAAGAGATCGACGCGCCCAGTGGAATCAAAGAGCCCCTGCATTGGCGTTTACTCACATCCTTGGCTTGTCAGACCCTGGCGCAGGCGCAACGGGTGGTCCGAAGGTACACCGCCCGATGGTGGACTGAAGAGTATCACAAAGCCCTTAAGAGCGGAGCCGGAGTGGAGGACAGTCAACTGGAGGAAGGCTACCGGCTGGAGCCATTGATCGCGGTGCTGGCGGCGGTCGCGGTGCGGTTGTTGAGTACGAAGCTGCTGGCTAGAAGCCGGCCTGAAGGATCAGAGGCCGCCAGCGGCTTAAGGGCCGGAAGTGGCCAAATTATTGGAAAGCAAATTTGGCAAACCCAAAGGTGGCTGGACCAATCAAAACTTTTTGGTGGCGGTAGCGCGGATGGGAGGTTTTATTGGACGCAAGAGCGATGGGCTGCCTGGCTGGCTGACTATTTGGCACGGATGGCAGCGACTCATCTGGATGTGCGAAGCATTAGAAATCATGAAAGGAAACACAAAAAGATGTGGTAATGACAGCATTAAACTGCCGGGCATTTTCAGCGGTTCCTTCGGAACCTGTGGCAGGTGGCGTAATGCTCAAGATTGAGCCGCACCCGCGTGGCAGCCGCGTTAACGAACAACTTGCCAAAAGGAAAATGCCAGCTTTAAATCAGGTGTGCACAAGGAAATAGCCCGAGCGGTGCATCGGAACGGGTTTGGGTTTGGCTTACTACTTGTTGGGTGTGGCCGTATGCGCCTTTCATTTTTCATTCTAATTGCCATCTTGAGTGTCTGTTCAGGTTGTGGTCGGCATTTTCGCCTCTACAAATCTGAGCAACTCGGAGCGAGCAGTCAGGGAATGGTCATAGTGGAGACTTGGCTTGAGAATGCGCCATTGTCACCTCCCGTCTGGAAGGTCCGCCTTCGACAAAAGGATAGCACTAACAGTGTCGTTCTATTCACTGTGGCGAGTGTGTTCCAAGAGCCGGAGCCTGGATATCCGCACCTGTTTGTCACAAATGGCAGTGAAGTTATCCAAGACTCGGCGAGGAGTTATATCTTTTCCCTAGCAGCCTGTTGAAAAAGAAGGAAGCTGGAGCGGAAAAGATTTTCAAATTGTGGCGAGTTGTGATTAAAAAGTCGCGTGTTCGCGACGAAACAAAAAGTAGGACAAGGCGAGTTCTGGGTGGCCGCTCACCAACTTGCCTCCTCACCCAAGTCCGCCTTTTACGCCAGGCTGGAGGAGACGCTGGAGTCATTCGGATTTGCCGATAAGGTGCGGGCGGCATGCGCTCCGGCTTACAAAAGCGGCAACGCGGGCCGACCCGGTATTGATCCGGTCGTTTATCTGAAGATGATCATGGTGGGTTTTTTCGAGGACCTGCCCAGCGAGCGGGCGATTGCCGCGCGTTGCGCCGATTCGCTGTCCATCCGAGCGTTCTTGAACTATTCGTTGGAGGAGAAGACGCCCGATCACTCCAGCTTTACGGTCATCCGCCAGCGTCTGGGATTGGAGATTTATCAGCAGATTTTCACGGTGACGTTGCAGGCTTTACGCGAGCACGGGCTTTTACGTGGCCAGAACCTGGGGATCGATTCGTCGGTGATCGAGGCCAACGCTTCACTGCGCGCTTTGGTGCATCGCAACACGGAGGAGCAATACTGGGATTACGTGAAACGATTGGCTGCGGAGAATGGGATCGATCCCCATGACACGGGAGCCGTGCGCAAGTTTGATCGGCATCGCCCTGGCAAAGGGAGCAATCAGGAGTGGCAGAACCCGCACGATCCGGACGCCAAGATCGGCCGGACCAAAGACGGTGCTACCGACATGATTTACAAGTCCGAAGCGGTGGTGGATCTGGACACGGGTGCCATCGTGCAAGCCGACGTGCATCCGGGGGACCAGGCCGACCACAAGGAAATGGCCACGCGCGTTTTGGAAGCGCAACAGACCCTCAACGAAGCGACCGGAGAAAAACCTGACACACTCACCGTCACGAGCGTCACCTCTGATAAAGGCTATTACGCGATGGATGAGTTGCAGGCTCTCCAACACGAAGGCATCCGTACGGTGATCAGTGATCCTATCGATAACCGGCGCACGGACAAATTGGAGCCGCAGCAGCAACGGGCCGTGCGCGCAGCGCGGCGGAGCGTGAAGAGCAAAACGGGCAAAGAACTTTTACGGCGGCGCGGCATGCACATCGAAAGAAGCTTCGCGCATATTCTGGACGCCGGCGGCATGAGGCGTACGACACTGCGAGGATGGGAGAATCTGAACAAACGCTTCAAGCTGGCGGCGGCGTTCTACAATCTGTCGCAACTGAGACGGCTGCTGTTCGGCTTTGGAACGCCCAAGCAACTGGCAGCAGCCATGGAACGGTGCAGGCGAAGTCTTTTTGCCCGGTTGGCTGCTGTTTTGATCCTTGTAGCCGCCATAGTTCACCGACTTGAGGTTCCCCCGATTTAGTGGACACGTCGTCCAAGCAGTTGGAAAGTGACGATGATGAGCAATAGTACAAAAAGATACACACGGGAATTCAAACAGGAGGCCGTTCGCCTTTTGGTGACGA
>Ga0134126_10001376_pt1 | contig 30853 bp, 27 predicted proteins | sample KB31752_FD_96881 | JGI IMG/M metagenome (GOLD analysis project Ga0134126, IMG submission 96881) | Terrestrial soil microbial communities with excess Nitrogen fertilizer from Kellogg Biological Station, Michigan, USA - KB3-175-2 | ecosystem: Environmental > Terrestrial > Soil > Unclassified ... | reverse complement strand
CAATAGCCCTTGCAATGCCAACCCTTTTTCGCATACCACCGCTTATTTCATCCGGGCTTTTTTTGTTTTCCCCGGCCAGGTTTACCCTGTCCAAACAAAAATCAACCCGCTTTTCAACTTCCAATTTGGTCATTTTGGTATGGAGCCTTAGCGGGAAAGCCACGTTCTCTTCCACATTCATGGAATCAAACAGCGCAGCATTTTGAAAGAGCATCCCAATTTCCTGGTGCAGTTTCTTTTTCTGGCCGTATTTCATGGTCATATAGTCGCGCCCGTCAAACAGGATATGCCCTTTTTCAGGTTTAAGCAGTCCAACGATACATTTCATAAATACCGTTTTGCCGCTGCCGCTGCTCCCGATGATCATGTTTGATTTTCCTTCCTCAAACCTGGCGTCAACCCCTTTGAGCACTTCTTTGTCCCCAAATTTTTTTACAAGCCCCTTTACTTCAATCACTGTAAAATTTTTAAAGAAATAATTGTGCCAAAAGGTAATCGAAAAGAAGGATAAGCACACTGCTGTAAACCACTGCTTTGGTACTTGCTTTGCCCACTTCTATACTTCCGCCTTCGGTATAATAACCCTGGTAAGATGAAACTGAAGAAATAAGGAAAGCAAACGTTACCGTTTTGATCATGGCAAATACAAATGTGAAAATTTTAAAGGAGTCCCTTGCCCCGTTCACGAAATGTTCAGGGGAAACCACACCGGAATACATTCCCACCACATATCCGCCTAAAATGCTCAGGAACATTGAAATAATGATCAAAGTCGGCACCATGAATAAGGCTGCAATAATTTTTGGCAAAATAAGGTAGCCTGCCGAATTGACACCCATTACCTCCATAGCATCTATCTGCTCACTAATGCGCATGGTGCCTATTTCAGTTGCAATATTAGACCCTATTTTGCCGGCCAGCACCAGGGTAGCAATGGTAGGGGAGAGTTCCAGTATGGTAGAATCACTTACGATGGAACCTATGACCGTATCAGATATCCAACTGGCAACCAATTGATAAGATGTGTTAATCGTAGTTACAGCGCCCACAAAAACTGATACTATGGCAATGATGCCTAAAGATTCTACCCCAATGGCCTGGGCCTCCTGGAATATCCTCTTGATATATACTTTTCGGTGTTCCGGTTTGGAAAATGTCTTTTTGAGCAACAAAAGATATCTTCCAAAATTATAAAATAGGTTCATGCTTCGGGCGAAATACTAATTTTGCAAAAATATAACAAATAACCCATCTTGAAAAAAGTTGTTATCACGGGCGCGTCAAAAGGCATAGGCAGGGCCATTGCTGAAAAATTTCTCTCATTCGGCTACAATGTGGCCGTATGCTCCAGAAACCCTGAAAATTTATTTACTATGGAGGATGAAATTGCGGCAATGGATTATCCGGGCGCTCTGCATACTTTCGCCTGTGATGTGACTGATAAGCAACAGTTGAAGCAATTTTATGAATTTGTTAACGGCAAAATGGGAGTCATTGATATCCTGGTGAACAATGCCGGGATATTTGAGCCCGGAGCCATTCATAATGAAGAAGAAGGTGTGTTTGAAAGGCAGATAGCCATGAATGTTGCCTGCGCCTACCATACCAGCAGGCTGTTTTTGCCGGAAATGATCCAAAAGAAGAGCGGGCATATCTTTAATATCTGCTCGGTTGCAAGTATTAAGGCTTATACCAACGGCGGTTCCTATTGCATTTCAAAATATGCCGTATATGGCATGACCAAAGTCCTCCGTGAAGAGCTAAAACCATTTAAAATAAAAGTGACTGCCGTATTGCCGGGCGCCACATTATCAGGTTCCTGGGAAGGTACTACATTGCCAGAGAATCGCTTTATGAAAGCTGAAGATGTAGCAGAAGCCGTGTTCATGGCATCGCAGCTATCTCCATCAGCTGTAGTTGAAGAGATATTAATGCGGCCGATGGAAGGGGATATAGAGTAATGTGCTAATGTGCTGATTACTTCGCAATATGATTGTGCGCCAGCTAATTAGCACATCAACATATTAACCAATTAGCACATTAACTCACACCGCTGCCAATTCCCCAATTTTTTCCCTTATGGCTTCCATATCAGGTATTTTGCCCGCATCCTCAAGGACTTCTGCGTACTGGATAATTCCATCAGCATCTACAAGGAAAGCAGACCGCTTTGCGACCCCATGCATGTCCACCGAAAAAGTCTCATACTGACTGCCGTAGGCTTTGGACACTTCTTTATTGAAATCGGAAAGCATGGTGAAATCATAATGCTCCAGTTCTTTCCATTTCGCAAGGGTTTGTGGACTGTCAACTGATATAGCCATTATTTCCACATCCAATCCTTTGAAGTGAAAAGCATTGTCCCGGATACCGCACAGTTCCTTGGTGCAGGTTCCGGTAAAGGCCAATGGAAAGAACAGGATCAGCACATTTTTTCCTTTGTAATCATGCAGTGAAACCTGTTGCTTATCAGAGCTATAGAGCGTGAAATCAGGTGCTTTGTCGCCAACTTTGAGTGCCATATTATTTGTATTTTTATTTTAGATTTAGGAACAAAGATAAGTGGAAAAGGTTTGGGGGAAGGGAAAGGTTAAGAAAGTTAATTGTAATTTTGAACTTTATGGAATCGAATTTGCGTTCTAAGCTAAAAGGCTATAATGTACAGTACCTATCATCTCCAGTCCGCTTCAGAGCTCAATAAGGATATTATTGAAGCGATCAAGGCTGCTTTTAAAGGCAAACCTATCCTGATAACCGTTGAAGAAGAACACGATGAGACCGCATTTTTAATGTCGAACCCAATAGACAAGGCTATGATCCTTGAATCTATAAAGCAGGATAAAAATGGATCATCCATTCCTGTAACCATTTCGCATGAATGAGGGATATTCGGTTTACAGAAATTGCCTTTAACCAATACATTGAATGGCAGGCAATTGATAAGGGCATGTATGCCAAAATCAATAAACTGATTATTGAAACAATCCGGACGCCTTTCTCAGGTACTGGGAAACCCGAACCCCTAAAACATGAATTTAAAGGTTATTGGAGCAGGCGGATAAACCAGGAACACAGGCTTATATATCGTGTAGAGGATGATTTTATTAAAATCATTTCCTGCAAGTTACATTATAGCTAATCTTTGAATCGTATCAAGGTAATGCAAATTTCACTGGAACAACATATCTAACTTTTACTGCTTTGCCATTCAGTTTTGCTGGAATCCATGGTGAACTTTTCTGAAGGTTTTCAATAACTTTTGCTCCAATTCCATAGGGGTCATTTCCCTTAATAATTTTTAAATCTGAAAGCGTTCCATTTTTATCAACTAACATTGAAACATAAATTTTTAAATTTACCGGTGAATCAAGATCGATATTTGAAATTGGCATTTTTTCGATAAGATTCTCAAAGCCACCTTTTGGTTCAGGCGCCTGATCATAAGAAATACATATTGAATCCTTTTGATTTATTGCCGTATCCTGGGCAAATGATATTAATGGAGTCGAAAGTGCGAAACTCAACACAGTTACAAAAATGACTTTTCTTAATAATTCCACGCCCCCAATTTTTAGCCAAAGATAATGTTTTGAGTAATTTCCCTTTGCGTTCTTTGCGAAACCCTTTGCGTTCTTCGCGTGAAATGTCCACGCAAAGGGGTTCAAAGAGGAAAATACGCAAAGAAGGTAAATAACAATTACCCTCCCGCCTTTACAAGTTTCTCCAAATATCTTCCTTTAACTGTCTCAATCATCAGGAAATAAATACCATCAGGATAGCTACTTAGATCCATCATATGGGGGTTAGATATCCCCTTACCGATAATCCTTCCAGCCATATCAGTCAGCGTCATGGAAACCTCTTTATCTGTTGAGAAAGTTTCCCTTATGTTAAAAATGCCCACAGAAGGGTTTGGATATACATCAAACAGTCCAGCGTTTTCAACGGGAACCTTAATTCCGGACGGGTCCGGTTTCGCCTGTGCTATAAAGAAAGAACCGTTGCTGTCTACAGCTAAATGAATGTTTCCAAAATCAGCATTAGCGCCTATAAAACCTGTTATAGAGGCAATGTCATTCCGATCAACACAAACTGAAAATGCGCTATCTGCACCCCCACCTCCTGCCCGTTCCGTCCACAACAATCGTCCTGCCGCATCATATTTGGCAAGGAAAATGTCCGTATTTCCCTCACTGGTAAGGTTTGAACCACTAAAATCCGAGTTGCCTGTAAATACTCCTGTCACAAAAATATTGCTTTCCGGGTCTGATACAATTCCAAGCGCCGCATCATTGCCGGGGCCGCCCATTTTGTTCAGCCAGTTTATATTCAGGTTATTATCATAAGCAGCCACAAACCCATCATCCCTTGTGCTGGTAATCGTCTTGTTTCCAAAAATAGCTGTGCCATTGAAGGTCCCGGATATATAAACATTGCCCGAACCATCCAGGCCTATACCATTGGGAACAATATCAGTATTGCAATTTACAGGCTGAATATATTGCTGGAAGCCGTAGGGGTTATATTTCGCAATAAACATATTCATTCCGCCAGTAGATGCAATACTGCCGTTTTGAAAGGTAGCAGTACTATTGAAAAAGCCTGTAACAAACACATTACCTGTAAGATCAGCGCCTATTGCCGTACCAGCATCCTCCCCATTACTGCCGCCGCCCGTTGCCCAGTAGAAATTGCCCAGTGAATCATATTGGGCCACGAACATATCTCCCTTGCCCAGGCTCAGAAGACTGTTGTTAGGGCCAAAATCCATATAATCCTCAAAAGAACCCGTGATGTTTGTATTGCCATCCACATCACAGGCTATAGCTAATGCGATATCGTTACCCGATCCTCCGCCGCTGTTTGCCCACAAAATATTTCCCAGGCTATCAAATTTCATCGCAAAGAAATCATTTAACCCCACGCTTATTAATGTGTATTTGCTAACAATCACCGTATCGAAAAAATATCCCGCTATGCAGGGGTTTCCATTAGGGTCAACTGCAACGCATTTGCAAACAAGCCCCGGCAAAGATTTGGCCCATAAAACCATTCCCTGTGCATTGTATTTGATCAAAAAATTGTTTTTCCCATTGATATTAATATTCCCGGCCCTGAATACGCCATCCGTTTGTCCACAAACGTAGAGGTTATCATTCCCGTCAACCGCGATGGAATTTCCGTGGCTTGTGCCTTTTCCGCCTAATGTATCCGCCCAGGCAAAAGGATTGCCTTCGGTATTGGGATGAAACCAAAGGAGAAGCATAAAAATGAAGGCAATGGATTGGTTCATACTATATTATTTAAAAGAAGCCGGTATAATTTCGTGATAAACGAGACAATTTAGGGACAATAGTTGATAACTTTCAAAGACAAAATTTTTGTTTTATCGGAAAGATTGAGAAATTAGCCGACCGAAAACCTGGACGAAGCCTGCAATGCCGGTAGGCTGCATTGTAAAGGTGAAAAAGGCCGGGAGCAAAAGAACAATGTTAATCGAATTTATATTAAATTTGTGGGCTTAAATTTCAGGGAGAAGAAGATTATATCCGTACACTATGATAAAGACCAGGAAGCGACAACGGCGATTCAATAAGATAAGGTATAAAAATGCTCATTACCAGAAATTCCAGTTTGAAGGTGATGTAACCAATGAGCAGTTGGCGTTTTTCAATGAAAACGGTTTCATACATTATGAAAACTTTTTTTCCGATGCTGAAGTTGAAAAAATGCTGACATCCCTTGATGAAGTCCAGGCGAAATGGGTAGCCGAAGGAGTTGAAAAAATGAACGGGGTTCCCATCATATATGGGCAGGATGACCAGGGGAATAAGATCGTTCACAGGTTTGCATTTACCAACCTTGCCAGTCCTTATCTAAACGATATTATCACCGGAAGCCGCATTAAATCCCTCATCAAGTTTTTGGGACGCAAGGGCAGGATAGGGGAGCTTGAAAAAGATGGCGCCGTTGTAAATAAATACATCAATGCCAATGGCAGCAAGATGAAGCAGATGGGATGGCATACAGACAGTCCGCGCGAGCTTTTCTATACCCAGAAGCTATTGCCTATGTTGAACATCGGGTTTTACATGACCGACAGCCGTGCAGAGCAAGGCGGCCTTAGATTATTACCGGGGACTCATAACCAGAACCTGATGAAAATGCTGTTTAAAAAACCATATTATATCAGCAATAAGCCGGATAAAAACGAAGTGCGGATAGATGCAAAGGCGGGCGACCTTACTGTGCACCATGGTCATATATGGCACCGCGTGGCCACGGCCCCCAGTTCAGGGCACGTAAGCCGAAGGATTGTGATGTACATTCCTATTATTTGCGGCAAATACCAGCCCAAAGACGACGATAGCAAATCACCTATCTATTTCAAACTTAGGGGATTGGCAAAAAAATAATTGTGAATACTCCTACTTATGCGCTGGTTACCGGCGCCAGTTCAGGGATCGGCAGGGCCATAGCCAGTCAATTGGCTGAAAAAGGCTATAACCTTATTCTTGTAGCAAGAAGCAAGGATTCGCTTAATGAAGCCGCCAAAGAAATCCACGAACAATATAAAGTTGATGCGGTTGTTTTTCCGGCAGACCTGTCAGACCCTGCTTCTCCACAAAAAATAAAAGACTTTTGTGCCGCAAAGGATTATCAGGTAAGCATATTGATAAACAATGCCGGCTATGCGGTTTTTGGTTTGTTTGATAAAACTTCATTGGATGACCAGCTGAATATGATAGAGGTGAACAACAGCGCCATGGTGCGCCTGTGCCACAGTTTTATACCGGTCTTGAGGGAGCAACCCAAGTCATATATCATGAATATTGCGAGCACGGCTGCTTTTCAGGCTGTGGCCGCCATGAATTTGTATGCGGCATCTAAGGCATTTGTAATTACGTTTACCCGAGGGCTTCAAATGGAACTGTCAGATACCAATGTACATGTATGTTGTGTAATACCAGGCCCCACCGCCACAAATTTTACAAGCCGTGCGAAAATGGGCCCGGGGCTCAAAGCAATGGCCGCAAAATTTGAATGGCCCGCCCCCAAAGTGGCCAGGATAGCTTTGCGCGGGATGTTTGCAGGGGCTGTTGAAGTGATTCCAGGGTTTATGAATGCAGCCAGTTATATATTTATTAAATTCATGCCGAAGAGAATCGCCGAAAAAATTGCCGCAGGGATATATATGAAAGCGGTAAAAGAGGGAAATTAGGAATTAAGAATTAGGAATTATGAATTGCCGGTTCCTGGTATTCAGTTTTTTAAGAAACTATTTGCTCAACGCGCTAAGAAGATATTTACTTCTTTGCATTGGATGGGGTTTTCTCTTAGCTTTTTTTCTTTTTCTCCCTTTCAACTCTTATTGCCAGTCTTCTCATAATCAAACAAAAACTGACAAATTTGGCGGGATAGGCGTTTCGGTTGCGATTGATTCTACAGACAGCCTGCCGTACATTGTTGAAATATTATCCGGTAAGCCCGGAGCGATGTCGGGATTGCGGTCCGGCGATCATGTTATTTCTATAAATGGCTGGAAGACGAAAGGCAAGCAGCAGGAAAAAATCGCCGACAGGTTAAGGGGCAGGGCTGGGTCAAATATTAACCTGGTCATAAACCGGGACGGAAAGGAATTGACTTTCCAAATGAAGCGGAAGAAAATCGAAGTAAACGAAGGGGTAGGAAATTTTTGTTTGGCGCTGGATACATTATTGAAATCTGCCGGCGATTCTTTTATATCCTTGCGGGGATTACAAAATGAACATATATCCGGCTGGGATTCTAAATTCATCCTTCCGGGATTTGACAGGCCACATATTACAAAGACCGGGAATAATTTTTATTTCGGAAGCGACTACTTTATTGGATCCGATTCAATAGAGGCGTCTAATAAATACCAGAACCTGGTAACTGACATTAAAGCTTGCTTGTCATATATAGGATCAGTGGATTTTATTACTGTAAATTCACCTGTTAAAAAAGATGGTTATAATGCAAACTTCCTGATAAGCGGGGTGAAAACAGACAAGTCTGGGGTTACAAAGAATTATATTTTGTCGGTTATTTTCCATTACCAGAAAGCCGGAAATGAAGAGGTTACAATAAAGTTGCAGCCTCAGTCTGCACCTGCGCTTCAAGAAGAATAATCATTCATTCTCCAGTGACTGCACTTTTTCACTTAAAATTTCGGGCCTCACCGTTTTTCGGCATTCAGCGATAGGTAACAACGTATAATTCAGGCTAAAATAAAAAGCCGGAAATAACCTTTCCGGCTTATGCTCCCCAGCCTGGACTTGAATCAGTTACCCTCTGATTAACAGTCATCGGATTTTTGATTCCATATGAATCCATTTGAGCTTAAGTGTACCGTAATGCAGTTAATTACAAAATTTATTGAAATCATCATTGGCCTGATAATAGACTACACAAAATCCTTCCGTGTAAGTTGCATCCAAACGTGAGAAATGAGTTTTTTTAGCCATACACATACCGAAAGTAATTAAAAAAGGCGACTTAAAGCCGCCTTCCTTTTGTATATGCATCAGCGGTTTTTATTTTATATCATAGATATCAAATATTTATGAACGCTGCGCGCCAAAGGACTAATTTTCTCTTATTATATCAACTTTTGTATTGTCGTCAACAATATAATGCGGCCAGAATTGCCCCTGGTCGCTCCTTACAAGTAAAAACCCTCTTTTGCCTGAGCTATTTTTAAATCCATAAACAAACCCTTCGCCAAGGCCTACAGATGTACCCGTAGTGCCGCAAGATCTTCCCCCAAGGCATGTTCCTGCTGGAAAGATGCAGTGAGGAGCAATTTTTACAACATTCGTATCAGAAAAAAACTGCCCGATTTTAGTATAATCAGTTTTTGCACTGTTAAATTGATCTGTGGTGAGGGTTGTTTTGTAGAATACGGTTGACTTGGTTCCATCAAGCCATGGGCAATAGTAATCATCCCAGTACCAGTGTTTGGTCCGGGTGGCTGGATCCATAAAACCAGGCTGGCTATAGTCAGTATTGTAAATGTAAGTTATATCAATTGTAGAAGGTACAAGCTTTGCGTTTATAGAATCCATAGGCACAGTTGCTGAGCCATTTGTGGAAAAAAAGAGATTATTGCCCCCAAAAGTTACACCAATAAATGATTTAGCAGGTACAGTATTATTATTGTTATTGTTGTTGTTGTTGTTGTTGTTGGGGGGCTGCGTATTGTTGGTCTTGTTGCAAGACAGATTCAAAAGAAACAGGAAAAGGGCGCCAATAAAAAATTTTAGTTTTTGCATTTGTTAAATCTTAATATTTTCTTACAAAGCTACATAAATTTTTTAAAAAACAGATTAGTAATCCGGAGGACTCCGCTCAGCTTCGGGGGGTATCTTATTAATTTAATCCTGACGTCCGGGACTATTTAAGATGTAGAGTTAGTACATTAAACTAAAAAAGCCGGAATTACTTCCGGCTTTCGCTCCCCAGCCTGGACTTGAACCAGGGACCCTCTGATTAACAGTCAGATGCTCTAACCAACTGAGCTACTGAGGAATTTTTCTCTTTTTCAAAAAGAGGTGCAAAGATATGAAAGAAGTCGGTTCAAGAGTTGCCGGACAGCAAAATTTTTATCGGTAACGCTTTTTTTTATTAGCTTGCACCATATAATCTTCTATCAGAGTGCCAAACACTAGTAAAATAAGAATAGCGTTTTTAATCTTTTGCATATTATTGCCTGTCCGGCAATTGTTTGCACAGCTACACGGTACATATACCATAGACAGGTCCAAGCCGGCCTCCGCTACAAATTATCATAATTTTCAATCCGCAGCGAATGATCTTGATTTTGGTCGAAGAGATGATTCCGCAACTGTTAATGGTCCTGGGGTAAGCGGGGCAGTAATATTTAATGTTGCAAATGGAATGTACCCTGGGCAATTTGTATTATTACTGATAACAGGAGTTTCACCCTCCAATTCGATTACTTTCCAATCGGCTTCGGCTGATAGTTCAAAGGTTGTTCTATTTGATTCAACAATTTATACGCAAAATCAAGACAATTTTCTTGTTGAGTTATCTGGTGCACAGTATATTACTTTTAAGGGTATGTCATTTTTAAGGCCTAATGGGGGCAATGTAATATACCTTTACAATCTATCAGGTCACATTCTATTAGAAAATAATGTAATTGTGGGAAACGATAACAAATCTTCAGGTGTAACTGACAATCAGGAATACGGAAGCAATAATAGCTTTGTAGGCAACTATTTTAAAAATACAGGAGCAGGGATCCATTTTGATAATTCATCAAAAAACCTTGACAGCAATTACATAATTCGCGATAACGTTTTTCAAAACGTTGCTAATGCCATTTATTCACATAATTCGGTCAATCTTCAGATAACCGGAAACAAAATTTCGGGCTTTACTGATACTTCTGCATGTGCAATAAATCTTCAATCAGTTTATGGCCCCGCTACCATAAAGGATAATGTTATAGATATCAAAGGGCATTCAAAGTTGACAGGCATTTTAGCAAGGTCATGCAATATTAAGTCCAATTTGAGCTATGATAGTATAAGATTAGTAATAGCTGATAACATGATTGCATTGCATAGTACGAATTCGGGTTCATCTTATATTGGAATTGACTTTGAATTGAATGAGTTTAGCAATTTAGTGTATAATACGGTGTTGATTGATTCTTCGTTTTCAAAATATTCATATCCGCTTTTTCTGGGTTTTGGCGCTACTGATAATTTTTGCACCATACTTGACAATGACTTTGTTAATAGAAATGGATTTTATGGGTTGTATTTAAGCGGAACCCCTGATTCAACAGATACCCTTGACTTTAATAACTATTATGCCAGGGCCGGGCTTATGGTAATTAACCAGGGAGGGGGTGATTCTATTTTTAATGATTTTCAGTCTTTGTATAATTTCCAATATATTGACAAGCTTAGCTTCGACCATCACAGCATCTCTGTTTTGCCCACTTTTGTAAGCGATAGTAACCTTCATACCAAATCGTATGTATTGCACGGAAAGGGTGGGCCATTCCCTGCTGTAAAAGATGACATTGATGGAAAACTCAGGAATAAAATTCACCCGGATATAGGGGCAAATGAACTTATCATAAAACATGACCTCGGGCTTGACAGCGTAAAAACACCCGTTACTGCTATTTGCGAGAATGTCAGTTTACCAGTTCGTTTGTCTATAACCAACTATGGTCCCGCCACTGAAGCCCAAATTAAGGTATATTTTAAGGTTAAAAACATTTCCGATTCAGGTAGTGCATTTGTGGATTCCGGTACAATAATACCTGATGGCTCAGATACTTTCGCGACATCATTAAAACTAAACATCCCGGATACCGGGCGCTACACCATTCTGGCTTATATTCACCAGGACAGCGATGAGAACAGTACTAACGATACTGTTTATTACAACATCAGTGTGGTAGCTTCCCCCAAACCTTCTTTTACATTTTCCAGGGCTTGTGTGGGCCAGCCTGTTTCTTTTACCAATGCTACAAAATCAGATTCATCAATAAAATTCGTATGGTCTTTTGGTGATGGGGATAGCTCCGTCCAAAAAGACACCTCCCATTCATATATCCTTGATACTACCTATAAAGTAACCCTAGAATCAATCAATTCGATAGGCTGTACAGATACCGTTTCACTACCCGTTAATCCATTACCCTTAACCTATTCCAGTTTTAAGTTTCAAACAATTGACTCCAGTGTGCAGTTTACAGTCGATGATAGTACATTCAAACAATATGAATGGAATTTCGGTGACGGGGACACTTCTTCATTATTTAATCCTATTCATATCTATAAGCAGGATAAAATATACATCGTTACCCTGAATGTAAAAAATTCCAACGAGTGTATTGATAGCGTTCAGGAACTTGTTGATATTTCGGGCGCAGGGATCAGCGGGCAAAAGGTACGTACCATTAACTTTTCGGTGTATCCTGATCCATTCACGGACCAGGCTACTATTCACTATCAATTAGACCAGCCGCTTCCGGTGCAGATTGTGCTGTATAACAATTATGGCATTGCTTTAAAGGAAATTGTAAATGGTTACCTGGCACCTGGCAGTTATTCTTATGTTATTGATGCAAAGGAACTTGGCATTTCTCCCGGGGTTTATTATCTGCGGTTCAATTCGGGAGGAAATACCGAAACAAGGCGGATATTATATTTGAAATAGGCATGTTATTGGCCCTGTTTGAGGACTTTCACCGTTGCTTGTTCATTATCTGAAAACCTGACCCTTAAAAAATATATACCATCCGGTAAGGACATTAAGTTTACTTCATTGCCGTCATTCACCTTGAACAATATCTTTCCAAGCGGGGATAAAACATTGATTTCCTGAATATATAATTGAGAACTGTTTTGAAAATGCAACTGCACAATGCTTTCTGTCGGATTGGGATATGCCGTAAGGCTTGCGTAATGAGTTAAGATTGGTGTTATCCCTGTGTTTGATGTATCATTTCCATCTACAGATGTAGCGGCGCTGCAAGGTGTGTAAAAGCCTTTGTTATAACGGTTTTCTGCTGCAATTGTATCGCTATTAAAGACACTTGGTGGACCAATGGGTGGCCAGGAAGAATTATCATGGTAATATGCTGGAGGGCCTGATAAATAAAGTGATGAGGTGCTGATAGAGCAGGTGCCGCGTGGAACAATTGTATTGTTCAGGTTATTTCCGTACTCGTATTCATCTAAACCGGTAATTACAAAATTTCCTTTCAAAAATCCTTTCCCGGTAATCTCATTTCCCACAAAGTTTTCGCTGTTGCCTGCGTTTAAAGACATTACAAAACCATACAATTCTGCCCGATTCCGGTAAAAAGTATTATAGGGGCCATTTTCACCATGAGAGTTATCTATGACAATATTCTGAACGACATTGCCTTCCAGCAGGTTGGCATAGGGATAGTTGCCATGCAGAACGATGCTCCCCGCCGCATCAACAGGAAAACCAGCTTCCGCCCAAATGGGATGGATGGCGTAATTATAACTGAACACATTTCCGTTTGCCCCTGCCTGCATCAACATGGGATGCCGGAGGCTGTCAAATATATTGTCAGTTATAAGGCACTCTCCGCTTGTGTTTTGCGCGGCTACGCCATATCCTTCCCCGCCATCGCCATATTGAAAGGCATTGTGGATATAGCATCCGCTGATTTCAATATTTGTACTATTGTCAAGTTCAATATGTGCAAAATTGCAATTATCGCTTTCAACACATTTTACCATACAATTGGCAGCGTATTCAAACAAGATGTTGCTGCTTTGTGCTGTGTTAGTGTCAAGACGTACGATTTTAAGGTTTTCTATGGAACTGTGCTGAACCATGTTCAATTTGGTTACCGTTGCATTTCCGCCGGAATAGTTTCTTCTAAGGGGGCTTGCCAGGTACAAATCCTGGCCGGCAATGCTATCAATTTTAATAATTTGTCCGGTAGTACCTTTTGCCCAGCTTGATGTAATAAGCTGCAAATCATCTTCTTTAATAATGATATAATCTCCTGCCGCAAATTTTTCAGGATCAAATACCTGTATTATTTGATTGTCTTTATTTAATCCGGATACTACTTCTGAAGTGATATTTGTAGCGCTCCCAAATATTTTAATAAGCGCATCAGTTGTATCAAGTTTAAAGTTCAATATGGTCGAATCATTAGAAACTCCCATTATGGTAACATTCTGCCGCAAAACCATTGGTTTGGTAAAGTAATATTTTCCTTTTGGGAAATATATGGTTACCGGGGTTTTTACTGTATCCACCAGCTTTTGAAAAGCCATGTCATTAGCAGTTATACCATCACTTATTGCACCTGCATCAGTAAAATCTACGATATGAGTATTTGATGGAAGTGCGTTCCTGATGCCTGCAAGGCTCCAGTTCACCATCCTTGAAGGAGCGATGATTTGGCCGGATGAGATACTCCAACAAAACGGGAAAAGGAATAAGATTCCTGTAACTTTTTGAAATAAAATTAAAGTGCGCAAATGCAGAGACTATATTGGTTAGAGAAAAACAGGGTGTATTAAGCCAGACATTTATGGCCTCGCCTTAGCTATACAACACGAAATTGGATTGAAGTGGTTTCAAAATAAAAAAAATACGAAGTTAACCATAGATGCCAAATTTTGGGTAGTTGCGTCCGCGTTCATATTTATCCCTAATTTTCCCGGATGAAATCAGTTGGCCTTATAGGGTGTGGTAGCATTGCAAATATTTCTTATGCTTCAATATTAAATACCAGGTTTAAAGTTGCCGCTAAATATTTTTATGATGTCAACGGTGAAGCGGCCAATAAGATGTCTCGAATATTATCGGGGAAAAGTGTACCGCTTGACGAACTGATCCAAAAGTCTGATTTTATCATCATAGCTGCGCCGCCTGAAGTTCATTATGACCTTCTTGTAAAATCAATACGGCCCGGCAAAATTATTATTTGTGAAAAGCCATTTGTATTAGCTGGTAATCAAATTAAAGAAATAATTGATTTGGCCCGGGCGGCAAAGGCACATGTTTTTGCAGCACATGTCAAAAGGTTTTTTCCTGCCCCCAATCTTGCAAAAAAATTCCTTGAAACTGGGCTTCTCGGGCCGGTAGTTAAGATTGATTTATTTGAAGGCGCCCGGTTTTCGTGGCAAAGTCAATCCGGCTACCATTATAAAAGTCCCTTTGGCGGCGTTTTGCCCGATACGGGTTCCCACTCTATTGATTCATTAATGTATATCTTAGGATTGGATATAAAACCGGCTGATTTTAAAGTCCTTAATTGCAACAGGATCCCTGAAAAAGAGCCATCACATGTTTTTGAGGCCGATTTTAACATTCAAAGTCATGATATAAATGCCGCAGCCTCGATCCACCTTTCAAGAAGAAGATTCCTGGCCAATAAAATGAATATTTATTGTAAAGAGGGTATCATGGAAGTTCCTACGGATATTAAAAATACTGTCAAAATTTCTACCGGCAAAGGAATGATAATTTTGCGCGAGGGCCATCCAGTCCGCACTATTGATGATGCATTGATTCGTCAGTTTGATCACATTCTTGCAGAAGGCGGCCTGTTGCTTGAGGCTTCCCGATTCCTGAATACCACTAATCTTCTTGAAAAACTTTTAAAAGGATCTTGATGAAAAAGATAGCAATCATAGGAGGCTTGGGATACGTGGGACTCCACCTGGTAAAGTACCTGTCTCAGTATGACTATGACATAACGGTTTTTACCCGGAAAAAAAATAATGTTCTATTAGATGAAGGGAGTAATATTCACATACATGAATTAAACGAAACATATGGATCAGAAAAGTTTCGTGTTGTTGTCAACCTGGCATTTCCTTCGTCATACAGTAGAAAAAAGAATTTTAATTCCAACAAGAAAATTGTAATCCTTATTAAGAAATTATCAGATGAGAATACAGTCATCATTCATGCCAGTACCATTGCAGTATTCGGAATAGGGTTGGATTACCCTATCATCGCTGGCAAGATTGCATTCAGGAGAGACCATCACTATACAGAGGTTAAAATTGATATAGAGAACTTATTGCAGCGCGAAGTAAAAAATAATTTCCTGCATATTGTCCGCCTGGGAAATGTATGGGGACCAGGTTCTCCGGGCTGGCTCAACCAGGTAGCTGACAGGATTGTGTTTAATGAGCCGGTACCTGACAGCGCTAAGCAGGCGCCATCGAATATTACTTATATATTTAACATTTGTGATTTTATTCATTATCTCGCTTCTGATGAAATCAAAAAGCCAGGAATTCATTTTCATCATTTTGCAGAGTTTAGCTTTATCACCTGGGGAGAGATATTGGACAGGCTTGGCCGGATTCTTGGTGAAAAACCCGTTTATTTGCCATTCCAGTATTATTACCCGCGCTCTTATATCCAGGAGTTCAGGCACATAATTTCCCCATTAGCCCCAAAGGCCATATTTTATAAAATGCTGGATATGCGCAGGTTATCATCAGTTGCTAAAAGTATTGTAGATGTTGTACCGCAAAAATACAGGCAGGTATGGAAATCTTATAGTACTAAAAGCGTTATCTCAAAGGATACAAAGGATATGGTTTTCACGAACCGCATTTTATTTGAACATAAAATAGATTCTGCATGGAAACCTAATTATGGTTTTGAAGAGGCTCTTATTGAAGTCAAAAACTCACTTGCCACGTCTGGCTATATTATTAAAGATGAGCTGTCCCCTTCAGGAAAAGCCCAACCGGAATTAATCCTTTAACCTGAACCTTAAATATATACCTGATTTTTGGGAAAGCGCTGTTTAACAAGAGCAATGCAATAAATTCTGAAATGGTACTTGCCCATGCCGCCCCATTGATGCCATGATAGGGTATTAGAAAATAGTTAAGTAATATGTTGATAACTGCCGCAGCTAATGTAGTGTAAAGAAGGTACCGCTGATTGCCTGTAAGCGATAAATATGCATTCCTGAGCCCTGAATTGAATACAAAGACAAGACCCAGGAATTCAATCTGCAATACCGGTATCCCCGCCGCAAAAGAATGTGGGTATATACCCATAATAAACCCTGCTGAAAGCAATACAATCAGGAGCAATAAGTAAGACACTAAAGTATATAACTGTGTAAGAATATTGTACTGACGGTGAAACCTTGCAAGGTCGTTTTTATATTGTGCTGCCTGGAATGGATAGATGGCAGAATTGAGAACGAGAATGAGCGCTACCGGCAGGTCTGATATTTTTCCCGCAGCAGAAAATATACCAACACTTTCATTTCCAAGCATTTTTCCGATCATTATTTGATCTATCCTGTTGTAAATCATGTAAGAGAACGTTGAAATGAAAAGTGGCCACGTTTCAACCATTACAAACCTGATGCGTTGAGCTGTTACAACCCATCGCCTGATATTTCCGGGTTCCATTTTAATATAAAAAAACAGTTGCAAAATGCCGTTTACCACAAATTCAGCAACGTATAACCATGCAAAACCAACCAGGGGGGCTTTAAGGTATATAAAAACTATTTTCAGGACATTGATAAGAACGAGGGCTGTAATTTTTGAGATGGAAGCCGCTTTCGATTTCATCCGGGAGCGAAACCATATATCAAAAACATCAAAAGGGTACAATAAAAATGAAGCTGAAAGCACTTTGATAATAAGAACGGTTTCCTGGGGGAGGGAGGTGTCGGAATAAATAAAAAACCAGATGAGAACAATAGCCAGGATACTTCCAAATACCTTCATTAATGCAGATGAGCCGAGAATATGGCCGGGCTTATCTTTTTCGAGGATAATGTCCCTTGCAATATAACCATCGTACCCTAGGCTTATAAGAGGTGAAAACAACATAATGAAGGATAGGGAATAAGAATATATGCCCAGTGGGCCCGGCCCAAGATAAGCAGCCAGTAATATCCCGGTAAATATGCCCGCCAGCATTCGTGCCCCCCGTTCGAGGCCTTGCCACGATATATTGGCAACCAAAAGGCTGTGTCTGCCTTTTTTACCAAATAACTCTTGCAGCTCTTTAACCAGGATCAATGTACGGTTTTAGTTTTCCGCAAATTTACCAAAGTACAAATACCAATTTTGAAATTCTTTGTAATTCCGCACGCAAAAGGTAATTTGCAATGATTTTTATATTGATCAGTGAAAGTTAACATCGCCGTATTTGCATCCGGTTCCGGTACCAATACTGAAAACCTTGTGCGTTATTTCAGGGCGAACCCTGTTGCGGGGGTGCGGTTAATTGTGTCCAACAGGGTGGATGCATACGTTCTGCAACGTGCAAAAAACCTTAATGTTGAATCTATAGTAATCCAAAGGCCTGATTGGCAATCTCCTGATAAACTTGTGAACGAACTTCTAAAAAGAAAAATTGATTTGATTGTTTTAGCTGGTTTCCTTTGGCTTATACCTGAAAAACTGGTTGAGGCTTTTCCGGGCAGGATCATCAATATCCACCCGGCATTGTTGCCTGGATATGGTGGCAAAGGAATGTACGGGGATAAAGTTCATGAATCTGTAAGGCGCAACCGGGAAACTACAACTGGCATAACCATACATTTTGTTGATAACAAATATGATACGGGACAAATCATTTTTCAAAAAAGCATAGAAATCAACCCATGGCTACAATCTGTTTCATTTATAGCTAAAAAAGTGCATGAGCTTGAATACAAATGGTATCCTAAGATTGTAGAGCAAGTAGCAAAGGATATATTAAAAAGCAGATAGTTGAATTTTTCGGGGGCTCTGCTCAAATCACAAATTACCAATTACAAATCCGCCAATTATCTTTAATTTTGTACTAATTTTCGCCAGGCGTGAGTACAAACCCAGTAAACATTAAATCTGCCCTTATTTCCGTATTCCATAAAACCGGTCTTGACCGGATTGTGGAACAACTGCACAAGAGTGGTGTAACTATATATTCAACCGGAGGAACCTATTCTTTCCTTGAAGAACATGGCATTCCCGCTGAAAAAATTGAAGATCTCACCGGCTATCCAAGCATTTTGGGAGGACGGGTTAAAACGCTGCATCCTAAGGTTTTTGGGGGGATTCTTGGCAGACATGACCTGAGCGAGGATGTTGCAGAGATGGAACATCACCAGATACCGCCCATAGACCTGGTAATTGTGGATCTGTATCCATTTGAAGAAACCTTAAAATCCGGTGGTAATCACGAAGAAATTGTTGAAAAGATAGATGTAGGCGGTATTTCGCTCATTCGCGCGGCGGCTAAAAATTTTGAGCACGTACTGGTAATTCCCTCACAGAAACAATATTCTGTTCTGGAGGATATCCTTTTGAATCGAAAAGGAATTTCTACCCTTGAATTGCGGAAACAAATGGCCTCTGAAAGTTTTTCAATCAGTAGCAGGTATGATGAACTGATAAGCAGCTACCTATCGGGAAATGTTACATCACTGAGATATGGAGAAAATCCGCATCAAAAGGCTGAATTTATCGGAAAGATGGATGAAGTTTTCGATAAACTTCAAGGGAAGGAGCTTTCGTTCAATAACCTTGTGGATATTGATGCCGCTCTTGAGCTCATAAAAGAATTTGATGAAACCGCATTTTGTATCATTAAACACACCAATCCCTGCGGGGTTGCCGCTGCTCCTACTATTTCTGAAGCCTGGCAGAAAGCTCTTGCTGGAGACCCGGTTTCAGCCTACGGAGGAATATTGGCCAGCAACCGGCCTATAGACAGTTTAGCGGCTGTTGAAATAGACAAGATTTTTTTTGAGGTCCTTGTTGCCCCGGATTTTTCTATGGAGGCATTGGAAATCCTGATGCGAAAGAAAAACAGGATTATTTTAAAACTCAAAAACTATTCCAGCCCCGAAAGGCTTGAAAAAACAATCTTGAATGGTTTGCTTGTGCAAGATCGTGATTCGCACATTGAAACACAAACTGACCTTAAATTTGTAACTGATTCAAAACCAAGCCAAAATCAGGTTACTGATATGCTCTTTGCAAGCAAAATTGTGAAACATGCCAAGTCGAATGCCATAGTGCTTGTAAAGAACAGCCAGCTTATTGGAATAGGTATTGGACAAACTTCAAGAATAGATGCATTAAAACAAGCAATTGATAAAGCAAAACGTTTTAACTTTGAAACGAAAGGAGCGGTTATGGCTTCCGATGCTTTTTTCCCGTTTTCTGATTGTGTAGAAACGGCTAATGAAGCAGGGATTGAAGCAGTAATTCAGCCGGGAGGGTCTTTGAGGGATCAGGAAAGTATAGATTATTGCAATGCCCATTCGATGCCGATGGTCATTACAGGTTACAGGCATTTTAAACATTAGAAAGAAAGATGGGATTATTCGATTTTTTTTCGCAGGATTTGGCCATAGATCTTGGCACAGCCAATACCCTCATTATCCATAAGGACCAGGTTGTTGTAAATGAGCCTTCTATCATTGCCATTAACCGGAAAACAGGGCAAGTAAAGGCCATTGGGTCGCAGGCACAGCAGATGCATGGCAAAACCCATGAAGATATAAAAACGATCCGTCCGTTAAAAGACGGGGTTATTGCCGATTTTACCGCTGCAGAATTGATGCTCAGGGGCATGATTTCCATGATTAACCATGGCAAGAAAATGTTCTCTCCTCACTTGAGAATGGTCATCTGTATTCCTTCAGGTATTACTGAAGTTGAGAAGCGCGCCGTAAAAGAGTCGGCCGACCGGAGCGGCAGTAAAGAAACCTATCTTATAGCTGAACCTATGGCTGCGGCAATCGGAATTGGGATTGACGTAGAGGAACCTATGGGGAATATGGTGATTGACATTGGAGGGGGTACTACAGAGATTGCGGTGATTGCTTTGGCGGGTATTGTTTGTGACCAGAGCATACGCATAGCCGGGGATGCCTTTACCAACGATATTAGTGAATACATGCGCCGGGAACATAATATCCTTATTGGTGAGCGTTCGGCGGAAAGGATAAAAATAGAAGTTGGGGCTGCGTTGCCTGAGCTGGAAAATCCACCGGCTGACTATAGCGTGCACGGCCGCGACCTGATGACGGGTATCCCAAAGCAGATAACAGTTACCTATTCTGAGATAGCCAATGCCCTTGATAAATCCATAAACAAGATCGAGGAAGCTATTTTGAAAGCCCTCGAACTTACTCCGCCTGAACTTTCTGCTGACATATACCAGACGGGTTTGTACCTTACCGGTGGAGGGGCATTGCTCCGGGGGCTTGACAAAAGGATTTCGATGAAAACCAAGCTCCCTGTTTATATCGCCGAAGATCCGTTGAAGGCCGTAGTGAGGGGCACGGGAATTGTGCTGAAAAACCTGTCGCGGTACAAGCATATATTAACATAAGTAATTGATAATCAAAGAATTAAATCATTGAAAAATAATGCAATACTTAATTGCATATTGCAATATATTTTTTCCATCAGGTGATTATTTTTTCTCGGTCTTTCAATTTTTTCCTGCTTGTGCAGACCAGAATTTTTCAATTTTTCAATTTTTGCATTTATAAATGGGAAACATTTTTGCCTTTTTGATCAGGCATCATAAGTTTTTTGTTTTTGCCATCCTTGAAGGGATCTGTTTCAGCCTTGTTGTGAATTATAACAAAGACCAGGGTTCTACATTTTCACAGTTTTCAAACGAAATAAGCGGTTTGGTTTACAAATCTTTTACCGGAATGAAATATTATTTTCACTTGCGCGAAACCAACGACAGCCTGATGGCGGAAAATGCCAGGCTAAGGGCAAAGATGAGCAATGCCATGTATTTTGATACGGCTAAAAATAAAAATATTGCCGACACTGTTTTTAAGCAGAGGTATACTTTTATACCCTGCGACGTAGTCAATAATTCGGTAACGGGGATTGATAATTATCTTACATTGGGCGCGGGAACAAATAAAGGAATTGGCAAGCATCTTGGCGTGGTTTCTACAGTAGGAATTGTAGGAATAACCAGGAATGTGTCTCAGCATTTTTGCTCAGTATTATCAGTATTGCATAAGGATTTTACCGTAAGTGGGGAAATAAAAGAAGTGAGGCAGATAGGCACCCTTACCTGGGACGGTCGCAACCCTAATATGGTTGTAATGAAAGATATACCATTAAATACAAGGCTAAAAGCCGGCATGCATGTGGTTACAAGTCCTTTTTCGGACCTTTTTCCGCAAGGTACACCGGTTGGCTACGTCGTGAAATTTGAGCCAAATCATAATGACGCCAACTACACGGTTTATGTCTGGCTACATACCGATATGCAAAATCTCAGGAAGGTATATGTAGTAAACAACCTGATGCGTGATGAAAAGCAAAAAACAGAACCTCAGCCTGATAAGAGATGATAACCGGGATTAAATACTTTTTATTGTTTCTGATGATACTTGTTTTGCAGGTGTTTGTATTAGATCAGGCGCCAGAGATAATGCCCTATGCACGCCCGGTTTTGTTTTTCATGTTCATATTAGCCCTTCCGTCTATGCGGGCTGTCTGGCTTATGGCAATCGGTTTTGGAGGCGGGTTAATCCTTGATATTCTCTACGGAACGCCGGGCATTAATGCAGCAGCTTGTGTTTTATTGGCCTACCTGAAAGTCCCCCTCATCAGGTTAATTAAAAAGGATGAAGAAGAAAATACCATCCCCGATGCACATATTACCTATCTCGGTTTCGGGCAGTATTTCTTTTATTTATTGCTTGTATCGCTTCTTTTTCACCTGGTGGCAGGCTTTTTATCCGTATTCTCTTTTGTACAGGCCTGGCAAACCCTTCTGCGCGTCGGCGTCAATACGGTGATCTCGGCAATACTGATCTATATTTTCGAAATCATATTCTTTTATCGGAGGGCTTCAAAAACGTGAACGGAAATGAGAACAGAAAGCGCATAGTTCAGGGAATTTTTATTCTTGTGGGGATAGTTTTCCTCATTCGTTTATTTTATATTCAGTTGTTAGACAAGGATTACCGGCAGTTTGCCGCAGATAATTCATTGAGGAAAGAAACCATTTATCCTCCCAGAGGACTTATTTTGGACAGGAAAGGAAATACCCTTGTGGGCAACGAAACGATAAACGATGTAATGGTGGTGCCTGCTAAAGTAAATGACCTGGACACCGATGAAATATGCAGGCTATTGGAAGTTGATAAAAAGGATTTTGAAACTGAATTTGATAAAGCTGAACGTTTCTCAAAGTTCAGGCCAAGCCCAATAGTAAGGGGAATAACGGCTGCCCAGTGCGGGCATTTTGAAGAGAGGCTGTTTGAGTTCAGCGGGTTTTTTATCCAGGCAAGGACGATGCGTTTTTACCCTCTGGGTGTTGCGGCACATGCCATTGGATATCTTGGTGAAGCCACTGAAAGTGATTTAGATACGAGCAGTTATTATAAAATGGGCGATTATATCGGGATGAGCGGGCTTGAAAAATCTTATGAAAGCTATCTGCGCGGCAAAAAAGGTACCCGGTTCGTTCTGGTTGATGCGCTGAACAGGGAACAGGGAAGATATATGAACGGTAAAGACGATTTGCCTACTGAAGCAGGCGATGAATTGCAAACCGGGATAGACCTTAAACTGCAACAATTCGGAGAAAAACTCTTAAGAGGTAAGAAAGGCAGTATTATAGCGCTTGACCCGAATACGGGTGAAATACTTGCAATGGTTTCAATGCCGGACTACGACCCGAACCTTCTACTGGGGCGTGACAGGGCACACAACTATGGCAAACTTGTCCTTGATCCGGACAAACCATTGTTCAACCGCGCCATATCTGCCAGGTACCCACCGGGTTCTACGCTTAAAACTGTTGAAGCATTGCTTGCGCTTCAGCAGCATGTTATTAGTAAAACCACCACTTTCACCTGTAGCGGCGGCTACCACCTGTCAGCTTCTCATACCATACATTGTCTTGAGTCCGGAACATTTACAGCAAACCAGGCAATTGTATTATCCTGTAATACATACTATTGCAATGTCTTTCGCGAAATGGTTGACCAGAAGCGGTTTCAAAATGCGGAAGAAGGCCTTGATAACTGGGCGAAAGGCCTGAACAGTTTTGGCCTGGGAACCAAGCTGGGTATTGATATTCCCAATGAGAATAAAGGTCTCGTGCCAACATCGAAGTTTTATGATCATTATTACGGCCACAACTGGAAATCTTCAAATGTCATATCCTTGGGGATAGGCCAGGCAGAGATTAGCTTAACACCTTTACAGCTTGTAAACCAGGCCGCGATTATTGCCAACAGGGGTTATTATATTACTCCGCATTTTGTAAGGAGTATTTCGACAAAAGACAAGACCATCCTGTTAAAATGGCCAAAAAAATATGTGGACGTTGATACAAGTAATTTTAGCTACGTAGTGGATGCTATGCAGAATGTAGTGGAGCATGGCACTGCATATTTTAGCAAGGTGAAAGGTCTTGCCATTTGCGGGAAAACTGGAACGGCAGAAAACCCTCACGGCAGCGACCATGCTATTTTTATTGGGTTTGCACCAAAAGACCACCCAAAAATTGCAGTGGTTGCCATTGTTGAAAACGCAGGCTTTGGGGCAGCCTGGGCTGCCCCAATAGCCACAATGATGATGGAAAAATATATCAACGACACGATAAGCGTACCTGCCAGGGAAAAATGGATTCTTGATGCAAGCTATTTGCACAAGGCACCTGCGCAGGACACCGCATCAGTAAAAAGCTCGGGATTGGATGAGTAGCCTGACTCAAAACCGGACTAAGAATTATCTCCTGGAGAGGGTAGATTTTATTGCCGTTGGCATTGTATTTTTATTAATGGTCATAGGCTGGGTAAATATTTATTCTACTGAATATACTGAGGACAACAAGAAGATCATAGATTTCAGCCTTAGCAATGGCAAGCAGATTATCAATATTGCTATAGCGCTAATATTTGCGGTCATTATTTTATTGCTGAATGCCAGGCTGTTTGATACCATTGCCTACATTGTGTATGCATTGGCAGTTGCATTATTGCTTTATACTCTTGTAAGCGGAAAAGTGGTGCATGCCGCAAAAGGATGGATACAGATAGGAGGGTTCCAGCTTCAAGCGGTAGAGATAGCCAAGATGGGTGCGGCCATGGCACTCGCAAAACTCATTGGCACATACGGTATGGATATTCGGCGCTTAAAAGACAGGCTTATCGCTTTTGGGATTATTTTATTGCCAATGGCTATTGTATTGCTTCAAAATGATACAGGCTCCGCAATCGTATTTTTTGCTTTTGTGCTGGTATTGTACCGGGAAGGTTTAAGCCCACTATATCTCATTATCCCCGTTCTTATTGCGATTATTTCATTGTCAGAGTTAATGGTTGGGACTGTGCCCGTGCTGGAAGCCCTTGGCGGACTTGGGGTTTTGGGTTTCTTGTTTTTACGGCGGTCAAGGAGGTTGCTTACCTTTCTCGCCATTTTTGTGTTTTCGGCGGCAGCTCTTACCATGGTGGTCGGTTTTGGCTTCAATCATGTTTTTAAAGATTATCAGCGGGAAAGAATTAATATCATGCTTGGCAAAACTACTGATGAACAGGGCGCTGGGTACAACGTGCATCAGTCATTAATAGCCATTGGCTCAGGCGGCCTTTCCGGCAAGGGGTTTTTAAAAGGCACACAGACCAAATACCGTTTTGTACCCAAGCAAAGTACAGATTTTATTTTCTGTACGATAGGGGAGGAGTATGGTTTTCTCGGCAGCACGGCTGTTGTATTACTCTATGTCGTATTGCTTTACAGGATCGTTGTTATTTCAGAGCGGCAAAAGTTTACGTTCAACCGGGTTTATGGTTATGGCGTAGGGGCTGTTTTGTTTTTTCATTTTGCCATTAATATAGGTATGGCGCTTGGATTGTTTCCTGTGGTTGGCATTCCATTGCCTTTTGTAAGTTATGGCGGGTCATCCATGTTGAGTTTTACTGCCATGATGTTCATTTTGCTGAAGCTGGATGCGGCGAATAGTGAGTATTGAAAAATTATCTAAAAACTTGAAAATTTGAGAATTTGGGGGTGGGCGGGCGTATGATGGTTTGGAGAAACAAAGCACACCTTGTCTCGCCTGCCGGGTGTTTCTCAGGCCACATCCAATATTTGTCTTATTTTCGCTAAAAGAATCCAAATGAAAATATTGGTGATTGCAGATGAACCCCAGAAGTCGGAACTGGTAAAAAGACTTGGCAGCGGGCATAAAATTGACTCTTTTGACGAGGAAGGTTTCTATGAGCTTGAAAGTTATGGAGGCTATGATGCCATATTTGACCTGAACCTGGATGCCCATACTGAAGCGCTTGAAGATTATGGTTATTTTAATGATACAGTTGTAGTTGTATCTGGTATAAAATCCTCGCTGGCAGAACTGGTTTATCTTGAAGAGATGGAGGAAGGTATAACACTTTTTGGGCTTAATGATCTGCCGGGTTTCATTGACAGGGAAAAAGCGGAAATCAGCTTGCTCAATGAAGGTGATTCCATAAAAGCAATTGCCTTTTTTAAATCGCTCAATTGGCCGGCCATCATCGTTAAAGATAGGGTAGGAATGGTCACGCCGCGGATCGTATTAATGATCATTAATGAGGCTTGTTATACCCTCCAGGAAGGGACGGCCAACATTGAAGACATAGATTCGAGCATGAAACTCGGCACCAACTATCCTTATGGCCCTTTTGAATGGTGTGATAAAATCGGTATTGAAAATGTTTACGAAACCCTGGAAGCAATATATCATGATACCCATGATGAGCGGTATAAAGTTTGTCCGCTACTAAAATCCAAATACCTTAAAAGTGAAAAATGGCTCTGAGCATTAGGAACAGCCAACGTAAAATGTTTGTTCCCAAGCTTGTAACTACATTAAAAACTTATAGCCGCAAGCAATTTTTATCAGACCTTGTGGCAGGAATTGTCGTTGGCATTGTAGCCCTGCCACTGGCCATCGCATTTGGAATAGCATCCGGCGTTACACCAGAAAAGGGTATTATAACCGCCATTGTAGGCGGGTTTATTATATCCGCAACGGGAGGCAGCAGGGTGCAGATAGGAGGTCCGACCGGCGCTTTCATTGTTATTGTTTATGGAATTGTCCAAACTTATGGTATTGCCGGTTTGACTATCGCAACACTCATTGCCGGCTTTCTTCTTATTATTATGGGGCTTGCCAGGCTTGGAAGCATTATTAAGTATATACCATATCCTCTTATTGTTGGCTTTACTGCTGGAATTGCCCTCATCATTTTTTCTTCTGAAATAAAAGACTTTTTTGGATTGAATATGCCATCTGTACCAGCAGATTTCGTTCAAAAATGGATAGCTTATTTTGAACATTTCAAGGTGGTAAATATATATGCTATTATCATGGGGCTGACTACTGTATTGATAATTGTTCTTTTATCAAAATTATCGCACCGCATCCCAGGCGCCTTGATTGCTATTTTGATTTGTACATTATTTGCAGTTGTTTTTCACCTTCCGGTAGAAACCATAGGCACCCGTTTTGGAGTTATCCAGGGCAATCTTCCAAAACCGGTAGTCAGTCATATTGACCTTGCCGCCGTTCAATATTTAATAAGGCCTGCTTTTACTATTGCGATCCTTGGGGCAATTGAATCATTACTAAGCGCCGTGGTAGCTGACGGAATGATCGGAGGTAATAATCGCTCTAATATGGAACTTGTGGCCCAGGGTATTGCAAACATTGCCTCTTCTATTTTCGGAGGCATACCCGCAACAGGAGCCATCGCCCGCACAGCCACGAACGTTAAAAATGGAGGAAGAACACCGGTTGCAGGAATGGTACATGCTGTCACCCTGCTGCTAATCATGATTATTGTCGGCAAGTGGGCCAGGCTTATCCCAATGGCTTGTCTTGCAGGTATCCTCGTTGTTGTCGCCTATAATATGAGTGAATGGCGATCATTTGCGGGACTGCTTCGGGGGCCTCGGGCAGATGCCGTGGTTTTGTTGGTTACCTTTAGTCTTACAATTCTGGTTGATCTTACTATTGCCATTGAAATAGGCATGGTGTTGGCAGCGTTCCTTTTTATCAGGCGGATCTCCAAAGTATCAAAAGTAGATTTTGTGACACAGGACATTTCTGAAGATGATGATGACAATGACCCTCATGCAATTAAAAATTATAATGTTCCAAAAGGAGTTGAAGTATTTGAAATTAAAGGGCCTTTCTTTTTTGGGGCGGCTTATAAATTCAAAGAAGCAATTTCTGTCATGGAAAACACGCCGAAAGTCGTTATTATCCGAATGTTGCATGTGCCGATTATCGATGCTACCGCTTTAAATGCGCTTATGAATGTTTACAAAGACATGAAAAAGCATCATATCGGGTTTATGTTATCTGAAATCCAGCCAGGGGTTTTCACCGAGATGGAAAAATATGGATTATTGGACAAAATTGGAGAAAGGAATGTGTTTTTTGACATACAGGATGCTTTGATAGCTTCATCCACAACCCTTATAAGAATTTCCGGTAAACCAATTCGGTAAACTCCTCTACCAAAGGGTCCTGGTCATCCCATCCATAACGTTTTGACACTTCGCTTTGCAGGTAAAATTTTGCTTCTGAAAAATTTTTGCAGTTGTTCAGGAATGTAATTGCCTTTTTAAACTCCTTGTCGTCAGCACCAAAAAGTCCATTTGTAAAGGCTATCTTTTGGTTGATTGCAATTGCAGATTTTAAATCGGTTACCGGGCTCAGTTTCATTTTATCTGCCAATGTTTTTTTAACATCAGCCTGCGCAAATTTTTCGTTAAGGGATTCAGGAACTTTGGTACCGCTTTGCAATTTTTCATTCAGGGTCAGTTCGGCGGGGGCAAGCCCGTGTGCCCGCCCGGTCACGCTATCTGGGTGGGAAACTCTTTGTGTTTCCCTTGCAATCTCTTCTTCTTCGGTTTTTTGCTCCACAATTTTGGCAAAGTCCTCAAGTTCACCTTTCGACGCAACAGGTATTTCCTTACTGGGCGAATACATAGGTTGGTCCTCACGCTCGGCCTCTATTCTTTTAGCTTCTGCTTCCAGTCTTTTCAACCGTTCTTTTCTTTGCGTTGCGTCATTGTTTACCCGTTTCAGCTCGGATTCATGTATTTCCGGTTTTTTAGTTTCTGGTAGTGTAGCATGTTTGGTTTCCTGTATTGGCTGAACTGTCTTCACTTCTGTAGCTTCTGCCCCATGATTTGAAGAAACTGTTGCGTACATCCCCGACTGGTAGTTCTGTAAATGCCTGTAAAGGTTAATAACCTGCTGGTTGAGAAGGGCTAATTCCAAGTCAACTGTTTCGGTTTTGGAACCTGAAAGCCTGATGCGGGTTCCTTCAATCTCTTTCAGGTTGTAAATAATATTGTTGAGTGCTTCCTTTTTATCCATCTCGTTTAAATTTGTTTCAAAAATAGAATATATTGATTGTTTTACGTGTAGGTTTGTTGAACTTGCAAGCTTAATATTTAATATGGCCGGCGAAACAGGAAACGACTCTATAATAAAACCAGGCAGCATTGAAGTAATTTGCGGCCCTATGTTCTCGGGCAAAACAGAAGAACTGCTGCGGAGGCTTCGCAGGGCAAGGTTTGCAAACCAGCCAATAGCAATTTTTAAACCGGTAATTGATAACCGCTTCAGCGAATTGAATATCGTTTCTCACGATGCTAATTTTTATCCTTCCTTATTAATTGCCAATGCTTCAGATATGATCAAAAATAAGGGCAATGCAAAAGTTGTCGCCTTTGATGAAGCACAGTTTTTTGATGAATCAGTAACAGATGTAGCTGAACAGCTTGCGCTTGAAGGGGTCAGGGTTATTGCTTCGGGATTAGATATGGATTTTATGGGCAAACCGTTTGGGCCCATGCCGTCCTTAATGGCTATTGCTGACAACATGACCAAACTAAGTGCTATATGTGCGGTTTGTGGTGCGGACGCAACACATTCATTCAGGAAAACAAACCATACCAGCAGGGTGGTTATTGGCGCAAAGGAATACTACGAGCCGCGCTGCCGCACTTGTTTTTTCAACGCCGGGTAGATTTTTCAGGCTGCTTTTTTACAGCTTATTCAGGTTTGATTGCAGGCAGTGTAAAATAGAAGGTTGCACCTTCGCCGGGTTTTGATTTCACCCATATTTTTCCCTTGTAAAATTCCACTACTTTTTTGCAAACACTTAAGCCAATCCCAGTGCCGCTATAAGTATCCTGTCCGTGAAGACGCTGAAAAACATCGAATATCACATCATCAAATCGCGGGTCTATGCCTATACCATTGTCTTTAACTGTAAACTGCCATTTATTCCCCTTTTGATGCGCAGAAATGTGTATCTCAGGCTTTTCATTGTTCTTTCTGAATTTGATTGCGTTTTCAATCAGGTTCTGAAACAATTGCCTGATCTGTGTTGGGGATGCTGATATGGAAGGAAGAGAATCTACATGTATTTCTGCTCCAGTTTCGGATATTGTTTTTGATAGCAATTCCAAAACGCCATGCAACAGTTCATTCAAATCAATTGGAGAATATTCCGTATTAACCCTGCCCACCCTTGAAAAATTAAGAAGGTCATTGATAAGGGTAGTCATTTGTTTTACTCCATCGCGGATAAAGCCGAGATATTCCGCAGTTTCAGGATTATCTTTCTTGATTTTGTTCAGGGTCAGTTCTGAATAATTGGCAATTGTCCGCAATGGAACTTTCAGATCGTGTGAAGCCACAAAGGCAAACTGTTCCAGATTTTCGTTCGATCTCAGTAATTCTTTGGTGCGTTCCTGCACTTTGACTTCCAATTGTTCCTGTGTCAGCATTAGTTGCTTTTCAAGTTTCTTTTGCTCATCAATATCCGTACTGGCGCCAATCCATTTGATAATATTATTATGGCTGTCACGGATGGTATTTACGCGCCTTAGGAACCACTTATAATTACCCAGGCTGTTTTTCAGCCGGTATTCAACCTTTAAATTAGCGCCGGTTTTGATAGACCTTGCCCATTTTTTCCGGACCTTGTCAATATCGTCAGGATGAATAAGATTGATCAATAAATTATTTTTCACACTGTCTTCCATGTTGTGTCCGGTATATTCAAACCAATAATGGTTAAAATACTCAACATTGCCATTAGCGTCGGCAATCCATACAATCAAGGGCAGTGAATCGGCAATAAGCCTGAGATTATCATCTGTATTATTGCTTAAGACGCTTTCGGTCTTCTTGCCCGTCATATTTTTTTCGGAATTGTAATAACCGCTGTTTTCTTTTGGTATGTATATACCCTCAAATGTGTTTAAGTGCATTAGGCCATTCATAATAAATAATATTT
>Ga0134126_10001375_pt1 | contig 30855 bp, 32 predicted proteins | sample KB31752_FD_96881 | JGI IMG/M metagenome (GOLD analysis project Ga0134126, IMG submission 96881) | Terrestrial soil microbial communities with excess Nitrogen fertilizer from Kellogg Biological Station, Michigan, USA - KB3-175-2 | ecosystem: Environmental > Terrestrial > Soil > Unclassified ... | reverse complement strand
GCCTATGTTAACAATGCGTTTTCGGACGTTGGACAGATAGCTCAGCTGGTAGAGCGAAGGACTGAAAATCCTTAGGTCGCCGGTTCGATCCCGGCTCTGTCCATTCGACAGAAAAGCCGTAGCCTCACAGGGTTACGGCTTTTTCATTTCCATCGCGTTAGCCGCACATTAGTTGCATTCTACTATTCGTCCACTTTTCCGGGCATAGAATAGCCTACAGAGGCCGAAGCATCCGATCCACGAAAAGTGGAAAAGTGGAACGGTAAGGACACGCTGAATAGTGGAATAATGGAATCCGATGCCGCACCCGCCTCCATCCTATGAGGAGGTGTTTCCGTGCCGAGAATCCCAAACCGTACGCCCACCCGTTCACTCATTGCACTTTCGCGCAGAGCGTTCAAGTGAGAGCGCATCTTGTGAATTGCGGCCAGAGGAGCGACCAAACCGCGCCGCCATAAATATCCCGGCAGCCAGCGTGAGCGCGGCGGCAGCCGGGAAGACCAGAATCAACATGCCCCAATTCGGCGTGAATCCACGCTGCGGATCGTAATCGAAACAGCGGAACAACGCGCCGCGCCGGCCAGGGATGGGAGCGAAAGGAACAAACTCGCCCCGCGCGTCCGCCAACATCTCCGCGAACTGCCTCGGTGAAATCTCTTCTCCCACGGAGATTCGGACGAACGTTCCAGAACGCAATGCGACCGTGATGGCCGGATGGTTGTACTGCTGTCGCGCTTCGTCCCAGCGAAAGTCAAAATCGAGCGCTTGGCACAATGCCGTCAGGTCTTGCTGGCTGGCCGGGGCCGCGAATGTCCATCCTCGGTCGGCTTCCAAGCCGTGGTGTTTGGCCAGATCCTTCAAATCTTCGGGGTGGTCGCGGAGATCGAAACTGATAACCACCATCTGATAGCGATCGCCGCTGGAGCCAACTTGTTCGACCGTCTTCTTCAGCAATCCCAAGTAGGGCGAACAGATACCGACGCAGCGCGAGAAGACGAGCGTGACAAACACCGGACGCTCGGCCCACAAGTCGCTCAAGCGGCCACTACTTCCATCGGCATAGCGCAGGCCGATGTCGGGCACCTTGCGGCCGAGCAAGCGCGACTCATCCGGTGGCTTGAAGATCAAGTTCGGATCGGGAATCTCCTGGGCGACGGCAACTTTGCTCGGCTGCAAAATCGACGTCGCAACGGTCAACGTGATCGCCAGCAGCGCGATCGATGTTAGACCTTTTTTAACGCGACTACACATCGTCGTCCCGTCTCCCAGAGGTAAATTAGCACTCCGACGAACAGCACCGTGATGAACACCAATGCGGCACCGGCCAGCCACGTGCCGGTCGAAATCAACTCGTGATACTGTGCGTAGCGGCGAGGAATGGAGTTCGCGCCGCCGAGATAAAACATCAGCACAAAGCCGTAGCCACCGGCGCAGATCAACGCGGTACACCAACGTGACCGTCGAAGGTTTTCCGGCAGCCCTGACAGCTTACCGCACAGGTGGAAGGTTCCGCCCAAAATCATCAGAACCACACCCAGAAGAAAATAGGTGTGAAAGTGTGCTGGAACCCACAGCGTATTGTGGAATTTGGTATTGAAGGCGATGGTCGAGTCGATCAGTGCGCCCATGCCACCAATACACCAACCCATTACGCCGAGGTACATCATCATCGAAGCCATTGACCATTGCATTCGGGCCCTCCACACCAAAGCCAGCGCGCCGTAAACGCTCACGACAGCCGAGGGGATCGCCACCCCATAGGAGGCCACTTGGCCGATGATCTGAACCGCCTTATATTGCGCAAAATCCATATAGAGATGGTGAAAATAGGCGATAATGATCAACACTAATACGAGATTCCAGGCTATCGCGACCCATCGAGAGTTCTTCCAAGGACGACCTGCGAACTCGGGAAGCAACTCGTATACCAATCCGACGCCCAAATACATTATAATGTTGACGATGAGGTGCCCGAAAAGGAAGATCAGGTTCTTCATCAACAGGGCATCGCTCATATCGGCGAATCCCGCTAATTCCAAACCATACAGTCCCAACATAATAACGGCCGAAATCAGGCCCGTCAGGTTGGCGATTATAGAGATCGTGACGATCAGAATGAACGGCGGCACCTCGAGACCGGGCCGGCCTGTGATGTAGTGCCATGACAATGCCGCTGACAAGGAGTATCGACGAGCGATTCCCCAGAGGACATCGATGTTCCAAACGGACCAGCTCACTCCCAGAATAGCAATCGCCAACAGAAATGTGTAAGTTGCCCAATCCTGCCAAACACCCTTGGGTGAAATTGACAGAGGGTAAAGGAAATACCAGCCGGGGCCATACTTCCCGATGAGCGTGGCGACGACCAGCAAGACCACTCCCAGCAGCGTACCCAAAAATGCAGTCCAGTTGGCCCACATGCGCAAACGAATATATTTTCTCAACTCCACGCACACACCGGCCATGACCGCCACAAACCACAATCCGACCATTCCCAAGCCATGCAAGGTGAGAATGCTATAGAATCGCTCGGCGGGGAGTAAATCAGCCGGCAGCAGTTTGCTTTGCGCGCTGCGAAGCGTCAAACCGAGCAAAACCAGGAAGGGGAACAGAATCAACAGTGAAATGACCCAAAAAAGAGTCAACCTGTTGGCGGAACGTGTTTCAGTAGCGGACATTTCGACCATGGGCAACGCTTCACTGTTGGGTGATGCGCTCATCTTGCGTCTCCTGATGGGTAATATTGTCTTCTAATTGCTCGCGACTGCGTTCGTGGCAGTTTCCTTGTCCACAACCTTCAATTCCGCTTTCATGGTGGGGTGGCCGATGCCACATAATTCAAAACACAGCACAGGGTAGGTTCCGCTTTGCGAAAATTGATATCGGAGGCGATTGACATACCCCGGCATAGCTTGCGTTTGTGCCTGAACTGTGCCTGCGCGGTCGTAAATACTAAATCCATGCGTGACGTCGATGCCCGATATGCGGAACTCAACTAATTCGCCGGCTCGAATCGGCTTAATCGATAAGAAGACTTCATCGTCCAGAGCGTCCTCGCGCGAGATTGGTTTATCCGACAGCTTGAACGCGAACTGCTTGCCGGAAACATACACCACCCGATCCGGCTTGACCCCTTCGACCGGATAAGGTGTGTCCGGTAAAGTGAGGAAGAGCGATACTGCGGCGAAGGCTAATAGGAACGAGAGGAAAAGAACTCTGTTCCGCTTGTAGGCCATCAGGGGCAACTCGCCGGGCGAATTGCCGCTGCGCGCGACGACAGCAAATGTTGCGACGATGATCGCCGTCCAGACCAGGAAAAGCACAAGAGCGAGGGATTGCATAAGCCATGATTCCTTTAGGTCAAGTATTTTCTCCGGGCGATCAATCTTCCGCGATGAGCCGTTCAATCGCTTTGAGTAGTCGTGGCTTCAATGTGGATTGCCAGTTGTCGAGGGGCGGCCGCGCATCCGCGAACTGGGGATCGTCGGACACGTCTACCGGCACCGATTCAAACGCGCCACGCAGGCGACCGTGCTTGTCCACCAAGGCCAGACTCGTCGAGTGAATAAACAAATCATTGGCCGATTGTCGCTCTTGTTCCTTGTCCAACACCACCAACTTCAAATTGTTGACCGCGAGGTCAACGATGGCTGGTTTCGACGCGTGAAGAAAATTCCATCGTTGCGAGTCGGCTTGGAAGCGCTCCGCGTAACCGCGTAACACCTTGGGCGTGTCGTACTCGGCATCTGCCGTTAGAGAAATGAACTTGACGGGCCGCTCTTTTGCAATGGAGGCTTGCAAGTCGGCCATTCGCGCGGTCATCATCGCGCAGGGGCCTGGACAGCGAGTGAAGATGACGTCCGCCACCCAGACTTCGCCCAACAAGTCTGCTCGACGAACGGTCTGCTCCAATTGATTGGTCATTGAAAAATCGGCGAGCTGGCAGATGACCGGCAAATCATCGGGGTCGCGCATCGGGAGCGCATCGGAAGCGCGGGATGCGGCCGACACCGCTGGATCCCAAACGCCGGTTTTTACCAGCAAGTACGGGACAGCCAGTAACAGCATGACGGTCGCCATAGCCAACAGTAACTTGTCTTGATTCTTCATTCAAATCCCCCCTGTGGCGCGTTGCCAGCGACGTGCGACGCCTGCCACCGATCAAAGGCTCCAGGAGTAATAATGGTTCCATCGGCCGCGCGCTGGGGGCTGTTGTCCATTATGGTCAGCCAGCCAATCATGGTGGCGTGACCATTGCCACATAACTGCGCACAGGTGATCGGGTATTTCCCTAAGCGTGTCGGCATGAAATGGATCGGGATAATCATCCCGGGAATCGCATCTTGGGTGATTCGCAATGGCAGTACCTTGAAACTATGAATGACATCCATGCTCGTCAAGTAAATGATAACCGGTTTGAATTGGGGGCGTCCGAGTAAATCGACATCTTGCTTGCCGTCCCCGTCCGCATCGATCGGTTCTAGTGGTACACGAATATCCTTCAACGGTGGCACCACATCATCTTTGCCTGCTTCGTCACTGGGAATATAACCCAGCGGATTCTTAGCACTAATCAATGTGTGATGTTGCGCACCGAACTTACCATCTTTACCAGGGTAGCGGGCATTCCATGTGAATTGTTGCGCGGTGACTCGTACTACCGTTGCCTGCTTCTCATCTGGATACACGGTCACGAAATTGTTCCAGAGCGGAATGCCAGCGCCGAACAGCGTCACCGCTTCCTCTACCACCACGAAGCCGATGAGCAGCACGAAAATGAAGGTCTTCACGCCGACCGGATTCGCCTGAGGATTGCGCTTGGCCCGGAAGCGCCATAACACGAAAAAAAGATAGATGATCCAGCCCACAAACAAGAGCAACATTACATTGTGAAGACCTAGTAGTAAGCCGTCAACGTCCTCACCGTGCCGTGAAGCGAGCTGCGGCAGGTTCAGCCAGTCGAATTGCCAGGCAGATAACGCGCTGGCAAGTAGCTTGTTAGTCCCGTCCATTGTCACATCGCTCCTTCCTGCACACCGGGCAGGACAAACGCATCAAAACCGGATCGATTTTTAGGTGGATTTCACACATTCCGAGGATAAGGAAGCGGTTTGCGACCACGCCCATCCCAAAAGTACGAGGAAACCAGTCTATTTTGATACGATTGCCCTGGCACATGGGGTAGCATCAACGGGTGTTTCGCCGCGCGACGAATCAAGTAGGCCAAGAAGCTAACTAATGATCCCAGCACCACGAGCAACACGAGCAACAGCGTGAAGACGGCGGCATTGATACCCTGGGCCACGGCATCGTCGCTGCGTCCCGTGCAGGCCGCACAAGCAAATGCCGACCGAGGCACCGCGAACACAATGCTCATGACGATCCAGGGAATTTTCCTCTTGGAACCTACCCGAAAACCAGAGATTAGACCGCGACTCACATCCGTGGGACGGTCTTCCAGTCCGTCTTTTGCCCCATGCGGCCTAGAACGCTTCTCCACGGTTGAGATTTCAGGTAGGCTCTTAATGATTTTCGACATGGCACTTACCTCAAGCACTAGAGTATCGCGGAGGAAGTCAAACACGAGCCGGCACGTCTCTTTCACACCAGACCGATGTCTTTGGTCTTCCGTAGAAAGAACCAGGCGTAAATCAGGAGTACAAACCCAAACAGGTTTGAGGCAAAGCCAATCCACAAATCGCTCCGACTGCCCGCCAGTGCCCAGTAACGATAACTTTCGTAACCGGCGAATCCGAACAGTAGCAGTTCGGAGATGGCGATAAACAACAAATGAAAAGCTTTCAGCGACATCTTGCTACCTCAGATAATGCCCTATTCCCGGCAAGCTAAAGTGCGCATAGGTTGTGAGGGCAAGCATGGCCGCCACGAACACACCTGTAAAAAACAGTATTTTATATATGTCTCGCTGGCCATGCCACAAGTGCATGAAAATAGCCGCGACGCAGGTGGCTTTCGTAGCCGCGATCAAGAGCGCCACGCCCACCGTCTGCCACAGCACTTCAAAGTGAACGTAGTACATGGCGACGGTTAATACGGTGCCAACGACCAACACCGCGTACACCGCCAAATATCGTTTTTGCTCGTGCCGGATTTCGTGCGCTTCTGCCGATGAACCACTTGGCACGGCCAATTCCGGAGATTGGGATACATTGGACATAGTTACCCTTTCTTTGCTGGTTGGCTACAGCAAATACAAGATTGGAAACAGGAAGATCCAAACCAGATCGACAAAGTGCCAAAATAGTCCAACGCATTCGACACTGTTCGTATAGCGCTTCGGATCGTCGCGCCACATGCGCGCGCCTGGCCAGAGGATAAAGGCAAACGCCAACGCTCCGCCCACCACGTGCAACGCGTGCAGACCTGTCAGCGTAAAGTAAGTGGCGAAGAATGTTCCATGCTTGGGAACGAACGCCGACATCCGCGCGATGTGTGAAACATCGATTGACACGTTTGCGTGTTCGTCAGTCTCGGCATGCACTGCCCTCACCCCAGTCGCCTTCTCCACCTTGCGTCGCTCTGCCTGCTGCAGCGCCGTCAAGCGGTAGTGAAACGCATCCGGATGGATTTTGACCGTCGACATACCCGCCTCTTGCAATGACGCCAATGTCTCAAACGGGCCAACTCCCTCAATGTGCCCAACGACCGAAGTGATCGGCAGATCGGCCTCGGTAGAGTGACCCGCCAATTGCGGATATTCCTTAGCCGTCAGCGGCTTGTTCAGCCAGATCTCATAATGGCTGAACTTGTCGTAGTATTCCCAACTCTTAATTCCTAAGAACAGCGCCGCGCAGACGAGTGTGACAATTTGCAATCGTCGATAGCGTTGGAAATCGCCCGCTTTCAGCGTCGTCCACGATAAGGCCACCGTCAAGGACGAAGTGATCAGCACCAGTGTATTGAACGCACCGATCGGGATGTTGAGAAGTCCATGAGGCCACTCCCCTTCCCGTGCGCCGATGCGCAGGAACACATAGGCGGAAAAGAGTCCACCAAACAGCATCACTTCGGATGCCAAGAACAACCACATTCCTATCTTGGCGTTATATAGCCCAGTGTCTTCACGAATTTCACTCGTGTATGGAATCTTCATACCGGTGCCTCTTGCTTCGCGGGGTTACCATTTGCCATCGCGACGGGCTGGTTTTGTGTCTCAAAATCGAGGATCTTGCCGTTCGATCCGTTCGATTTCCGTGTTGACGTTAGCGGTTGAGTTGAATGCGACAGGCTGTAGGCGTACGGTTCGCGGTAAACGAACATCTCTTGCACGAAATTTCCATGAGGCGGCGGCGTGGGCGTCTGCCACTCAAGGGTCGTCGCCTGCCAGGGATTGTCGCTCTCAACGCGCCGGCCGGCAAACGCGCTAGAGAAGAAGTTGTAAATGAATGGAAGTTGGAAGGCTCCCAGCGCCAGCACCGCCCAGCCAATCACACCATTCAACTGCATGACAGTCCCGCTCAGTGCGCCGACCACGCCTTCGTTGGAAGGATGAGCCGCCGAGTAGTTGTATCCGCCGTCGGACATGCGCCGTTCCATGCCGGCTAGTCCCTGAATCAACATCGGAAAGAAAATCAAATTCATGCAGACCAGTGAACCCCAGAAATGGACGTGTCCCAACTTCTGGTTCATGTGCCGCCCGGTCGCCTTGGGAAACCAGTAATAGATCCCCGCAAAGACGGCGAAGATCGTTCCGGGTGCCACCAAATAATGGAAGTGACCGATAATATAGTAGCTATCGTGCAGTGCCACGTCGGACATGGGGAGCGCCATCGGCAGGCCTGTCAAACCGCCGATACCGAACGCCGACAAAAAAGCGAGCGCGAACAGCATGGGGACCGTGAAGCGAATCGAGCCTCCCCACAGTGACAGCATCAGGCAAGTCATAATGACCACCGAGGGAATGGAGATGATGGTGGTCGTCGTTTGGAAGAACGTCGCGATGCCCGCCCCCATGCCCGTTACGAACATGTGGTGCGCCCAGACGACCATCGACAGAAAGCCGATGGCCAGCACCGAACCGACCAAGTAGCGATAGCCCCAGATCGGTTTGCGCGTGTTATTGGCAATCACTTCGGTGACGATGCCCATCGGTGCCAGAACCAGCACATAGACTTCCGGATGCCCCAGGAACCAAAATAGATGCTGCCACAATAACGGACTACCACCGCCACTCAGTCCCGTGGCCGGTTGCCCGGACACTACCAGGCCATGCGGCATGAAGAAGCTTGTCCCGGCTAGGCGGTCCATCAATTGCAAAATACATCCCGCCTCCAGCGGAGGAAATGCCAATAGCAAGAGGAATGCCGTGACAAATTCCGTCCAGACAAAAAAAGGCAGCCGCATCCAGGTCAGACCGGGAACCCGTAATTGAATCACCGTCGTGATGATGTTGATCGAACCCAGCAGCGATGACGTGATAATAAATAACATTGCCACCAGCCAGTAGGTTTGACCATCGGTTGGAATGATTGTGGCCAATGGCGGGTAGGAGGTCCAACCCGCTTGTGCGGCACCGCCAGGAACAAAGAAACTGACCAGCATGATGAGACCACCGGGCACATAAAGCCAGTAGCTCAGCATGTTCATTTTGGGGAATGCCATGTCCCCCGCCCCAACTTGCAGTGGGACGAGGTAGTTGCCAAACGCGCCGAACACCAGCGGCACAACCCCCAGGAAGATCATGATGGTCCCGTGCATGGCACCGAACGAATTGTACAGATCGGCGGAGATTTTCCCTTCGCCGGCGGGTTCTCCCAACGCGCTCTCCAACAGTCCTCCGACCACCGGCACCGGTTGGCCGGGATTGGCTATCTGCCACCGCATCATGAGCATCAGCGTGAGGCCGATAAGTAAAAATGTGAGCGAAGTCAGGAGGTATTGAATCCCGATCACCTTGTGATCGACGGAAAATATGTACTTGCGGACGAAACCCAATTCGTGCGATGCCGTCATCTTATTATCCCCTACATAAGCATGGAGCCGCGCGGTGATAATGCACTATGCCGCCGGAACCTTCAGCACGACATCGACGGTAGCCTTGCCGTCTTTAACTTCGACTTCTTTGACCTGTTCGCCCGCCTTGCGATGCTTAAACTTCACTTTGTATTTGCCGTCTGGAAGCCCTTTGATTTCAAAGTGGCCATCTTCGCTGGTGACGGCAAAAAACGGATGGTTTATGACGCTGACGTAGCTGAACATCCACGGATGGACATCGCATTTGAACTGGAGGAACTCTTCCGGCTTGTCATAGACGAATTCCAGCGGCTTGCTCCCCTCGGCCTGGCTCTTGTTCACTTCCTTATTGCCGGACACCTTGGGCAGCGTATGGATGTTGTGGGTTAACGGATCCTCGTTGGTGACGTGGACCGTCTGACCGACTTGACAGGCAGCCACGTAGGGATGGTATTCACAGCCGCGTTGGTCGATGGTTAGCGCAGCCGTCCCCTCGGGAATGGGTTGAGGAGGAATATCGATCAATGTAACCAACACATCTCCAAGCCCGCCATCCTTGGTCACATAGGTGCGTGTGTACCGCGGCAGTTCCGTGCCATGCTTCTTGCAGGAAGCGGTGCAAGAGGCATCAGTTGTGATCGGCAACATCTGCTCCTTGGGAGGTGTTCCCTCCAGCGTCACGCGACCGCCAATGGTTCCCTTACCAACCAGCGTCGCTTTGATCGGTGGCTTGGCCGATTTGGAACTACAGCCCACCAGTATGGGGCTGATGGCAATCATGGAGAGCAACGATAAGGTCATTAGCGCCTGCTTCGCCCATCGCCCAGTAAGACACTTTCGTTCCATGTGTTTGCACATTGCATCGAACCTCGCTTGTAAGTAATGTCATCTAGTACCGAAACGAACCGGCGGTGAGCGGCAGCAACAACGCCGGCAAATAGATCAAGGATGCCCGCAACAGCGCGCGGGCCGTTTGGTCGTTCCTGCGCAGCAGAAACGCCGAGGAGTAAAACAATTGCCCTAAGCCGAGCGTGAGCGCCCAAATGCAGTACATAGGGCCGGCGAAACCGAGTATGGCTGGCAAGAGACTTACCGGCACCAGGACCAACGCCCCCCCTACTGCCTGAATGCCCGCGAGTAGTCCCGTGGGTTCGACGACAGGCAGCAACTTTATTCCCGCAGCGGCATATTGCCGCTGGTAAATCCAGGCGATGGCCATGACGTGCGGGAACTGCCAGAGAAAGACGATCGAAAACAGCGTCGCCGCGCTGAGGTTCAATTGTCCGCCGACGGCAGTCCAACCCATTAAGATCGGTAAGGCTCCGGCCACCGCGCCCACAGGGGTACTCGTGGGTGAACGCGACTTGAGAGGCGTATAAATGCCCACATAAGTCAGCCAGGTGAGCGCGCCCAGCGCGGCCGTCGGCAGATTGACCAACAAACCGAGGTACGCGACACCGGCGAGTGTCGTGGCGGTGCCGAACAACACCACTTCCCAACCGAACAAACGCGCTGCGGGTAAGGGGCGATCGGCCGTGCGGTGCATCAAGGCGTCAGAATACCGCTCCAGCCACTGGTTCCAAGCGGTGGCCCCCGCAGCTACCAGAAAGGTGCCGAATAAGGCGTGGGCGAGCAACCAGAGGTTGGGCGCGCCGGAACTGGCCACGACCGCCGCCACCGCCACCGTGACCAACTCCATCAGCACGATCTTCGGCTTGGTCAGTTCCAGATAATCGGCGGCGCGTTGCCAAGTCAGCGAGCGCGCCGGAACACCGGATGCAGTCGAGGTACTCATGCCATGGCCTCCACTGCGATGGACGGCACAGAAGAACCTCCATCTTGCATTTCACAACGTGTGCGAAGCATTTCGAGGATTCTCCCAGTGAAAAGAAGGGACGGATGCGGGCCTGATCGTCCCTCGTCTCGCAGAGCAAGCATCGCAGCTTGCCTAAAGGCGGAACATTGCGGACAATTAACTCCAGTTATCCGCTGATTAGGTCAACGTATCGGACCCCTTAAAGGATATCAAGGTCCAATTATTCTTTTTTTCTTGAACCACCACCCAGACGGCCAGCGATGATTTCACAAACCGTCGAATATGCCCGAACGCGGCGAGGTGTTCAGCACGGGCGTACGGCGTGAAGGTACGGCCGAAATTAGCCCAGATAATGGAACGAAGGCTCGTAAATGCGTTGACGGAAGTGGTTGGCACCTCTAGTATTACTCGCAACGCGATGAGGCTTCGCGGGTGCGGTTCAGGGTCTGAAAATCCTTAGGTCGCCGGTTCGATCCCGGCTCTGTCCACTTTAAGTCCAGAAATCTGTAGGAGATCTGAAAGCCACTCCGGGGGTAAAGCGGCAAGCGGATCCCCATGGCCATCCTTGTGAGCCGCCTTTAAGGACTTCACCTCTTCAACTCGCAGCCGCAGTCGTCCGAGCGACAATGCCCAGTGTATGACCCAAAGCGATCAACGCTTTCTTCCAACCCCGACGACGCACTAACCGTCGTCGGTGCCGAACAAGAGCCGTTCGAGCAACGCCATAACCTCGCGGCGGCGGATCGTCTCCGCGTCTTCTGGGTCGGACAGAGGTTCATCGCGGCGTTGAGTGGAACCGGAATCAAAGAGCGGATTGCCAGCGTCAAAAACGATATCGATTTCGTCGTCACCTGGCGCGATCGGCTTACCCTTCCGTCGCTCGGCTTCCTCGCGGAGCAAGGCGGCTTCCAACAGATGTCGCACATTGCCGAAGAGATCGGCTGGCACTCCGAGAGACGCGGCGGCAATATCCTCCATCGGTTGCGGCCTCCGGGCCGGACGCAAGGCAATGTCGAGTTCCGCTTGCTTGTCCCTCCACCACTGGTTCGCGACTTGCAGACTTGCCTCTTTCGTTTCGTCCGTTCCGAGGGCGTTATCGATTGTATCGTAGCCGCCGCCTTTTGGCCGCTTGCGGCTTCGCGCGAAGCCGCAAGCGGCCAAAAGGTCAGCGAATCGCCCGCGGCGCTTTCTGTCCCTTGGGGATCTTGGTTGTGTATTCGCGTTCCTTCATGCGTTCCTGAAAGTCCGTCTTGGCATCTTTGAGCGCTTGCGAATCTTGCAGCAAATCGACGGCACTGAGCGCCAGCACCTTGGCGGCGACCAGCAATCCCTTGTGACCGATGGGCGAGCCGATGGCGGCGACGTTCTGCCAGCTGTGGCCCGGACTGCCGGCCGCGAAACAAGCCGTATCCAGGCCGGAGGTTGGCACATGCCAACTGATGTCGCCCACATCGGTCGAGCCGCCGCTGGCCGAATACGGCTTCTCCGGCAGAGGTTCAATCGTGTCGTTGAGCGGCTTGCGCTCCTTCAAGGCGAACTCGATGCGCAGCGGCTCCTGCAAGCGACGCGCGAGGTCGCGGTCGGCGTCGTCGAACTTCGGCGCTCCGACGCGCTGGAAGTTGCGCATAATGACGCGCGACAGCGGCAGATTCGGAATAATCTCATGGCAATCGGTGTCGATGCGCACGGCCACTTTCGTTCGGCTCATCTTGGCCGCGCCGTCGGCGATGTCACGCAGCCAATCGAAATTGCGTTCGACATCTTCGTGGGTATTGGCGCGAACGAAGTACCACACCTGAGCCGTGGCCGGCACGACGTTCGGCTGCGCGCCGCCGTTGGTGATGACATAATGGATGCGATTTGTCTCTTTTACATGCTCGCGCATATAGTTGGCACCGACGTTCATCAATTCGACGCCATCGAGGGCACTACGTCCCTTTTCAGGACTGCCGGAGGCGTGCGCGGGTAGGCCGGTGAACGTGAACTTCGCGGAGATCAGCGCCTTGGACGACATATACGAAACGCGGTTTTTCGTGCCGGGGTGCCAGTGCAGGCAGGCATCGAGATCGGCAAATTGACGGTCGAGCGTCATGTACACTTTGCCGATGACGGTTTCCTCGGCTGGCGTGCCGTACAGACGAATGGTGCCCTTGAGATGGTGTTTGTCGATGGCGTCCTTGACGGCGAGGGCCGCGCCGACGGCGGCGGTGCCGAGAGCGCAGTGTCCGCAACCATGTCCCGCACTCTGGCCGGAGATGGCCTTGCGCGTGGTTGCGCCGGCCTGCTGCGACAATTCCGGCAGCGCGTCGTACTCGGCGAGAATGCCGATGATCGGCTTGCCGGAGCCGTACTCGGCGACGAACGCCGTCGGCATAGCGCTGACACCCTCCTTGACGCGAAATCCTGCTTTTTTCAGCACCCCCGCCAGCCGCGCCGCCGAGCGATGCTCCTGCAAACCCAGTTCGGCGAACGTCCAGATGTCCTGATTGACGGCGACCAGATCCGTGCGCAGGTTGTCGAGATGATGGAGAATGTCTTGCTGAATGGACGTTGACTTCGCCGGCTCCTCGGCGGGCGCGGTATGGCATACGGCGAAAACGCCAACGAGGGCGAGCAGGAACCGCAGGGAATAACGCATGATGATAGTCCTCGGTGTGAACGGGTGGTGCGTTTATTCGGAGCGTGACAGAAGTGTACCAACGAAAGCAAGGAGGGGCCATTGGGTGCATTCCTGTTGTTGCGTAGATCGTCTTGGTAGGGTGGGCAGAGGGCCGCGAGGCCCACCAGCGAGACATGGTGGGCCTCGCGGCCCTCTGCCCACCCTACGAATCCTGCTTTCCCAGCGGGGAAACGGTAGTGAGCCCGTTCGCTCGAAGGATTAAGGAACCTTTCTTCCATGTGGAAACTCCGCTTCAGCAGTTTGTCGTAATTCACCAAACAACCGAGCCAGATCCGTGGGGGTATGATGGGCATTCAGTCCGCTGGGATTAGGGAGAACCCAGATCGCTGCTTCCGCGAGCATTTCCTCTTGGCGACCGAGAACGGCCTTGGGTCGCTGAAACGCTGTGCGATAAGCCGTGATGCCCAGAAACGCGATGAACTTCGGCCGATAGCGAGCGATCTTTCGCTTCAAGACACGGGCACCCTCGCGCAATTCGTCGTCGGTCAACTCGTCGGCGCGAGCGCTGGCGCGAGCGACGATATTGGTGATGCCGCAGCCGCGCGGCAGCAGTTCGCGCTCCTCATACGGCGACAGCAGGCGAGCGGTGAAGCCGGCCGCGTGCAGCGCCGGCCAGAAGCGATTGCCGGGCCGGCCGAAATGATGACCGATCGCCGCCGTATACAGGCCGGGATTGATGCCGCAGAAGAGAACCCGCAAATCCGCGGCGAGGACATCGGGAACAGTTTTGCCTTCGGCGGCAGCAATCTCCGCGCGCGTGGGTTTGCGATGGACGGACATGTTCTCCTCTCTCTCCCGAACCAACTTTCTCGCGTCGCCGCTTGAGGAAGTATATCGCTCTCACCCCCTGCTCCCCACTACAATAAGGAGAACTTCGTTCATCCGAGAGGAGACGCTTTTGTGAAGACGGCCTTGTTGCTCATCGCTCACGGCAGCCGGCAGGAGGAGGCCAACGCGGACCTCCATCATGTCGTTGCCGGTCTGCGCGCACGCGGCTGGCCGATTGTCGAGGCGTCGTTTCTCGAACTGGCTGAACCGGGCATGGAGGAGGGCGGTTGCCGCTGCGTGGCGCAAGGGGCCGAGTGCGTAATCCTGCTGCCCTATTTTCTGTCGGCCGGCGTCCATGTTCGACGCGACTTGGCCGAAGCGCGGACGAAGTTAGCCGAGCGCTTTCCGGCGATTGAGTTTCGCCTGGCTGAGCCGTTGGGCCGGCATCCGCTGTTGTTGGACGTGGTGACAGAGCGGGCACGCGAGGCCGAGAATCCTTCCATTCATTCTTAGCGACGAGTTAACCGATCATGCGATTCGCCGAATTCTATGCCGGGACGACCGGCCCCCATATTTCGTTTGAGGTTTTCCCCCCGAAGACCGATGCCGCCATGCAAACGCTGCGGCGCGTCGTGCCGGAGTTGATCGATTTGGGACCGAGCTACATGACCGTGACCTACGGGGCGCTCGGTTCCACACAGGAGCGGACGCTGGAGATCGCCGCCCTCATTAAGCGCGAGTACGGCATGGAGTCGGCCTGTCATTTAACCTGTGTCGGCTCCAGCCGCGCCGACCTCGATCGCATCCTCGATGACATCCATCGCGCCGGCATCGAGAACATCGTCGCCCTGCGCGGCGACCCGCCGAAGGGTGAAACGGCCTTCGCGCCGCCGCCGGACGGTTACAGTCACGCCAACGAATTGGTCGCCCACATTCGCCGCCATCACGGCGACAGCGCGACGGGTTTCGGTTTGGCCGTGGCCGGCTATCCCGAAAAGCACATTGAATCGCCCGACCGCGACACCGACCTGCGGCACTTCAAGAACAAGGTGGACGCCGGGGCCGATATTGTCATCACGCAGTTGTTTTACGATAACGCCGATTTCTTCTCGTTCGTGGACGCCGCCCGCGCTTTGGGCGTGACAAAGCCGATCGTACCGGGCCTTCTGCCGGTGTTGTCGGCCAAGCAAGTGCGGCGCATTACGTCACTGTGCGGCTCCCAACTGCCGCTGGCGTTGCAGGCCGATCTGGAAAAAGCCGGCGAGGACGACGGCCACGCCGAGGAGGTTGGGATTCGTCAATGCGTGGCTCAGGCGACCGAACTGCTGCGCCGCGGCGTACCCGGCATTCATTTTTATGTGCTGAATAAATCGAGCCACATGCGGCGTATCATGGAGGCGCTTCGTCCCATACTCGCCGAGGTCAGCGGTTTGGCGAACGGCCGGCGTTAGCCGGCTGGTGCGGGTTGATGCAGGCTGTACCAGCCGGCTGACGTCGGCCGTTCGCCACGTCATTGAGGACGACGTCATGAAAACGCCCTGGTTCTTCGCCTGTGTGTTCCTGATCGGCGGCGCTGCCGCGCTTATTGCGGATGATGGTTATCCTTTATCCATCCCCACACCGCCCAGTACGCCGGCTCCCGTGTACAAACGGTTGAACGTGCAAGCCCGCGATCATTGCAAGCTCGTCGTTCACGAATGGGCACCATCGAAACCCCTCGCCGGGAAACCCGTGGCTCTCTTCCTCCACGGCATCGGCATGCACGGCGAACCTTATGGCGCGGTCGCCGCCGGATTCACATCGCGGAGCATTCCTTTCGTCGTCCCGGATCTTCGCGGTCACGGCCGTTCCGAAGGCACGCGCGGCGAACTGGCTCCGCCGCATGTGTTGCGAGCCGACATCGGTGCGGTGATCGAGCGAATTCATCAGCGTTATGCCGGCGCGCCGATTGTGCTGCTGGGCGATAGCATGGGCGGCGTCCTTGCCACCGATTACGCCTGGCGCGGCGAACAGCGTCTCGCGGGACTGGCCCTGATTGTGCCGGCTTTCGGGCTACACAAAACGCAATGGGACAAGCCCGGCGATGATCTCAAGAATCTCCTCACGAAAGGACGTATCCAACTCGGCACTGAGGCCAAACTCAACTCCAGCACACAGTCGAAGGGATTTCTCAAGGCACGCCTCGCCGACAAGTTGGCTCTACGCGAGGTCAAGCTGTCCTACCTGACGACGATCGGCGAAATGCAAGCGGAGTGGCCACGTGCCGCCGACGCGATCAAGCTGCCGCTGTTCGTCTGCGTCGGCGGCAAGGACCGGGTGATTGATAACGCACTCGCTCGCCGCTTCTTCGATCGCGCGGCCACGCCGAAAGATGACAAGACCTGGCGGCAGCTGGACGGCGCGTATCACACGGTTTGCTGGGATCCCGTAACGCCCGAGCTGGTGGCCGAATTAGCAAAATGGATACTCAAGCGATCTAAATAGTTCCTGCAATCAACGCGGCCAATCGAGCCAGGCACGCCAGGCCAACAATCCCAGCAACACATACGTCGTCAGCGTCGCGGGCCACGATTTCGACACGAACTTCACCGCACTGCCGGCGTATTTGTTGAGGTGCAGACGCACGCCCATGAAATCGACGCTGTAAATCTCATCGAGTACCAGATGCGAGAGAAAGCCGAGCATGACGGCCCCGGCGAGGAAGATGCGCAGACGTACATTGTTGTCACTGGGATAGAGCAAGTACGTCGTCAGGCCAGCGATGAGCATGGCCGGGACACTGTGAAACATGCCGCGATGGACGGAGAAATGCTTGAACATATTCGACAAAACATAGCGGATAAAGACGTAAACGGCCGCCAGGACGGCGAGCGTTTGTTCGGTCGAATGATGGAATTGCTCGTAGACTTGTTTGTAGAGCAGGAACGGAGCGATGGCGGCGGAGACGCCGAACAGTTCGCGTACCGGCACGCCGCTATCGCTGTCGAGATCCGGCAGCAGTCCGCCCAACGTCGTCAGACTTGCCGCGATCAAGGCCGGTCCCCAGTCGTAGCCCCACTCGAAGAACGACAGGCTGCCGTAACCGACGCCGAGCGCGCCGGCGAATGCCAAATGTCCGCGAAAACTGGCCATGAGCGATCCTCGGACGGTGAGGGCGATCCCTTCACAATAGTTTCCCGATCATTATCCCTTTTGGTTTGTTGCCGACAAGACGGCCAGCATTCCCTGACTGGTTCGGTCGAGAAAAAAAGTGTATAAAACCGCGTTCGACTGAGGAATAGTAAGTAGGAGCGTGGCCCATCATCCGGCAAGGAGGTTCGATGGCGATCAACCCGATGAACAAGGTTCTCGAACACCTGCGCCGAACCGTTGCTCTGGGAGACGCGGCGGGGCTGACCGATGGCCAACTGCTGGAGCGTTACCTCAATCATCGCGAAGATGCCGTGTTCGCGGCTCTCGTGCGCCGGCATGGTCCGATGGTGATGAGCGTTTGCCGCCGCGTTCTCGGCAACGACCACGATGCCGAAGACGCCTTCCAAGCCTCCTTCCTCGTGCTGGTCCGCAAAGCTGCTTCCGTCGTGCCGCGCGAGCGGGTCGCCAACTTCTTGTATGGAGTCGCGCACACCACGGCCCTGCGAGCCAAAGTGTTGATCGCCAAGCGGCGCGCGAAGGAGAAGCAGGTAAAGGAAATGCCCGAACCCCAAGCCAAGGCGCGGGAACTGTGGGACGATTTGCGGCCCGTGCTCGATCGGGAATTGAGCTGTCTGCCCGACAAGTATCGTGTGCCGATTGTACTATGCGACCTGGAGGACAGGCCCATCAAGGAAGCGGCCCGGCATCTGGGTTGGCCACAAGGGACGCTGGCGGGGCGGCTGGCGCGGGGCCGAGTGATGTTGGCGAAACGGCTTGCCCGGCGTGGCTTGGCCGTATCGGGTGGAGCGTTGGCGGGCTTGCTCTCTCAACAGGCGTCGGCCATCGTGCCGGCACAGGTGGTATCTTGTACGATCGAAGCCGCAAGGCTGTTTGCGGCGGGACACGCGGCGTCGGGCCTGATCTCAGCTCCGGTCGCCGCGCTCACGGAAGGAGTCCTGAAAACGATGGTGTTAACCAAGTTGAAGACCGCAACGGCGGTCGTGGTGATGACGGCACTGGCCCTTTCCGCGGCGGGCGGCTTCTATAAAGCCGCCGCCGGCGATGCGCCACAAGCAGAGACGCAATCGGCCGAACGCCCATCATCTCCTCGGCAGCCCGTTGCCGCCGAAGGCAAAGTGCAACCGGCCAAGACGGATCTGGAGCGCTTACAGGGAGTCTGGTCGGTCGTCTCGAACGAAAGCGGCGGCAAGGTCCAGAAACTCGAAAAGGCCGCATTCCTTGTCGATGGGAAGAGGGCGAGTTGGCAGACCAGGAAGGGTGAAATCCAAGGTGGTCTCTATCTGAACCCGTCCAGCAAACCCAAGACTTACGATTTCGCGACGAGTGCGAGAACGATTGAGGGCATCTACTCGTTGGATGGCGACACCCTGCGGTTGTGCTTTGAACCAGGGGCCGAGGGAAAAAGGCCGAGCCGGTTTGCTACCAAGAGTGCGGAGCGACAAGTCCTCTTCGTGTTGAAACGACTTTTCGGGGCAGAGCGCTTCCCCTATCTAAGACCTGATGGGTCCAGGACATTTCCTCCCATCATCGAGGAGGAATCCAAGGAGCCGGTGCCACCACCGCCGACCCTTCGTGATCCACCACCTTCGCAATCCGCAGTGCAGCAGGCGAAGACGCCGGCGGATACGAAATCACCCCAATCGGGTTCCGTCGAACCGCTCCCATCGGCGGCGAGCAAAAACGAATTGCCCACCACGGCGATGCCTCGGCAGGTTCTCGTCCGTCTGGAAAAGGACCAACTCTTGGTGGAGACCTTGGATGTGGCGGTAGAACCGGTTACCGTGATGGCACAGGGGAAACCGCCGGTCACGACGTATCAAACCGTCCATATTCGGCGGACGCGGCACTTCCCCACCAGCGCGGTCAAGCTCTACGACATGAAGGGCAAACGCATCGACGCCAAGCAACTCCCCAAACTCGTGAAGAAGGAAATCGTCGCCCTCTTCTCGCCCGACGAGCGGGCGGTCGATCCGCTCAACCTTCAGCTGTTCAAGGAAGGGACGTTACTTTTCGTCCTCTCCTCTGCTACTTCTGTGCCGCCCACTCCCATCGGGGCATACCCACCAGGCGAATATTCACCGCCTCCCGCCCCTGTTGTCCCCTGATGCGCCGCCACAGTGACGAATGGCACAGCCAGCCCGCAGCGCCAGCAAGGGACAATCCCTTGCTGGCGCTGCGGGCTGGCACTCTACGCCTGTGGATAGAACCCCTTGCCTTCCGCCGCCAGTTTCCGCATTTGCTCGGTCGGCTGGAAGCGCGTCCCTAATTTCTCATACGCCTTCAGCTTCTCGATCACCTTCGCCATGCCCAGCGAGTCCGCCCAGCGCAGGATGCCGCCACGGAACGGCGGGAAGCCGATGCCCAAAATCAAACCCATATCCACGTCGCCCGGTTCACGCACAATGCCCTCCGTCAGCACCCGGCTCGCTTCGGTCAGCATTGGCAGAAATAGACGATCCGTAATCTCTTCCTTGCTAATCTCGCGCTGTCCTGTCCGGCACTTCGCCAGAATCGTGTCGAAGGCCGGATCGTCGGTGCCGCGCGATCCCTTGGCGTAGCTGTAGAAGCCGGCCTTGGACTTCTGGCCCAAGCGCCCGGCAGCGACCAATTCATCGAGAATGCGCGTCGGCGCGGCGCGGTCGGCGAAGGCAGTGTTGATGACGCGCCCCGCATATAGCGAGGTATCCAGGCCGACGAGATCGTTCAACGTGATGGGGCCCATCGGCATGCCGAACGCCGTAGCCGCCTTGTCGATGGCGCGCGGCGACGCCCCTTCTTGTAGCAATACCAGCGACTCATTCAGGTACGGGAACAAAATGCGATTGACCAGGAAACCGGGGCAGTCACGCACCACGATCGGCGTCTTGCTGATGCGTTTGGCCAGGGCGACCAGTGTGGCGACGGTGGCGTCGCTGGTCTTGTCGCCGCGAATCACTTCCACGAGCTGCATGCTATCGACTGGGTTGAAGAAGTGCAAACCGGCGAAGTTTTCGGGATGCTCGACCGATTTCGCCATGCGCGTAATCGAGATGGTGGACGTGTTGGAAGCCAGGATCGCCCCTGGACGCAGAACCTTTTGCACATTGCGATAAATGTCCACCTTCGCTTGTTCATTCTCGATGATCGCCTCAATGACGACATCGCGATCCGCCAGGGCGCTGAGCGTCATGCTCGTGCTGAGGCGAGCCAGTGCGCCAGCGGCGTCGGCGGCCGTCATGCGGCCAATCTCGACACGGCCAAACAAACTCTTCGTGATATTGCCGACGCCCTTCTCCAGCGCGGCCGGGGCATTGTCAATCAGCAGAGCCGGGATGCCACGACGCACATGCGCTCCGGCGATGCCCGCGCCCATGATGCCGGCACCGAGAACGCCGACCTGATGGACTGCTTGCGGCTGCACACTGGGATCGCTGACACCGGGGTCTTTCTGCAAGCGCTGCCCCATGAAGAACACGGCGATGAGGTTGCGCGAGATGGGACTGCCGACGAGTTTCACGAACTGATCGGTTTCCGCTTTCAACCCATCTTCCAGCGGCAGATTACAGCCCTTGGCAATGGCGTCCAGCGCCGCCAGCGGCGCGGGATATTGGCCGGCGGTCTTGGCCATGACCTGCGCGCGCGCGACGGCGAACGCGAACGTCATCTGTTCCTCGCTCAGCCCGACCGGCTGCTGCTTGCGCTGGCGAGCCATCTTCCATTCGTTCGACTTTTGTGCCCACTGGATCAAACGCACGGCCTCGTCTTGCAGATGCTCGACCGGCACGGCATCGAAGACAAGTCCAATCTGCCGCGCGCGATCCGCCTTGGCCGCCTCGCCGGCGCAAATCATTTCCGCGGCCAGCGATGGCCCAATCAACCGCGTCAGCCGTTGCGTACCGCCCCATCCGGGGATAAGGCCGATCTTCGTTTCCGGCAGACCAATCTCCGTTTTTGGATGCGTGCTGGCCAGACGATAATCAAAACCCATCGCCAGTTCCAGACCGCCGCCCATGCAAGCGCCATCGATGGCCGCCACGGTGGGGTAGGGCAGCGCTTCGATGGAAGCAATGAGATCGAGACCGCGTTTCACCAACTTGCGCGCGAGGTCCGGCTCGGCGGGAGCGCTGCCGAGTTCGCGCAGGTCGGCACCGGCGATGAACATGGCCGGCTTGCCGCTGCGGAAAATCAAACCGCGCAGGTCGGTGCGTTCTTTCAACTGCGCCATCATCGCTTCGAGTTCGCCGAGTGTGGCTTGGCCGAGTGTGTTGGCTCGGCTGCCGGGTTGATCGATGGTCACCAAAGCGATGTCGCCGTCAAGGATTTCCAATCGGAGAGTGGCCTGCGGGGAAGGCTTCATCGTCGCGTCCTTTCGTGGGTTCGCACGGAGATTGCCGGTGAGATGTGAGTGTATCTGAAACGGCTGCGCCTGCAAACCCACGCGCCGCGTCCGATCGGCTCCCCGATGCTGCTCGCGGAAAGGGAATTCACTCTGGCACGCACTCCGGGAATCAAATACAAAAGGGGGCGTAAACCAGGCCCACGAGACAAGCTCATGGCGAAAGTTGTATTACCGTTTGAGCAATACAAGGTAACGGTTCCGTTGCCGCCATTGTGCATCCGTTGCGGAGCGCCCGCGACACGCACGATCAAAATGATGTTCTTCGGCAAAGCCGTCAAATTCCTGGGAATGACGTTTATCACCGGCGGCGAAGAAGAATACATGATTGCTGATACGCCCCTGTGCGACCGGCATCGGTTCATGGGGATGGCCAAGCCCATAATCGCCATCTGGTTTTTGATTCTGCTCGTCTTGTGCGGCCTCGGTGCCGTGCTGAAGCCCTGGATGCATCATTATTTGGTCGCCTTCCCGATAATTGCCATCGTCCTGGTCGGCCTGGCATTCATTCTTTACGTGTCCATCACCAGTATCGGCGGCCAGGGTTACACCAAAAAGGGCGTCACCGTCACCGGCGTCTCTCGGGTATTTATCGACGCCCTGGAGGAACGCGAATGGACCGAGGAAGCGTTCGCGGCCGGGATACGCAAGAACCGTAAGGCGCGAAAACGTCCCCATCCGCCCTTCTGGATATCGCCGTGGTTTTTCACGCCGGTCGGCATTGGACTGGCCTTTCTCATCTTCACGCCGGTGGGTTGGCTGGTGGCGCGTTCGCTACCCGATGGCCCCTGGCCCGCCGGACGCCGAGCCGATCCCGTAGCCGCTCCGGTTGTTGCTCCGTCAACGGTCCCGCCGCCGCAACCTGTGAAACTTCAGCCCGAACCTCTGGTCCCGCAGAGCCTCCCCGGATTGCTCGCCTACTGGCCGCTTGACGATAACCAGGGACCGATCGCAATCGAAAAGTCCGGGAACGGATTCGCGCACCTTCGCGGCGGACAGTGGATCGACGGGGTGAAAGGTTCGGCCCTGCGTCTGGATGGTAAGAAGGATTATGTGGATCTGGGGCAGGATGGCCGGCTCAATTTCGCGGCCGGGGCGGAGTTCACCGTGGCCGCCTGGGTTGCCACCGACTCGGAGCAGGGAGTCATCTGTTCATTCCGCCGCCGGACGGCCGCTTTCCCGGTGATCGATCTTCTCGTGAAAGCCGGCCAACTTCATGGTTGGGTCCGCGATGACGCCAGCGGCTTCGGTGGAGCGCGCGTGACCGGCGGAGCCGTCAAGGACGGCAAATGGCACCATGTCGCGTTACTTCGTCATGCCGACGGGACGGTGGAATTGTTCCTCGATGCCGTCTCTCAGGCTCGCGGCAAGGGCGAACATTCCGGAGGGGCCATCACCACGGACCTGCGTGCCCTGGGTTCCGAACGCTTTATGATCCAAACGAAAAAAGCAGGACCGGGGTACTTCGCCGGTATCATCGACGAGTTTTGCGTATATGGCCGAGCCTTGAATGCCGACGAAATCGCTACGCTGGCCGGTGCCAAAAAATAATCCCCTGACCAAGTGAAAGCCGAGGAAAGGAAGATCGACAACGCGGGCGACTGCAAATGGCAGGAGAGAGTCGGTGTCGTTCCGTGAAGCGATGTGGTAGTATCTCGGTTGGAGAAGTGACGTTCAGCGGATTGCCGAATGAGGTTAACCGCGGAGGAATCGAGATGGCGGGGGAGTGGATTTCGGAACGATTCCCGCAATTTGAGGCAGCCATTCGCCGGCTTACGGAACAGCATCGCGAGTTGGAAGATGAACCGCTTCACCTTGCCCTCGCCTATCTCCCCCGGCGTGACGGCCGGGAGGTCGATCGGGGTATTTTCCTTTTCGAGGTGATCGGCGGCGTGGCGGATCGCTTCGGCCAGAGCGAGGATTTGTTCGAGGCGGCCTTCGACGCGATTCCCGGCTTACCGACCGGCTTCGACCAGACTCTCCACCTGATTCTGACGACCTCCCGCGAGTTCGAGGAAGCGCTCACGCATGGCAGACCGCTGGCAATGGAAGTCGCTGACGCGGTGCGCCACGGCGACTATAAAGTGCTGCACCACGATCGGGTAGGTCAAAAGGTTTTACGTCAAATCCGCGCCGCCGTCCAGCCGCGCAAGAGGGCTGCTCGTGGATGAGGCGCTGGCTTGGCTGCATCAGGCTCTTGCCGACCGGGAGGCTGCCGAGCGGGAGTACAAAGCCACCGCTAAAGCCGGTTCGCGGATTTGGTGTCACGCTCTCGCCAAGTACCAACAAACGGTCGAGAAGGCGGTTAAGGCCATGGTCGCTGCGCTGCGTGAAGCCGGCTTTTGGCGTGGACCTCCGATCGGCTTCGTGCATGAGGTCGAAAGGCACATGCGCTGGTTGATCCGTCTGCGGCGGACCAACAATCCGCAATCCGTTCAGCGTCGCTTGGTCCGTCTCTTCGACGCCGATACACGCGCCACCATCCGAGCCGTGGAAGCCTTGACCCCTCAAGCACCGCCGCCCGGCGAACGACTGCGGCGAAACACGGAGTACCCCTTTCACGACGCCAACGGTGACTTTACCTACCCGGCGGCCCCGGATCAGTTTTCCTCGGAGGAAATCGATCGGTTCCGAGCGTTATCACACCGTCTCGTTGAATCAGCCCATTGGGTCATCTCAGCACTTCGCCGCAGGCCAAGATAAATTGCCAGGCATTTGCCAATTGCGCGACGAAAGGGCGAATGATTCGCCGCAGCCTCTGCGCGTCTCCCGGCGAAATCGTATAATCTCCTGCGGTTGTATACTCATCCCGTGAGGGGTATCCGCCGCGTCGTTTTCACCAAGATTGATCCCACCCACTCGCCGTCAACGACGACACCGAGGAGAATATCATGCGTGCCAATCCCGTTAAACGAGCGTTGAAAGCCGGCCAACCGTCGGTCGGCACTTGGTTATCGCTGGGCAGTATCACCGCCTCGCGCTTCCTGGCTCGCGCCGGCTTCGCCTGGCTGACCGTGGACATCGAACATACGTTCGTCGATTGGGAGACAGCCACGCACATGTTCGCTTCCATCGCCGACGCCGGTTGCATTGCCCTGGCGCGTGTGCCATCCAATCGCCACGACCACATCAAGCGCGCCCTCGACAATGGAGCGCATGGCCTTGTCGTGCCGATGGTCAACAGCAGGCAGGAGGCACTCGACGCCGTCAGCGCCGCGCTCTATCCGCCCGTCGGCACGCGCAGCGTCGGCGGCAGCGTTCACGCCCTCAACTTCGGCGGCACGGCCATCGATTATTTTGCTCGCGCCAACGATGAGATTCTTGTCGTTCTGCAATGCGAACACATTCAGGCGGTCGAGAACGCCGATAGCATTTTTTCCGTGCCGGGTATCGATGCCATCTTCGTCGGTCCCAACGATCTGGCGGCCAGCATGCGCAGCAAGGACGGCAAACCGCCCAGTGGCGAGGCGACGGCGCAAGCGCTCAAGCATGTGCTGGCGACGTGCAAAAAGCACGGCGTTGCCGCCGGCATTCATTGTTTCAGCGCCGAGGAAGCCCTGACACGCATAGAGGAAGGTTGGCAGTTCCTCGCCATTGGCAGCGAATTGCGCATGATGCTCGATGGCGTCAAGGATGTACTCGATCGTCTCGGACGCAAGAAGGAAGCCGTACACGAAGCGCAGATGGCGAAGTATTAACGACAGAAAAATTAACCACAGAGACACAGAGGCACAGAGAAGAAAAGGAAAATGCAAATAAAACATTTATCACTGTCTTATTTGTTTTGTGTCTTCTCTGTGCCTCTGTGTCTCTGTGGTTAATTTTTCTGTCAGACGCTATGTGAACCAATCGTGGGGAAAACCGTGGAAAAGCGCAAACTCCTCATTCAACTCGATAGCGATCCGCATCCGAGCGTGTTCGATCGTGTCGTCGCCTACGACGCCGGCGCTGACGAGGTACTCAGTTACGGAGCGGTGACACCGGAGACGGTGCGCGAGAAGGTGCATGGAGCCATCTTCACGCGCGGGCCGAAAGACCTGCACCGCACGGCCCTGTTCATCGGCGGCAGCAACGCGGCGCTCGGCGAGAAATTGTTGGCCGAGGCGTGCAAGCACATGTTGCCGCAGTTCGGTTTGCGTGTGTCGATTCTGCTCGATGCCAACGGCGCGAACACGACGGCCGCCGCCGCCGTTTTAGCCGCGGCGCGGCATATGGACCTGAAGACGGCCAAGGCGCTCGTGCTGGGGGCGACTGGCCCGGTGGGGCAGCGCGTGGCTCTGTTGCTGGCACGACAGGGAGCGGATGTTTGCATTGGCTCGCGGCAATTGGCGAAAGCAGCGATTGTGGCCGAGGCGATTCGCGTCAGGGTCCACGATGCCAAGGTCGAACCCGGCAGCACGGATTGGTCCGGCGATCTGTCCTCCGCATTGGCGGATCGCACGCTGGTCATCGCGGCTGGTGCTGCCGGCATCACGCTGTTGCCGCTTGATGCGCGCAAGGATTGTCCAACCCTGCGCGTGATGATCGACCTCAACGCCGTGCCGCCATTGGGCATCGAAGGCGTCGGCGTCGCGGACAAGGGCGTCGAACACGACGGCGTCATCAGTTATGGCGCCGTCGGCGTCGGTCACACCAAGATGAAGATTCACAAGGCCGCCATCGCCCGCTTGTTTGAGCGCAACGATCAGGTACTCGACGCCGAACAAGTGTATGCTCTGGGCGAGGGCTTGTGATGGCGCAGCCGATCCGCGTGGCCGGCGCAGACCCCGGCAGCAGCAGTCTCGATGTGGTCATCCTCGAAGACGGCGCGGTCGGCGAACAATGTCGTTTCAGCCCGCAACAATTGCAAGAAGATGCGTCCTTGCCCGTTCGCTGGCTGAGCGAACGCGGTCCCTTTCACCTCATCGCCGGCCCTTCGGGCTATGGTTTGCCGCTGATTTCCGTCGCCGACTGTACGGAGCGTGATTTCGCTCTTATGACGCTGGTGCGGCCGGACGAACGCGGTCCCGAGGACGCCCGGCGTCAGGGCGTCCTCGGTTTCTCATCGCTTCTGCGTGCGCTGTGCGCCTCGACGCTACCCATCGTCTTCCTGCCGGGCGTCATTCATCTGCCCACGGTGCCGGTCCATCGCAAGATCAACCGCATCGATCTCGGCACGGCGGATAAATTGTGTGTGGCCGCTCTGGCGTTGGCGCAGCGTCCGCGCAAGTTGGGACTGGATCTCTCCGCGTATCATGGCTGCGTCATCGAATTGGGTTCGGCGTTCACGGCCTGCCTGGTGCTGAGCGGCGGCCAGATTGTCGATGGTCTGGGCGGCACGAACGGCCCACCGGGATGGCGTAGCGGCGGAGCATGGGATGGCGAATTAGCGTATCTTTTTTCTCCCTTGCAGAAGCGCGATCTGTTCGCCGGCGGCGTCGCCTCGGTGCCGGATGAGGTAGTCGGCCGGCACATGTTCCGCGAATCGCTGGTCAAGGCGATCGCGGGATTACAAGCGGTGACGAAGTTCGAGGAAATCGTGCTATCGGGGCGCTTGCTCGAAAGCGAGCCGGAGTTGACGGAACAGGTGGCGATGGACCTGAGTTTACTGGGTCGTGTGATTGTGCTGGAATCGTTGCCCAACGCATGGGTGAAACATGCGGCGCAGGGGGCGGCGATTCTCGCCGATGGTCTGGCGGGCGGGAAGTATGCGCCCGTGGTCGAGCAGTTGGCGTTGAAGACGGCGAGCGGCACGGTGTTGGATTGGCTGCATCATGCACGCCGCGTTCAAATCTAATCGCCTCTTGTGGATTGCAGGCGCTTCATCAATTCCTCTCTCAAGGCGAACAACGTGGCGGGAGCCAGCGCCTCTTTCAACTCTGCGGCAGCGGCCGTCGCGCGGCTTCTTGGCCGGCGAGTCCACGAGGTCACTTCTCGCGGCTGCGCATTTGCTCTAGTTGAGTTCGCAGCCGAACCAACTCTTGTTCTGCCGTCAAACGCGCTTGGTGTTCCTCTTCAGCACGGCGTGCTTGTTCTTCAGCGCGGCGTGTCATCTTTCGCAGTTGCTGGCGTGTTTCATCCAAATCGCGTTGCAAGTCCGCCGGCAGCGGCAGCAATTCGTCCTTATACCAGTAACGCACCCAATCGTCGAGCAAAGCCACTTCCACATCCAGTCCCTCGATGGCAAGTCGGCCGCGTTCATTCGGCTTCACGCTGCGGTAGGTTCGCCCCCGAAGACAGAATACGGTCAGATCCCGATCGTCTGGATAAAACAAAAGATAATACGGAACCTTTAACTCGCGTTCGTACTTCTGAAAATTGTCCTCATAGTCCTTGCGTTTGTTGTGCTTGGAGACGTATTCCAGCATCCAAAAGGGACCGACCGGCTGCAAAGGTAGATCGTAACTACCGCTGGCCCGAATTGGCTCGTCGCAGACGACGACCATGTTGTCGGGCACCACCTGACCGAGTTTTCGCTGGCCGCGCCGAGGATATTGCACCAGCAGTTCGTTGAAGATCTGCACGTCGGGTCGGCGAGCTTTGACGAGAGCAAGGCTCGCCAAAGTGATTTCCCGTTGTTTCCCTTGGGCGGTAGCTTCCATGAAATGCTCCGGCGGCAGACTGCGCAGGTACGCTTCCGCTGCTTCTTCGTATTCGATCCGCAGCAGTGGGCGCGGTTTATTGGCGGCCATTCTTTTCACTCCTGAAACGATCGGCGAGACTGGCCGGCAGTATACGCCTCTGTCTGCGCCGGCGAAAGAGGGACCGATCTAGAAGCGCGTCAAGAAATGATCATCCACCCTCGCCGCCAGCGTTAGCGAGCGCTGTCCGAAGCGCTCGCGGACGTTCGCGGCTCTGTGAGGACATCACGCGAATACTTCCGTGCCCTTGAGCGAAGGATGCGGAAAATCGTTCGCGCAGCGGACACAATTCTCGCGGTCGCGTGGCACGGCAACGCCGCAGTCGGGACACGATTCCAGCACCGGCCACGAACGCCCAAAGCGATAGCCGATCCATCCCGGCAGCCCCAACAGCAGCACGAACAACGGCCAAACGATGCGCTCCATGCGGCTGACTCCGTAACGCGCCTGACGGCGATAGCAGAGTATGGCAAGTCCGATGGCGAGCAGTTGAGCGCTCATGAGAGCCGGCCAGAAGTCTATCAGCGTCAACCTCACCGTTTCCGGCAAGGACTCGGGGCGACCGTCCTCGCGCAATACCTGAAGCGAATTTCTTATCACTATCAGGAATACATCGAGTACCAGTGGCGACGGCACCACAGCCGCGCTGAACGTCCGCAACGACCGCATGGGATGGCAATACGGCAGCGTCAGGACCGTCTCGCAGATACGGCCATCGGGTCGCGTCCAGCAAATGCGATGTTCGACTTCCGTAGTCAGTAAGTCTTCCGGGCTGTTCCAGAACATCAGCGCCTCGCCGGCGGAAGTTTCCGCGAAAGTGAACGTCTTGCCGGCCAACGTCTCCGGGATCGGATAGCGCCTCAGTTCCCGCCCGCGTTCATCCAGCACGATTACGGCATCGTCCGTGCGCGCCGCCAGCCGGTGGAAGGAAGCGCGGTCTCGGTTCCGAGAATCACCGACGAGCGCCAGCGAACGAAGTCGGCGTCCACCGAGGACGGTTCGCACCGTGCGCTGACGCAGGTCCGTCTCGTACAGTTTTTGATCGCTGCCAAGAACGTATACCATCCACGGAGATAACGCGCCATCGGGCGTATCCTCCCGATCCGCCGAGAATGCGCCGTCCGCACCGCGCCGGACGGAATGGCGAAATTCGGGACAAAACACGCGCGCCCGAGACCCAGACGGGAAGCCGCCGAACGGGAACCGCTCTTCCGCCGAGGGCATTTCCGCGCGGAATCCCGCCGCGCTGAGGTAGCCGACGCACATCTTGCTTTGACTGTCGTAACCGACGAAATACGCCCCACCTTCGGGCCGGCCATCGCTGACAAAGTGCCAGCGAACCGGAGGCGTTCGCCCGTCGCCGAAAGAACGGATGCGATCCTCCCAAGATACATCGAAACTTCCTCGCCCCAGCGGTAGCGACGCCGGCAACTGCGTTCCATTTATCCAGGCACTCGAATCGCCTACGGACGGTGGTGCCACGGCGACGCCCGCCAGATCACGATATTGCCGATGCCCAAGACCATTGCCGCGTACTATCAGCGGTGTGCCATCCGACCGGAACGCCATCTCCTCGGACTCCTCATGCCCCACGATTATGAGATCCCCATGTACCAGGACAATGCCCCTGTAAACTTCAAGACCCCAAATGCCGGCCATGCCCCAAGCACACAGAAATCCAATGGCCAAAACCGTGGCCAACACGAGGCGCTGAAACAATCCCTTGTTATTCATAACCTATTTCGCTCCTGATTAGGCGTAATCGCGCACCCGCGCCACAAAACAGACATTGGCCGCCAGCAGTCCGTACAGCACCAGCGCCAGGGGGAAACCGGCACACCACCACCACGGTAAGATGCTCGCCACAACCAGCAAGGCAATCGACGCGGCCAGCGGCAGCAAACGTGTGCCGAACCAACGGGCGGGGCGCAGACCGCTGAGGAAAGCGCCCAGGTACAACAGCGGCATGAGGAAGGACAATCGCCACGCCGGGCCGGTCATCGACCACTCGAACGGTCCCGCGTGTCGGCCCGGCATCGACGCCCAAGCCGCGTACAGCACGATCGGCACGCTGGAGCAAAGGAGAAACACAGCGATTCCCGTCGTCAGCTTGGTCAGAAAAATCGTCGCGCGCCGTATCGGTCGATGGAGCAGAAACAGATACGTTCCTCGGCTCGACTCCCACGCCGATTGACGAAAACCCAGCGCGGCGGCGAACACCACCGAGATGAAGGTGAAAATGCTCGTGAAATCGCCGGTGGTGAACGGCACGTCTTCCGGTCCGCGCGGCATACCCGGCACCCAGTAGAACGCCATCGTGCCCATCAGACTGACCACCAGCGCCAGATACTGACAGCTGCGCTCGAAACTAAACTTTTCGTCCTCCCAAGGACAGCCCGGCGGCGGCGAAGAACGATTGAATCAGTCGCGGTTTCTGCCTCAAGCGGCCCACAGCGAGGTCAAATTCCAG